>Ga0316222_1002270_pt1 | contig 20932 bp, 18 predicted proteins | sample TBH18011metaG_FD_206008 | JGI IMG/M metagenome (GOLD analysis project Ga0316222, IMG submission 206008) | Freshwater microbial communities from Trout Bog Lake, Wisconsin, USA - TBH18011 | ecosystem: Environmental > Aquatic > Freshwater > Lake > Hypolimnion/Profundal zone | place: USA: Wisconsin...
CGATCTGCGCGCCGATTGGAATAAGTATTTACAAGACAACAACCTGAAGGAAGGCACCAACAGCCCTCCCGGGGCCGCAACACCGTTTATCATCTTCATGAGCATGGTCGATGTGGCATCGTCGCCCACCAGCCCCAACTGGCTTCTTGAGCGATCGAATGCCTACCAGCAGGCGATATTGGCAGCCAAGGGAAAGGTAGCAAACTTCATCTCCAGCGAAGTCAAGGCCGGGCGGACTTCGACCCTCTTCAACAGCGCCGGGCAAGGCGTCCCGTCAATCGGACAGAACGTGGCGAAGAATCTGTCGGTGATGGACAAGATGGTAACCCTTGCTGACAAGTCGCTGGATAATGAGATTAAAAAATACGACGCTGGATGGGACGGCACTGGAAAAACAGATGCGCAACGACAGGAACGTGTAGTACAGATGCGCCGCCAATACGAAGAGCAGATATCATCTGGCGCCGAGGCATTTACCTCTGGTGCAGTTCCAATATACACCGGAGAAGGGCCGAGCAGGAACGGCTATTCTGTTCTTGTTGGCATCGTTGTGTCGGAGAACATGCGTAAGATCGCCCGAGCCTTGGCCGACCCTTCGGTTGTGTTGCCGCCAGACGACCCAGCCCCGCCGATTGAACAGCAGATCAGAGACCGCTACCAACAAGATCCCGTGTTCCTTACCTCCACCGAGGGTGTGCGGATCATGACCGACGAGAAAGGGCAGCGCTCTATCGTGTGCTTCTCGGGCGTTCCTGAAAGTGGCGACAGCATGGTGACCGAGCAAGAAGCCGAGCTGTCCTGTCGAGGCCGTATCGCCCAGTTTGTCGCCGAGCAGGTGGTTGTGGACAGCCGCCGCTCTGGCGGCATGGCGGTCGACAAGCTGGCGCCCACGGACACTGCAGGCGCCGAGACGCGGGTTAGCTTCGACCAAAAGATGCAGTCACAAATAAAGGCGGAGACTGGCAAGGTTTCCATGTCCGGACTGACGCAGATCGGTTTCTACGAAACAAAACATCACTACTCCAACCAGGACATGGCCATAGGTGTGTATTTATGGAACCAGGAGACCAGCGCTGCGGCACGCAAAGTTAAGGCACTAACAGAGCCCGTGCGTGGTGACGCACAACGCCAGCAGGCCCCCTCATCATCGGCAGCGGCTTCCGGCCCCGGTGGGGCGCGGACTAACAACCAATCCGAGTAAGTTCTAATGCCTAGCACTCGGGTTCTAGCCGGAACCCTCCTTTCACTGGCGATGTGGCTCTTTGCCGCCGCATCGACGGCAGCGGAGGGCTTAGTCGAGTTGGCCTCCCGCCTCGCCGACCGATACCAGCTACAAAATGATGCCATCCTGATAGCCGATGCAGGATCGCGACGCCCCCTTTTGTGTCTGGCGCGTGTCGATGAGACAGGTGACAGTGTGGTCACCGACCACACTGCCGATCTGCTCTGCCGAGGTCGTGTCGCGAGTTGGCACGGGGAGAACCGCTGGGTGCGCATCTCTGGCATGGCAGAGTTCGACCGAAGCGAGCGCGGTCACCAGACATTGGTTCTTTACGGGTTCGAGAACGTACCCGGCAGCGAAATTCTCGATGAGGCCAGCGTTAGCCATTACCTGCGCATGGCCCTGGTGAAAGCACCGGGAGCGGGGGCAGTTAATCCGCCGATTGACGTGGACTCGGGTAGTGGGGGGGAACAGTGATGCGCATCTCGCTTGTGCTCGTTTGCATGCTTGGCATCTCGTCTGCGGCCGCCCCCGCCGTCGGTCAAGTTCGAATACCCGAGGATTGTCGCGAAACGCTGCCGACGGAAACCGAGGTGCGAATGAGGGTGCAAGGCAAACCCGATGCCGAAGTTGCCTCCACCCTGCGCGCCATGGCGTCCGTGGATGCGATCCAGAAGACCCTCGGCGCGGTGGTCAGGTCTCGATCGCAGATGGACCTGTCATCGGAACATGGCTCATCCAACGGCAGCCACGCCGAGTCGCGCTTCATGCAGAAGATGACTTCACAGGCGGGCGGATTGGTGGCGCTAAGCGTAGTCAGTGAATCCATCGCTGACGAGATTGCGACCCTGAAGGCCCGTGCAGTGGTCTGTATTCCACGGGACCCATCCCTTCTGCGTGAAACGGTGACGGTAGGCGCCTTCCTATCAAGCCGCAATGAGCCCCTCATCGACGGAGTGAATGCGCTGCAGGCCGCATTCTCGTCGTCCAAATCGTTCGTCATCACCACCGAGCGGGACGCGGCGGATTGGATGATCGAGGGCAAAATCAACGAGGTTGACGTCCGCACGGTGAACAATGCCCCAGGGATTGCCGTCTCGGGCAAGCCGTCGATCCTCGGGGATGGGCAGGTCAGCGAAGTGCAGAGGATTAGGGTCAATCTTACGGTAGTGGCGCGGCGCGACGACGGAATGGAGATCAGCCACACCCTTAACGAGTTTCGCAATGTCCCCGCGAACCGCGACGCCCTCGACGCCATCAACCTGTACCTCCCCGGCCTACTCAAGAAGGCGGCGGAGGAATTGCACGGAAAGTTGCTGGCCGCTCGCCCCGGCTCGGGTGCGGTCGCCAGCGGAACCGCACCGGCCAATGTCAACCCCACAAAGCCAACGTGGTAATTTGATGCCCAAGGAATAATCGCATGCGCCTCATTCCCACGCTGTTTGCTGTCGTCCTGCTGGTGGTGAGTTCCGTCGTTCCTACTGCGGCCCAGGAGCGGCCCACCATCGCGGTCTACCCAACAATCGCTACCGATTCGGCCAAGGCAGACATCGAGCGCTACAACATCGACATTCAAGAGGTCACGCGACAAGTCGAGGAAGGCATTCGCGCCACCCGCCGCTTTGCCATGTTTGAGCGCTCCAGCGAGGTCATGCAAAGTTCGGTTCTCCGCGAGCAGGACTTCGCTCAGGGCGGCCATGCCATCGGTGACGCGGCAGAGTTCGGCAAGCTGAACAATGTCCAAATGATTGTTCAGCCCATCATCACATCGTTTTCCCTGAGCAGCACCCATGAGGCGATCGAGGAGCTTCCCGGCAAATTCCGGGCCTCCCACGTCGGCAGGCTGACGGTGACCGTCAAGGTCCTCGATACGTCCAGCGGCGAAATCAAGTACCAGACCACCCAGGATGCTGGCTTCAGCCAGAATGGCGGGGTCGCCGACACGCGGGTCGCAGGCCCAGGCCGGGATGCTTGGGGCGGCATGGCGAAAGAGGCAGCCACCAAGGTGACCAACAGTGTGGTCGGATACGTGTTTCCGATCCAGGTCATCAAGGCCGATGGCACCGACATTTTTGTCAATCGCGGGGAAGGCGGCGGCATCGCGGCAGGAGAGACCTATGAACTCTATTCCGTCGGCGAAGCGATGATCGATCCCGTGACAAAGGAAAATCTTGGCTCATCCGAGACGCGTCTCGGACGGGTGAAGGTGGTGCGGGTCAATCCGCGCTTTAGCGTCGTTCAGGCCGTGGGCAAATTTTCTACTGCCCCCAAGCCCGGCGACATTCTTCGGAAGTCCACAAAATGATGGGGGATCGTTATGCGTCTTAGCATCAGACCAATCGTCACCGCAGCCTTGTTGTCGCTGCTGGTCATCGCGCCCGCGCACGCCCAATTTGGCGGCATGAGCGTGCCAGGGGTTGGCGGCGGCGGCGGCGGGAACTTCGGAGCCACTGCCCAAGCCTACACCGTCAACGTCGTCACAGGTATGTTGAACACGGTTCGCGGGGTCGAGAACGTCCAACTGGCACTCGGTAAGAAGCAGGAAGCAGAGAAGCTCGAAGCCATCGCCAAAGAAATCGCGGGCATGAAGACGCCGAGTTCGGACATCATCCAACAGGCGGCGACTGCGATAGCTGCCGACCCGGTGGATCGTACGGCTCTCACCAACGTCAAGTCGGCAGAAGGCAAGAAGTTCCTGGCCACTGCGACGGCCAATATGATGGTCGCCACCGTCTACAATGCCAAGGCGGCATCGTCGGCATCGGCGCTGGCGGGAATGAAGCCTGGCATATCGGACGTCTCTTCCGCCCCTGCCCTGCTTGATGCGGCAAAAGCGACGGTGACCGCTGGGCCGACCACCATCCAGAACACCGCGACATACCTTTCGGCGCTTACCGACTTCCTGTCGGCAAACAAGGTCCCGAAACCGTCACAGCAGGATTGCCAGGCATTAGCTCAGCAGACCGACCCTAATGCAGCAGCCGCAGGGGCGGGATACTAATGAAAGTGCCGCGTTGTGATGCTGCTGTAAGGGCCAACACAACGCGGCTAATCATTCTGATATTATCATGTATGTTCACTATAATCATTTTGTGGACTGGCGCAGCTTTCTGTTCAAATCTCGATGGCGGCATCGCCATGACCCGGGGTGCTGCGGAGACAGGCGATCCGGTCGCTGAGAACCAGTTGGGTTTCGCCTATGAGCACGGCACGGGCGTACGGCGGGACATCGCTCAGGCTATTGCCTGGTACCGCCTAGCGGCAAGGAAAGGTCTTGCTGAGGCGCAGTTCAATCTCGGCGTACTATTGGACAAACAGGGTGCCGGCTCGGCCAACGCCGCGGACGCTGTTGCGTGGTATCGGCGCGCTGCGGACCAAGGGTTCCCTCTGGCGGAAATGAACCTCGGCTTTCATTACGAACATGGGATCGGTGTTGACCATAATGTGGCCGAGGCCGAGCACTGGTACCGGCGCGCTGCCCAACATGGCAATGCAGCCGCTCAATACGATCTGGCTGTTCTGATCGAGCGGGGAGCGACCGCACCACCAGATATGTCTGCCGCTATGGTTTGGTATCAGCGCGCGGCCGACAGCGGATTTCCGATGGCACAAAGTAGGATCGGCCTGATGCACGAAGTCGGGGAAGGCGGGCAAGCGCTCGATGCGGCACAGGCCCTGCGGTGGTATCGATTGTCAGCCAGCCACGGATACGCCCCCGCCGCTTTCCGCGCTGGACTGCTGCTGGAAAGCGGGCGCGGCGAGGCAGCTGACGTTGCGGCGGCCGCCCGCTATTACAGACAGGCGGCCGATGGCGGTATTATCGCTGCTCAGGTCAATTTGGGGCATCTTCTTGAACAGGGATCAGGTGTGCGCCGCGACCTCACCGAGGCGATGCGGTGGTATCAGCGCGCAGCAGATCAGGGAAGCGCTGCCGCCGAATTCAATCTAGCGGTCTTCCTCGAAAAGGGTGTCGGGGGCACTCGCGATGTTGTGGCGGCAGCTTCAATGTATCGAAAGTCAGCGAGCCAGGGATTCGCACCGGCCGAGGCCAATCTCGGCTTCATGCTTGAGCATGGGATCGGGGTGACGGTGAATGAGGCGGAAGCCCGGTCATGGTATCGCCGTGCGGCCGAGCAAGGAAATTCGGCGGGATCTTTCAACTACGGCCTCATGCAGGAGAGCGGCAAGGGCGGCCCCAAGGACCCAGTCGCGGCGGAAACGTGGTTCCGTTCCGCCGCCAAGACGGGATTACCAGCAGCAGAAATGAAAGTCGCGCTGATTGATTTGGAGAGAATGCCGTCGAAGAGAACTGCTTTACCTCATGAAATCAAGCCCACGGCGCGGCCCTCGGTGACGGTCGAGCCGCCAGCGCCCCGTCCAAAAATAGCGCAGCCTCCACCCAGGCCGCACTTGCCCTCACCACCAGTAACGGCCGACAATCGGCGCGATCAGCCGATAAAATTAAGTGAAGGAGCTTCCCCTCCCGAAATAGCATTGCCGAATTCCGTCTCACCGCCACCGCAACCCGAGGCAGCAACGACAGGAGTGCCGTCGGCCGAAAACGTCGCCCGTGGCCCCGGAGCCGAAGAATCCACCCCAATAGCACAGTCACCGACGACCTCGCCGGACCAACCGATCGAGGTGCGGATGGCAATGTTGCCGCCAGTGATTGATCCGACACCCTCCCCCTCATTAGAACCGGAAATGCGCCCAAGGGGCACCACACCACCGGCATCATTCGATTGCACCAAGTTCAGCCCTCACGGTGATTTTCAGTGGCCGGCTCGTGGCGTGATGCTTGCCGGCTATGGAGCTCAGGGGGTCGGGCAGTTCAATGACGGCGTAAATTTGGAACTCGCAAAGGGATCTAAATTCTGTGCCGTCGGCGATGGAGAGGTTCGCTATGTCGGCAATGAACTGCTCTCGTATGGCACGGTCATCCTTGTCAAACACGGCAATGGATGGATGAGTGTCTATGCCCATGTGCGCGAACCTTTGGTCGCGGTTGGTGACCACGTAACCCGAGGACAGGTCATTGGGATTGCGGGAAACTCTGGAAGAGCGATTGCCGACAACACTGGAAAAGATCTCTCGACGCAGCTTCATTTTGAACTTCGCCATTTCGCAGCAGCGCAAGATCCGATTGCCGTTCTTGGCCACTGAAGCCAATTACGCAGGGCCGAAAGTGCTGATCATACCGAAGTCAAAACCGCCAAATTCGGCGCATGCTGGTGCGCTCAGACGATGGAGGAGTCGATCATTGGCACATTCAAAGTCGGGATCGTCTCCCATGGCGGCGAAAATGTCCGGATTTTCACCGGCGTTCACACTCAAAGCTTGTCCAAGGCCAAACGGTGGGAGACCTCCGGGATCGACCGCTGTTCATCATTAATCAGGCATATATCACTCCCTTGAACAATGGCCGGGGCTTCGTAATCCCCAGCCAACCGCGCCACTCCTCCCATGCCGAGGTTGGGCGCTTTTTGTTGGAGGGAGATGATGATGACCTCGGAGATGCTATCCTCGCCGGAAATCGCCGAGCTGGCGAAGGCGATGGTGAGAGTGCAGCAGGCCATGAACCCAGCCTGCAAGGATGCGGAGAACCCGTTCGTCAAGAACCGCTACGCCTCGTTGAATTCGGTGATCGAGGCCTGCCGGGATGCCCTGACCGCCCAGTCGATCTGGGTGGCGCAGTACCCGGTGGCGGCGGAGGCCGGCCACCTGGGGTTGGTGACCAAGCTGGTGCATGGTGAATCTGGCCAGTGGCAATCCTCTGTCATGGTGATGCCGCTGCCCAAGAACGACCCCCAGGGCTATGGCTCCGCCCTGACCTACGCGCGCCGCTATGGTCTGGCCACGCTGGTCGGCCTAGTGAGCGAGATCGACGACGATGCCGAGGCCGCCACCCCGCATCGGGGTAAACCGGCCAAGGCGACGGAACTGCGGAGCCCACCGCAGGGCAACCAACCTCCGCCCAATCCGCCGGCTCAACCGGCCGGTCATCTGGTGGGGTTGCCCAAGATCGACGGCATCGACTACCAGACGGTCACCGCCGGCAACGGCAAAATCTGTATCACCGCCTCGGGCGATGTTCGCAACAAGCGGGCATTCCTGCAAGAAGCCGGCTTCCGCTGGGACGGCAACCGGAAAATCTGGTGGCGTTACGCCCCCGACCGCGCCGCCGCCTGAAATCCAAACCCACAATCCAAGCCGTCACCCAGAGGCCCGGTCGCAAGACCGGGCCTCTGTCGATTCAGCCGTGAGCGATCGGACGACGGTTCGGCAGGAGACCTTGAATGAACATCACCCTCACCACCCACCTATCCGACCACCTTCACCGGATCGCCGTAGTTCAAGGGCAAGCCGCTCCCGAATGCGCCTTGGAATTTCTGATCGACCAGGCTGCCGAGGTACTGTGCCTCGACCACCTAGCCAAGGCCGCTGATCTTGCCGTCAAAAATGACGGCCTCATTCCCAGCCACCCGATGACCTACGAGGAATGGCTCGAATGGACCGGCAAGGACGACAGCTTCGTCGGAAACGGCCTCGATATCCCCGGCACCGCCGATCTTTATGATGCCGCGATCTACGCGTTTGAAGCGGCGGCAGCCATCCAGTCCTGATCACCTTTCCCAATCCCACCATCTGATCCGACACAGAGCCCCGGTCTTGCGACCGGGGCTCAGTCGTCTTCACCACATGGAGTTCAATATGCCAGATCATCCACGATCCCTGGCGCTGCTGGCCCAGGTCACGCGCGGGCTGCTGCGCCACGGCCAAGACCGCACCGCCCAACACCTCGGCGACCGTACCGCCTATGTCGGCCTGTCCGATGTCGGCCGGGCGATCACCTGCTTGCGCGCCGCCGTCGCGTCGAAGCTCGGACGCAACCACGCTCCCACCGGCGACGATATCGGCCGCTGGATGCAAGACGGATCCGAGAAGCAAATCGCCGACGCTCTCGGCCGCCAACTGATCCTGCAACGCGGCCACTGGCTGGAAGGCGGAGTTGAATGCGCCCTGCGTGCCAATGGCGTCAATCTCATCCCCCAGTTGGAAATCAGCCTCGTCGATGCTGGTGTCCCCATCCAGGCCCACCTGGATTTCGTCATGGTCTGGGCCGGCAACCATCCAGCGGTCAGGGTGCTCGAATTGAAAAGCACCGAGCATCTGCCGCAGACGCTGTATCCAGCCTATGAAGCCCAACTCTATGGCCAGATCGGTCTGCTCAAGGCCCTGTGGGACCAGCCGGCGTTCCGCTTGAGGGATGAAGACGGAACCCCGGTGCTGGAGCACAAAACTTTCCCCCAGGTTTGCCATCACCTATTCGGCATCGTCCTACCCGAAGCGATGGCCACGGTGGATATCGAAGGGTGGGTGCTCTGCCTGTCGATGTCGGCGGCGCGTCCCTTTGGGCCGTATCGTCCCGACGCCACCATGCTGTCCCTGTGCCGGCGCACCGCCGCCACCCTATGGAACACCGTGCAGGCGGTGAAAGCCGGCCAGACCAACCTTAACGATATCGACTTCTGCTCGGGCTTCCATCCCCTGTGCGATTGGTGCGATCACGCGGATGGCTGCCCAAAATTCACAGCGGAACCGGTCAACGATCCGGTCCTCGACGACGCTTTGGCCGAGTTTGCCCAACTGAAGGCCGACAAGGCCGCCATCGACGCGGAAATCGAGGTCCGCGAAGCGCGCATACGCCAGTTTTGCTCTCGCTCGACCAGTAGTACGGGGTGGCTGGCAACGCCCCGTTTCCGGTTCAAAACCTCCCGTGTTTCCGGGCGAAAAACACTCGATCAAGCTCGTCTGCGCGCCGGACTGACCAACCGCATCGGCGAGGTGGAGACCGACACGTTGATCAGCGGCGTCACCAGCGAAGGTGCCGCCTTCGAGCGGCTTTATGTCACCGCCCTCAAATCTTAATGGGCCACCGCCTGGACATCCATGGGCGGTGGCCGGCGGTGGATGGTGCGTTTGATTTCCTCGCCGTTCTGCTCGGCGGCGAGGTCCAACTCATAGCGCTTTTGCAGGTTCATCCAGAACCCGGCTTCGACCCCCAGCCATTGCTCCAGACGAAGAGCGGTGTCGGCCGTCATCGCCCTGCGCCCGGCAATGAGCTGATAGATCCGGTTCGACGGGACATGGAGTTCACGGGCCAACTTGGCCGCCGTGATTTGAAGTTCATCCATTTCATCCGCCAGGATCGTTCCCGGATGGATGGGATAGACGGGGCGCTTCTCGGTCATGCTACGGCCTCCGCTAATGGTAATCCGCGATCTCGATATTGAATGGTCGGTCGTGTCCGTCCGGCCATTCGAAGCAGATCCGCCATTGCTGGTTAACGCGGATGCTGAACTGCCCCTTCCTGTTCCCGCTCAACGCCTCGAAATGGTTGCTCGGTAACAGCATCAGGCCGGTTCGCGATACCGCTTCGGTCAGGACCACCAGGCGCTTCTTCGCCTGCTGCTCGAACGCTTGAAACTCCTTCACCCGCTCGCCGGCGGCGAACCGGGCCGTCCGCTTGTCGCGATAGAGCGGCGGTGCGGCCGATTTCTCCGCTGCTGTGTCCGGGGGCTGATCGTCGTCGGTCATGCCCTAACTTGGTCTTTGTGACGCGCTACGTCAAGCGTCAAGACAAGGCCAAAATCCATTCCCCATTCCAATCCCCAACCCAATGAGGAGACCATCCCCATGGACCCTTTGCTATCCGAATTGCAGGTCATCGAACTCGATGCCGGCAGCCTGTTCAGCGGCCAGGCGTCAGGCCGCATGATCAAGGGCTTCGCCAATCCCTGTGTCCATACCCCGACGATCAATCCCGATTACCTGTTCCACGATGCCATCCGCGAATTGGTGGTGTGGTTTATCAGCCCGGCCGATCCGCTCTACGTGTTCGGGCCTACGGGAAGCGGCAAAACCAGCCTGATCCGCCAGGTGGCGGCCAAGCTCAACTATCCCGTCTTCGACGTCACTGGCCATGGCAGGCTGGAATTCAACGATCTCGCCGGCCACCTCAGCGTCGATAACGGCTCGATGGGCTTCCAATACGGCCCTCTGGCGCTGGCGATGAAATTCGGTGGGCTATTCCTGCTCAACGAACTCGATCTGCTCGACCCCGCGACCGTGACCGGCTTAAACGGCGTGCTCGATGGCGCTCCGCTCTGCATCCCCGAGAATGGTGGCGAGGTCATTCCGCCGCACCCGATGTTCCGCTTCGTGGCCACCGCCAACACCAATGGTGCCGCCGATGACACCGGACTTTACCAGGGCACCCTGCGTCAGAACCTCGCCTTCATGGACCGATTCTGGCTGTGCGAAATCGGCTATCCCGTCGTCGAAGCCGAAGAGCTTTTGCTGGAACGCCGCGCACCGGCGCTGCCGGCCGATCTTCGTCGCTCCATGGTCGCCTACGCCAATCAGGTGCGTCGGCTGTTCATCGGCGAAGGTGACAACCAGCAGCCGGGCGAAACCATCGAAGTCACCTTCTCGACCCGCACCCTGATCCGTTGGGCCGATCTCACCCTGCGCTTCCAGCCGTTGGCTAGGTTGGGGGTGCAGCCGATCACCTACGCCCTCGATCGTGCCCTCGGCTACCGGGCGTCGCGCAGTACCCGAGCGCTGCTCCATGAGCTTGGCCAGCGCATGTTTCCAGCCGGGCCACCGGACGTGGCCTGGTGATTTCCGACCACCCTGACCGGGAGCCCCAAAGGCTCCCGTTTTTCATTGTCTACTTTCATCAAGGAGAGAACCCTATGGCTTCCGTTTCCCCCGTCAGCACCGATGTCACGGTGCTGAAGCAGCTCACCGCGCTTCGTCTCGATGTCAGCATCTGGTCGGCGCGCAAGAAACTCACCCCGGCCGATTTCGGCACCCTCGCGCTGCCGCCGGAGAAGCTCGCCTCGCTGGGGAGCAAACGCGTCTGCAATCCCGAGGATCTGCGCATCTTCGCCACCCTCAAATCCCGGGCAATCACCCTGCTCGATCGCCATGGCGTGCGCTTCCTCGGCGGCTGGGCCATCCCCGAAACCAGCACCCGGCCGGTGATTTCCGCCTTGGAGACCATCGCCGCCGATTTCACCACCGCCAAGGACGCCTTCCTCGCTCGCTATGACGAGGCGATCCGGGAATGGATTTCCACCAACCCTGGCTACGAAACGCTGATTGCCGGTTCCGTCGTCGGCGTCGATACCGTGCGGGCTCGTCTGTCTTTCGCCTGGCAAATGTTCAAGGTCGTGCCGCCCAAGAAGGACGGCAAGATCGACGCCGGGCGTCCGTTGCTCAATGCCGTCGCCGGTCTCGGTTCCACCCTGTTCGGTGAAGTGGCCAAGGTGGCGGACGATGCTTGGCACAATTCCTACGCGGGCAAGATCGAGGTGTCGAGCAAGGCGCTGTCGCCGTTACGGGGGCTGCGCCACAAGCTCGCCGGATTGAGCTTCGTCGAACCTCGGGTGGCGCCGATGGTCGATTTGCTCGATGCGGCGCTGGCGGTGGTGCCGGACAAGGGGCCGATCAACGGCGGCGATCTGGTGATGCTGCAAGGGCTGGTCTGTCTGCTGCGGGACCCGATGGCCATGGTCGAGCACGGGCAGAAGATCATCGACGGCCAGGCCCCGGAAGATGCTCTGCGCAATTTGGTCGCGGTGCCGACCAATGTGCCGGCTGTGCCCCCCGTCGAAGACGATTTCCCCGAGGATGACGATGGCGACGATGCCCCATCCTTCATCGATCAGGGTGCCGATCAGTCGTCACATCTCGACAGCTTCGGGCTTTGGTGAGGAGCGAGAACCATGATGCAAGCCATTTTGCAATGCCTGCCGCTGCTTGCCGATATCCTCGGCCGTGCCTACGGGATCACGGTCGAGGTGGGCGGTACCGAGGCGTTCACCAACGGGAGGACCATCCGCCTGCCGAGCCTGCCGGCGGCCAGCGATGCCACCTTCCTCGGTCTGGTCCGTGGCTATATCGACCATGAGGCCGCCCATGTCCGCCATACCGATTTCAGCGTGATCGCGTTGGCGGGCATGACGCCTCTGGAAAAGCACGTCTGGAACATCCTTGAAGACTGGCGGGTTGAGAACGCGTTGGCGGCAAGCTATCCCGGCTGCAAACGCAATTTCGAATGGCTGATCCGTCACCTGTTTTCGCAGCAGCATTCCAAATCCCGACCGCCAGCTTATGCGGTGCTTGGTTGGCTGCTGTTGACGGTGCGCAGTTGGAGCGTCCCCGACCTCGATCAACGGTGCCAAGAGGAGGCAACCCTGATCGACGGCCAGTGGCCGGGATTACGTCTGCAATTGGAGACCATCCTGACCGCCATGCGAAGCCATTGTCCCGACAGCTTCGCATGCGCCGACTATGCCCGCCAGGTGGTGACGTGCCTGGCGGACGCAGCTCGAAATCCCAAACCCAAAAGGAAAGCGGTCGGGCCGCCGGAGCCCTCGGGACCGGGGATCATCACCGGCAATGCGGCGGGGAAATCGGAGGGGTCATCGCAGGATGGCCCCTTCGGCATTCCGGGGTGTGGAGCCGATCTGCAAGCCATGATCGACGCCAAGGACGACGACCTGCCTGCCGACTTTGGGCAGGTTCTTCGCCAGTCGTTGAACAGCGGCGCCGCGACCATCGGCCGCTGCGCCGTGGCCACCATCGGCGACAAGGGCATCTCGTCGTTGAGCGCCACCGATCTCGCTGAAATTCAGCATATCACCGCTGGATTACGCGCTCGCTTCCATGGGCTGTTCCAGGCCACCCGGCTGGTACGTCAGGCACCGTCTCGCCGGGGTAGGCTTGATCCCCACCGGCTCCATGGCGTTGCCACCCACGATCCCAAGGTGTTCCTAACCCACCGGCGCAAGCCGGCGATCAACACCGCCGTCCATATCCTGCTCGACGCCTCGGGGTCGATGGACAAGAGGATCAAACTGGCCGGTCAATGTTGCCATGCGGTGGCACAAGCCTTGAGCCTGACCGGTGTCTCGGTCGGTCTCACCGCTTTCCCCGGCAGGCAGGCCAATTCGGTGGTGCCCATCCTCCGGCATAACGACCGGCTCCATGCCAATTTCGTCGTCGATGCTGGGGGAATGACGCCGCTCAGCGAAGCGTTGTGGTGGGTGATGCAGCGTCTCGTCACCCTATCGGAAGAGCGCCGGATCGTGCTGATCGTCACCGATGGAACGCCCGACAACTTCACCGCTGTCGTGGACACCATCGCCAAGGCCAAGGCCCTCGGCTTTGAGGTCCATGGTCTTGGCATCGACGCCCCAGAGGTCCGTCACATCCTCCCCCTGACCAGCAGGAGCATCGCAAACCTGGCCGAATTGCCGTCAGCGATGTTCTCGATGCTCGAAGCCGTCCTGACCAACCAAGGGGGGACACCATGATCGTACTCGATCCCAGGGGGCATATGGTCCATCCCATGCCATGCCCCAAGTGCGGTTCCTTCAACACCCAGCTCCAAGCAACCGGCCGCAAGACCGGAACCGTGGTTGGCGGCGTAGTGGGTGCCGCCATTACCGCCGGTTTTACCGGGGCAAGAACGGGAGCAGTTGCCGGAGTTGCCATAGCCAAAGCCGTTGGCCGACACCCGATGACCATTCCGACTGGGGCCATTGTCGGTGCTTTGGTCGGCTTCGCTTGTGGTGCCCGTCTTGGATATGCCGCCGGCACGGTGATCGATGAACGGGTGCTGCGGCTTCACCGCTGTCACGATTGCGGCGAGGAATTCGGTGTTTGAATGAATTTGAGATGGCTCCGGCTAAGGCTCCGGGGCCATCTTCTATTCATCCCAAAAAACTAAATCTCGAAAATATCAATTTCATTTTTACCAATGCCCGTCAGAAATTTCTTATCGACCATCCCTTGCCAGATTGAATGCGTGGAACTAGGGACAGATTAATATTTGTTTTATGCTTCACCAAACTCAGACAAATTCACCTTCATCAAGCCACCAAAGATAACCATCGGATACCAACGCCAAATCACATCATCCGCTCATCCACGGGATAGAGACGCAATCACCGAATTCAGATATCCGAACCAATCCAATCAATACTCCAATTCACAATATGGTATCGAAAAATTACAATAGTAAACGGATGCCAGCAGGTATGCCAACTGGCACCGAAGACGCCAGCACATCAGATAAAACTCCATGAACACCCGCCAGAGCAAACAATCATCAATTCACCGCTTAAATCGATCAACCAAATAGGCATCACAATCGGCGCAGAGAGCGGCGGTGACGCATTCAGATTTCAGTGAGTACGTGACCGTCGCCCACGGCTATCAAAGGCCAGAAAAGCCATTCGAGCGGAGCGCCATCGATCCAATCGATGGCACCAGAGATTAAGAGCTTTAAAATTCACCGAACGTCCAAGCCAGGAAGACAATTTCAAAGTTCAGCAATTAGAACGCATAACCGATGACGACGAAACCGTTTTGAATTAAAAACTAAGTCTCGAAGACATGATGTGGCACCGAAGGACAACGACTGAAAGGCAACATTATGTCAATCCCGAAAACAGTGAAGATTGGTGAATGGGAATATCGCCTGGACATTCTCATGGCAATCCAGCAACGGCTGGGTTTAATGATCTGGAGCCATTGCAAGATTTTCTTTGTCCGGCTCGACGTTGGCTATCCTCCTGGCTATCCCCACGACGGAAAGAACACTGACATCTCCGAACTTATCCGCCGACTGAAGGAATGGTACAGCAACAACGGGGTGGATTGCCATTATGTTGGCGTTCGGGAGCAGAATGAAAGCGAATTGCCGCATTATCACGTCGTCTTGTTCCTGGACGGATCGAAGAAGGAAAATGGACGGTCAGTTCAAAGCCGCGCCGACAAAATTTGGAAACGAATTGTTGGCGCTAACTCAGCAAGGGTTCACCTGTGTGAAAGATACGACAAATCACATGGGATTATGATCAGGCGGCCATCGCCATTATCCTTAGGTCAGACACAGATCGACGAACAGAGTGCGTTCGAAGCGTCACGGCAAGCCACTCTAGAATGGGCCAGGTACCTTGCCAAAACCGATACCAAGGGGAATGCGCCGAAGGCGGTCAACGAGTTCTTCTGTTCTCGAATTTGACCAACACGCAGGACGCATTTTAACAGACGTCGGTTAATCCGGGTGCGATTGATAGCGTATCTCGCGTCCTTATCGAAATTATCAGAATAAACATCAGCACGAAAAAACCAAACATGGCCGAAGTGTCGTTTGGAGCGGAATGAATTTGCCATTCTAAAACGTCAATCGGAACACGACAAAACACCTCGGTATAGATCGCCATACATGACAGCCGGGCAGTATCTCAACCCATTCAAACATGGAGTATCTAAGGCAATTCTGCTGTTAATTCCTGCCGATAGGTTCATGTCGCTGATCATCGTGATCCATGCCGCCATCAACTCCGATGTCGGGAGCTGAGCGTTTTATCATAGCTGCTAAACCGCTCATTACACCACGAACAACATAAGGAATATCCCATGGCTAAACTAGTTGGAACCATCGTCATCACCGCACTGTCAATCTATGGATTGGCACAGTTCGTCCGCCACTTCGTCGTGGTCCCCAAAGCGGCCGATTGAAATCGGCCATCTACAACAAGAGGGCTGCCCATCGGAAGATAGGCGCCCTCTTTTTTTGTCCAAAACGCTAATCGCGTCTTCCTGATCTACGACCAATCAAAAGGACATAAAAAAGTGAGCTATATTCCTCCATCCGATGGTGTCTACGTCCCCGATCCCGATCCCGATCCCAATCCAACGCCGGCAGGTCAGCAGGAGCTAAATTCAACAGCGTCTGACGAACAACAAATTCAGGGCGAGGTCGAACGGGTGGCCTTCCACCGGCAAACGTCGGGCTATTGTGTTCTGAAGGTCAAAATCAGTGGCAGCCAAGATCTTGTGAACGTGATCGGGTCGGTCGTGTCAATTCTGCCCGGTGAATGCGTTCATGCCACCGGCCGATGGGAAAACCACAGCACCTACGGCACGCAATTCAAGGCAAAGTCCATCGACATAACGATGCCCATCACCGGGATCGAGTGGTATCTCGGCTCAGGCCTGATCAAGGGGATTGGACCTGAAATCGCCAAGCGCCTGGTCAACGCCTTCGGCGACAACGTGATCGCCAAGACGCCAGAGCGGCTCACCGAGATCGAAGGGATCGGTGCGATCCTAGCAAGCCGGATCGAAGCGGCGTGGACTGATCAAAAGGAAATCCGCGACATCATGGTTTTCCTCCACAGCCATCGGGTTGGCACTGCTGCGCTGGCCGTTCGCATCTGCAAGACCTACGGCGCCGACGCGATCCGCCTAGTGTCCGAGGACCCCTATCGGCTGGCCCGTGATCTTCGCGGTGTGGGTTTCCTCACGGCAGACAAGATCGCCGAGAACTTCGGCGTCTGCAAAACCTCAGAGCACCGCTTACGTGCGGGGCTCCAGTATGCCCTGACGATCGAGAACGGGCGCGGTCACTGCGGGGTCCCGGAGGAGCATTTGCTGTTGGAGGCTAGTTATCTCTTGGGCATCCCAGCCCATTTGCTGACGGAGGCGCTGGAGGCGGAAATCCGTGACCATTGGCTTGTTGCCGAGAAGATCGGTGATCAAATGTTCGTTTTCCCGCCCCATCTCCAGCGCGCGGAGCAGGTGATTGCCGACCGTCTGTCTACGTTGCGGCGAGGTCGCCTTCCGTGGGAGCGCATCGACGCCGACGCGGCTATTCCAATGGTGGAAGCGTCGTTGGGCGTGACGCTCGCCGACAGCCAACGCAATGCCGTGGCGGTCGCGCTGCGGTCGAAGGTGATGGTGATCACCGGCGGGCCGGGCGTCGGCAAGACCACTATCCTCAACTCGATCCTCCACATCCTCGCGGCCAGGGGTGTCACTGTGGCGCTGGCCGCACCGACCGGGAGGGCGGCCAGGCGGATGTCGGAAACCACCGGCATGGAGGCCAAGACCATCCATCGACTGCTGGAATTTGACCCCACAAATCACATCTTCAACCGCAGCGATGCCCAACCCCTCGAATGCGACTTGTTGGTGATCGATGAGACCTCAATGGTGGACGTGCCGCTAATGGCGTCACTTTTGAAAGCTATACCGGATGGCGCCGCCGTCATCCTCGTCGGCGATGTAGACCAGTTGCCCTCCGTCGGCCCCGGCCAGGTTCTCGCCGACATCATCGCTGCGAAGATCGTTCCGGTCGCGAAGCTCACCGAGGTCTTTCGGCAAGCCGCCGATAGCCGCATCCTCACCAACGCCCACCGCATCAACCGAGGTGAAATGCCTGACTTGATGTTGTCTTCCGATGAAATTGCCGACTTCTATTTCATCGACGCTGACGAGCCGATCACTGCCATCGCCAAGATCGTCGAAGAGGTCACCAACCGCATACCCAACCGCTTCGGGCTCGATCCGATCCGCGATGTTCAGGTGCTTTGTCCGACGAACATCGGCCCCGTCGGCACTAAGTCACTAAACAACCAACTTCAAGCCGTGCTGAACCCAGGGCATCTTAATCAGCCTTGCGTCGGCCAACACAACGTCATCTATCGGGTCGGCGACAAGGTGATGCAGATCGTCAACAATTATGAAAAAGACGTTTTCAACGGCGATATCGGCTTCATCACCGCCATCGATACGGTCACCAGCGAACTGACGATCGATTTCGGCGGTAGCACGGTCGTCTATATGCTCGGCGAGTTGGGCAATTTGGTGCCTGCCTATGCAACCACGATCCATAAGTCACAGGGGTCAGAGTACTCCGCCATCGTCATCCCGATCATGACATCACACCGAATAATGCTCACGCGGCGCCTCCTCTACACCGCCGTCACCCGTGGCAAAAAGCTGGTGGTGCTGGTCGGCCAGCGGAAGGCCATCGAAATGGCGGTGGCCGGCGGGTTGGATCAACGCCGGTGGTCGAAACTGCGGGAGCGATTGATGGCCGCACGTAGGTGACACTTCACCGACAAAGTTGATGTGCTCGGGAACTACCAATATAAAAGGAAGCTAGGGAAAACGCAGCCGTAGAATGCGGCTCAATATGGCGGCATAGATATGGCCGAGATATATCACGACCCAATCCAGCTTTTCATCAGGAAAACCATCATGGCAAGAGCAGTTGGCTCTTAGTTATCACCATGTTTTATGTCTATGGTGCATGCGTTTTTATTCAGCGCCATGTGGTACCCCGGAAGGAGGTTTAGCGTCAAATTTGGCACCCAAAGAGCGCTGTCCATTAAGGAATGAACGGCGTCTCTGCCAATTATTTTTCTGAATGCAGAACCAGACATCCGGCAAATTAAATGCACCAAACATCCGTTTCGTCGATGGAGAAAACAGAATTCGGCACGCCGCATTAATCCGTATCTGTCGCATCCATGTCCCGCTTTACCAGCGTCAGAGCGTCATCGGCGGTGTAAGATCGGGCCGAACGTGAAGCACCACCAGAACAGCCCATTGAGTTTGACCGATATCATCAAGGCTGGCATTGCTAGCCTCTAGAACCATTCAGTGAATGATGTGGATAAGAATGTGATCGAAGGACAGGGCAGCGAGCATATCACGATGCCACGGCTACACCAATTTGCCCACTCCCGACATTAGCCCACTCCAAAACCAATCCCGCGTCATGCAGATCGCGAATTGGAAACGGCCTCCTTGCGGCGAATAGCCCACCCGAATTTAAGATATCATCGGTGCAGCCGACCATCCTGTTGATATTCTGATGGCTTTCAGGTTATACCTCTCCCCTGAGCTTTCGGCTGGTGGAGTAGAAATATGTCTGAGCAAAAATCGCTTGATGATATGAATTACGCGGAACTTCAAGCCCATATCGAAGAAGCAAAGGCAAAGGCTTTAAAGCGCCGCAATTCTGATCTTAAAGAAGCGTTCGTCGCCGTGGAGACTGAGCTTAAGAAGCGTGGATTTAAAATTTCAGACATTACCGCATACGTGAATGCCAAGAGCGCAGCGAGAGCCTCAGACGACACGGGCAGCGGAGATAAGCCACCGACGGCCCCGACGGCCAGTGGCAAAACCATTCCGCCGAAATACCGCAATCCCACAGATCCTGCCGAAACTTGGACCGGTCGCGGACGCCAAGCGAAATGGCTGGCGGCCAAACTTGCTGCCGGTGAGAAGTTGGAGAGTTTTCTGATCCGCCCGGCTGTTCCTTCAAACACCGAAGGAGATGTCGTCGCTGAACAGCCGCCACTTGAGCCGGCATCCCGTTAGCCGATGCAGTAGCAGGTGGAGTTTGGGGCTCGCCGGCACGGCTGAAGCGCTATCGTACCGTCGTCCAGTCGCGCCGAATGGCGATGTGTCGAGGAGCGTCACGGCCCGCCAAATCGCCGATATCGGCGTCTCCAGCCAGTGGATGGGGGGGCATGCTGTGGGATCCTCTGCCGGCATGTCGTAACTATTTGACAAATATGGACTTACGATAAATCGGCGCCCGGCTTATCCCCCAAAAAAGCCGTTTTACGTGTTCCAACGGCGCAAAACTGGGCGATTATCGGGTCTTTTAAGGGATCGTTCGGGGATAGGCTGAGGGATGCCGGGCACGCAGACGATCGCGCAGCCCCCCCTCCCCTCAACGCGACCGGGATGGCTATCTCCTGGTCCCGCCGCGTCACCTTCAGGCCATGGCTGCGGCGTGTGGATAGCCATGGTGACGATCGTGGCCTCCACAGGTTGCCCAACGATCCGGCCACGCACATTGCCAGGTGGGCATTGCCGCAATCAACCACTTGTGGCCGTGCTATTCCTCGACTGGGACGGCGAGGTCCGCGTCACTCTGCTGCTGAAAACAAAGCCTCCCTCGTCTGATCCGCAAGCTTGTATTTCGTCGCTGGCCCTTTGCCGACCCTTTCGATATGCGGATGCTCGATCAGAGCGGCAATCGCGTTCAAGCTGGTAGACGCTTTGCGACCAAACAATGCGTCGATATCCGCCCGCTTCACAAAAGATACCCCTCTCTCGATTTCTGCTATGAAAAGCCGAATTATCTTGGCTTCTCTCTCATCGGTAAATGTTTTTGCAAAATAATCTTCATTGATTTTCTGCCGGTTGCCCACACTTTTTCCCGGTCGCATCTTCCACGTATTGCCCCCCTTTATCTCCTCGCTTTCCGGCCACCAAACAAGGCGTCCATCTTCCTCATCGTGGTAAAATTTCATGGGCAGGAGTTTCTTTCCGTGCGAAACAGTGTCGCGATATTTTTCAAACCTCACCAAAAATCCATTTTCTATCTTCTCCGCATCCAGGCTTTCTAAGTGAATGAGAAAATCCACGCTCCCTTTTATAATTTCGGTGCCCCGAAATTTTCCATCTTTTCCTGGATGATGGATCAACAGTATCGTCTTGCCCAAATGTCGAATGGCATTAGCGTGTGTCCAGAATTCGTCCCAATTCTTTTTTGTGCTTAAATCAGACGTCACATCCGTAAGGTTGTCGATGATGATAAATTCCGCATCGGGCATTAGCCTTAGAAGCGCATCCCAAGCAGGTCGGCTCTGAAGATCTAGCTTCTTTGGGACCACGTTCGGTTTCGGATGTATGCATAAATTATTTATGATTGCATCGTTTCCAATTGCGTCGTGGATTTGGCCAGAAAGCCGAACTGTCTGATTTACATTTTCGGTTGCTATGTAAAGCACCTTCCTCGACTTTTTTGCACTCCAGAGTGTT
>Ga0316222_1002271_pt1 | contig 20924 bp, 17 predicted proteins | sample TBH18011metaG_FD_206008 | JGI IMG/M metagenome (GOLD analysis project Ga0316222, IMG submission 206008) | Freshwater microbial communities from Trout Bog Lake, Wisconsin, USA - TBH18011 | ecosystem: Environmental > Aquatic > Freshwater > Lake > Hypolimnion/Profundal zone | place: USA: Wisconsin...
GTGAACGGGTATTCGAATTGCAACTCGACGGCCTCCGCCGAGACATGCGCATCGGCAATCCGCCGGGCATGGCCGATGCGGCCCTTCTTGCTGAAGAACGCCACCACCCGCGCAGCACCAATCACCCGCGCCGCCTTGAGCGTCATCAATTCAGGATCGCCCGGCCCGAGGCCCACCACATGCAACATGCCGCTCATTCGCGTTCACTCGCCACTGCATTCACGGCGGCCACCGTCATCGCCGAGCCACCTTTGCGACCGGGCAGCGTCAGGAACGGCAGATCAGACGCCATCAGCGCCGCCTTACTCTCCGCCGCCCCCACAAACCCCACCGGCAACCCAATCACCGCCGCCGGGCGCGGAGCCCCATTGGCGAGCAATTCCAGCAGATGAAACAAAGCGGTGGGCGCATTGCCGATGGCCACCACCGCCCCCTCCAACCGCGCGCCCCACAACGCCATCGCCGCCGCCGAGCGCGTATTGCCGATCCGGGCGGCAAGGGCAGGCACCTCGGGGTCAGACAATGTGCAGATCACCTGATTGGCGGCGGGCAGCCGGGCGCGGGTGATGCCGTGGGCAACCATCTGCGCGTCGCACAAAATCGGCTTGCCTGCCCGCAACGCCGCCTCGGCGGCTTCGGTGAAGCCGGGCGAGAACACCAATTCGCGGGCGATTTCCACCATACCGCAGGCATGAATCACCCGCACCGCCACCCGCGCCTCAGCGGGCGAGAAGCGGGCAAGGTCGGATTCAGCGCGGATGGTGGCGAAGGATTGTGCGTAGATCGCCGCACCGTCGCGGAGGTAATCGAGCTGTGTTGTCATCACCGGACGCCGGATGTTTCCAAAGCAAGATGTTGCACGATGGCGTCCAGCGGCTGACGGTGCAATTCAGCCGCCCCATCGGCGCGACCATTGCGGATCAGATTCCATGCACCATCGTCGCCCACCAGAGTGAGCGGTGAGCGCAGCGGGCGGGCACAGCCTTTGTCGCAGCCGGAGACATGCAGCACGCCCTGCCATGTCAACGCGGCGGCCAACAGCGCCCCTGCCTCTTGCGTGTTCACGCTGGCCGAGGCGCAGAACGGCGCACCGGGGCAGGCCTCCACGCGCAGCAGCGGATCGGCTGGGTCGGTGATCGCTTTGGTCGTCGGCAGGGCCAGACGGGGCAGGGCGGTGATGCCGGGGATCAGCAAAGCGCGGAATGGGGTCAGCCGCAGCGTGTTGTCGCCGCGCATCTCGGCCAGATCGGCCAATGCCTCCAAATCGGCGGCCTGCAACAGACCGAATGGCAGCCCCAAGCCAAACGCACCCGGCAGCGCGCCGATGGCAGGCCGGGCCGGGCGGAGCAGGCGCATAGCGGCGGGCGATAGACCGGCTGCGGCGAAAATCGCATCCGCATTGGCATCACGCATCCGACGCAGCGGCCCTGCTGCGATGAAGGCGCGGATCAGGTTCAGCGTGGCATCCAGCGCCTCATCCTGCTTCACGCGGGCGGCCATCACGCTGCCATCGAGTGAGATCAGCACGCCGTCACGGTCAGGCTGCAGCAGAATGTCGCAGACCACATCTGAAATCGGCAATGCCCCGCCGCCATCGACAACGATGCCGAATTTGCCATGCAACGGGGCGAATTCGGTGCGGCGGGCCAAAGTGTCATCCAGTTTGCGCACCAGATCGAAGCAGCCCGGATGCAATGCCGGATCAAGCCCGATCAACGGCGGTGCCAGCACGTTGCGACGGGCTTCTGAGGCGGGATCGGGGTTGGCGAGGCCGAGTTCGACGGCGATCTTGGCGAACTCCGCCGCGCTCGCCTCGGTAAAGCCGCGCAATTGCAGATTGCCGCGATTGGTCAGCCCCAAGATGCCATTGCCCAATTGCCGCGCCGCATCGGCAAGTGCGCGCGCCTCCGGGGCCGGGATCACCCCCAGCCGGGGCTTGACGCGCAGCAATAATCCGTCCCCCGATTGCATCGGTGCAAACAGCGAGGGGCACCAGCCGCGACGGTTCATAATGCACTCTCTCCCAAATCCAGGTCATTGCGGCGCGGACGCCACCAACCCCGTGCGCGCGCCGTGGCGAATCGCTCCACCATATCCGCGTGCGCTGCTGCGTTCATGGTGGTCAGGAAAGCATTGACCTCGGGATTCCCCAAGGTCGCATCGAACAGCAGGTCGAATTGCCGGTCGAGCCGGAACGGCACTGTTGCAGCAAAACCCGCCAATCCCTGCACGGCCCGCGCAATCTCTGCCGCACCCCGGTAGTCATGGCGCATCTGCCCTGCAATCCACGCCGGATTGGCCGCCCGCCCACGCACCACCCGCGCCAAATCCTCCGCCAAAGTGCGCACAGCCGGGGCCGCGATGTTGGAGGTGTCAGCGCAATACAGTGCAGGATTGGCCCCCAACGCCGTTGCCGCCGCCGCGAATCCTCCCGCATGCGCGGCATTGGTGGCGTTGAGCACATCCGATTCGGCATGGTCCTGGTGATGCACAAACGCCTGCGCCGCCGCGACCAGATGGGCGAATTGCGTGGGCAGTGCCGTGCCGTCCAGCGTGTGGCCATAGGCGGTGGCGGAATGTTCAAGCCAGGCCCAACCCAATGCGTGGCTGTCCTCAGAGGTCAGCCGGGCAAGCTGATCCTCAATGCCGGTGCCATACACCCCCGGTGCCGCCCCGAAAATCCGCGCCGTCTCCGCGCGGCCAGACAGCCCGGCGAGCGGGTTCCACTCCGTGCTCTCCTCCCGCCCCGCCACGGCGCGGATGGCTTGATCGAACAGGGTCATCTGGGTGGCAAAAGCGTCGCGAAACAGGCCGGAGACCCGTAAGGTTACGTCCACGCGCGGACGGTCGAGCAGGGCCAGCGGGATGATCTCGAACCCCGAGACACGATGCGAGCCGTCATCCCACAGCGGGCGCACGCCGAGCAGAAACAGCCCCAACGCCAGATCCTCACCGCCGGTGCGCAGGCTGGCGGTGCCCCAGAGATCGAGCACGATGCGGCGCAACGGCTCGCCGTGATCTTGGCGATGCCGACGCAGCAGCAGGGCGGCGGATTTCTCAGCCAAAGCGAGGGCAGCCCGCGTCGGCATCGCGCGTGGGTCGGTGGGGGTGAGCACGCGGCCGGTCGGCAACACATCGGCACGCCCTCGGCTCGGCGCACCCGCTGGGCCCGGCGGCACGAAGCGGCCATCCAGGGCTGCGAGCAATCCGGCACGCTCGGCCTGAGCACAGGCATCCAGGCGGGCGGCAAGGTCGGGGATGCCGGGATTGCTGGCGGTCAGCGCTTCCAGCAACGCCACGCGGGCGGTGGGGGGCTCGCCCCAGACATGCAGACCGTCGCAGATCTGCATGTCTTTGACATCGCACAGATACGCATCAAGCTTGGCCAGCGCCTCATCCTCATCGACGGTGTCAACCCCCGCCTCGGCGAGCAAGCCTGCCTCGGCGGCGCGGCTGAGGATTTCCCCGCGCAACAGCCGCGCCCGGCGTGGGTCGAGCCCGTCGGCTGCGGCATATTCGTCAATCAACCGCTCCAACTCCACCGTCGAGCCGTGTAAACCGGCGCGGCGCAAAGGTGGGGTGAGGTGGCCGATGGTGACGGCACTCAGACGCCTACGTGCGGCAGCGGCTTCACCGGGATTGTTGACGATGTAGGGATAAATCACCGGCATCGGCCCGAGCAAAGCTGCGGGGAAGCAATTCTCCGACAACGCCACCGCCTTGCCCGGCAACCACTCCAACGCGCCATGCGCGCCCAGATGCAACAGCGCATGGGCGTCGAACACGTAACGCCGCCAGAGATGAAAGCCGACATAGGCGTGGGCGGGCGGCAATTCCGGGTCGTGATAACCCGCCTTGCGATCCAACCGCGACCCACGATCCGGCTCAACACAGATGGCGACGTTGCCCCATTGGGCGAGGCGCAAGCTGATCTCCGCTTTCGGCTCTCCCCAGGCGGCGAGGATGCGCGATTGCACGAGGGCGGGCAGGCGGGCGAACAGGCGGCGATAGTCCGACAGGGTGAGCAGCGTGGTGGGCGGGGCTTGGGTGAGTTGCCATACCAATTCGCCATGACCAATCGTGTAACCAACGCCCTCCAACAGCCGCAAAATCGCCTGCGTGGACGCCAGCGCATCCAGCCCCACCGCATGCCCAATCTGCCCACCCACGCCGGGATAATCCGACAGCACCAACGCAATCCGCCGTGCGGAGACGGGCGTCTGGCGCAATCTCGCCCAGGCTTTGGCAAGATCGGCAGTGCGGGCAATGCCGTCGGCAAACGGCGCATGGCGGGGCAGGGCGAATTCCAGCCCTGGCAATGGCAGCGCCTCTTCCTTGAATGAAATCGGCGCTCCCGGCAGCCTGCCATCCAATTCCGGCAGCACCACCTGCATCGCAAAATCCGCCTGCGACACCCCGCGTGATGACGCCGCCCACGCCGCTTCGGAGGCGCCGGACAAGATCATCTGCAACACCGGCGCATCCGCCACATCCAACGGCGAGCCCTCCGGCCCGCTTGCCGAAAACGCCGTCGCCGACAGCACCACCGCAGGCCGCCACGCGCGCAGTTGAGAGCGCACGAGATCAGCCGATTGCGGCTCTTTCAAACTCGCCACATAGAGCGCCCGCGTCTGCATCCCGCGTGCCGTCAACGCCTCTGCCAGCGCATGCATCGGGGCCAGATCGCCGGAGAGCAGATGCGAGCGATAAAACACCATCGCCGCCATCGGCCCGGCAGCCGCACTGGCGAGGCTGAATTCCCCACACAGCGGCACATCTTCCGCCTCGGCACCGTCATCGTCGCGCAATCCACCCGCCGACGCCGCCAATCGGATCGCCCGCCGCAGATTATCCGGCCCACCCGCCGCCAGCATCGCATCGAGCCTTGCGCGAATGGCCTCGGGCACCGTGCCCAGCGCATCCAACGCCGGATCAGGCCGCCCATCGCCCGGCAGCACCGCCAACGCGATGCCTTGCCTGCGGCACAAATCGCTCAACTCCTCAATGCCATAGCGCCAATACGGTATGCCGCCGAGCAATCGCACCACGATGGCGCGGGCATGTTGAGCGGTGTTTTCCAGATAGAGATCAACCGACATCGGATGTCCCAGCCGCGCCAGATTGGCCAGTCGCAGCACCGGCCTGCTGGCATCCATCGCCTGCCACGCGCTCGCCGCAGCCCCCAGATCGCTGTCGGAGAACGACAAAAACAGCAATTCCGCCGGGCTCTGTCCGAGATCGGTCGCCTGTTCCGTCGCATCCAGCGCATGGGTCTCGCGGACGAGCAGATGCATGGTGCTAACCCGATGCCGTCAAAGCATGCTCGATGCCCGCACGATCCATGCCCGCCTGCCCGATCACCACCAACCGCGTGCGCGGCGTCTCGGCTTGGGTCCAAGCGCGATCAAATTCCGACCGGAACCGACTGCCCACGCCCTGCACCGCCAACCGCATCGCCTTACCCGCCACTGCCGCAAAGCCCTTGATGCGCAGAATATCGAACGTCTCAGCCACCGATTGCAGCCGTGCCATCAACGCTTCCGGCGAGGTCTGCACTGGCAATTCGACCGAGAAACTCTCGAAATCATTATGCTCATGCGCGCCATCTTCCGCATCGTGATGCGACGGGCGCTGCGCCAGATCATCCTCCGCCGCCGAGCCCAACCCCAGCAACGCCGCCAACGGCACCCGACCTTCACGGGCGGCGATGATCTTCACCGCACGCGGGGTGGCGGCGGCAATCTCGCTGGACAGTTGGGCGAGCGCCTCCGCCGTCAGCAAATCGGATTTGTTGAGCACCACCAGATCAGCGCAGAGCAACTGATCCTCATAGACCTCAGCCAACGGGTTGTCGTGATCAAGCGACGCATCATCGGCGCGTTGGGCTGCCACTGCCACCGGATCATCCGCAAACCGCCCAGACGCCACCGCCGGGCCGTCGATCACCGCAATCACCGCATCCACCGTGACCAGGCTGCGAATGGCGGGCCATGCAAACGCCTTCACCAGCGGTTTCGGCAGCGCCAGCCCCGAGGTTTCGATCAGGATGTGATCCGGCGGCTCTGGCCGATCCAGCAGCGCCTGCATGGTGGGAATGAACTCATCCGCCACCGTGCAGCACAGGCAGCCATTGGCGAGTTCAACGATGTTGTCATCGTCACAGCCTGCAATGCCGCAGCTTTTCAACGTCTCGCCATCAATGCCGAGTTCGCCGAATTCATTGACGATCACCGCAAAGCGCCGCCCCTCCGCATTGGCCAGCACATGGCGCAACAGCGTGGTTTTGCCGGCACCGAGAAAGCCGGTGATGATGGTGGCTGGAATGCGCGCCGACATTTACGCAGTCTCCTTTTGCATGAATCCAAAACCCGGAATGCGCGCAACAATCGCATCCCGCAGCGAGGCGGCCCGGCCTGAACGCCAGACAGTGCCATTGTCTGAGGCGGCAAAGGCACGGCCATATTCCACCAGATCGGCGGCGTGTTCGGGCGTGAGATGGCCGAGCAAATAGCTCCATTTGCCCGGCTGAGTGACCGCAGCCGAACAGCCCTGCACGCAATTGCCCAGACACACCACCGGGCGCAGCGCCACCGGTGGGGCAGGGTGGCCAGCGAGCACAGCGGCCACGCGGTCGAACAGACGCTGACCTAGCACAGCTTCGCCCTCAACCAGGGGCAAATTGGCGCGGCAGGTGGTGCAAATATGCAGTTCAGGCTGTGAATCAGTCATGCTCACCCATCATCAGCCGGACAATCCGGCAACCAAACAGGTGCATATCGCCGCCCCGGCCCTGCCGTGCGGTCGATGTCAAGCGACACCGAAGCCGCCGAGGCACCCCGCCCGGTAGCACGATTGCCCCGGTATCATCCGGGGTGATGGCAGGTCTCCTGGCTTGTGGATCGAACATCTCCGGCCTCCTTCCCGAGGTTTCCCTCAGTGGTTTTGCTGCCGGACACTCTCCACTCACAGTTGCGGGGGCAGCCGCAGTCTTGGGTTTCCCCGCACCGCGTTCCCTTTTCACCTTCCGCTTGGAAGGACCATCGCAATCTGCGTATGACCGCAGGGAAGTGGTGTCAAATGAATTGGGTTGTGATGTGTCGGTGAATCAGGTGCATGTCGTCCTCGGCGGTGCGCGTTCTGGCAAGAGCCGGTTTGCCGAGGGTTTGATCGCGGCGATGCCCGGCCCCTGGGTCTATCTCGCCACCGCCCAAGCGTTTGACGACGAGATGCGCGCGCGAATCGCCCAGCATCGCCTGCGCCGTCCTGATCCGTGGCAGACCCTCGAAGTCCCGCTGAATATCAGCCGCGCTTTGCACGAAGCAGGCGCGCAGCCGGTGTTGGTCGATTGCCTGACCTTATGGGTGACGAATCTTCTGCTCAGCGATGCTGACATCGACACTGCATTTGACGGCCTGATCGCCGCTCTGCACGCGCGTCAGGGGCCGACCGTGCTGGTCGCCAACGAGACCGGACTCGGCATCGTGCCCGACAACGCATTGGCGCGGCGCTTTCAAATCAGAGGGTGGCAGAAATGGCGGATCGGGTGGATTTCTTGGTCGCAGGCATTCCGATGCGGGTGAAGGGATGACCGCCGAGGACGACGCCCGCCATCGCGACAAGATGGCCAAGCGCAAGGCGGTGCAGGATGCCGAGGTCGCCGAGAAAAAGATCGAGAAGGGTCTGCTGATCGTCCATACCGGCCCCGGCAAGGGCAAATCCACCGCAGCCTTCGGCTTGGCACTGCGCATGCTCGGCTATGGGCGACGGGTGGGCGTGGTGCAGTTCATCAAGGGCGCTTGGCACACCGGCGAACGCGACGCCTTCGCCCGCTTTGGCGATCTGCTGGAATGGCACAGCATGGGCGAGGGCTTCACCTGGGAGACGCAAGACCGCGCGCGCGACGTCGCCGCTGCCGAACGCGCTTGGGGTAAGGCGCTGGAATTCCTCGCCAACCCGGAGATCGCCTTGGTGGTGCTGGACGAGATCAACATCGCATTGCGCTATGATTATCTCGCACTCGACGCCGTGCTGGACGGTCTTGCCGGTCGTCCGGCGATGCAACATGTGGTCGCCACCGGGCGCAATGCGAAGCCGGGCTTGATTGAGGCTGCCGATCTCGTCACCGAATTCGCCGCCGTGAAGCACCATTTCGCCGCCGGGGTGAAAGCGCAGCAAGGCGTGGAGTTCTGATGCCCGCGATCATGTTCCAAGGCACCGGATCAAGCGTCGGCAAATCGCTGCTGGTGGCCGGTCTGTGTCGGGCGGCGCGGTTGCGCGGGCTGTCTGTCCGGCCGTTCAAGCCACAGAACATGAGCAACAACGCCGCCGTCACGCCCGATGGCGGCGAAATCGGTCGCGCTCAGGCGTTGCAGGCCCGTGCTTGTGGGGTGGCACCCAGCGTGCACATGAACCCGGTGCTGCTAAAGCCGCAAAGCGAGATCGGCGCACAACTCGTGGTGCGCGGTCAGGTGCGTGGGGCGGCACGGGCGCGGGAGTATCAGGCGATGAAGGCGGCCCTGCTGCCCGAGGTGCTGGACAGCTTCCACCACCTTGAGCGCGGGGCCGATCTGGTGCTGGTTGAAGGCGCGGGCTCGGCATCTGAGGTCAATCTGCGCGCCAATGACATCGCCAATATGGGCTTTGCGCGCGCGGCCAATGTGCCGGTGGTGGTGATCGGCGATATCGACCGTGGCGGCGTGATCGCCAGCCTCGTCGGCACCCACTCCGTGCTTGATCCCGCCGATGCCGCGTTGATTGCGGGCTTCATCGTCAACCGGATGCGCGGCGATCTCTCGTTGTTCGCCGAGGGGATGACGACGATTGCGCGCCACACCGGTTGGGCAGCGCTCGGGCTGGTGCCGTATTTCTCAGGGGCGGAGGCGCTGCCGGCCGAGGATGCAATGGAACTCGCCAGCCGGGCACGCGCGGGTGCTGGTCTGCGCGTGGTGGCGTTGTGTCTGCCGATGATTGCCAATTTCGACGATCTCGACCCACTCGGGGCCGAGGCGGACGTTGATCTGCGTCTGCTGCGTCCGGGTGCGGCGATACCAGACTGTGATCTGGTCATTCTCCCCGGCTCGAAATCCACCATCGCTGATCTGGCAGCCTTGCGCGAAACCGGCTGGGACATCGACCTCACCGCCCATGTCCGGCGCGGCGGGCGGGTGCTCGGGGTGTGTGGCGGCTATCAAATGCTGGGGCACATGGTTGCCGACCCTGACGGCATTGAGGGTGCGGCGGGCCGGGTGGCTGGCTTGGGATTGCTTGATGTTGAAACCGTGCTCGCCCTCCGCAAACAACTGCGGCTGGCCTCTGGCACGCTGTCCGGTGGTCAGGCGGTGACGGGCTATGAAATGCATATGGGCATCACCATCGGCCCGGACTGCGCGCGGCCCATGCTGCGGATCGACGGGCGAGATGACGGGGCGATCAGTGCCGATGGCCGGGTCAGCGGCACCTATCTGCACGGCCTGCTCGCTTCCGACCCCGCGCGGGCGGCGTTGCTGCAATCATGGGGCGGTGTGGCGTCCGATTATCGACATGAGGCGGCGATTGAGGCGGCGTTGGATGGATTGGCGGCGCATCTGGAAGCGCATGTCGATGTGGAGCGGGTGTTCAGCCTCGCGCGATGAGGGCGAAAATCATCACCGGCACCACCTCAATCGCACACGCCATCCGATACAACGCCAGCGCCCGGCGCAGATCATCCGGCCCAGCATCCGGCGAGCCGTCGCCCATCCAGGCATCGTCCACTCTCGTCTCGCCATACACCCGAGGCCCGGCCAGCCGCAGCCCGAGGGCGCCTGCCATCGCCGCTTCCGGCCATCCTGCATTGGGCGACCGGTGCTGCCCCGCATCGCGCCACGGTGCACGCAAGGCGGCGAGCCAATCCGCGCCATCCAGCCACGCCGCCTTGCAAATCCACACTACCGCAAGCCGCGCGGCGGGCAGATTGATCAGATCATCCAACCGCGCCGCTGCCCAACCAAACGCCGCATGGCGCGGCGTGCGATGGCCGATCATCGAATCAGCGGTGTTCACCGCCTTGTAGAAAACCACCCCCGGCAGCCCACCCACGGCGAGCCAAAAGGCCGGAGCCACCACACCGTCAGAAAAATTCTCCGCCAAACTCTCAATCGCCGCCCGACACACGCCGTGCAGATCAAGGCTCTGCGGATTGCGCCCGACAATCATCGCCACCGCCCGCCGCCCACCGGCCAAGCCGTCATCACGCAGCCCATCGGCCACCGCCTGCACATGGCTGTAGAGGCTGCGTTGAGCGAGCAGGGTGGAGGCAAGCACGGCTTCCACCGCCAACACCCAGCCCTCCGGCAGAGTCGCGGCCAGCAGATGATGCAGTCCCCATGCCGCCAATGTGGGCACGCCCGCCAGCACCAGCAGCGCCAACACGCCTGCGCGGCGTCTGGGCTGATCGGGGCGGTTGAGATGGGTGTCGAGCCAGGAGATCAGCGCGCCCTGCCAGACCACCGGATGACGTATGGCGCGAAACAGCGCATCGGAGTAACCGAAGATCGCCTCGATGATCAGAGCCAAAGCGGCCAGCGTGAGTGAATGGGCGAGAATGGCCGAAACTCCACAACAATGCACACAGACTAGCCCAATTATGGCCCATGCGGCAGGCCTCAGCATGGCTCATGGCGGCATGCTCGCCCGCGCTTGCGCATTGTTCCCCGATGCCCCGCTGCCATTCCTCGATCTCTCGACCGGGATCAACCCGCAGGCCTACATGCTGGCACCGTTTGCGCCGGAGGTGCTGCATCGCCTGCCGGAATCTGAGGACGTCACCCGCCTGGAAGCCCTTGCTGCCTCCTGCTTCGGCGTGCGCGATCCCGCCTGTGTGCTCGCCGGGCCAGGGACACAATTGTTCATCTCCCTGCTGCCCCGCCTGATCGGTCGGAGCGCTGCGAAAGTGGCGGTGCTGTCACCGACTTATGGCGAGCACGCGCAATCCTGGGCGATGGCGAGGGGCAGCGTCTCAACACCTCATGCATTCACCGCCTTGGCCGAAGCGGACATCGCCGTGCTCTGCCGCCCGAACAACCCCGATGGCCGCATCATCGCCCGCGCCGATGTGCTGGCGCTCGCCGACACGCTGGCTGCACGCGGCGGTGTTGTGGTGGTCGATGAGGCATTTGCAGATTTGGAAGCGCCGGACCTCAGCCTCGCCCCGGAGATTGGCCATCCCGGCCTGATCATCCTGCGCTCCTTCGGCAAATGGAGCGGCCTCGCCGGTCTGCGTCTCGGCTTCCTGTTGGGAACTGCCGAACTGATCGCCACCTGCCGCGCCAGCCTCGGCCCCTGGGCGGTCAGCGGGCCTGCGATTGCGGCAGGATTGGCAGCCTATGCCGATGGCGCGTGGCGGGCGCAGGCGCAAGCGCGACTGGTGGAAGATGGCTTGCGCCTCGACGCCCTGCTCTCATCCCACGCCATGCGCCCGCTTGGCGGCACCACGCTGTTCCGGCTCTATGCAGGGCCGGACGCACAACCACTCTGGCACCGCCTCGCCCACACCGGCATCCTCACCCGCCGCTTTGACGACGCACCCGACTGGCTGCGGTTCGGGCTGCCGGGAGAAGAGGCGCAGTGGGGGCGGTTGGAGCGGGTTTTGCCTCACAAGGGCGAAAATCCGTAGGGCGACCGCCCCCCTAAGCCGCAATCTTCTGCGGCTTGGCACCAAACAGGAACTCCACCTCGTCGTATTCCAGCGGCGGCAATTCGTCGCCTTCCTCGAAGGCCAGCTTGGCCAAGGCGGCTTTGCGTTCCTGCATGTCGATGATCCGCTCTTCCACCGTGTCGGCCGCCACCATCTTGTAAACAAAGACGGATTTCTTCTGGCCGATACGATGTGCGCGATCCGATGCCTGGTCTTCCACCGCCGGGTTCCACCATGGATCGTAATGGATCACGGTATCTGCGGAGGTCAGGTTCAAGCCGCGACCACCCGCCTTGAGGCTGATCAGGAACACCGGCACTTCGCCCGCTTCGAAACGACGCACCGGGGCCGCGCGGTCGCGGGTGTCGCCGCGCAGTTCGACGTATTTGATCCCTTCAGCATCCAGACGCGGCTTGATCAGATCGAGCATCGAGGTGAACTGGCTGAACAGCAGCACACGACGGCCCTCGGGCAGCATCTCGCCGAGCATGTCCATCAGATCATCGAGCTTGGCCGAAGCCAGCACGTTCTGCGCCGCCTGGAGCTTGACCAGTCGCGGATCACAACACACCTGACGCAGCTTCAGCAGCGCGTCGAGCACCACAATGCGGCTGCGGGCAAGGCTGGTGGCGGCAATCTGTTCGCGCACCTTGTCATACAACGTCGCCCGGATCGTCTCATACAACTCGCGTTGCGCGGGCGAGAGGGTGATGCGGCGCAGGATGGTGTGCTTGGGCGGCAGTTCCGTCGCCACTTCGGATTTCGTGCGGCGCAGGATGAACGGGCGGATGCGGCGGACGAGTTGAAGGCGGCGCGTATTGTCCTCTTTCTTCTCAATCGGCGTACGGAACCGCTTGCCGAAGCCTTTGCGGTCGCCGAGCAGGCCGGGCATCAGGAAGGCGAACTGGCTCCAGAGTTCTTCCAGATTATTTTCAATCGGCGTGCCGGACAGACACAGGCGATGGCGGGTGTTGAGCTGACAGACCGCTTTCGTCGCCTTCGCATCCGGCGATTTGATCGCCTGCGCTTCGTCGAGCACCACAATATGCCACGCCAACTCGCTCATCTCCTCGATGTCGCGGGCAAGCACGGTGTAGGTGGTGATCACCACATCGAATTGATCAATCTCCGCACGGCGCTCATGTCGGTCGATGCCGTGCAGCACCGTCACGCGCAGATTGGGCGCGAATTTGGTCAACTCGCTTGTCCAGTTCGGCACCAGCGAGGTCGGCACCACGATCAGCACCGGGCAATCCAGCCGACCGGAGGCTTTTTCGATGGAAATATGCGCAATCGTCTGCGCGGTTTTGCCCAGGCCCATATCGTCGGCCAGGAAGGCGGAGAGGTTGTTGGCGCGCAGATGTTGCAGCCAATCCACGCCATGCTGCTGATAAGGGCGCAGCGTGATGGTGAAACTGGGCGGCACTTCAGCGTGTTCGATCACCGGGGCGTCGCGGAATTTCGAGCAATATTCCTCAATCGCCGCCGCATTCTCGTAACGTGCGGTGAGCAGTTCTTCCAGATCGATGATCTGGCTGGCCTCCACCGCTGGCAGCAGCAGCGTGTCGTCTTCAGTGGTGGTGGCCGATTCAACCAGATCGCTCATCACCGACAACAGCGGCGCGATGCGGTCCACCGGCAGGCGGATAACGCGGCCATCGTCGAGGCTGGTGATGATGAAACCATCGATCACCTGTGCTGTCTCCATCCCGCCGCGTTCGAGTAGACGGGTCAGGATCGGCAGCAATGGGCGGCGGAAGCCGTCGATTTCGATGCCGAAATCCAGCGTGAACTGGCCGCCATTGGCGTCCTGCACGCGCATGTCGAATGTGCCGATATCCTCGGCAATCTTGGGGCCGAAATCAGGCTCGATCTCCACCTGCCATTCGGCTTCCTGCAACACCGGCACGCGCTTGGCAACAAAGCCTTCCCATAACTCGGGCGCGTCACGGCCCAGGAAGGTCATCACGCGGCGGCCGCGCGGGCTGTCCGGGTGCGGCACGCGCATCTGCACGAAGCCGTCGGTGCTGAGCTGGTCGAACGCCTCAGTCTCACCGGTATCGTCGCGCAGGAAGCTGTCCGCACCGATCTGGCCGGACTGCACCATCTTCTGCTCGCTGTCGAGTGCCACGACATCCTGCCCGTAATCAAAGGCGACGGTGGCAACATCGAGCAATTGCAGGCGGCCGAAATCGTCTGGCACCTGCATGCGCAGCAGATGCAGGCGCGGGGTGAACAGGCGTTGCGGCGTGGTGGGGGCGAGTTCGGTCAGCGTGGGCACATTGCGCCGTCCGCCACCACGCCCGCCGCCGGTTGCCCGCGTGCGCGCCTGTGGCGGTGGGGCGGGTTTGCGCAAAGTGAGGCGGCCGAGTTTGCCGGTCTCTGAATCGACGTAGAATTCAGTGGTGGCAGTATCAAGAATCGCGGATTTCGGCGGCAGATTGAATGGCCGGTCGGGCTCACGCAGGCGCTCGACACCATAGGAGAGCCGCTTGCCGGTGGCCTGCCAGCGCGCCTGACCGGAGCGGGCAAGGGCTTCGAGCAATTCAGGCGCCGCTGCACGCGAAATCAGCGTCTCCGACTTGTCGCCGCCACCGAGCAGGCGGGCAAGGTTGTGGCTGGCTTCGAGAATGTTGCTGTCGGCCAGCACTTCGGCAGGCGTGGCAAGGGTGGTCTGTTTGGTGCGCTCATTGACCAGCTTCGTCACCACCATGCAGGCGGCGGGTGGGCGGGCGATGGCGAGTTCAAGCACCAGACGGCGGCGGTCTTGCACCGGCTTGGCGGTGGCGGCGGCCTTCTCAGCCTTTTTGACCGGCGCGGCTTTGCGCAGCGCCGGGAACCGTTCCAGCGCCTTGATGGCAATGGCCGCGCGATGCGCGCAGCCGGGCTGGCGACAGGTGCACGAGCCGGTGAAGCCAACTTCCTTGCCGTCCTTGATCGGCGTCAATCGGGCGGCTTGATGCATGCCGAGATGATCGACGGTGCCGGAAATGCTGTCGCCGTCCAGCTCCACATCAACCTGACCAAGCAGAATCATACTGCGGCCGCGGGTGATGGCTTTCGGTTCGAAGGCGCGTGTGAGGTCGTCGATGGTGAACGGAATCGGCATGCGGCGATAAAAACCCTGGGGAAAGTCGAACCATGCGGCTCGGGAGGAACCGCGCCATCGTGCAGTCTAGCAGCGGATGATTTAAAAATCCTGGACGAAACGCGCGAATGGCCGCTTCGCTACATAGTTTTTTGCACCGCACCAACCGCGCCCGGCGCAGTCCGGCTATCCGCAGGCGTTAACCGTCGCTTCATCCTGCTCTGATTTGATGCGAATTGCAGGCAAGGAGGCATGAGATGGCGCTGCGCATCTGGGGGCGGCTGGACGATCTGGCGGATGGCATTGGGGCGGTGATGATGCTGTTCGGCTTTGCGCTGATCATCGGCCTGCTGGTTGGTATCACCGCGCAACACTGGGCGACGGACCCTGGCAGCACTGCCCATCTTAAATCCGGGCATTCGGTTCCGAAGGATGTCAGCCAGTTTGGCTATACCTCGATGAGCGACTTCAATTCCGATCACCAGCGCGAACAAGCCACCATCACGCATTTGCTGGAAGCGGCGGTGGGGTCGCAGTCATTGTGGGAAAATCCCGAAACCGGCAATCGTGGGGTGATCTGGGTGATGAATGAACGGCAGGTCGAACAAGGTGCCATGCGAGGGCAAATCTGCCGAGATTTGCTGCGTCACACGCTGCTCAACAATGCCTATCGCAACACCGCCGGTACCACCTGTCATGTGTTGGGGCAGGCCTATTCGGCAGAGATCACCTGGAAACCGGAATAGGGCGGGGGACGGCCCGCCCGATATGGGCGCGACTCTGGAGGATGCTGATTGACAGTGCGATGAGTTTGCTTAACCCCCCCCCGTCATTGCGCGCGCAGTGACGGGGTGGGGTGGTCAAGTTTCAAGCCAAACTCGTCACATTCTAAATCGTCACGATTGATAGATTACGCCTTCATCAATTGCGACGGGTCTGCGCCCACACGCCCCGCGCCGCTGCCACCAGACGGTGCCAGGGTGAAATCATAGTGGATCGCTTCCAGCCCAGGGATCGGCGCATTCGGGTCCGCCTTGGGCGCGATGATCAGCGAGCGTGAGACGCCGAAGACCACATCGGAGCCGATATACTGGTCGTCGGAGAAATACAGCGAGGTGACAAGCTCCTGATGGCCTTCGGCGCTGATCAGGAAATGGATATGTGCGGGGCGGCAGCCATGGCGCTGCTGGGCGCGGATCATCCCGCCCACCGGGCCGTCCATCGGGATGTAGTAGCCCAGCGGGCGCACAGTGCGGAAATGGAAATGGCCGTCCGCATCCGTGGTGAACATCGCGCGGTGGTCCATCTTGTCTTCGCCATGCAGCTGCATGTCGTAGAAGCCATGCGCGTCGGTTTGCCAGACAGTCACTTCGGCATGCGCAATTCCCCGGTCGGCACCGTCACGCACCTGACCGTAGAACACCAATTCCTCCACATCGGGCAGCTCGGCAATGCTGTCGCCCAACTGCTTGCGTGGGGCGGCGGCGCGGTAGAATGGGCCGAGCAGGGAAGGGTCGGTCGCCTTGGCCTGTTGGCGGTTGGCGGCAAGGATGTTCACCAGCGCGCTGAAGCCGAGTGTGTCGGAGAGTAAAATCGTCTCCTGACGGCTTGGTGTGCAGGCTTGCCCGACCTGGGTGAGGAAGGCGATGCCGGCCAACCATTCTTCCGGCTTGAGGTCCACATCCCGCGCGAAGGCGTGCGCGTGTTTGACCAGACTTTCCATAATCTGCTTCAGCCGCGCATCCGGCGTGTTCGCCATCTGCTCCAGCACGGCTTCAGTGACGCTGAACTGGTCCAAATCCTGGTGCATCGTTCGATCTCCCCGCGTGATCGTTGGTTATCGAACGAAAAATTGGCATTGCGGGGAGGGAAGTCAATGTCTCAGGCGGTCAGGCAAGGCTCACTGCGTGGGGTGGGTGAAGCCGAATGTCTCAAACTGCGCCTGCCGGGCGGGGGTGTTGAGGAAGGTGTATAATTGTTCTGCCGCTGCCGGATTGGCGGAATGCGTGGGCAGGCCTGCGGCATAGATTGTGTGCAGTTGGAAGGCGTCCGGAATCGGAGCAACCAGTTCAACGCCTGAAACCGGCAGGATTTCGCTGATCTGCCCCAGACCGAGCGCCACCTTGCCCTCAGCCCCCGCCTCCATTGCCTGCAATCCGTCTGGATAAAGCACCAGCTTGGGCTGCATGACAGCACTCAGCCCCATGCGGTCGAATAATTTCGCCAGATAGATGCCGGTTGTCGCCCCAGTTGCTGGGTCGGGCATGCCCACCGAAGGGGCGGCGAGCAGGGAGCTGCGAAACTCCTCCTCGGTGCCAATTGCCGGATGCGGATGACCGCGCTTGATGGCGAGCCCGAGTTTGGTCTCGCCCAAGCCCTTGGCAGAACCGGCTTGAACGAAGCCTTTCTCGGTCAAATCCTTCAAGACCGCTGGTGGTGCGATCACCAAATCGGCGACCGCTCCCTTGGTGATGCTGTCGCGCACGAAGCCCGCCGTGCCGAAGACAAAGCGGACATGATGGCCGGTGGCAGCGGCAAACTCCGCCGGCACCGTCGCCATCGCAGCCTTCATCGCCGCCGCAGAATAGACGACCAGATCAGCAGCCTTTGCGGTGGCGCCCATGCTCATCGCCAGCACCACACTCAACAACCACTTCCGCATGTCGTCTTCCCCACGTCTTGACCCCTCAGCCCTTCGCCTTCGCCTCACGGCGACGCGCGGTCAGGATGAACTCGGTGTAGCCATTCGGCTGGGTGCGGCCCTTGAAGACCAGATCGCAGGCCGCCTTGAACGCCACGCCGTCAAAATTCGGCGCCATCGGCGTGTAGAGCGGATCATCGGCATTCTGGCGATCCACCACCAGCGCCATCTTCTTCATCGTCTCCATCACCTGCGTCTCGCTGGCGATGCCGTGATGCAGCCAATTGGCGATGTGTTGGCTGGAAATGCGCAGCGTGGCGCGGTCTTCCATCAGGCCGACATCATGAATATCCGGCACTTTCGAGCAACCAACGCCCTGATCGATCCAGCGCACCACGTAGCCGAGAATGCCCTGCGCGTTGTTGTCCAGCTCCTGCTGCACATCTTCCGGCACCCAATTCGGACGATCCGCCACCGGGATGGTGAGCAGCGCGTCAAGGCTTGCTGGCGTGCGGGTGGCAAGTTCGGTCTGACGGGCGGCGACATCCACCTTGTGGTAATGCGTGGCGTGCAGTGTGGCAGCGGTCGGCGAGGGCACCCAGGCGGTGTTCGCACCGGCCTGCGGATGGCCGATCTTCTGCACCAACATGTCCGCCATCCGGTCGGGTGCGGCCCACATGCCCTTGCCGATCTGCGCACGACCGCGCAGGCCAGAGGCGAGGCCGACATCGACGTTGTTGTTCTCATAGGCACCGATCCAAGCAGCCGACTTCATGTCGCCCTTGCGCACCATCGCACCCGCTTCCATCGAAGTGTGCATCTCATCGCCGGTGCGGTCGAGGAAGCCGGTGTTGATGAACACAACGCGGTTTTTAGCGGCATGGATGCAGGCGGCGAGGTTGGCCGAGGTGCGGCGTTCCTCGTCCATGATGCCCATCTTCAGCGTGTAACGCTCCAGGCCGAGCAGATCTTCCACCGCACCAAACAGGTCATTGGCGTAGGCGACTTCCTCGGGGCCGTGCATCTTCGGCTTGACGATATAGACCGAGCCGGTGCGGCTGTTCTTGAAGCCTTCGCGCTTGTTGAGGTCGTGCAGCGCGATCAGCGAGGTGAACACGGCATCCAGAATGGTCTCCGGCACGTCTGCGCCATCGAATGTCACCGCGTCGCTATACATATGATGGCCGACATTGCGCACCAGCATCAGCGAACGACCGGCGAGTGTTACCGTGCCGCCATTTGGCGCGGTGTAGACGCGATCCGGGTTCAGCTTGCGCACCAGCGTCTTGCCGCCCTTCTGGAAATCGGCGGACAGCGTGCCGTCCATCAGGCCGAGCCAGTTGCGATAGACATCCACCTTATCGGCAGCATCGACGGCGGCCACGCTGTCTTCGCAATCTTGAATCGTGGTCAAGGCGGATTCGAGGATCACATCAGCCAGACCGGCCTTGTCACCCGCGCCGATGGCGTGGCTGCGGTCGATCTTCAATTCGATGTGCAGGCCGTGATTGACCAGCAGAATGGTCGAAGGGGCGGCGGCGTCACCGATATAGCCCGCGAATTTTGCAGGCTGGGCGAGGGCAGGCACCAGCGCACCATCGACCACTGAATAGCCGGTGACGTCGGCATGGCTGCCGGAGGCGAGCGGGGCGGCGTCGTCAAGGAACGCCTTGGCGCGTTTGACCACTTCGGCGGCACGCGCGGTGTTGAAACCCTTGCCACGGGCCAGTTCGCCCGCTTCCGGGATCGCATCGGTGCCGTAGAGCGCATCATACAGGCTGCCCCAACGCGCATTGCCGGCGTTGAGCGCGTACCGGGCATTGCTCACCGGCACCACCAACTGCGGCCCGGCGATGGAGGCGATTTCGGGATCGACCTTGGAGGTCTCCACCGAGAATGCCGCAGGGGCTGGGACGAGGTAGCCGATATAGGTCAGGAAGTTCTGATAGGCGGCGTGATCAATCGCCTTGCCCTTATTGGCACGGTGCCAAGCGTCAATCTCGTCCTGCAGCACCGCACGGCGCTCCAGCAGCGCGGCGTTCCGAGGCGCGAAATCGGCGAGGATCTGTTCGAACCCAGCCCAGAACGCCTCGGCCTGTAACCCGGTGCCGGGCAGCGCCTCGGTGTCGATGAAGGACTTCAGAACCGGATTGATGCTCAGGCGGGTGGCCATGGGTGGGTCTCCTCGAAAAATCGACCTGTTCTGTTCAAGCACGCGGCAAATGTCGAGAGGCATCCACCGCCAACCCGCAATTTTCCACACTCCAGCCGCCGCACCCCCGCTTGGCAAGCATTCCAGTTTGTGGCATGTTACCGATAACACAACCAAGCGCGGTTTCAGTGCGCTGGAGTGGGGGAGCGATTCAGGTGGTTGCGCGCGGCAAAATCTGGAATGGAACGCTGATGCGTGCCGAAGTGGCGGCACCGTTGATGCGTGCGAGCATTTCGCGCGCTGCCATTTCACCGATTTCCGCGCCGTCCACATGCACCGTGCTGATCGGCGGATGGCAGGCGCGGGAGATTTCGAAATCGCCAAACCCGCAGATCGCCAACTGGTCCGGCACTGCAATCCCGTGCAATTTCGCCTCCGTCAGCGCGCCGAAAGCCACCAGATCAGAGCTGCCGAACAACGCCGTGCGTTGGCCGAGTTGGCCGACAATCTGCCGCAATCCACGCCGTCCGTCCTCGATGGAACTGGGCGCTTCGAGGATGCGTTCAGCGACCAGGGTGAGGCCGTGATGCGCCACTCGTTCCACAAATCCCTTCCGGCGCAGCGTCGCGCGCGGGTCACGTGCCGACAGGGCGGCGAAGTGCGTATGGCCCTGGCGAACAAAGAAATCTGCCACAGCCGCCCCTACTTCGGCATGGTCGAAGCCGACCAAGACGTCGGTGGGCTCCTCGGCGGTATCCCAGATTTCCACCACCGGCAGATTGGAATCCCGCAGCAGGTTGCGAATCGCCGGAGAACGGTGAGCACCGGTGAGCAACAAGCCGTCTGGGCGGCGGGCGAGAACGGCGCGGATCTGAGCGTCTTCGCTCTCTTCGCTGTAGCCGGACAAAGCGAGCATGACGTGATAGCCGGCAACTGCCATCGCATCGGTGAAGGTTTGCACGGGGGCGCTGAACATCGGGCTGGCAATTGTCGGCACGATGGCGGCGATCATCCGGCTGCGTCGGCTGGACAAGCCACCGGCGATCAGATTGGGCATATAGCCCAATTCCTCAATGGCGGCCCGCACCCGGGCGGCTGTTGGGGCAGACACGCGGTCGGGTGTGTTGAGCACCCGCGAGACAGTCATGGGTGCGACGCCGGCGCGCGCGGCGACATCCGTGATCTTAACCGATGCCAATGTGGTTCGTCCGGGCCGCATCGGTGTCCTTGTGGTCACGGTATCATTCTCCCTGGTTTGATCCCCCCAGTCAGCGTAGCGTGGGGCCGTCGTGAATATAAGTCCATCTCGACAATCTAGAGGAAACGCAAATGAGCCATATGCAAACGACGCGACGTGGTGTGCTGGGTG
>Ga0316222_1002280_pt1 | contig 20858 bp, 21 predicted proteins | sample TBH18011metaG_FD_206008 | JGI IMG/M metagenome (GOLD analysis project Ga0316222, IMG submission 206008) | Freshwater microbial communities from Trout Bog Lake, Wisconsin, USA - TBH18011 | ecosystem: Environmental > Aquatic > Freshwater > Lake > Hypolimnion/Profundal zone | place: USA: Wisconsin...
AAAAAGTCGTAGAGCGGGCAAGCGCGGCGGACTGCGCGGCGCTTGCCCGCCCTGCGCGACAGAAAAATCATTTAAAAACAACGCTGCTCTGTTGCCCACTGACTTCAAATTTACACATATGACCGGATTTTAGTAAAATCATTTACTGCTTTACAGCATCTGTCACAGTTTCCGTCGTGACTTCGCACATGCAGCACCGTAGATCGGAATTCGCTGATGTAGCGGCTTACTGCGAAGGAATGAGACGAGATGGACACGCGGAATTTCTCCCCTGATGGCATGACCGGCTCGGTGGCAGCCACGGTTGGTCAGTCGGCGTATCAGGCCCACACCGCCAGCGTTGCAGCCCTCATTGAGAGCAAGGGTGGCACCTGGGACGGCATCAATGCCGAGTCCGTCGCCCGCATGCGTCTGCAGAACCGCTTCCTGACCGGCATCGACATCGCCCGCTTCACCGCCAAGACGATGCGCGACGACATGGCCGCCTATGACAACGATGCGGGCCTTTACACCCAGTCGCTCGGCGCGTGGCACGGCTTCATCGCGCAGCAGCAGATGATCTCGGTGAAGAAGCATTTCGGCACCCTGAAGCGTCGCTACATCTACCTCTCCGGCTGGATGGTCGCCGCCCTGCGCAGCGAATTCGGCCCGCTGCCGGATCAGTCGATGCACGAGAAGACCTCGGTGCCCGCGCTGATCAGCGAAATCTACACCTTCCTCAAGCAGGCGGATGCCCGTGAGCTTGGCGGCCTGTTCCGCGAGCTCGACGCCGCCCGCGCCTGTGCCAATGCGGCCAAGATCGCCGAAGTGCAGAGCAAGATCGACAATTTCGAAACTCATGTCGTGCCGATTATCGCCGACATTGACGCGGGTTTCGGCAATGCCGAAGCCACCTATTTGCTCGCCAAGAAGATGATCGAAGCCGGTGCCTGCGCATTGCAGATCGAAAACCAGGTGTCGGACGAAAAGCAGTGCGGTCATCAGGACGGTAAAGTGACCGTGCCGCATGAAGACTTCATCGCCAAGGTGCGCGCGCTGCGTTACGCCTTCCTGGAACTGGGCGTGGAAGACGGCATCGTCGTCACCCGCACGGACAGCCTCGGCGCGGGTCTGACCAAGCAGATCGCTGTCAGCCACACTCCGGGCGATCTGGGCGACCAGTACAACAGCTTCCTCGATTGCGAAGAGATCGATCCGGCGACCGCCCGCAATGGCGACGTGATCCTCAACCGCGATGGCAAGCTGATGCGTCCGAAGCGTCTGGCCTCCAACCTGTTCCAGTTCCGCGCTGGCACCGGTGAAGATCGCTGCGTGCTCGACAGCATCACCTCGCTGCAAAACGGTGCTGATCTGCTGTGGATCGAGACCGAGAAGCCGCATGTGGAGCAGATCGCGAGCATGATGGACCGCGTGCGCGCCGTGGTGCCGAACGCCAAGCTCGCCTACAACAACTCGCCGTCCTTCAACTGGACGCTGAACTTCCGCCAGCAGGTCTATGATGCCTGGAAAGCTGAAGGTCAGGACGTGTCAGCCTATGACCGTGCGAAGCTGATGAGCGTGGATTACGACACCACCGATCTGGCCAAGGTGGCCGATGAGCGCATCCGCACCTTCCAGGCTGATGCTGCCAAGCGTTCGGGCATCTTCCACCACCTGATCACCCTGCCGACCTATCACACGGCGGCGCTGTCCACCGATCAGCTGTCGAAGAAGTATTTCGGCGACCAGGGCATGCTCGGCTACGTGCTCAACGTGCAGCGCGAAGAAATTCGCCAGGGGATTGCCTGCGTGAAGCACCAGAACATGTCGGGCTCCGACATCGGTGACGATCATAAGGAATACTTCGCCGGTGAAGCCGCCCTCAAGGCTGGCGGCGCCCACAACACGATGAACCAGTTCGGCTGATCATCGCGGTTGATTGAATGCAAGCGGCCCGGAGCAGTGATGCTCCGGGCCGATTTTGTGTTGGGTGATTTTCGGTTGCACCAATACCACCCCGTTCAATAAATCACGACCGATCGAATCGAACTGCCTTCATGCATCAAATCAAACCCATGATTGATGTCTTCGAGCGGCATGGTGTGGGTGATCAGATCATCGATGTTGATCTTGCCCTCCATGTACCAATCCACAATCTTTGGCACATCCGTCCGCCCACGCGCACCACCAAAGGCTGAGCCTTTCCACACCCGGCCGGTGACGAGTTGGAACGGGCGAGTGGCTATTTCCGCGCCAGACGGTGCCACGCCGATGACGATGCTCTCGCCCCAACCGCGATGGCAGCATTCCAGCGCCTGACGCATCACGCCCACATTGCCGGTGCAATCAAAGCTGAAATCAGCCCCGCCGCCGGTGAGATCCTGGATCGCCTGCACCACCTTGTCTGCGCCGACTTCCTTCGGGTTGATGAAATGCGTCATCCCGAATTTGCGAGCGATTTCTTGTTTGGCGGGGTTGATGTCGATGCCGATGATCTTATCGGCCCCCACCATGCGCGCCCCTTGGATCACATTCAGCCCGATCCCGCCGAGACCGAACACCGCCACATTGGCACCCGGCCAGACCTTGGCGGTGTAGATCACCGCGCCGATGCCGGTGGTCACACCGCAGCCAATGTAGCAAATTTTATCGAACGGCGCGTCTTCCCGCACCTTGGCCACCGCGATCTCCGGCAGCACGGTGAAATTCGCGAAGGTTGAGCAGCCCATGTAGTGGAACACCGGCGCGTTACTGACTTTCTCACACGAGAAGCGTGACGTGCCATCCGGCATCACGCCGCGGCCCTGCGTGGCGCGGATCGAGGTGCAGAGATTGGAGCGTTGCGACAGGCAGGTTTTGCACTGGCGGCATTCCGGCGTGTAGAGCGGAATGACGTGATCGCCCGGTTTCACGCTCGTCACGCCTGCGCCCACTTCGCGCACAATGCCAGCGCCTTCATGGCCGAGAATGGCGGGGAACAGACCTTCGGAGTCGAGGCCGGAGAGGGTGTAGGCGTCGGTGTGGCAGATGCCGGTGGCCATCACTTCAATCAACACCTCGCCTGCCTTCGGGCCTTCGAGATGCACTGTTTCAATCGTCAGGGGCTGGTTTGCGGCCCAAGCAACGGCGGCGCGAACATCCATGGTGATTCTCTCGGTCTTGCGTTGGGCGGCGAACATCACTCGCACGCGCGATCCTGACAAGCCTGCGTAGCAACCAGTAGATCCTCCGGCACGTGCCGCCGATGCAGCATCGCACACCAGCCTTCCACGGCGTTGTCACACAAGCTTCGCTTGTTCAACACGATGTCTGCGGTTTGGTTCTCGCCTGTTCAACAGGGGTAGAACCGTCATGTTTGCTTTCCGCCGCATCCTCTTAGCCGGTTGTACCGGCCTGTTGCTTGCCACGTCCGCCTTCGCTGCCGAGCCTTATGTGACCGGCAAGATGATGGACATCGCCACGCTGATGCCGCCGCCGCCGGTGAAAGATTCGCCGGAAGACAAGGCCGATCTGAAGGCCGTGACCGACGCCCAGGCGCAGGCCACCGACGCGCGCAAAGCGCAAACTGTGGTGGATTCCGACGAATCGATATTCGTCGTGTTCGGCCAGCAACTGGGCGATAAGTTCCAGCCCGCCGCCCTGCCGCACACCACTGAATTTTTCGCCCGCATCGGTGCCAGCGAAGATGACACGTTGGACGCCGCCAAGCCCGTTTTTGGTCGCTTGCGCCCGTGGATGGGACACCCGGAGGCGGTCAAGGCCTTCGCCAAACCGAGCAAGAGCGGCTCATACCCATCAGGTCACACCACCCGTGTGGCGCTCTATGCCATCATCATGTCGGCGCTGGTGCCAGAAAAGCAGCGTGAATTCTGGCTGCGGGCGGCGGATTATGCGCAAAGCCGGGTGATCGGCGGCATGCATTATCCCTCCGACATCGAATCCGGCTGGCGTGCAGGCACGGCGATGGCCGCTGTGATGATGGCGCAGCCGGGCTTCCGAGCCGATCTTGAAGCAGCGCGGGTTGAGTTGCGCGGGGTGCTGGGATTGCCAGTGCAACCGGCGAAGTAACCCGCCCCCACGGGCTGGATACGAAAAGGCCGCCCAGGATGTCCGAGGCGGCCTTTCTGTTGCTCAGCGTGGTTTGAAGTTGACGCCGATTGTGCCCTCGAAATGCCCGTCCGGCGGGGAGCCGGGACGTGCGGCGCGGACCATGCGCAGTGCTATGTCATCCAGCGTATCGTCACCGCTGGAGGTGGCGATGGTGGCCAATGTCACTTCGCCTTCGGCGTCGATGGCGAAGGTGACGCGGACCGTGCCACGACCGAGCGCATCGCGACTGCGGTGCTTCTCCACCTCACGCAGAAACTTCTGACCATAAGTCAGTTTGGCCTGCGTCTGTTCCGCCGTCGCCTGCTGCTCACCCGGCTTGGACTGTTCCTGCTGAGGCGGCGGCGGTGGTGGTGGCGGCGTTGGCATGGGCTGCGGTGGTGGCGGCTTTGGCGGCTGCACCATTGGCTTCGGCTTGGGCTTCGGCAATGGCGGCGGTGGAAGTGCCGGTGCTTCTTCAACCACTTTCTTCGGCGGCTCTGGAATCACCGGGTCCGGCTCGGGCGGTGGCGGCGGCGGCTCCGGCGCTGGGGTGGGGAGCGGCGGCGGAGGGGGTGGTGGTGGTGGTGGTGGCTCCGGCTCTGGTGGCGGAGGCGGTGGCGCAGGTGGCTCCGGTGGTAACTCGGCTGTGCCCTGGGCGATGGTCAGTTCGATGGAGTCAACCGCGTTCGGCAGTGCCGGGCTGGGAATCGCCAGGAACAAGATTGCGCAGGCATGCAGCCCGGCCACCACAACGAGGGCGACCGGACGCAGCCAAGGCAGATCGCGCCTGCTTCGGCCTGATTCGGGCTTGTGATGGTCTGTCATTTCCGGGGCGAGGTGTCCGGGGTGGCGGGTGCGTCGGCGGATGTTGGGGGGGCGGCGTGCTGCTTGGCATCAGAGATCAGCGCCACATGCACCAGCCCATTGCTGGCCAGTTCATCGATGACGCCAACGATGGAACCATAATTGGCCTGCTTGTCGGCACGGATCTGAATGATCCGGCTGCTGTCTCCGCCGGTGAGCTTGTTGAGAGTTTCCACCAATGCGGGCAGGGCCACCGTCTCAGTCCCCACCGCGAGCGTGCCATCGGCGGTGATGGAGACGACAACAGGTTCTTTGGGGTTCACCTGCTGTGATGCCTTGATCTGTGGCAGATCAACCTTCAGCCCGGTTGCAAGCATTGGTGCCGTGACCATGAAGACAATCAGCAGCACCAGCATCACATCCACCAGCGGTGTGACGTTGATATCTGCCAAAGGCCGATGCAGACCGTTGCCGCCAAGCGGGCCGCTAATGGGCGACATCGCCATCAGATCAACTCCTTGACGAGCGATTGCCCAACCGGGGTGACGGCATGCACCGCCTCGACTTCAATCTGCCCACCGAGATCCTGCGCGGTGTGGCTGATCGCGGCACCCAGGCGGGTGTAGCCGATGGAGGCCGGAATGGCGGCGGCAAGGCCGATTGCGGTGGTGGCGAGCGCCTCGGCGATGCCGGGTGCGACGGTGGCAAGCGAGGTATCCTTGGCAACGGCAATCGAGGTGAAGCTCGACATGATGCCCCAGACCGTGCCGAACAGACCCACGAATGGAGCAACCGATGCGATCACCGCCAGATTGGCGAGGCCGCCTTCAACCTTCTTGATGACCAGACGTGCCGCACGATTCATCGCTTCGGTCACGCGCATGCGGGTTTCACCCACGCTTTCACCCGGAATACGCAGGTCGATGGCGATGTCAGCAGCATCAGGGATGGCTTCCAGCATCGGCACTGCCTCTCTGTTCTGCCAGCGCCGCACAGCAGAGCGCAGCCGTGCCACGCGAATGATGCCCTCGATGATCAGCACCCAGCACCATATGGAGGCGACCATCAGGATGATCATCACAGCTTTGCCAACGCCACCGGCCAGCAAGAAAAAGGCGAGAGGTGAAAAGGCTTCGGCGTTCATCGAATGACACTCCAATATCTGTCAAACGCAGAAGGAGGCCCGGCATTGCCGAACCTCCCCCCCCGAGTTTTCGACGTCTGATGGACGTCGGATTTTGTTGAAAACCGGGATCAGAACCCAACCGAGACCGAAGCGAAGACGATCTGGCCCGGCAGGAACGAGTAAGTCAGCGAGCTGTTGTTGATGCTCGTCTGCCCCGTCGGGTTGCCCGAGATTTCCGTGATGTTCTGGTGATTGAACATGTTGGTGATGCCGCCCTTGAGGGTGACGGTTTTCAGCATCGGAACGCTCTCGATATCCTTGCCACGGATGCCGACCACCAAATCGGTGGTGTTGTAGGCCTTGACGTGGTTGAGAGTGCCGTTGGTCGTGCTGCTCGTGCCGTACTGACCGCTGCTGCCGTAGAAATCGCCGGTGAATTTTTGCATCAGCGAGCCAAAGAACTTGCCATTGTCGAACACAACGCCGCCGACAGCCGTGTAGTTCGGCGCATCGCCAACGCGCTGGCTCTTATTTGAGCCGGCGATGTATTTCGCCTGGATCAGCGCGGCGCTGGCAAAAGTTGACCAACCTTCGCCGATTGCATAGGTGCCTTCAGCCTCGACGCCCTGGAACTGGGCGGTGCCGCCATTGGTGTAGATCGTGTTGCCGTTGACGGTGGTGTTGACGGCGTAGTTCGACGCGATGATGCGGTAGATATCGGCATCGGCTGCGATCCGGCCGGACTTGTAGACCACACCCGCCTGATAGTTGTCGGTGCTCTGCGGCTTGATGCTGTCAAGCTGCGGACTGGCGACGTAATAGGCGCTCACGGTCGGAACCAGATAGCCCTGTGACGCCTGAGCATAGACCGCCAGCTCGTTATTGACCCGGTAGTTGGCCGACAGGTAAGGCTGGCTCGACGTGTAAGTATGCGTGAAGTACAGCGGGGTTAGCGTGGTCTGGTTGACCAAAGCGCTGTGCTGGCGGGTGAAGGATTCGTATTTGAAGCCCGGAGTGATCGTCAGATCAGCCAGCGGCGACCACTCATACTCCACAAAAGGCTGCATCGTGGTGATGTGCGACGACAGGTCCAGCTTGTAGGATTGAGCGAGGCTCATGCCATATTGCGGGAAGGTCTTGCCGGTGGTGTAGTCGATATATTCTTGCATACGGCTGTTGTCGCCGTGTTCCAGCCACACGCCGGTGCGCAGCTGGCCGCTGAACATGCCAGCGTCGATGTGGCGATCAACCGAGAAGATGTCGCCGAAAGCGCGATAGTTGTTGTTCTTGATGTAACCGAGAACATCGGTGCTGGCCACGCCATAGCCGGTATAAGCGCTCGACGAGCCTTTGTTGGCCGTGGTCGCATTGCCTACGCCGGTCTGGTTGATGCCGTTGTTCTGCAAGGCGGGATAGGTATAGGCGTAGGTGTAGACCTTATTGTCGATGTGCCAGCCGCTCAGCGAGCCGTTGATATCGACGTATTCGAGGTCGGTCTGCTTCTGGGAATTGTTGTACCCAACATATTCCTGGCTGAGCGGGTTGTTGTTCACCGCGCCGTATTTTCTGCCATACGCCTGCAGCTGCGGGTATGTGATGCCGCCGGTGTTGTTGTAATTTTCAGTGCCGAAGGTTGACAGCACGGTGACGGTGAAGTCACCCAGCTTGTCCTGTGCCTTGCCGAGGAACTGGTTCTGATTGACCTTGCCGTATTGCTGCGCACCGGCGGTGTAGGCGTTGTTGTATTGGAACAGCGCGCGCGCTTCGCTGTCACCGATCTTGCCGGTCTGCACCGTGATCACGCTGCCTTGCGTGCGGAATGAGCCGGCGCTTTCCTGGATAGAACCGCCGAAAGCGTCGGACAGATCGATCGAGTTCAGGCCGAGCGTGCCGCCGAAGGTGGCATAGCCCACCTGCGAAGCCGGGCCGGGACCACGGTCAGCCGTTACTCTGCCCAGGAAGGCGGCGGGGAAATAAGCGGCCGAATGGTGCGACGGGTCGTTCATGTCACCGAACGGCACGCCGTCGAAGGTGATGTTGTACTGACCGTCGCTGAAGCCGCGCCAGCCACCCTTAGCGTCGCCAAGCAGACCGTTCGCGTTTGAGGAGTTCCAACCCGGCGTGTATTTCACGGCCTCGTTAAAGTCTGATGTCGGCACAATGATGTCGCGCAGCACTTTGTCGCTGACGATTGACATCGGCTCGCCGGTCTCAAGCGAGGATTGCGACGGCGCGAGTGCCGGGGCGGAGCCTGCCGGGGCTTGGCTGCCGACGGCGACCGGGCTGGAAAGCTGCGGCAAACCACGACCGGAAACAACATCGACGGACCCAACATCGGTGGACTGCGCCAAAGCCGCACCGGAGGCGAGGACCAGCGATATCATCGAAATACCGGCATACAACGCCGCGCGCCGATGTGAGGAGCGATAAGAGATCATGGAGGTGGTTGCCCTCTGAGGTGAATTACGAAACGGACAGGAAGGCCGTTGCGCGGGTCAGTAGGGCGTCAGAGCGAGAGGGTCTTTGTCAGTTCTGTTGCTGAAATATTAAAGTTTGATGCGTTGCAGCATGTTGCTGTCACCGCATTGTCATTTGTTACGATGTTTGATCTATTTTCAGATTTTGGAATAAATCAGGAAATTCCTGCGCTTGTGGATGGAGCATGGCACCGCGCACGGCTCACAATCCACCCTGTTTGACGATGAAATCGGCAATTTCGGCCACGCCTTGTCCGGCGCGGATGTTGGCAAACACGAAGGGGCGTCCTTGGCGTTGCTTGGTGGAGTCGCGCTCCATTACCTCCAGGCTGGCACCGACATGCGGGGCGAGGTCGATTTTGTTGATCACCAGTAAATCCGACCGCGTGATGCCCGGCCCACCCTTGCGCGGGATTTTGTCACCAGCCGAGACGTCGATCACATAGATCGTCAGATCCGCCAATTCCGGGCTGTAGGTGGCGGTGAGGTTATCGCCGCCGGACTCAATCAGGATCAGATCGAGGCCGGGGAAACGCCGGTTCATCTCATCCACCCCCGCCAGATTGATCGAGGCATCTTCCCGAATGGCGGTGTGCGGGCAGCCGCCGGTCTCGATGCCCATAATGCGATCCGGCGGCAGCGAGCCTGCGCGGGTGAGGAACTCGGCGTCTTCGCGGGTGTAGATGTCGTTGGTGATGGCGGCGATGTTGTGGGTGTCGCGGAAATGGCGGCACAGCGCGTCCATCAGTGCTGTCTTGCCAGTGCCGACCGGGCCGCCAATGCCGATTTTGAGCGGACCATTTGCTGAACTCATGAGCGAAACAACCTCGTTGCCTGGGTTTCGTGACGGGCGGCGGCGATGTCGGCGCGGAAGGCAAAGCCGCCGAGATCGTCGAGCGTGGCGGCGGCGGTGGTGCGCGCCACGTCGGTGAGGCTGTCCTCCAACCGCGCCAACACGGCAAGCCCGGTGGTCTGGCCGAGCGGGATGAGGCGGACGGCGGCGGAGATCAGATTTGCCGCAAAATTGTGCAAATAGGCGATGCACAGATTTTGAGCATCGATCCCAGACACGCCCCCGAGCGCACCGACTGCCACCGGATAAGGCAAATCGCCTGCGCGGGCGATCAGCTTCGGGAACAGCGTGGTATTCCACGCCGACGCCGCACGGGCGAAGGCATTGCCCTGGCCGATGCTCTCGGTGCGGCGCTCGCTTGTGGCGGAGGTGGCGCGGCCGAGTTCGGCGAGGTTGGCCAGCGTCTCGATATCGCCCGCCGCCGCATGGGCGTGGCGCAGCAGAATGGCGTCGTTATGGCCGGAGCCATGGCGCAGCAGCGCGTCGGTCCAGCCGAACAGCGTCTCGCCATCGCGGATGTCGCGTGTGTCCACCGCCCATTCCAACCCGTGCGAATAGGCGAACCCGCCAGTGGGGAAGGCGGGGGAGAGCCAAGCGAGCAGGCGCAGGAGGGCGGCGGTGTCAGCCATGCACATAGGCTCCCGGCTCAGGATCGAAGGCGGCGAGCAACTCTTCCGCGTCACCGCCGAGCCGGTCGATCAGATCGGCGGTGGTGGATTCGGCGCGCACGCGCAGGGCGTGGCGGAGGAACTGCACCGGGGTGTGGCGGTTGCCGAGATGCCACGCGATGCGGGTCAGCGCGTGGTCGTCAAACGCGGTGATTTCCAACAACGCCTCCGCCTCAGCAATCACGCGCACGACACGGCCATCATCAAGCAACAACCCGTCGCCATCCTCCAGCCGTTGCAGGCGCGGCAGGTCGAGCAGGAATTCCAGGCCCTGGGTGGTGACGCAGCGCACACGCCTGCGATAGCGCGCCTCGGCATCGGCACGGATATCGCCAATTTCAAGCGCGCGGTCCCAACTATTGGCGCGCAGGATGGTGGAGGCGCGGTTCATCTAAAACCCGTCATTGCGAGGAGCGGCAGAGGGCAACGCAATATTTGACGTGCTAGATTTCATTGTCAGGCGGGAGCGTCACCATTCCGGAAGCAGACATTGTGAGCGCGGACATGCTTCCTGGGAAGGAGGCCGCCCCGGAAGCTGTTTGTGCATACAGACTTGCTGTCAGCGGTGGAGGCGGAACAATATTCGTGTGCCTCAATGGATCGAAATTTGCCTTATCCAGCGTCGCCCACGCCCTCCGCACTAACTCGTAAAGCTGAGGAACCCGGATCATGACCGGCTTTGTCTTCACAAACTCGAATACGTCTCCTGTGTCGTCTGGAGAAAGAACCACACCGGGGACGATGGATGCGGCATGAACAATGCTGTTCCGATACCATTTTTTAATTGCACAGATCTGCGGGTCGGATGGGCAAGGGGTAATGCCAAACGATTGCGATTGCAGTACCGCCAAGCGAATGTTGCCACTTCCGACATTTGAGTGATGGCCAATGGCGTCAATGACGGAAAATAAGAGAAGGACGGCTGCATAGCCCATCATGCTGTTGTCGGCTTTTCGATAGTCAATGAGCAGCTTGGCGGCGTCGAGGCACTCTGATACGGACTCGATTGTAAGATCTCTTTTGTTCTCGTGTATTGCCATTACGATGTCCCCTCTTTTTGCCTGTGAGCGATGCCGACCGCCAAAATGAGTGGCTCGTTCTCATCGTCGTCATTGCGAGGAGCATCGCGACGAAGCAATCCATCGAAATCCCAGCGCGCTTCTCGATGGATTGCTTCGTCGCAAGCGCTCCGCGCAATGACGGGTTGGTGGGTGACGATCAAAACAGGAAATACCGCTGCGCCATCGGCAATTCGGTGGCGGGTTCACATGTCAGCCGCACGCCATCGGCGCGGACTTCGTAGGTCTCCGGGTCCACTTCGATATTCGGCGTCGCGTCATTATGGATCATCGATTTCTTGCTGATGCTCCGGGTGTCCGACACCGCCGCCACAATCCGATCCAGCTTCAACCGCTGCGCAATCCCATCATCCAACGCCGCCTGTGAGACGAAGGTGATGCAACTTGCCGCCATCGCCTTGCCATACATGCCGAACATCGGCCGGTAATGCATCGGCTGCGGTGTGGGGATCGAGGCATTCGGGTCGCCCATCGCGGCCATCGCGATCATGCCGCCCTTGATCACCAGATCAGGTTTCACGCCGAAGAAGGCGGGCGTCCACAGCACCAGATCGGCGAGTTTGCCCACGGTGATCGAGCCGATTTCGCGGGCGAAACCCTGCGCAATCGCTGGGTTGATGGTGTATTTGGCGATGTAACGCTTGACCCGCGCATTGTCGCCGCGCTCGGTATCGCCCGGCAATTTGCCGCGCTGCTGCTTCATCTTATGCGCGGTCTGCCACGTGCGGATGATCACCTCACCCACCCGACCCATCGCCTGACTGTCCGACGAAATCATCGAGATCGCGCCCAGATCGTGCAGAATATCCTCGGCGGCAATCGTCTCACGCCGAATGCGGCTTTCGGCAAACGCCACGTCTTCCGGGATGGAGCTGTCCAGATGATGGCAGACCATCAGCATGTCCAAATGCTCATCGAGCGTGTTGGAGGTGTAGGGCCGCGTGGGGTTGGTCGAGCTTGGCAGCACGTTGGGCAGACCGGCGACGCGGATAATGTCCGGCGCATGTCCGCCGCCCGCGCCCTCGGTGTGGAAGGCGTGGATGGTGCGGCCCTTGAAGGCGGCGATGGTGTCTTCGACGAAGCCCGATTCATTGAGCGTGTCGGTGTGGATCATCACCTGCACATCGAAGCGATCCGCCACTGACAATGCGCAATCGATGGAGGCGGGCGTGGTGCCCCAATCCTCGTGCAATTTCAGGCTGGATGCGCCCGCGAGGATCATCTCCTCCAGCGCTTGCGGCTGCGAGGCATTGCCCTTGCCCGCGAAGGCGAGGTTGACCGGCAGACCTTCGGCGGCCTGGATCATCCGCATCATGTGCCATGGGCCGGGGGTGCAGGTGGTGGCCGAGGTGCCCGTCGCAGGCCCGGTGCCGCCGCCGCACAACGTCGTCAGGCCGGACGCCAGAGCGTCATCCACCTGTTGCGGGCAGATGAAATGGATGTGGCTGTCGATGCCACCGGCGGTGAGAATTTTGCCCTCACCGGCGATCACCTCCGTGCCCGGTCCGACAATGATCGTCACCCCCGGCTGCACATCCGGGTTGCCCGCCTTGCCGATGGCGGCGATGCGGCCGTTTTTCAGCCCGACATCGGCTTTCACGATGCCCCAGGTATCGATGATCAGCGCGTTGGTGATCACGGTATCCACCGCACCTTGCGCTTGGCTGGCCTGGGACTGCCCCATGCCGTCACGGATCACCTTGCCGCCGCCGAATTTCACCTCGTCGCCATAGATGGTGAAATCCTGCTCAACCTCCACCCAGAGTTCGGTATCGGCCAGTCGCACGCGGTCGCCCACGGTGGGGCCATACATGTCGGCATAGGCGGCGCGGGAAATGGTGGTCATCGTTTCTCTCGCGGGGGCTAGGTGGAATGGATCATGTCGTCGATGGCATGCATGCGCTGGACGAAATACAGGCGCTTGGAATGCACAACATCCACGTCGAACAGGTCGATTTCGATCTTGGCGGACAGATCTTTGATGTGATCGAAAATCTCAGCATATTTGCCGTCACCATGCTTGTCCGCCTCGGCGTCCAGCTTGGTGTTCATGCGTTTGATCTCGGCTTCGATTTTCTCGACATGCAGTTCGTAGTTCTTCATCAGCGTGTCGAATTGCTTGATGTGTTGCAGCATGTGGCTGCGGGTGAGCATGCCGAACGAGCCGGATCGGCTCTTCAGCCACAGCACGATCAGCAGCAGCAGCCCAATCGCCGCACCGCCTGCAATCATCATGGTGGTTTGGTCGAGATGCCGAAAATCGATATTGATGCTAAGCATCGTCGATCCCCCCCATCACCAGCCCACGGAAGCCGTAGATTGTGCGGCTGCCCTGGAATGGCACCAGATTGATCTCGCGGGTTTGCCCTGGCTCAAACCGCACGGCGGTGCCGGCGGCGATGTCCAGCCGCTGGCCGGATGCCGCGTTGCGGTCAAACTCCAGCGCCGCGTTGGTTTCGGCGAAATGATAGTGACTGCCCACCTGAATCGGTCGGTCGCCGGTATTGGCGACCACCAGGGTGGTGCGGGGCAGACCGGCGTTGAGCGTGATGTCGCCGGGCAGGGTGTCGATCTCACCTGGAATCATGTCGGGCCATCCTCTGAGGGGCGCAGAATTGCTGCGCCGACGCGGAATAGGATTATTACGGCAGCGATTGCCAAAAGAGCGAGCACAACTATGCCCAGATTCGTGCCAGCTATCCCCGCAACCGTGCCCCACAAAATCGAGGCCGCAATTTGCAGTATCGTCGCGATGGCGGTGGAGATGCTGGAGAACATCGTTCAGCGAATAGGGTGATGCACGGTGACGAGCTTGGTGCCATCGGGGAAGGTGGCCTCCACCTGCACGTCATGGATCATCTCGGCGATGCCCTCCATCACCTGTTCGCGGGTGATGACTTTCGCGCCATCCTGCATCAGATCGGCCACCGACCGCCCATCGCGCGCCCCTTCGACGACGAAATCGGTGATCAGGGCGATGGCCTCAGGATGGTTGAGCTTCACGCCCCGCTCCAGCCGCTTGCGGGCGACGATGGCGGCCAGGGCGATGAGAAGCTTATCCTTCTCGCGCGGCGTGAGATTCATGCGGACACCTCAAGGCTTGATGCAGATGGGTTGCATCTGATTCTTGGTCGGCTTGGAAAGCAAGAAGGTTGCCAAGCGCCGGAGATTACACGCCGTGCTTGATAGCGATGGTCTTCAATGAGGCGAAGCCATACAGCGCCTCCATGCCCTTCTCGCGTCCATGGCCGGAGCGTTTCACGCCGCCAAACGGCAACTCAATGCCACCTGCCGCGCCATAATTGTTGATGAACACCTGACCGGAGGCGATGCCGTGTGCCAAGCGCAGGCCACGGCTGATGTCGTTTGTCCATACGCCTGCCGCCAGACCATAGGCGGTGCCGTTGGCAACCCGCAGAGCATCCGCCTCGTCGCGCACACGGATGGCCACCAGCACGGGGCCGAAGATTTCTTCCTGTGCCAGCTTATGCTCCGGTGGCACGTCACCGATCAGGGTGGGGGTGACGTAGAATCCGCCCGTCGGCAAATTGGAGGAAAGGCTGCCCTCGGCCAGGATCGGCAGGCCGTCGCGGCGGGCCAGGGCGAGATAGCTTTCGATGCGCTGTTGCTGTGCTGCGTTGACCACCGGGCCGCAATCGAGATCGCGCTCGGCCGGCCCCACTTGCACGGCCCGGAAGCGGCGGGCGAGGTCGGCGACCACACTGTCATAGACCGCATCTTCGATCAGCACGCGCGAGCCGGCGGAGCAGGTTTGTCCGGCATTCTGGATGATACCGCGCACGATGGTGCCCGCAGCATCGGCCAGATCGGCATCGGCGAAGACCAGTTGCGGCGATTTGCCGCCGAGTTCGAGAGTCACCGGCACGTTGTTGCGCGCCGCCGCCGCCTGCACCAAGGCACCCACTTCGGGTGAGCCGGTGAAGCTGATATGGCCGATGCCCGGATGCGCGGTCAGTGCCGCACCGGCCTCTTCACCCAGCCCGGTGACAACGTTGAACACACCCGCCGGAAAGCCCGCTTCCTCGGCAATCCGCGCCAGGGCGAGCGCGCTCAGCGGTGTGTCTTCGGCCGGCTTGAGCACCAGCGCGTTGCCCATCGCCAAAGCCGGGGCCAGCGAGCGGCCCATGATCTGCAACGGATAATTCCACGGCACGATATGCCCGGTGACGCCATGCGGCTCATAGACCGTCAGCACAGTGTAGCCGTTCTGGAACGGGATGGTTTCACCGCCCACCTTGTCGGCGGCCATGCCGTAATATTCGAAATACCGCGCACAGGCGGCCACATCGGCGCGGGCTTGCACCGGCGGCTTGCCGACGTCACGGCTTTCAAGAGCGGTCAATTCATCGCTGTCACGCCGGATCAGTTCTGCCATCCGGATCAGCAGACGGCCCCGCGCCAACGGATCAAACCGCCCCCATTCACCGGCCCGCGCGGCATGCCCCGCCTTGACTGCCGCATCGATCTCCGCCGCGCCGCCGCGTGCTATCCGCGCGATGGGTTGCCCGTCGGAGGGGTTGATCACATCCAGCGTGGCAGCGCCCGGCACCCATTGGCCGCCAATGTAATGGTCATAGGTGCGCATGGTGATTCTCCCAGGGTGCGATCAATGGCTGTGGCGTGGGAGATTGTTGCGGATCGACTCCGCGCCAGGCAATTGGCGGCCGGGCATGGCTGGCGCGTCAGGGGAAGATGAAGCGGACGTGGTTGCGCGGCGGCCTGGACTGCGACACCGAAAACGCGGCACGGCAGGCAAAGTCGCCGCCCACCGCTTTGTCGTTGATCCAAGCTTGAATTTCCGTCTCATCGAAACCCGAGGAGGCATTTCGATGGGTTGCTTCGTCGCAAGCGCTCCTCGCGATGACGATCAATTTAATTCGAAATCGGCGCCCCCTGCGCCACCCAGTCGCGCAAAGTCTGGCGTTCGTCGTCGGTGATCTGCGTGGCGTTGCCCAGCGGCATCGCGCGGGTTTTGACCGCTTGCAGATAGATTTTCGGTGCCAAGGCCCGGATCTGCCGCGCGTTCTCAAACACCACGCCCTGCGGTGCGGAGGGTGCGACATGGCAGACGCGGCAGCGTTCGTTGATGATGCGTTCCACCTCGGCGAATTCCACCTTCGGTGCTGCCGGGTCATAGGCGGGCAGCACGTCTTTCAGGCCGAGCACCGCCAGCGTCAGCCCCACCAGGATGAAAGCCGCCGAGGCGGGCCACAGCTTCCAATCCGGCGTGCCGCCTGCGTTGTGCACGTTGAACCAATGCCGCACCAGAAAACCCGCCACGAACACGCAGGAGATCACAATCCACGCCCAGCGGGTTTGATAGGTGATCGCGTAATGCCCGCTGAGCATGATGAACACCACGGGCAGCGTGAGGTAGTTATTATGCGTCGAGCGCTGCTTGGCTTCCTTGCCCCAGGCGGCGTCCGGCACGTCGCCCTTCAGCAGGGCGGCCACGGTTTTGCGTTGGTTGGGCATGATGATGAAGAACACGTTCCCCACCATGACACTGCCCACCAGCGCCCCGATCAGGATGAACGCGCCGCGTCCGCTGAAAAAATGGGTGTAGCCATAGATGATCGCCACCAGCAGCACGAAACCTGCCAGCGCCAGCTTGCCCTGATCCTTGCCAATCGGCGAGCGGCACAGCCCGGTATAGACCAGCCAGCCCAGCGCCAGCGACCCAGCGCCCACTATGACGGCCAAAACCGGCGAGATGTCGGCCACCTCCGGGTCGATCAGATAGGTGGAGGCATGGGTGAAATAGGTCAGGCAGAGCAGCAGGAAGCCGAAGATCCAGGTGGAATAGGCCTCCCATTTGAACCAGGTGAGTTCCTTGGGCATGAACTCCGGCACCACGGTGAATTTCTGCATGTGGTAGAAGCCGCCGCCATGCACCTGCCACGCCTCGCCCTTCACGCGCGGATCAAGGCGCGGATTGGGCTTCAGTTCGGCGTCGAGCGCCATGAAGTAGAAGGATGAGCCGATCCAACAGATGCCGGCGATCACGTGCACCCAGCGCGCCAGCATTCCCGCCCATTCCAGGGCCATGTTGGTGTCGAACAAGGCGAGCATGCTCATCGAAAACTCCCACTCCATATTACCGCCAGCAGACCACAAGGGCAGGCAGACGGCCATTGCATTTGCGCCACCGCTTCATCGCGCGTCATGCACTCGACCCGACACGACGACGGGTCTTTAGTGTTCCCGCGCCGAAGGAGGCATGCATGAACGGGACCAGCCACGCAAATGCCGCTGTGATCGCCATCGATTGGGGCACGTCGAGCCTGCGCGGCTTCCTGATGAGCGCCTCTGGTGCGATTCTGGAGGAGCGGTCGAGCCCGCACGGCATTCAGAATCTGGCGATGCCCGGCATTGCCGGGTTCGAAGCCGCTTTCGCCGCATTATGTGGTGCGTGGCTGCGCGGCAATCCGGCACTTCCGGTCGTCGCCTCCGGCATGGTCGGCAGTGCGCAAGGCTGGAAAGAGGCACCGTATGCGGCCTGTCCAGCGGATGCCTCGGCCTTGGCCGCACAGGCGGTGACGGTTCCGACCGGTTTGGGCGGCTGTATGCTGATCGCCCCCGGTGTGAAACAGGATGCGCCGGGCGTGATGCCCGATGTGATGCGCGGCGAGGAAATTCAGATTGCCGGAGCCTTGGCGTTGTATCCTGAACTCGCGCACCACGCCCGCATCGTGCTGCCGGGGACGCACTCGAAATGGGCAGTGATTGCCGAAAGCCGCATCACCAGCTTCGCCACCCACATGACCGGTGAGGTTTTCGCCCTGCTCAGCCGCCACTCGATTCTCGCCCGTCTGATGCCGGAGAATGCCATCCCGGATGTGGCTGCAGCCCAGGCCGCGTTCGCTCAAGGTGTGGCGGCGGCGCAGCAGAGCGGGGGCGGGGAGTTGTTGCACCAGATTTTCGCCACCCGCACGCTCGGCCTGCTCGGCCATCTGCCGCATGAGGTGCTGCGTGACTATCTCTCCGGTCTGTTGATTGGCCATGAACTCACAGCCGGTCTGCGCGGGGCAGAAGGCGCGAAGCTGGTGTTGATCGGTGATCCCGGCCTATGTGCCCGCTATGCCGAGGCCTTGGCGCTGCTCGGTGTCTCGCCCGCCGCCATTCTACCCAACACCGCGCCGGAGGGGCTGTTCCGCTTCGCCCGTGCCGCCGGTTTGATCCGCGTTGAAGGAGACTTCCGATGATCCGCACCCGCCTCGACTCTGCCATCGCCCATTTGCCGCTGGTTGCCATTCTGCGCGGGGTGCGACCGGAAGAGGCGGTGGGTGTGGCGCGCGCTTGCTACGAAGCAGGCTTCCGGCTGATCGAAGTGCCGCTGAACTCGCCCGACCCGTTCACCTCGATTGCCGCCATCCGTAATGATCTGCCGCATTCGGCACTTGTGGGGGCGGGCACGGTGTTGGACGTGCCGGACGTGCTGCGTCTGGCGGAAATCCAAGCCGATCTGGTGGTGATGCCGCATGCCGACACCGAGATCATCCGCGCCGCCAAGTCTGAAGGCCTGATCTGCCTGCCCGGCATCGCCACCCCCACCGAGGCGTTCGCGGCCCTGAAAGCCGGGGCGGATGGGTTGAAGCTGTTCCCGTGTGAACTGATCACCCCCGCCGTGGTGAAAGCGATGCGCGCGGTATTGCCGAAATCGGCGCGGTTGTTCGGCGTCGGCGGCATCGGCACCGGTAATATGGCACCGTATGTCGCCGCCGGCCTCGACGGCTTCGGCCTCGGCTCGGCACTCTATGCGCCGGGGCGCAATGCGGCGGAGACCGGCGTGAAGGCTACGGAGTTTGTTCAGGCGTGGTCGGCGTTGAAGGGCTGATCACCGCACCAATGGCAGGCCTGCCGCCATCCACCCCATGATGCCGTCGGCAAGATGCTGTTGCACCGGAACGCCGAATTGCTGGCACATCGCCACCGCATTCGCTGAGCGGCCGCCGCGTGCGCAATAGAGCACGACGGGCTTGCCGTCCTCCAGCGGTACGGCGCTGGGATCGAAGCTGGACAGCGGCATCAGCACGGCGCCGTCAATATGGCCCTGGTTGAATTCATGCACCTCGCGCACATCGACAAGGGTAATAGCGTCGGCTTGCAACTGCTCGGCCAGTTGGGCGGCGGTGAGGTTGATCAGGGTCATCTTTCGAGGGCTCGCGGCGGTTAGGCTGCGGAGTGGTCATCAATCAGATGCAGGCGTCAAGACGTGCTTCTCGCAATGACGATAACATCACCCCTCCAAAGCCTGCACCAATTCCCGCAAATGCTCGGCCAGCACGCTTTGCGCTGCATCGAGCGTGCCGCGTGCACGTTGGATCAGACGGAGTTCTTGGCGCGATACCTGACTGTCCGGCAGCGGCAGAAAGACCAATTGGCCGCGCGTGCGTTCGCTTTGCACGTCGATCTCGTTGAGGAAGGTGACGGCGTTGCCGGTGAGCACGGCGGCCTTGAGCAATTCGATGGCGTTGGTTTCAATCACCCGATCCACCGCCACCGCACTGCGCTCCAACGCTTCGGCCATCAGCGCGCCGAGGGTGACACTGCGGTCGGGGATGATCATCGGATAGGCGGCACAATCGCCCAGCGAGACGCCGCGCCGCCCCGCCAGCGGATGATCGGGTGCCACCACCGCCCCGAGCCGCAAGCCTGCACGGGCAAGGGTGCGCAGTTTCGGGTCAGGCGGCAATTGATACCCCAGCCCAAGATCGGCATCGCCTGCCAGCACGGCGGCAAGGATGGCGTCGCGCGGCAGTACCTGAATGGTCAGTTTCACCGATGGATGCCGCTCCCGCATCCATGTCACCACTGAGGGCAGGAGCGAGGTGGCGATGCCGCCCATCGTGGCCAATCGCACCAAACCGGTGCGACGGCCTTTCATGTTGGCCAGTTGGGTGAGCACCACGTCATACGAGCGCAGTGTTTGCCGCACATGGGCGATCAGCAACTCACCTGCCACCGTCAGCCGCATCTGCCGGGGCAGACGTTCGAAGAGCGGCGTGCCGAGTTCCGCCTCTAACGCGATGATTTGCCGGTTGATCGACGACGCTGCCACGTGCAGTCGCTCGGCCGCGCGCCGGATGGTGCCCGCGCGGGCGACTTCATCCAGATAGGAGAGCATACGGGCGTGCAGCATGTGCGTTGCCTTTCACGCAACAGATAATGCACAATTTGATGCTTCCTTGCGCGCTTTGTCAGCCCCTAACGTGAGGATGCGCGGGGTGAAGAAGTGGGGAAATGCCCACCCATCTCACGCAGCCAGACGCATACACGGTTCCCATCGGCTTATGACGCAATGGAGATCGGTGCGCCCATGTTGAAGAATGTTGTCTCTCGCCGTTCGGCACTCGCAGGCCTTGCCGGTGCCTCTGCCCTCGCTGCCCTGCCAGGCTCTGCCAAGGCGGCCACCACGAAGATCACCTTTCTGACCTCCTGGTTCGCCGAGGCGGAACATGGTGGATTTTATCAGGCCAAAGCCACCGGGCTTTACGAAAAGGCCGGGCTTGATGTGACCATCAAAATGGGTGGGCCGCAGATCAACGGCATGCAATTGCTCACCGGTGGTGCTGCCGACATCATCATCGGCTACGACATTCAGGTGCTGAAAGGGCTGGAGAACGGTCTGCCGGTCACGTCGATTGCAGCGGCGTTTCAGTTCGACTTGCAAGGCGTGATGACGCATGCCGATGTGCCGTCGCTGGCGGCATTGAAGGGCCATAAGGTGCTGATCGCCTCGTCTTCGCATCAGACCTTCTG
>Ga0316222_1002285_pt1 | contig 20841 bp, 18 predicted proteins | sample TBH18011metaG_FD_206008 | JGI IMG/M metagenome (GOLD analysis project Ga0316222, IMG submission 206008) | Freshwater microbial communities from Trout Bog Lake, Wisconsin, USA - TBH18011 | ecosystem: Environmental > Aquatic > Freshwater > Lake > Hypolimnion/Profundal zone | place: USA: Wisconsin...
GCCAAGGCGGCTTCGGTGCACTAGCGCGGTTGCGATGGTCAACAGCATGCGTCAATTATGCACAAGCTTTATGACACCTGTCCGGTAATGCGGCAAAACAGTGAAATAACAGTGACGGGCACCGATCACGCAGCGCCCGCGCTCCATCAGGACGGTTGGGCGACGGCAACCTTTTTCAGTGCCTTGACCGACTTCAACACTTCATCGACGTGGCCGGGAACCTTCAGGCCGCGCCATTCTTCTTTGACAATGCCATCAGCACCAATCAGGAACGTGCTGCGCTCAATGCCCTTGACCTTCTTGCCGTACATGATCTTGTTCTTGACCACGCCAAACATGTGGCACATTTTTTCTTCCGTGTCCGCAATCAGCTCGAACGGCAGTTCCAGCTTGGTCTTGAATTCGTCGTGCGACTTCATGTTGTCTCGCGACACGCCAAACACGGCCGCACCCGCTTTGACAAAGTCTTTGTACTTGTCGCGGAACTGCATCGCCTCGGTGGTGCAGCCGGGTGTGTTGTCTTTTGGGTAAAAGTACAAGACCATGGTTCTGCCAATGTGGGTTGTATTGGATACCTTGATACCACCAGTCGCATTGGCTTCGAACTCGGGGAGGGGTTTATTGACAACAATCGCCATAAGGTATATCAGTCTCGCGTGCAGGTGCAGGTGCAGGGATCAGCCAAAGTGAAGGAAAACGAACGGTTGATCCGCAAGCATCGTCCTCCCTTGACCGCAACCATAGATTTTACTCTGAATTGGAAGGGATTCGCCATCCCTGTTCAAGCAATCAAATGAGTAAGGCTGCAACCACTTTGCGCCCTTCAGCGGCAAGAAAGTTAAAAGTGCGGCAGGCAGCCGGTGTGTCCATGGTTTCGACGCCGATGCGACGGGAGAAAAGTGCCTGCAAATGGGCCGGGTGGGGAAAACGCAGCTGGGCACCGCTGCCAAACAGAATCAGCTCGGGTGCGTAGTCCATCAGCAAGTCAAAGTGGCTGGCTTCCATGGCCTCGAATCCTGGGCAGGGCCACAGGCTGGCGCCAGCGCTGGCACTGACCAGCAGGTTGCTGGTGAATTTTTGGCCATTCACGGTGATCCAGTCGGGTCCGTAACCGGTGATCTGGGGGCCCTGGGCTGGGTCTGGCTGTAGTTTCATGAAGGAGTCCTGGGTGCGCGCCACGCGTGCCGGGCCGGATTGGCCGGGCAGATGGTGGGGGAGGGCGCAGATCTGTGGTCAAATTATAGGTTTCACCGTGTCGCAAGGTGTCGTCGTGACTTTGAAAACCATACAGAAATCTGCCAAGCTGGCCAATGTTTGTTATGACATTCGTGGCCCCATCATGGACCGTGCGCGGCAGATGGAGGAAGAAGGCCAGAAGATCATTAAATTGAATATCGGCAACCTGGCGGTGTTCGGCTTTGATGCGCCCGAGGAAATTCAGCAGGACATGATCCGCAACCTGCCGACATCGGCGGGGTATTCGGACAGCAAGGGCATCTTTGCGGCGCGCAAGGCGGTTATGCATGAAACCCAGAAACAGGGCGTGAAGGGCGTAACCCTGGACGATATTTATCTGGGCAATGGTGCCAGCGAGCTGATTGTGATGGCCACCAATGCGCTGCTTGATAACGGCGATGAATTGTTGCTGCCGGCACCCGACTACCCATTGTGGACGGCTGCGGCCAGTTTGTCGGGCGGCACGCCGGTGCATTACCTGTGTGATGAGCGCAATGGCTGGATGCCCGATCTGGACGATATTCGCGCCAAAATCACGCCGCGTACCAAGGGCATTGTGGTGATCAACCCGAATAACCCGACGGGAGCGCTGTATTCCGACGAGTTGCTGCAGGCCATCGTTGCCATTGCGCGCCAGCATGGCCTGGTTATTTTTGCTGATGAGGTCTACGACAAGGTGTTGTACGACGGTGTGCACCACACTGCCATTGCGTCGCTCAGCGAAGACGTGTTGACGCTGACCTTTAATTCGTTGTCCAAAAGCTACCGTTCGTGCGGTTATCGCGCCGGTTGGCTGGCGGTATCGGGTGACACACGCTGTGCGCAGGATTACATTGAAGGTCTGAATATGTTGTCCAACATGCGCTTGTGTGCCAACGTGCCGGGTCAGTGGGCGATTCAGACCGCGTTGGGTGGTCACCAGAGTATCAATGAGCTGGTGGGCGAGGGCGGGCGGTTGCGGCGTCAGCGCGATTTGGCGTACGCGCTTATTACTGCCATTCCCGGGGTGACGTGTGTCAAGCCAAGCGCTGCGCTGTATATGTTCCCGCGCCTCGATCCGGCGGTGTACCCGATTCAGGACGACCAGCAGTTTTTTATGGAACTGTTGCAGGAAACGCGCGTGATGCTGGTGCAGGGCACGGGCTTCAACTGGGCCACGCCGGACCACTTCCGCATTGTGTTTTTGCCGCACGAGGATGATTTGCGGGAAGCTATTGGACGCGTCGCAAAATTTCTCGAAAGCTACCGTCTGCGGTACGCTGGCAAGTAACACGGTGCGTTCAATGAATGGAATGACTTTTGTGAAGAATAAAACGGAATGATCGGTAAGGACGGTATGAAACCAATTCAAGTAGGACTGTTGGGTGCGGGTGTGGTCGGGGGTGGAACGTTCCAGGTGTTGCAACGCAACCAGCAGGAAATTCAGGGTCGCGCCGGACGTGGCATTGCCATCACGATGGTGGCGGATCTGGACGTGGAGCGCGCGCGCGCGCTGGTCGGTCCGGATGTGACGGTGGTGGCCGATGCGCGCGCCGTGATTGCCAATCCCGAGATTGATATCGTGATTGAGCTGATTGGTGGCTATGGCGTGGCACGTACCCTGGTGCTCGAAGCCATTGCTGCGGGTAAGCACGTGGTGACGGCTAATAAAGCCTTGCTGGCGGTGCATGGCACCGAGATTTTTGCGGCCGCCTCAAAGAAGGGCGTGATGGTGGCGTTTGAAGCGGCGGTGGCTGGTGGCATTCCCATTATCAAGGCGCTGCGTGAGGGGTTGACGGCCAATCGCATCGAGTGGATTGCCGGAATTATTAACGGCACCACCAATTTCATTCTTTCCGAAATGCGCTCCAAGGGGCTGGATTTCGGCGTGGTGTTGCAAGAAGCGCAGCGTCTGGGCTACGCCGAGGCCGACCCGACCTTTGATATTGAAGGTATTGACGCGGCGCACAAGGCCACGCTGATGGCATCCATTGCGTTCGGTATTCCAGTGCAGTTTTCGCAGGCATACGTGGAAGGCATTACCAAGCTCGGCGCACGCGACATCCAGTATGCCGAGCAGCTCGGTTACCGTATCAAGCTGCTGGGCATTGCCAAGCGTCGGCCGCAGGGCATTGAGTTGCGGGTGCACCCCAGCCTGGTACCCGCCAAGCGCCTGATTGCCAATGTGGAAGGCGCCATGAACGCCGTGGTGGTGCACGGCGATGCCGTGGGCACCACGCTCTACTATGGCAAGGGTGCCGGTGCCGAGCCGACCGCCAGTGCCGTGATTGCCGACTTGGTGGATGTGACGCGCCTGCATACCGCCGACAAGGCGCACCGCGTGCCACACCTGGCGTTCCAGCCGGACGCCATGAGTGACCTGCCCATTTTGCCGATGGCGGAGGTGGTGACCAGTTATTACCTGCGTTTGCGCGTGGCGGATCAGGCCGGCGTGCTGGCCACGGTCACGGGCATACTGGCGGCGGCAGGCATCAGCATTGACGCCGTGTTGCAACGCGCCGCCGCCGAAGTGGGTGATGTGGATGCCGAGCAGACTGACGTTATTATTCTGACCCACGATTGCGTCGAAGCCAGCATGAACGACGCCCTGGCCCAAATGCAGGCGCTGCCGACGGTGCTGGAGCCCATTACCCGTATTCGCAAGGAAGAGTTGGCCTGATGTACTACCTCAGCACCCGTGCCGCAGCGGCGTCGCCGGAACGCAAGCGTTTTTGTGAAATTTTGCTGGAAGGCCTGGCGCCCGACGGCGGCCTGTACCTGCCGGAACACTATCCGCAGGTCAGCGATGCCACCTTGACCCGTTGGCGCTCGGTCTACCACACGCAAGGCTATGCCGAGCTGGCATTTGAAATCCTGTCGCTCTATATAGACGACATCCCGGCGCCCGATTTGCGCGCGTTGTGCGCCAGGACCTACACCGCCGAGGTGTTTGGTACGGGTGAAATTGTGCCCCTGCGCCACGTTGAAGACGGCCTGTGGATCGAGGCCCTGTCCAACGGCCCGACACTGGCGTTCAAGGACATGGCCATGCAGTTGCTGGGCAACCTGTTCGAGTACGAGCTGGCACGGCGCGGGGATACGCTCAATATTCTGGGCGCGACCAGTGGCGACACGGGCAGCGCAGCGGAATATGCGATGCGCGGCAAGGCTGGTGTGCGCGTGTTTATGACCAGCCCGTTTGGCCGGATGAGCCCATTCCAGCAAGCCCAGATGTTCAGCCTGCAGGATGACAACATCCATAACCTGGCGATCCGTGGCGTGTTTGACGATTGCCAGGACCTGGTCAAGGCCGTTAGCAATGACCTGGAATTCAAGCGCACCTACAAAATTGGCACCGTCAACTCCATCAACTGGGCGCGTTTGCTGGCGCAGGTGGTGTATTACTTTGCTGGCTATATCCAGGCCACTGAACGCAACCAGCAGCAAGTGGTGTTTAGCGTGCCGAGCGGCAATTTTGGCAACGTCTGCGCCGGCCACGTGGCACGCATGATGGGCCTGCCTATTGCCCAGTTGGTGGTTGCGACCAATGAAAACGACGTGCTTGATGAGTTTTTCCGCACCGGGGTCTACCGCGTGCGCAGCAGCGCTGACACGCACGAAACGTCCAGCCCGTCGATGGATATTTCCAAGGCCAGTAATTTCGAGCGCTTTGTGTTTGATTTGCTCGGGCGTGATGGCGCGCGCGTTCAGGAACTGTTCGGTGTGGCACTGGCGCGTGACGGTCGCTTCGACCTGAGCGCCGACCCGCTGTTTGCGCAAGCGCGCACGCGCTACGGTTTTGTCAGCGGCAAGAGCACGCACGCTGACCGTTTGGCCACCATTCGCTCCACCTGGGAGCAGCACGCCTTCCTGATTGACACGCACACCGCCGATGGATTGAAGGTGGCACAGGAAACCCGCCTGCCCGGTCTTCCCACCGTGGTGCTGGAGACGGCGCTTCCCATCAAGTTTGCCGCCACCATTGTGGAAGCGCTGGGGCGCGAGCCCGACCGTCCGGCGCGCTTTGTCGGCATTGAAGACCTGCCCAAACGGGTGCAGGTGATGGATGCCGACGTGACCGCGCTGAAGGCGCTGATTGCGCAGACCTGCGCCGCCTGAGCACTGCTGTTGATGGCTGCAATCCCCCCCGTGCGTGCGCCCTTGCTGTCGTTGGCGCAGGCGCTGGAGCAACTGCTCAGTGCGCTGCAACCACTGACGGCAATGGAGTCGCTGGCGCTGCTGGACGCTGATGGCCGCGTGCTGGCGCAGGACCTGCGATCGGAGCTGCACGTTCCGCCGTGGGACAACAGTGCCATGGACGGTTATGCCGTGCGCTGTGCCGATGTGTTGGCGCCGGGGCAGACATTGACGGTCACGCAGCGCATCACAGCGGGCAGTGTCGCTGCACCGTTGCAAGCGGGTACTGCGGCGCGCATTTTTACCGGGGCGCCGCTGCCTGCGGGCGCTGATGCGGTGGTGATGCAGGAAGACTGTGCGGTGCTGGACGTGCAAGGGCAAGGGTCGGGGTCGGGGTCGGGGTCGGGGTCGGGCGCAGGTGATGCCCTGGCGCAGGTGCAGATCACGCTGCCGCCGCAACTCGGCGCCTGGATTCGCCGCGCGGGTGAAGACGTGACGCGCGGTGCCGTGGTGATGGCGGCTGGAACCCGGCTCGGACCGGCCCAGCTTGGGCTGGCCGCCAGCATTGGCATGGACCGTCTTCCCGTGTTGCAACGACCGCGCGTGGCGCTGTTTTCTACCGGCGATGAACTGGTGATGCCCGGTAGCGTGGCACCGGCCCAGATGGCGCCGGGCACCATTTACAACGCGAATCGCTATGTGCTGGCCAGCCTGCTGCGTCGGCTTGGCTGCAGCGTGACCGATTTCGGCATCGTGCCGGATCAGCGTGCGGCCACGGTTGCTGCGCTGCGCGAGGCGGCGCAATCGCACACGCTGATTCTGACCAGTGGCGGCGTGTCGGTGGGCGAAGAAGACCACGTCAAGCCGGCGGTGCAGGCGCTGGGCTCACTCGATTTGTGGCAACTGGCGATCAAGCCCGGCAAGCCATTCGCTTATGGGCGCGTGGCCGACGCCCATTTCATGGGATTGCCGGGCAATCCGGTGTCGAGTTTCGTGACCTTTTTGCTGCTGGTGCGGCCGTTTCTGCTGCGCCTGCAAGGCTTGCCGACGACGCTGCCTGCGGGCGTCATGCTGCCGGCCCATTTCGCCTGGCCGCGTGCCGACCGTCGCCAGGAGTTTCTGCGCGTGCGGCGTAACGCGCAAGGCGGTCTTGATTTGTTCCCGAACCAGAGCGCGGGCGTACTGACGTCGGCGGTCTGGGGTGACGGGCTGGTCGCCAACCCGCCGGGGTGTGTCATTCAACCGGGAGACAGCGTGCGCTATGTGTCGTTCGCGGAGCTGCTGGCATGAAAATACGGGTACGGTATTTTGCGTCGGTGCGCGAAGCCATGGGTTGCAACGGTGAACTGTTGCAAACCGATGCCGCCACGCTAGGTGCATTGCGTGCCGAACTGGTAACGCGCAACGCGGCAGGGGCCGACGCGCTGGCGCCTGGGCGCGCCGTGCGCATGGCGCTTGACCAGGTGTTGTGCGACGCATCCGCTGCGCTGACGGACGGCTGCGAAGTGGCTTTCTTCCCACCGGTCACCGGCGGTTGAGCGCTTGAGCGCCGTGGTGCAACCTGCCACAATGCCTCGCATGCAACCAGCACGCGTATCGATCCAGACGGCAGATTTTGATGTTGCACACGAGCTGGCACAGCTGCGTGGCGCCGATGCACGTGTTGGCGCCGTGTGCAGTTTCATTGGCACCGTGCGCGACCGCAACGCCGACCAGCCTGATGCTGCGGTGCAGGCGATGGAACTCGAACACTATCCGGGCATGACGGAGCGCGCCATTGAAGCCATGATTGACCAGGCGTACGCGCGATTCGATATGTATGGTGCCCGTGTCGTGCATCGCATTGGTGTGCTGCAGGCACGCGACCAGATCGTGCTGGTGGCGGTGACGTCGGCGCACCGGGGCAGCAGTTTCCAGGCCTGTGAATTTCTGATGGATTATTTGAAGACACAGGCGCCCTTCTGGAAGAAGGAGTTCACGGCGCAGGGTGCCGTGTGGGTCGATGCGCGCGTGCATGACGACGTGGCGCTGGCGCGTTGGGGGATTGTTGCCAGCAATGCCGGTCCTTGACGGCACATGACGGTAATCCTTGCGCTGGCGCATGAACGCGGTCAGCGTGGCCCTTGAAATATGGTGCGCACGCCCTCACGCTGAATAGCAACACAGTAATAAGCGTCCGGAGGATTCATGCGCATCGACAAATTGACAACCAAGTTTCAGGAAGCACTGTCCGAGGCCCAAAGTCTGGCCTTGGGCAATGACCACGCCTACATCGAGCCGGCGCACATGGTGGCCGCCATGATCCGTGGCGACGACGCGCCGAAGGCGCTGATGCGCCGTGCTGGCGTCAATGTGGCGGGCTTGCTGGCCAGCGCCGAAGACGCGATTCGCAAGCTGCCCCAGGTGCAGGGCCAAGAGCAGGTCAACGTGGGGCGCGACATGGTGAGCCTGCTGCAGGCCTCGGAAAAAGAAGCCATCAAGCGCGGTGACCAGTTCGTAGCAAGCGAGCTGTTTTTGCTGGCGCTGGCGGACTTCAAGGGCGACTTTGGCAACTTGGCACGCGCCAATGGCCTCACGCGCAAGAGCCTGGAAGCCGCCATCAGTGCGGTGCGTGGCGGTCAGCAGGTGGACAACGCGGATGCCGAAGACCAGCGTGAATCGCTTAAGAAGTACTGCATCGACCTGACCGAGCGCGCCCGCATGGGCAAGCTCGATCCGGTTATCGGGCGTGACGATGAAATCCGCCGCGCCATTCAGGTGCTGCAACGCCGCACCAAGAACAACCCGGTGCTCATTGGTGAACCGGGCGTGGGCAAGACCGCCATTGTGGAAGGTCTGGCGCAGCGCATCGTGGCCGGTGAAGTGCCCGATTCGCTCAAGGGAAAGCGCGTGCTGTCGCTCGACATGGCGGCGCTGCTGGCTGGCGCCAAATTCCGTGGCGAGTTCGAGGAGCGCCTGAAAAACGTGCTCAAGGACCTGGCCAAGGACGAGGGCCAGACCATTGTGTTTATTGACGAACTACACACCATGGTGGGCGCGGGCAAGGCTGACGGCGCCATGGACGCCGGCAATATGCTCAAGCCGGCACTGGCACGCGGCGAGTTGCACTGCGTGGGCGCCACCACGCTCGACGAATACCGCAAGTACATTGAAAAAGACGCTGCACTGGAGCGCCGTTTCCAGAAAATTCTGGTGGGCGAGCCCACTGTCGAGGCCACCATTGCCATTCTGCGTGGACTCAAGGAGCGCTACGAAGTGCATCACGGGGTGGACATCACCGACCCGGCAATTGTGGCCGCCGCCGAGCTGTCCAACCGCTACATCACCGACCGGTTCCTGCCCGACAAGGCGATCGACCTGATCGACGAAGCAGCATCAAAAATAAAAATTGAGCTCGACTCCAAGCCCGAAGTCATGGACAAGCTCGATCGGCGTCTGATCCAATTGCAGATTGAACGTGAGGCGGTCAAGCGTGAAAAAGACGAAGCCTCGCTCAGGCGCCAGGAACTGATCAACGTCGAGATCGTGGCGTTGCAGAAGGAAATTGCCGACCTGGATGAAATCTGGAAGGCCGAGAAAGCCACGGCCCAGGGCAGCGCCCAGGTGCGCGAGGATATCGACAAGTTGCGCCAGCAAATTGAGGTGCTAACCCGCAAGGGCGATCTGGCCAAGGTGGCGGAGCTGCAATACGGCCAGTTGCCCGAACTCGAGCGGCGCTTGCGCGAAGCACAGGAAAAAGAAGCGGGCAAATCGCGTAGCGCACCGGGCGCGCAGCGTCAGTTGCTGCGCACGCAGGTGGGCGCTGAGGAGATTGCCGAAGTGGTCAGCCGTGCCACCGGTATTCCGGTGTCCAAGATGATGCAGGGCGAGAAGGACAAACTGCTGAAGATGGAGGATCGGCTGCACCAGCGTGTGGTGGGGCAGGACGAAGCCATCGCGGCGGTGGCCAATGCCATCCGGCGTTCGCGTTCCGGGCTGTCCGACCCGAACCGCCCTACGGGTTCCTTTCTGTTCCTGGGCCCGACTGGTGTGGGTAAAACGGAATTGTGCAAGGCGCTGGCCGGCTTCCTGTTTGACAGTGAAGACCATTTGGTGCGCATCGACATGAGCGAATTCATGGAGAAGCATTCGGTGGCCCGCCTGATCGGCGCGCCCCCTGGCTACGTTGGCTACGAGGAGGGCGGTTACCTGACCGAGACGGTGCGCCGCAAGCCCTACGCCGTGCTGCTGCTCGACGAAGTGGAGAAAGCGCACCCGGACGTTTTCAACGTGCTGCTGCAGGTGCTTGATGACGGCCGCCTGACCGACGGCCAGGGCCGCACCGTGGACTTCAAGAACACCGTGATCGTGATGACCAGCAACATTGGTTCGCACCTGATTCAGGCCATGGTGGGCGAGGACGCAGAAGACATCAAGGACGCGGTGCGTGGCGAACTGAAGAACCACTTCCGTCCGGAGTTCCTGAACCGTATTGACGAAACCGTGGTGTTCCATGCGCTGGACGCGCGCCACATTGCGTCGATTGCTGTGATTCAACTGCAGGTGCTCAAAGACCGGTTGGCACGCATGGAGTTGACGCTGGAGGTGTCGGATGCCGCCGTGGCCGAACTGGCCAAGGTGGGTTTTGATCCCGTGTTTGGCGCCCGTCCGCTCAAGCGCGCCATTCAGCAGCGCATTGAGAATCCGCTGTCTACGTTGCTGCTGCAAGGGCGCTTCAGCCCAAAGTCCACTATCCATGTGGGAGTGGACCCGATACAGTCGCCGGGTCAGTTCAGCTTCCAGTAATCGAATCAGCAACGGCAACGGCAACGGCAACGGCAATTAGCCACTGCCGTTGCTACGCACCATAAAAAAAGGACCTGCTTTGCAGGTCCTTTTTAGTTCGGCGCGAGCGTCGATTAGGTGAGGTGCTTGCCGATCAGGCCAGCCATTTCAAACATGGACACCTGTGCTTTGCCAAACACTTCCTTGAGCTTTGCATCGGCGTTGATCATGCGCTTGTTGGCGCTGTCCTGCAGACCGTTTTTCTTGATGTACGTCCACAGCTTGCTGACCACTTCGGTACGCGGCAGTGCGGCCGCGCCAACCACGGCAGCCAGTGCGGGGGAGGGTGCCAGGGCCTTCATGAAGGCGGCATTGACGGTGCGCTTTTTGGCAGGCGCCTTTTTGGCGGCTACTGTCTTGGTCGCAGCTGCTTTGGGAGCTGCCACTTTCTTCGCGGGTGCTGCTGCTTTGGCGGGCGCCGCCGTCTTCGCTACCACCTTCTTGGCAGGCGCTGCTGCTTTAGCAGGCGCGGCCTTTTTTGCAGGGGCAGCTTTTGTAGCGGGAGCGGCCTTTTTTGCAGTTGCCATGATTGATTGTCCTTCAGGAAGTTGATTAATCACCAGTGAAACAGTGCCTCACTACTGGTAGAGCGGATGCTACTGGAGAAAAAGACGCTTTCCAAGCGGGAATTTACTTTTTCCGTAGCAATTGCGTTTTTTTTCATTGGAGAATCGCACTATTGATACCAATGGAGCCTATTTCTATGACGACGCCCCCTGTAACGCCTTGCGTGACGACGTTTGCCAGTTGTGATTTGTGCGATGCGCACAAGGCCGATTTCTCTGGTGATTTTCGCGTACTGCCACCGGTCTTCAAAGACTTTGGTCAACGCACAAAATTCTGTGGTCCGGTGGTGACAGTGAAATGCTTTGAAGACAACACGCTAGTCAAAGAAGCGGTTGATGCACCGGGTTGGATCGACACAGCACAAGGGCGTGTTGCGCAGGTGCTGGTGGTGGATGGCGGCGCATCGGTGCGACGTGCATTGCTGGGCGGCAATTTGGGTGCGGCTGCCGCGCGCAATGGCTGGGCTGGCGTGGTGATTGACGGTTGCGTGCGCGACACGGCTGAACTGGCGTTGCAGGACGTGGGCATTCGTGCGCTGGCCGCCATACCGCTGCCAACCGAGAAGCGCAACCAGGGGCAGCGTGGTGTGGCGGTGCAGATCCAGGGCGTCTGGGTGCGTCCCGGTGACTGGCTGTACGCCGATGAAGACGGCATCGTGGTGAGCAGCCGCGCGCTGATCTGAACGCAGTCCCGGTGGGCGCTGGCGGCACTGGCTGACGTTCGCGCGTGTCGCGCTGGCAATGCGCGAACACAGCAACGCGGTAATGGTTTGTTGCGGCGTTGGTCAAGTGGCACCAGCCGCCGGTGGTGTGCTGCGGTACCGTGCCGGCACGACGATCTGGGTCTGTGACCCAGCGTTCAACTGGAGAACTTCGATGAGTTTGGGACAATTTGCGTACGCCAGTAACAGCAACCGCTTTCTGGCAGCGCCAGCGCTGCAAGGGCAGCCCTATGCGGTCAGCGGCATTCCGTTTGATGGTGCGGTCACCAACCGGCCCGGCGCGCGTTTTGGGCCGCAGGAAATCCGGCGTGCATCACTGATGCTGTGTGATGGCATTCATCCCCTGTTCGACGTCAGTCCGCTCGGGTTGCTGGGTGATGCCGGTGACATGCCACTGCCCAATGCCTCGCCACTGGCGCAGGTGCGCAGCGCGATTGAAGCGCAGGCCGCGCTGCTGATGGCGCAAGCGCATTGCGTGTTCCTGGGCGGCGATCACTCCGTGACTTTGCCCTTGCTGCGGGCGCTGCATGCACGACATGGCGCGGTGGCGCTGATTCATTTTGATGCCCACTGCGACACGTGGGAAGACCATTTCGGCGAGCCGTCCGGACATGGCACGTGGACCTATGAAGCTATTCAGGAAGGGCTGGTGGACCGGCACAAGACGGTGCAGATCGGTATTCGTTCCAGTGGCGTGCGTGCCGCGCGTGATTATGTGAAAGACCAGGGCGGCCTGATCTATACTGCGCGCGACCTGCGCGGCAAGGACGGAGCCGGACTGGCGGATGTGATTGCCAGTATTCGCCAGCGCGTGGGTGCTACGCCGTGTTATCTGACGCTGGATATTGACTGCCTTGACCCCGCTTTTGCACCAGGCACAGGAACACCGGAGCCGGGTGGCATGACCAGCTCCCAGGTCATGACGCTGCTGGAGGAGCTGGCACCGTTGAATTGTGTTGGCATGGACTGCGTGGAAGTGGCGCCGGCCTACGACCATGCGGAACTGACCAGCACGGCAGCGGCCCAGTTTGTTTGGACTTACCTGTGTGGACAGATGGCGAAGACGATGCCGCCGGGCGCACTATAAAGCGGAGCATTTTGGTATGTTGCTTGACTCGGATACCCAGCTTAACCAGCACAGTTATTACGAAGCGTCGGTCCAGCGCGACGCGCCTTTGCCGCCGCTGCAAGGCGCGCAGCGCTTTGACGTGCTGGTGGTGGGGGCTGGGTTTTCCGGTCTGTCAGCGGCGCTGGCGCTGGCGCAGCGCGGCTATTCGGTGGCGGTGCTGGAGGCCGACCGTATTTGCGGCGGCGCATCGGGACGCAACGGCGGGCAGGCCATTGTCGGTTATGCCAGCGGTCAGGATCCGTTCGAGGTGCAACTGGGCCAGGCCGATGCGCGTCTGGCGTGGCAGATGTCGCTGCAGGCGCTGGACCTGATTGCGCAACGCCGAAGCGAATTTGAGATCGACTGCGACTGGGTCAGCGGCTATTTGTACGTTGCTGATTCGGCACGCAAGGCACGCGCCTTGCACAAAGACATGCAGCAAATGCAGACCGACTACGGTTTTTCGGTGGACTTTTCCGAGGGCGCAGCGGTACAGCGGCACATCGAGAGTCCGCGCTATTGTGCCTGTGCCTATGAGCGCCAATCGGGTCATCTGCATCCGCTGAAATATGGTTTGGGGCTGGCGCGTGCGGCGCGCTCGCTGGGGGTGCAGATTTTTGAACAGACGCCCGTGCTGCGTCTGGAGCGCGGCGCGCAGTTGGTCGCCACTACCGAACAGGGTTCCGTGACAGCATCGTTCGGGGTGCTGGCTGGCAATTGCATGCTGGCTGAACACGGCCCAGCCGTGGCGCCGGAACTGACACCGCGCATCATGCCGGTGGGCACTTACATCATTGCCAGCGCACCGGTATCGAACCGTCTTCGCCAGCGCCTGTTGCCGGCCAATCCGGCGGTGTGTGATAACAACTTTGCGCTCGATTATTTTCGTTTCAGCGCCGATCAGCGCATGTTGTTCGGTGGTCGCGTCAGTTACTCAACGCGCACCCCGATCAACCTCCTGAACACCATGGCGCGGCGCATGGAGCACGTGTTTCCCCAATTGGCGAAGACGCCGGTGGAATTTGTCTGGGGCGGATTTGTCGACATCAGCATGAATCGCGCGCCCGACTTTGGTCGGCTGGGCGACAACCTGTATTACCTGCAGGGCTTCAGTGGGCATGGCGTGGCACTGAGCGGATTGGCTGGACATCTGGTTGCGCAGGCCGTGGCGGGCCAGGCTGAGCGCTTCGACGTTTTTGCGCGTTTGCAGCACCGCACCTTCCCCGGTGGCGCGTTGTTGCGCACGCCCAGTCTGATGCTGGGCATGGCCTATCACCGCTTGATGGACGCGTTTTAGCGTGCTTCCACAGGGTGGGCGCAAAACCCTAGCCTTGTTCTTGAAATGTCCGAAAAGTTAGGATGACAGCGGTTTTTCAATGAACACGTGCGAGATACGCTGGTATCTGCACTGGCATGGGGGGTCGCTTTGGCACGAGAAGTCCGCATCGAAAGTGTTTACAAAGTCTTCGGCGAGCGCCCGGAGAAGGCACTCGAACTGATTCGTCACGGGCTGAGCAAGCAGGAAATTTTGTCCCGCACTGGCTGCTCGGTTGGCATTTTCGACGCCAGCTTCACCATCGAGGCCGGCGAAATTTTTGTGGTCATGGGCCTGTCCGGTTCGGGAAAATCCACACTGGTTCGCATGCTCAATCTGCTGATCAAGCCCACGCAGGGGCGTATCTTGGTGGACGGTTCCGACATCAGTGGCATGTCGGTTGCAGCGTTGCGGGATTTTCGGCGCCACGACATCAGCATGGTGTTTCAGTCATTCGCGCTGATGCCGCACATGAATGTCCTTGACAACACGGCCTTCGGGCTGGAGCTGGCGGGGGTGCGCCGCGCACCGCGACTGGTACAGGCCGCACAGGCGCTGGAGCAAGTCGGATTGGCCGGTTGGGGTGAGCGCTACCCGGACGAATTGTCCGGCGGCATGCAGCAGCGCGTAGGCCTGGCGCGTGCATTGGCGGCGGACCCGTCCATTTTGCTGATGGACGAGGCCTTCTCGGCGCTCGACCCCATCATCCGCGCCGAAATGCAGTCCGACTTGCTGCGCCTGCAAAGCGTCAAGCGGCGTACGGTGGTGTTTGTGTCGCACTGTCTGGACGAAGCCATGCGCATTGGCGACCGCATTGCAATCATGCGCGACGGGCGGGTGGTTCAGGTGGGCACGCCGGACGACATTCTGCGCAACCCGGCAGACGACTATGTGCGCAGTTTTGTCCATGGTGTCGATGCGGCGGCGGTATTCAAGGCGGCTGACATTGCCCGAAAGACACAAATTGTGGTGTCGGAGCACGCCAATCGGGGCTCACGTGCAGCGCTCAAGATGCTGGAGGAAATGGACCGTGAATACGCCTACGTGGTCAATCCGGAGCAACAGTTCCTTGGCATGATCTCGGTCGAGTCGCTCCGCGCCGCGTTGTGCGGCCAGGTCGGCCCGGTTGGACTGGCGCGTGCCTTTTTGCCCGGGGTCCAGCCCATATGCAGCGACGCGCTGGTCAAGAATCTCTACGGACAGGTGGCGCATGCTCCGTATTCCGTGCCGGTGGTGAAGGAGGATGGGCGATTTTGCGGTGCCATCAGCAAAACCACGCTGTTGAAATTTCTGGACCGCGATGCCACGGCGTCGCTGGCACTTCTGCATTGAATGCGTGAACCATTAACCACCCCATGACAACGACCGACTCACCTTGGGATATCCCCGGCCATGGGGCCAGCGAATCGGCCTATGCGGACGCGGTTGCTTCTGCAGCGGACTGGCTCGACGCGCCGGTGACCACCCCGTCCCCGGCGCCTGTCGGCGGGCTCGGGCAATGGTGGGACGGTTCGTTGCCGGTGCAGTCCTGGATCAACGAGGCGCTGGCATGGATCGTGGCCGACACCCGGCCTTATTTTCAGTTGCTGCGCGTACCCATCGACAACATCCTGACGGGCGTGGAGAGTGCACTGCAAAGTGTGACCCCCGTGACCTTGCTGTGCGTGGTCGGTTTGCTGGCATGGCAGTGTGCTGGCGTCTGGGTGGCCGTCGGAACGCTCTCGTCGCTGCTGCTGTTGGGCGTTTTGGGGCTATGGCAAGGCACGATGGTGACGCTGTCGCTGGTGCTGACGTCGCTGGTTTTTTGTCTGTTGCTGGGGCTGCCAATGGGCATTGTGCTGGCCAACAGTCGCCGTGTTGAACGCGTCCTGCGGCCGCTGTTGGATGCCATGCAGACTACGCCCGCTTTCGTTTACCTCGTGCCGGTGGTGATGCTTTTCGGCATCGGCAACGTGCCAGGCGTGATGGTCACCATCATCTTTGCGGTGGTGCCGCTGGTGCGCCTGACCTGCCTTGGCATACGCCAGGTGCGGCCCGACCTGATCGAAGCCGCACGGGCCTACGGGGCATCGCCCTGGCAGTTGCTGACCCGCTTGCAGTTGCCGCTGGCGCTGCCGTCCATCATGGCGGGCGTCAACCAGACGCTGATGCTGGCCTTGTCCATGGTGGTGATAGCCTCCATGATCGGCGTTGGTGGGTTGGGGCAGATGGTGCTGCGCGGTATTGGCCGCCTCGACATGGGGCTGGCCACCGTGGGCGGGCTTGGCATTGTGATGCTGGCCATGATGCTGGATCGAATAACCCAGGCCATGGGCCGGTCGCGCCGTGACATTCGCCGCTGGTGGCATACCGGTCCTGCCGGGTTGTTGTGGCGCCTGCAGCGCGCAGTGCGCCAGCACCGGACGCCGACCGCAATGGCAAACCTGGTTCCGTCCGTGCAAGGGCAAGTCCGGGAGTCCACCCGATGATGTCGATTGGCACACCACAGCTGCGGCGCGGTTGGCTTGCCCGTGGCTTGGCCGCCATCGGCTGCTTGTTACTGGCTGCGACAGGGCCCGCTGCAGGCGAGTCGTTGCCGGGTGTCGGCGTTGCAGTGCAACCGATACAAAGCGGCATCGCCGAAGACACGTTCCAGACCCTGCTGGTTGGACGCGCATTGCAGCGGCTGGGTTTTGACGTACTGCCGATCAAGGAAATTGAACCGGCCACGGGTCATTTGGCGGTGGCCAACGGCGACGCCACTTTTCTCGCCGACCACTGGGCCCCGATGCATGCCGACTTTTACAACAACGTTGGCGGTGATGCCAAGCTGTTTCGCAAGGGCACTTATTCGGGCAATGCCGTGCAGGGCTATTTGATCGATAAGAAGACGGCCGACCGCTACAAAATCACCAACCTTGGCCAGTTGAAAGACCCACGCCTGGCCCGGTTGTTCGATGCCTCCGGCGATGGTCGGGCCAACCTGATAGGCTGCAATCCGGGCTGGGGCTGCGAAGTGGTCATTGAGCACCAGCTCACGGCTTTCGCTCTGCACCCCACCGTGACCCATACGCAAGGTGCCTACGCGGCGCTGATGGCCGACACCATTGCGCGCTACCGGCAGGGGCGGCCGGTCCTGTTTTACACCTGGTTTCCCTATTGGGTGGGTGGCGTGTTGCGTCCGGGGCTGGACGTGGTCTGGCTGGAAGTGCCATTTTCGTCGCTGCCGGGCGCGCAGTTTCAGTTGGACACGCGTTTGCCGAATGGCAAAAACTATGGTTTCCCGGTGAATACCCAGCACATCGTGGCCAACAAGGCGTTTGTCATCAAGTACCCGGCGGTGGGAAAGTTGTTTGAAGCAATGGTGTTGCCGGTGGCCGACATCACCGCGCAGAACGCGCGCATGCGCGATGGCGAAAACACGTTGCGTGACATTGAGCGCCACACCGACGCCTGGATCCGGTGGCATCAAACCACGTTTGATGGCTGGATTGCGCAGGCGTTGCGCTGAGCGCTTCAGCGCAGACGGTCTAGTTCGGTGCAGATGGCATTTGCCAAAATCGGGCCATATTTTTCAATATCGGCCAGTGCGGCGTAGCCGTAGCCAATGACCAACCCGCGTGCGTCGGTGCGCTCGATGCAGTAGGCGCTGAGTGCACGAACCACCAGTCCGAGTGCGCCGATGCGCAGCGCCAGGGCCTTGTCGTCGATGGCGGTCGGCAGGCGCAGGCACAGGTGCAGACCTTGTTCGGCGCCGCTGATGTAGGCCTGGCGTTCCAGGCACGGTTGCAGGGCTTCGAGCAGGTGCTGGCGCCGCTGCGCGTAGCTGTGGCGCGCACGGCGCAGGCAACTGGCAAAGTGGCCGAATTCAATGAACTCGGCCAGCGCTGCCTGCAGCGGCATTTGACCGGGCCGGTTGAGGTCGTAGTGGGCCTGACGGAATGACGCCACCAAGCGCTTGGGAACCACCAGATAGCCCAACTTAAGGCCGGGGTACAGCACCTTGGAAAACGAGCCCAGGTAGAGCACGCGCTGGTCCTGGTCGAGGCCGGCCAGGGACGACAGGGGCGGGCCACTGAAGCGGAATTCGCTGTCGTAATCGTCTTCCAGAATCCAGGCATCGTGGGTGCGCGCCAGGGCCAGCAATTGCTGACGGCGCGGCAGCGACATGACGGCGCCGGTGGGGTATTGGTGCGAGGGCGTGGTGTAGATCAGGCGCGGTGGGTGCAGTTGGTCGGTGTCGGTGGGAGCCATGCCTTCTTCGTCAACCCGAATGCCGTGCGTGCGCAGACCGGTGGCCATGAATGCTTTCACGGCGCCCCAGTAGGCCGGGTCTTCCAGCCAGACCGTGTCGCCATGGTCGGCCAGCAACTGCGCGCACAACTCCAGCGACTGTTGGGTGCCGCTGGTGATGATGACTTGCTCGACCTCCAGCGGTACGCTGCGGAATACGCGCAGATAGTCGGCTACGGCGCGGCGCAATGGTGCGTGGCCGCCCGAATAGCTGTAGTCGAGCATTTCCGGATAAGTCATGCGCCAGTGCTTGTTTTGCAGGCGTTGCCACAGGGCTACCGGGAACGCGCTGAAGTCGGCAACGCCGGGTGCAAAGGGCTGGATTTCGAGCTGGTTGGCGCAAAATGTACTGGACAGTGCGGTGCCTCGTTGCGATAGTCGTGCGACGTGGCTCGGTGCGTGCGCGGAGCGCTGGTTGGTGGTGGCGCGTGGCAGCGTGTCATTGACGTAGGTGCCGCTGCCAACGCGGCTGACCAGGTAGCCTTCCACGGTGAGCTGGTTGAGCGCCGCGACCACTGTATTGCGTGAGAGTTTCAGGTCTTGCGTGAGTTCGCGGCTGGAGGGCAGGCGGTCGCCGGCACCGAGCTTGCCGTCGAGCAGTGCACGCCGCATGGCCTCGTACAACTGGCGGTGCAGCGGCATGCTGTCGCGCAGACGCAGGCGGGTCATTTCGGTAAGAAGGAGTTCAGACAGCATGGGTGATGTTTCTGTTGGAGGACGAACTGGCACCATGCCGCCGCCTCAAATGGCCCTGTTAGGGGGGATATTCTGCAACACAATGGCGCAAAGAATATGGAGACAAGAATGAATATCCCGCCTTCATTGGTGTGGCTTCCGGCCGACCATCGCCTGCTCGGAACGGGCGACAACACGATGCCGTATTTGGTGCTGGGTGACAAATATGCCCGCGCGCTCAAAGTGCATGCGCAAGCGCAAGCGGTTGTATTTCCGCTGGCGCAAGCCAGCCAGATTCCCGACTTGCTGGCGCTGGTGGATGGCGTCATGCTGACGGGCTCGCCGTCTAATGTGCACCCCAGTCATTTTGGGGCGACGGTCACCGACCCCAGTCTTCCGCTGGACGCAGAGCGCGATGCATTGACGCTGGCGCTGGTGCACGCCTGCGTTGAACAGGGTGTGCCGCTGCTGGGCATTTGCCGTGGCTTCCAGGAAATAAATGTGGCGTTTGGTGGCTCGTTGCACCAGCAGGTGCACGACCTGTCTGACCATTTGGATCATCGCACGGCGCCCCTGGGCAGCTATGAAGCGATGTACGCGCCGAGTCACCCAGTGCAGCTGTTGCCGGGTTCTGATTTCGCGCGCTGGGCTGGCGCCGATAGCGCCATAGTCAATTCCGTGCACGGTCAGGGCATTGACCGATTGGCACACGGATTGCGTGCAGTGGCCACGGCACCGGATGGACTGGTGGAAGCCTTTGCTGTCGAGGAGGCCAGCACGTTTGCCTGTGCGGTGCAATGGCATCCCGAATGGCGCACTGCCGACAGCGTTTTGTCGGTGGAAATTTTCAAAGCGTTTGGCGTGGCCTGTCAGGCACGCCGGGCGCTGCGTTCGGCGTCGCCGAACGCACAGTAGTACGCTGCCCCGCAGCAAAAGGAGTGAGTGATGAGTGATAGCAAGAATATGAACTTCAACGATCTCGAGCAATGGCTGAATGAACGCCGGGTTACCGAAGTGGAATGTCTGGTGCCTGACTTGACTGGCGTGGCGCGGGGCAAAATTTTGCCGCGTGCCAAGTTTACGGAGGACCGTGGCATGCGCCTGCCGCAGGCCATTGTGGCGATGGGTGTGACCGGCGAGTTCCCCGAAAGCGGACCCTATTTCGATGTGATCGAGCCGACCGACCGTGACATGCAGTTGCGCCCGGATCCGTCCACGGTGCGTATCGTGCCCTGGGCTGCCGATCCGACGGCGCAGGTGATTCACGATTGTTTCGACCACGAAGGAAAACTGGTGCCATTTGCCCCACGCAGCGTGCTGCGCCGGGTGTGCGATCTGTTTCAGGCCGAAGGTCTGCAGCCGATCGTGGCGCCGGAGCTGGAGTTTTACCTGACTGCACGCAACACCGATCCGAATACCTTGCTGCGTCCCCCGGTTGGCCGCAGCGGACGCGCCGAGACCTCGCGCCAAGCCTATAGCATTGACGCCGTGAATGAGTTTGACCCGTTGTTCGAGGAAATCTACGACTATTCCGACAAGATGGAATTGAACGTGGACACGCTGATCCACGAAGTGGGTGCCGGTCAGATGGAGATTAATTTCTTCCACGCCCAGCCGCTCGGACTGGCCGATGAAGTGTTTTTCTTCAAGCGCACCGTGCGCGAAGCGGCGCTGCGCCACGACATGTACGCCACCTTCATGGCAAAGCCTATCGCTGGCGAGCCCGGCAGTGCCATGCATGTGCACCAGAGTCTGATTGATGTGGCCACCGGCAAGAACGTGTTCAGCAATGCTGACGGAACGCCGTCCGAGATGTTCATGCACTACATCGGTGGTCTGCAGCGCTATATTCCCGCCGCCATGGTGCTGGTTGCGCCTTATGTGAACAGCTATCGCCGGTTGTCGCGTAACACGGCAGCGCCTATTAACATCGAATGGGGCTATGACAACCGCACCGTGGGCATCCGTTCACCGATTTCCTCACCAGCTGCACGCCGCGTCGAAAAC
>Ga0316222_1002287_pt1 | contig 20837 bp, 15 predicted proteins | sample TBH18011metaG_FD_206008 | JGI IMG/M metagenome (GOLD analysis project Ga0316222, IMG submission 206008) | Freshwater microbial communities from Trout Bog Lake, Wisconsin, USA - TBH18011 | ecosystem: Environmental > Aquatic > Freshwater > Lake > Hypolimnion/Profundal zone | place: USA: Wisconsin...
CAAACAGATTGCCGTTGCTGTTGAGTGCTGCCAACAAGCCCACGTCGCCGCCAATCTCCCATTCTGTCAGCAAGGCTGCTGGCAGTGGTGTTGCGGGCTGCCCGCTATCAGGTAACACCGCTTGGCAAGGCCGTTCCACTTCTTCCCAAGTGGCGGTTGAAAATTGGAAGTCGTGCAGGTAATTGATTTTTTCGTAGCTGGAAGTGGCAATAAAATCGCCCAAAAAACCCAGTTCCACGGCTATCGCCTGACAGCTGCCAGACTGTAATTCTTTGATAAAGCTAATTAATACGGCACGGTTTTGGCTATCGAGCATATTTTGCCGGATATTCATCACCACCAGCGGGTTGCCCGTCCTGTCCCAATGTTTGGCGATATAGGAGAACTCCAAGCGCAAGCGCTGGATCAGTAAGCGGTTGTCCATTGCCAGATAAAAGCCTTTTTGGCTGAGGCATTGCGGGGCAAACACCAATTTTTCGCCGGACAAGATATACAGCTTGGAGGTTGCCAAGGTACGCAATTGCCGCAACGGCCGACCGGTCAGGCCAATGCGGTCATTGCGCCCAACGTGGGTATAAGCGGCGGCAAGCTCCATAGCCTCCCTGACTTGGATGGGCGAAATTTCCGCCAAGGTTTGGGCGCTGATGCCAGCCGCCAACAAATCCGCTTGCACCGCCTCATCCTGTGCCAACAAGGCCACTTGCAGCTTGTCGAATGGCTGGCTAGCCGCTTTGTGCCGCCCCAACGGGTCGATATCGGCAATAGCCAGCAAGCCATCTTGAATCAAGCAGCCCAAAATAAACAGGCTTTGCGCCCACACCAGCGGTACATTCTCGTTAGGGATGCGGTTTTGGCTTTGCGGTCGGGCTTTTTCGGCGGCAATGTCCTCTTTTGCCACTTTATACAGCTCCGGCAACAAATACTGCCCGTTCTGCCTGACCAGTAGCCCTTGCAGTTTTTCCCGATACATGGCAGCGGCTTCGATATCGCCAGCACATAACTTATTAAGCAGCAGATAAGTGAAAAACAGCGGCCATTCACATTCAATGGCTTGGAATTGCTTCAACTCCTGCGGGTCATAATGCAGGCGGCGGCTATCCTCTAGGGTGGTTTGGTGGCCATCGAGCAAAAAGCGTTTGCAACCGTAGCGGCCCTGCAGTTTTTCGCAAATCAGTGTTTCCGTGTTGGTGCGGATAGTCGGGTTGTCAATGGCAAAAGCGGGGAAGCCCGTGATGGACAGCAGGGCCGAATCGGTTTCTTTGGACATCGACTCCCTAGGCAACAATGATTCTAGGGCGATACGGGTACGGGCAATATCGTCGCTAATGACATGGATAACCGAGGCTTGCCCGCCGTCTTTGCCAAACAAGTTGAAGCCGGACAGGGCTTCCAATGCGGCCTTTGCCATACCCATGGAACTGGCATTAAGTTCGGCTATGCCGTGGTTGATTTTATTGCCGCGCTCCCATATACCGTAATCCGGTGTCCGGTAGGCACGGCTGATGTAATGGACTAGGTTTTGGACAAAATTGACTTCATTAAGAGTAAAAATAATCCGTAAACCCGATGCCGTCATTTGCGCCAGCATCAATAAAAACAGCGAGGTGGCATCCAGTTGCAAATGCCCCCATTCATTATCGCCCACCACCACCGCACCGGATTTGGTGTCGTATTTGGCGTGCAAGGCATCCAATGGGTTTTGCGTGTGCTTGAATTTTTCTACTTTTGGGGCTTGGCGCATCATGGCCGTCAACAAACCGCGCATTAGCTTAACGGTGCTTTGCTCCAGCAGGTAGGTTTTGCCAGGGTCTACACCGCTGCGGCGATAGGCCAGCGCCAAACCCCATGCCGCCAAAATACTGTAAACATTATCGCGTACCCACGCATCGGTATAGTTGCCGTGGACAGTGACGGCGGTGCTGGCGGGCAGCAAACCGCTGACCCAATCTTGACGGTTCAGGATAATATCCTGTACTTGTTGGTAATACTGGTCTAGTGGTTGTGGATCGCCATTGGTTTTCATGGTAGGAGCCTCCTTCCGAAGTAAAGAGTGGAAACGAAATGGGCATTGGCAGGGATGGTATGGCACACTGGCAATAAGCCCAATGTGGCTAAAGCTGTTTTCTGCAATCAAAAAAAAAGCGCTTTATCCTTATCCTGGATAAAGCGCAACCACCTTACAAACGGCAACAAACACTACAAGGTTTAACACGACACAGAAAACTAACATCTTGCAAAGATTATTGCAGTTAGTGTGCCATTTTATTATTTTCCCGTAAAAAAATAGTAACCCACTAAAAAACAAACAAATGTATGGATTAAGGAAGATGTCGTGCATTTGAGTGAATCAATAGCACCAAGTGGCGATGCACGAAAAAAGCCCTTATTGGATGGCAATTGCACCAAGTTAGTGCAGTGGACGGTTGTAGTCAAAACACCCTGTCACCTGCTGCTATCTATGCAGACTTAAGCACCACAATCGGTTATATTGTTAAGGACTTTGCCGGACTTGCCAAAACAGCCAATACTGTTATGTGGTCAGTGCGGCGGCAGCCCATACCCGTACTGTTGCGGGAAAGGCTTTAGCCTTGATGGTCTGGGCCAAAGCCTTTCCCGCAACAATAAAATATTACCAATGTGTTGCGCTTCCACGCGCTCTTGATGAGGAACTTTCATGGAACTTTTTTTACAGGCTTGGCAGCCGCTCGTAGCTGATTGGCTTGCTTTAACACTGGCAAACCCGGCGTATGCAGCCACTATTGCCGGTATTGTCTGGTTATTGACCGCCATGCTGGGCGCTATTAGGGCCAGAAGCCTAAAAAAGCTTATTGTCCAACGACAACAAGCCTTGGACGATGCCAGCGGGCAATTGCAAATTGCCCAGCAAAACGTGGCAACCACTCAAGAGCAGTTGTTACAAGCCCAAGCCGATGCTGATCAGGCACGGCAATCGGCACAACTGCTGCAGACACTGCTGCTCCAGCGCAATAACCAAGTGGCCGGTGTCATACAATCGTTGTCAATCAGCTTCGATATGGGTGAACGCCCCGTACCAGTGACAGATGACGTGCAAGCGGAAGCCCTGTGGGAACAACACGGACGGGCAGTCAATCAGTTGGTTGCCAGCTTGCGGGCGGAAAGCCAAGCCAAAACTGCGTGGCAAAACGATTGCCAAAGCGAAGCGGCAAAACGGGCCGCCTTGGAAGCACAGGTCATGCCCCTGCAAGCCATGCTGGGCGAGCATTCCGGACAAATAGAAGCACTGGTGGCCAAGCAAAATGACTACTTGGGCCATATCGCTCTGTTACAGCAAAAATTGACTGAACAAAATGAGTTATATCAACAGTTAGAACAACAGACCGAAGCTTCGTTGGAGCATTTTGCCCAATCTCATGCAGCGGATGCACAGCGCTTGCAAGAACTGGAGCAACAGCTGGCGGAGTTGGAAAACTACAAAAGCCAAAACAAGCAGTTACAAGAAGCTTTAACCGCCCAAGAGAGCGAAATTGCCCGTTGGCAAGATCAGGCCAATAATGCCCTACCGGTAACGCGCCATGATGCAGTGGCAAAATTTGCCACGCATAATAACGGAGCGGTGTCCTCTCAAGCACTGCTAGCTTCTCCGGTCTTGCCTGATGACAGTACCAAAACTGACCCTGCAGAAGAGCCAGTCGTGTCAACTATGCCCAACATAGTATTAGAGCCGCCTGTAGAAGAACCTGCTGGACAAGCCGAAGCACACAACCCCTTGGGCTTTATGAAAAACCTGTTCGGCAAAAACAAGCCTGTACCGGTTGAAGAAATCTCAGAGGTTGAAGAATCACTTGCCGAGGCAGAACCTGAGCTTGTTGTGGCGGATGTGGAAGCGGTGGTTATAGCGGAACCGGAAGAACAGCAGCACGCCGGACAGGCCGAAGAACATAACCCGTTAGGCTTTATGAAAAACTTGTTTGGCAAAAACAAGCCCGCAGCGGTTGAAGAAATCAGAGAAGTTGAAGAATCACTTGCCGAGACAGAACCGGCACAAGTGCCAGAGCCTGTTGCAACGAATGAGGAATTAGCGGTTGCACTGGAACCGGAAGAACAGCAGCACGCCGGACAGGCCGAAGAACATAACCCGTTGGGGTTCATGAAAAACTTGTTTGGCAAAAACAAGCCCGCAGCGGTTGAGCCGATTGAAGCAGTGGCAGAGACAGAACCTGAACCAGACACACTTACCCTGCAAAACGCTGATGTGGCAGGACATCCCGTACCAAGTGATCCGCTGGGCTTTATGAAAAACATATTTAAAAACAAGCAGCCCGTTGAAATAGAGCCGCCACTGCCGATAGTTGAAGAAAAATACGATACGGAAATTGCAGAACCCGTCGCCGACAATCCAGCGCTCGGCTTCATGAAAAAATTGTTCGCTAAAGCAGAACCGGCACCGATTGTGCTGGAGCCAGAACCAGAACCGCCGCTAGCGCCTGAAGAAACGCCCGCCAAACCCAGCAATCCCTTCAAATTTTGGTAGCCCAACAATCGGTCGTGATTTTTGCTAATGCCACGCAAAGGGCAAAACGTTGCAATGGCTTGTCGAGGCCCTGCACGTTCCCTGGGCGAAGTTGAGGGGCATTGCATTTGGGCAAGGCGGCTAGGCAAACAATAGCATGTTAGCTGGGCACGGCTTCAACTACGCTCAGCCAACGTGACACGACACGCTTAGCCAACGCGCTGTGTTGCCCGCCCCTACGCCCACTGCCGCGTTATGCCCAGTTATCGTAAGCAACATCAGTTAATCGTATATTTTCTTATCGACCTTGCCACCAAAACTCAGATTGGCCTTAAGGAAAACTAAGTCAGACCCTTCGGTCAAACCGAAACCAAGGCCAAAAGAGGCGGGTATGGTGTTAAACAACGGCGTGTGCAGGGTGGGGATCACATAGTGTTGTTGTTGAGGCAGCGGGGTGGCGTTATCCACCCTATTAACACCACCGTAGAATTGTAGCCCTACCCGCGAACGCTCCGACAGCTGGTAGCTTGCCTCCCCCCGCCAACCGATCTCGAAAACCTCCTTGTGGTTAGCACCGACAACCACTTTATCAATATCCGGCGCATTGACAATATAAGTCCAGTTACCGACCGATTTTTGCAGGGTCAGCATAAATTCTGATTCCAGTTGGTCGTCATTGAACTTGGAACTCCACCATTCAATTTCACTGTACCAGCCGATATCAATTGGCAATTGCCCTGCCTCGGCAAAGCGCCCGCGAAAACGGAACTTTGATCCGGCATATTGCAAATCCCCCCCATCAGGACGCGCCAGATTGAGATAGTAGGCAAAATCCGTTCTGGTAGTCAGCCCGTATTCCATTTCCAGCGCGTAGCGCATCATGCTTTGGCTGGCAAAGGTAGGCGAGCTGCCGCCGTCGCCTTCTTTATGTCCCGCCACGATGTAACTCGACAGCAATTGCGGGTCAAGATGGCCTTTGCCTGTCGTCTGGTAGCCATACACCTGAAATTCGAAAGGATCAACATCGGCAACAGCCGTTAAAGGCCCGCAGGCCATAAGTAACACACACAGCACAGCGGATAGTGTGGCTAGCCGATTGAGTGGCATGGCAGTGTCCCTCGTAAATTAATGATAGCGAATGATAATCATTATCATCTATCTGTGTCAACAGATTCGCATAGAATAGTTGGGGCAGTCTGTAAACTAATCGGCAAAACTTATCACTAAGTTGCTTAAAATTATATTTAAAATCTTAATGATAGCTTAAAATAAATAATCGGTGTCAAGATCGGCACTTTTATCCGTTAGCGTATAATCAAGTCCAATAAAACAACCTATTATGCTAATTAAGTATCGGCATGACCATAATGACTGAAACACCTTATCGCATTGAGCCTTGTTTACTGGATAATCCGCCGCTTGATGTTGTTGATTTAATAGCTGAATTGACAGCACTAACAGAGAAGCTAGGGGCAAGGCTTCATGCCCATGCAGCAGCCAGTTTGGCAGAGATGGTCCGGATGATGAATTGCTATTACTCAAACTTGATTGAAGGCCATAACACCAAACCCCGTGACATTGAGCGCGCGCTGGCAAATGAATTTGACAACGATCAATCTAGACGGAATTTACAAATTGAAGCTAGGGCGCACATTCGCGTACAAGCTTTAGTTGATGACTTGTATGCGAAAGATGCCTTGCCTGAACCGGCATCAGCAGATTTTTTGCAATGGCTGCACGCGGAATTTTACAAGGATGCCGCTGATGAGATGCTTTGGATCAATAATGGCCCACAAGCTTTTAAAATGACACCAGGTATTTTCCGGTCGCTTATAGGACATGATGTCGCTGTAGGTCGACATTTGCCACCCAGTAGTGAATGTGTCTGGGATTTTATGCGCCATTTTGAGCGGCGCTATTGCTTTGCGAATATGGGCAAAGGTGGCCGTATTCTTGCTATGGCAGCCGCACATCACCGACTTGCTTATATTCATCCGTTTCCCGATGGCAATGGTCGGGTCAGTCGCTTGATGAGCCATGCCATGGGGTTCAAGGCGGGTATTGGGGCATCCGGTTTATGGTCAATCTCCAGGGGGCTTGCCCGTGGTTTGGATAGCCGTCAGGAATACAAACGGATGATGGATTATGCCGATAGTCCAAGGCAAGGTGATTTGGATGGTCGTGGCAATCTGTCGCAAAAAGCACTGACAGATTATGTGCGCTGGTTTCTCGGTGTGTGTGTTGACCAGGTTAAGTTCATGGTCGAATTGTTTGAATTCGAACAGTTAGCGGGCCGATTAAAGTCCTATACGGAAAAACAAGGCATGAGACCAGAGGCGTTTTTGATTCTCCATAGAATTTTGTTGCAAGGTGAAATGCCCCGTGGCGAAGCGGAGCGGGTGACTGGGTTGAAGGAGCGTAGCGCAAGGATGGTTTTGGCTGGTTTGATTCAAGATGGCATCGTCGGTTCGCAAACCCCCAAAGGGGCGGTATCGTTACGCTTTAACAGCCAGTCCATGGATATATTATTTCCCAGGCTATTTTCCGAAAGCTGATCTATTGCATCACCGTATGGCTTTTATTGGCAGGCCACGGCTAGCCGACTGGGTGACATGGCAATGTTCCTATAAACTAATGACAGTGAATGATAATCATTATCATCTTTCCATGTCAACAGCCCCGCAAAGTAAAATTGCTTGCCCAATTCACCTCTACCATAAATAGTTAGCATTTTTTATACTTTTTTAGGAATGATTTTCATTTGCATCTATAATACTGATAGCATTCAACTCATATTGGCAAGAGAGGGGTGTTAAGGACTTGAATTCACGGATGATTTATTAACATAAATATTACGGGAAGGATAAAAAATGAAAACTTTACGCGTGATAAGCAGTCTGCTGGGCTGGGCTTTGGCAAGCCCAATAGTGAGTGCTGCGGAATTTGTCGATCCGCCTGTTTTTACCAGTGATGCAAGCAGCAAAACGCTGGATTTGCTGATGGTTGCCAAACCGGCCCCTATCGGTGCCATACCTGGGGTGACGGGCTGGGCTTACGAAATTTGCGCACGCCAATACACCAATAGCACGGGCGATGGCTGCCTGCCCGGCATGGCCAACCCAAACCCTTACGGTGGTTCACGTCTGCAACTGAATCCGGGCGACACCCTCAAAGTGCATTTGGTCAACCGCTTACCGTTGATCAATGAAGCCAAGCATCAAGACGATCCGGGCGAAGCCTTTTTGGTACAAAACCCAACCAACTTGCATACCCACGGCATGTTGGTTTCACCCAACCTGCCCTTATCCACCGCGCTTAACCCCATATTTGGCGACACCGTTTTTGTGTTAGGCTTTAATTCAGCAAACGGTACACCTGACATTACCCCGACCTCCCATATCCATGGCGATGTGCGTATGGACACCATCGATTACCAGATACCCATACCCGCCGGCCATCCGTCCGGTTTGTTTTGGTTTCATCCCCATGCCCACGGCATTGCCTTAAACCAAGTGTCGGCAGGGCTATCCGGTATCATCACTATTGGGCAAGTTAAAGATTATATTCATAACCTGCCCGCCAATATCAACACTCGGCATTTGATCCTTAAGGACACCCAAGTCAGCAACAACCAACTATTGAGCGATCAAGAAGACCCCGCCCTGTGTGCCACGTCTACCTCTGCCCCCGGCAGCTGCACCCCTCCTGATGGTAGCCAATGGTTCTTTACCCTGAGCGGGCAACTCAACCCCACGATTACGGTCAACTCAGCCGGTGAAATCTGGCGCATCACCAATGCCTCGGCGAGCGTCACTTACGAGCTGCAATTGACCAAAAGCAACAATGGCATAGCCGCATCGGCCAACAGTATGGCATTGCAAGTGTTGTCCATTGATGGCATTAGCGTCACGCCCACGACCGGCATATCTCTGGGTGACCTGAAAACCATTGGCGGCGCAAAGTTCCGTCCTATCACGTGTCCGGGCGTTAGCAGCGCCAATCCGGCAACAGTTTGTGCAAGCAGCCTGCACATGATGCCAAGCGCCAGGGCTGAGGTTTGGGTGGTCAACCGGGATGCTGGCGGCAATGCCATCAAGGCCGATGGTAGCCAGGCGATTTTCCAAACCGTTGGCTATGCCACCGGCCCGGCCGGTGACAACTGGCCCGCCATCACCTTAGCGCAGGTGTCTTTTTCAGGTGGTGGCGCAGTTAAAAAAACCCCTACCCTTAAGGTTGCAGCATCTGGGCTGGATTACAACCAGATAGCCACACAACTGACTGCCGCCAACGCAGCCGTAGCCCCTAACACGGCTTGCAAACCGTTACCGGCTGGCTGGAAACGCCGTATATTTTACGGCTATCCGCTCAGCACTAATTTCGGCCTAGGTTTTGAGCTGATTGATGACAAAGGCCATACCGTACCGGGATCATTCCAAGATGTTGCCGCTTTCCCTAATGCGGCAAAAACAGTGTGCTTGCCTTTAGGAAGCGGCAATACGCCGGTTTATGAACATTGGGAGCTTATCAACTTGACCGGCGAAGACCATAACTTCCATATCCATCAAACCAAATTTAGGGTGTTGACCAAAGGGGAAGTGGTGGGGCTGGGCTCTGGCGTACCAACACGGGGCATTTTACAAGACAATGTGCCGTTGCCGTCTGGTTCGGCGGGTTGTGATGGTACGGTGGCAAGCTGGAGAAACAAGGCGTGCCAATCTACCCGTACCGATGTGGAGATACCGTTTGCCATTGCCGGTGATTTTGTGTTCCACTGCCACATTTTGGAACATGAAGACGGCGGTATGATGGCCACCATTCATGTGGTGGGTGCGGCAAACTAAGCACTGACCGACATACCGCATTAAATAATTGGTGGTCGCTAGGGGCGTGGATTGGACACGCACCTAGCGACCGTCACTTAACTTAAACACTGACGTTACCCAACACCTTGACTTGGCGTAGCAACGGCTACAAAAGCCCCGGGCTTCACTCAATATTCTGCACCTGCTCACGCATCTGCTCTATCAGCACCTTCAGTTCAATGGCAATTTGCGTCATCTCCTTGTCCATCGACTTGGAACCCAGCGTGTTCGCCTCGCGGTTTAGCTCCTGCATCAAAAAATCCAAGCGCCTGCCCACCGGCTCGCTTTGCCCCAACACCCGCAACACCTCAGCGATATGCGTTTCCAGCCTATCCAGCTCCTCGGCAATATCCAAGCGTTGCGTCAACATCACCAGCTCTTGCTCCAAGCGGTCAAAATCCGGTTGGGCAACCAAATCGGTGATTTTGTCGCGCAGCTTTTGTTTCAGCAAAGCCAACACCACCGGCAAGCGCGCCCGGGCAGCGGCGGCATAAACTTGCATTTTGCCACAACGCTCAGTGATCAGCTGTTTTAGCTGCAACCCCTCACGCTCACGGGTAGCCAACAAATCCTGTAGGCTAGCCTTGACCAGCTTCACCACCGCTTGCTTAAGCAGCTCTTTATCAATATCCGGCTCTTGCTGTATGCCCGGGAACGACAACACCTGCAGCGCCGAAAAGGACGCAGCGGCGTGCATTTTTTGTTCAATCACCGAGGCAGCCTTAAGCAGCGCAGCCAGTGCCTCTTGGTTGACCACAAAACCACCTTCTTGGTTTTGCCGCTTGCAGCTAATGCTGCAATCCACCTTGCCCCGGCTGATTTTTTCAGCCAACAGCGCCCGCACATCCGCTTCAACAGGGCGCATCCGCTCAGGCAACTTGCAACTGATCTCGCTGTACCGGTGATTCACCGAACGCAGTTCGCAACTTAACGTCAGGTCGCCGATTTCCGCATCGTTGGCGGCAAAGGCGGTCATGCTCTTAATCATAGTCCAGTCGTCCTACATAATGTTCAACAATAAACCACTATAACCGAATAATCACCAATTGCCACGGCAGGTGCATCAACTTCTAAAATGATTGGCGCAGAATGGCGGCGGGTTAAGGTATACTGTAATGCTTTTTATTTTGAAGGAACATTAACATGAGACCGAGTGGACGCAATCCAAACCAACTGCGCGATATTAAGTTCACCTGCGGCTTCACCAAACATGCCGAAGGATCGGTGCTGGTCGAATTTGGCGACACCCGAGTCTTATGCACCGCTAGTGTCGACCGCTCCGTGCCACGCTTTTTAAAAGGCAAAGGCGAAGGCTGGGTGACGGCAGAATATGGCATGTTGCCGCGTTCCACCCATAGCCGCATGAGCCGCGAAGCCAGCAACGGCAGACAAGGTGGGCGCACACTGGAAATCCAACGGCTGATTGGCCGCTCGCTGCGTGCGGCGGTTGACATGAAGGCATTGGGCGAGCATACCATCACCATAGACTGTGATGTGCTGCAAGCCGACGGCGGCACCCGCACCGCTGCCATCACCGGCGGCTTCATCGCCCTCTCCTTGGCGGTCAAAAAAATGCAGCAGCGCAACCAGATCAAAAGCAACCCCATCTACGGGCAAGTGGCCTCTGTGTCGGTGGGTATATATAAAGGCTTGCCGGTGTTGGATTTGGACTATGCCGAAGACAGCAACGCCGAAACCGATATGAACGTTGTGATGAACGATGCTGGGGCATTTATCGAAATACAAGGCACCGCCGAAGGTCACGCCTTCAGGAAAGACGAATTGGACACCATGCTGGAACTGTCCAGAGTAGGTATCCAGCAATTGTTGGAAAAACAACGTGTCATACTGGGCATTGAAGAATGAAACCAACTGAATAACAGCAAACTGTATTGAATCAGGCCAGCGCCTCAAAGCCAATGACAACTCTTCCAGACACCTTGGTGTTAGCCAGCAACAATCGTGGTAAAATTAAGGAAATTCAGGCCCTGTTGAGCGGCTTCCAAATCAGGCCGCAAGCTGACTTTGGCGTGACTGAAGCGGAAGAACCCGCCTCCACCTTTGTCGAAAACGCCCTGCTCAAAGCCCGTCACGCCGCCCGCCATTGCGGGCTACCCACTATAGCGGATGATTCGGGACTTATCGTAGATGCCTTGCACGGCGCCCCTGGGGTCATTTCCGCCCGCTATGCTGGCGCGGGGGCCAGCGACCAAGACAATATGGACAAACTGCTATACGCTTTGGCAGGGGTGGCGGAAACGCAGCGCACAGCGCGGTTTGTCTGTGTAATGGTGTATCTTGCCCATGCCGATGACCCTTGCCCGCTGATTGCCCAAGGCGAATGGCAAGGGCAGATTTTGCCGCATTGTCAGGGTGGCAATGGCTTCGGTTACGACCCCGTATTCTGGCTACCCAACCTCGCCTGCACCGCCGCCGAACTGTCCGCCGAGCTTAAAAACACCCTAAGCCACCGCGGCCAAGCATTGCGCCAACTGGTTGCCGCCCTTCTGCATAAGCAAACCCAGCCCAGCCATTAATCATAGTGTAACCGGCCCAGATGCACGACCTGACCACCATAGCCCGACAATTTGCCGAATCCATCCAACAACTAAGCCCGTTGGGTAGCGGCCTGATTAACGACACTTTTCTGGTCGGCACCACCGACCAGCCATTAGTGTTACAACGCATTAACCAGCAAGTTTTCCCCGCACCCGAACTGATTTCCGAAAACTTGGCAGTGCTGGCACGACATATTGCCGAAAAACCTGCAGGGGCGGTCAGGCTGCACTTGCCCACACCCATCAGCACCCTATCAGGACAGCCGTTTTATCAGGACAGCCAAGGCAATTTTTGGCGGGCCTTAAGTTACATCGCCAATGGACACAGCTTAAAAAAACCACGCTACCTGCAAGATGCCAGGCAAACTGGTTTTGCGTTGGCGCATTTTCACCGCCTATGCAGCGACTTGCCGGTGCAAACGCTACATGACACCTTGCCCGGCTTCCATATTGCCCCGGACTATCTGCGCCATTACTGGCACATCGCCACGCACAGCACCGCGCCTGTCGATGCATTTTGCCAACAATTTATAGAACACCACCAAGCCATGACTGATGAACTGGAGCAGGCCAAACACAGCGGCGAACTGCAGCTGCGCGTCATCCACGGTGACCCCAAGCTGGATAATTTCTTGTTTGACCGGCACAGCGGCAACATCATTGGCCTGGTCGACCTGGACACTGTCAAGCCCGGACTGGTACATTACGACATCGGCGATAGCCTGCGTTCATGCTGCCATATCGCTGACACCGGCCAATTTGACCTGGCCCTTTGCAGCGCCTGGCTGGACGGCTATCTTGCCCAAGCTGGAGCATTCTTTTCGGCGGCGGACGGCCACTACCTATACCCCTCAATACGGCTTATCCCGTTTGAATTGGGCATCCGCTTCTATACTGATTACTTGGATGGCAACCGCTATTTTAAAACCACCTACGCCCAACAAAACCTGCTACGCGCCCACGGACAATTCCGCCTATGCAGTGACATCATCGACAAAGAGGCCGACATCAAAGCCTTGTTGCAACCCCTCATGTGCAGCAGTTTTTAGCCTAGGCATCACAGCTATGCACCCTGCAGTTGCCTCACCAACCACCAAGCTAAATAATGGTTAACACCCACGCCCAACAATCCAACCTGCTTATTGGCCTGGTCTTGGTGCTACTAGGCGCGTTGGGCTTTGCCGCCAAGGCCATTTTAATCAAACTGGCCTATAGCGTCAGCCCCGCCGTCGATGCGCTAAGCCTGATTGCTTTACGGATGCTGTTCTCACTGCCGTTTTTCTTGCTAGCCTCGCTATGGCACAGCCGCAGCACAGCCGCCACAGCACAAGCCAAGCCATTGACGGTAAGGCAGTGGCTGCTGGTCGGCCTATTAGGCCTGATGGGCTATTACTTCGCCAGTTTTTTGGATTTTTTGGGCTTGCAATACATATCGGCAGGCTTGGAACGGGTTATCTTGTTCCTGTACCCTACCTTTGTGGTGCTGTTCTCCGCGCTTTGGCAAAAACGGGGCATCAGCAGACGTGTGGCATTTGCCTTGGCCCTCAGCTATGCGGGCATGATGTTGGTGTTTGTGGAACACCTGTCTTGGGAATCGTCGGCAGTTTGGTTAGGTTCTGCACTGGTGTTGGGCAGTTCGGTGATTTTTGCGTTTTTTGTCATGGGCAGCAGCCTCATGACCCAAAGTATTGGCTCTGGCAAGTTCACCGCCTACAGCATGAGCATGGCTTGCGTCGTCACCCTCAGCCACTTCGTGCTGGCGCGCGGGCCGGACCTTTGGCACCTGCCCTACGAAGTCTATCGGCTGGCCTTGATTATGGCGGTATTTTCAACCGTATTGCCATCGTTTTTTCTGAATGCCGGTATCCGGCGCATCGGTGCCGGCCCAGCCTCTATCATCAGCACTACCGGCCCAATAGTCACACTGGTGCTGGCGCATTTTTTGCTGGGCGAAGCCATCACCGCCCTGCAACTCGGCGGTACTTTTCTGGTGTTGGCAGGTGTTTATGTAGTCAGCCGTGCCAAAAAATGACCATAACAGCATATATTCCCTGAACGAAATCGAAAGGCGAGCTGCACGCAAAGTTACTGTCCACCATTTTTTGTTTGTGGGTGATCATTTGGCCAATGCGTTCCTTCAACATCCCGAAGGTTTCGACGACGGGATTCCCCAAGGGCTGATAGTACAATTAGGCGGGTTGCTGGCGCAAATATTCACTGACTACATCCGCTACCGCCGGACCGGTTTGGTGGTCGCTGACACTGGCCCACCCTGACACTTTATAGACTTTGTTGGCATCCAGCAATTGCCCGTTTGCCCTGCGCAAGCCGCTAATACGTTGCCCATAGCTGGCTTGGGGATTGCATTGGTAGCTTATGCCGCCCACCCGCACCATATCACCGCCTTGCTGGTAATAGGGGTCGGTATTGAACAGGTTGTCGGCGACATCTTCTAATATCGCGTGTAATTGCTGGCCGGTCAGATTGCGGGTGTAGGTTTCAGGGTAGCTAATGGCGGTATGGTTCATGACCGCTTCGTAGGTGATAGTTTGCCCGGGTAATAAGGTAGTACCCCAGCGGAAGCCAGGCGAAAGGGCTATTTCGGCAGCGTTGACGGTGCGTAGGGCATTGAGTATCAGTTGGTCAAAAGTGCCGCCGTAAGTGTCGCGCCGGTACAGCAATTGCCCAGCTACCGCCAGAGGTTGTTGCAATTGCTTAAGATAGGGTTGCCTGATGCGGTCGATGAGCTGTTGCATGGCGGTGTCGGGTGGCAGCAGGTTGGCAAACACCGGCACTAATTGGTAGCGCAAATTTTGCACACGCCCGTTTGCGGCTTGCACATCCAGCACCGCCAAAAATTTGCCGTGGCTACCGGCATTGGTGACCCAAGTCTTGCCCTGTGCATTATCCACAACAATGGGGCGTGGTAGGGCATCATGGCTATGCCCGCCGAGTATCACATCCAATCCGGTGACCCGTGCCGCCAGTTTTAGGTCTATCGCCAAGCCGTTATGGGACAGCAATATGATGGCATCAGCCGCCTTGGTTTGCTTAATATGCTTGACCAGCCGTTGCAGGTTTTGTTCTTGGATGCCAAAGCGCCAATCGGGCACAAAACGTTTCGGGTTGGCTACCGGAGTGTAAGGGTAGGCTTGACCGATAACGGCGATACGGGTTTGGTTGATGGTTTTGATTTGGTAGGGCTTAAAAACCGCGTCGGTTTCGCTATTACCTGCCCACTGGGCTTCTTCACTGAGGGTGATGTTTTGCGCCAGCCAGTCGCCTTTGAATTGATCGATGTTGGTTTGTAGCTGCTGGCTGCCATAGGTGAACTCCCAATGTCCGGTCATGATGTCCACACCCAATAAATTGCTGGCGGCGATCATGTCTTGGCCTTGTGTCCATAATGCCGTTGCTGAACCTTGCCAGGTGTCGCCACCATCCAGCAGCAAGGTGTTTTCTGCACCCCGTTCGGCACGGATTTGTTTGATGAGGGTTGCCAGATGGGCAAAGCCGCCCATTTTGCCGAACAGCTCTGCAGCTTGGGCAAAATCAATGGCGGTAAAGGCGTAAGCGTTGCGTGAATGGGCGGGGATGCCGAAAAAATCCAAGAAAGCTTGCCCGGTGCGATAGGGTTGGGTACTGGGTTCCCGATAATAAACGGGCAGTAGCTGGGCATGGCTATCGGTGAAATGCAGCACGGTGGCCTCAGCCGTCGAACGGGAACGCGTTGGCGACATCAGCCACGGCGAAAAACCTAATACAGCCAGTGTGTGCAGGAAGTGGCGGCGGTTCATTGGCACGGGCGGCGGGCTGGCTAACAATACGCTAGCTGCGTTCGTCAATAATTTGTACCCGTGGCGTTATGCCACAGACTAAAGTATAGGGGATTGTGTCTGACCATTGGGCTATTTCTTCAACCGGCAGACCATTGCCCCATAAGGTGACGGCATCGCCGGGCTTGGCATGGGGCTGGCTGTGCAAATCAACGGTTATCATGTCCATGGATACCCGCCCGACCAAGGACACGCGCTGACCATTGACCAATACCGGCGTCCCTTGTTTGGCATAGCGTGGATAGCCATCACCGTAGCCAATAGCCACCACCCCTAGCAGGGTTGGGCTTGGGCAGTGCCAGCTGCCGCCATAACCAACCGGCTCGCCTGCCGCCACCGGTTTTACGGCTATCAGCCGAGAATGCAGGCTCATGATGGGCTTTAGCCCTAAGGCGGCACCGGTTTGGTCGGCAAAGGGCGATATGCCATAGAGCATCACCCCCGGCCTTACCCAATCGGTCAATGCGGTGGGCCATGCCAAAATGCCCGCTGAATTTGCCATGCTGCGCTCGCCCGGCATACCGTACACGGCCTGGTTAAATGCCTGGATTTGCCGTGTGGTCATGGCATCGTGGGTGGCATCGGCATTGGCAAAGTGGGTCATCAGGTTGATCGGTTGTTTAATAATGCTGCAACAGCACAAACGCTGATAAACATCGGCAATGTGCGGAGGTTTAAAGCCTAGGCGGTTCATGCCAGTGTCCACTTTTAACCAGACGGCTATTTGTGCGGTTTCCGCCCTTGCGGCAAAAATATCCAGCTGGGTAGGGTCATGGACGACTGCATCCAGTTGGTAATGCAGCAAATCATCTAATTCTTCGCCACAAGTGAAGCCTTCCAGCACGGCAATTCGCTGCCCGTAGCCCGCTTTGCGTAGGCGTATACCTTCGTCAACGCGTGCTACGGCAAAGGCATCCGCCTCATGCAGTGCCGAAGCAACCCTGAGCAAGCCGTGTCCATAACCGTTGGCTTTTATGACCGCCATAATGTTGGCGTGGGGGGCTAGCCGCCGGACTTGTGCCAGATTATGTGCCGCCGCTTGGCTGTCCAGCACGGCATAAGCTGCCGGTATCATTAATACTCCTCACTGCTGTAGGCGTTACCGGCAAAATTCTCAAAGCGGGTATATTGCCCTAAAAAGGTTAGCCGCACGGTACCCAGCGGGCCGTTACGTTGCTTACCGATGATAATCTCGGCAATGCCCTTGTCCGGGCTGTCTTCGTTGTAGACTTCATCACGGTAGACGAAAACGATCAAATCGGCATCCTGTTCTATGGCACCCGATTCACGCAGGTCTGACATCACCGGACGCTTGTTGGGGCGTTGTTCCAAATTGCGGTTTAGCTGTGACAAGGCCACCACGGGCACATTGAGTTCTTTTGCCAATGCTTTTAGACCGCGCGAAATGTCTGATATTTGCTGCACACGGTTTTCACCGCTGGTGGGTGATTGCATCAGCTGCAAGTAATCCAATACGATCAGGCCTAATTGCCCGTGTTCGCGCATCAACCGGCGTGCCCTTGAACGCACTTCGGTAGGGGTGAGTGCCGGGGTGTCATCAATAAACAGCTTGGTTTCCGCCAACAGGCTCATTGCGGAAGTCAAGCGTGGCCAATCGTCGTCTTCCAGGCGACCGCTGCGGATTTTATGCTGGTCAATACGGCCCAGTGAGGACATCATACGCATGGCTAGCGAGTCACCGGGCATTTCCATGCTGAACACGGCAACCGGTTGTTTGGTTTTGATGGCGACGTTTTCTGCCATATTCATGGCAATGGTGGTTTTGCCCATGGAAGGCCTTCCGGCAACAATAATCAGATCGGCTGGTTGCAGGCCGGAAGTCAGGGCATCAAAGTCTGAAAAGCCAGTGCTGGCCCCGGTGATGGCATTGCCTTGTTCAAACATCAGTTCGATTTTATCGACCGCCCTGGCCAATAGACTCCTAATCGGTTTGAAGCCCGATGCTTCACCGCGCTGCAATTGCTCGGCAATTTGGAACACTTGCCGTTCGGCATTTTCAATCAGCTCTGTGGTTTCCCTGCCTTCACGGTTGAAGGCGGAATCAGAAATATCGGTGCCTATGTGGATCAATTGCCGTAGCACGGAGCGGTCACGGACAATAGCCGCGTAGGTGGCAATATTGGCAGCACTGGGGGTGTCTTTGGCCATCACTGCCAGATAGGCCAAACCACCGGCGTTTTCTAGCTCGCCAATGGCTTTCAGTTGTTCGGAAATGGTGATGACATCAAACGGGGTTTGTTTGCTGGCAAGGTTGCCGATGATCCTAAAAATGAGTTGGTGGCTACGCCGGTAAAAATCAACTTCCGCGACGATGTCCGACACTGAATCCCAGGTTTGGTTATCCAGCATCAGGCCACCCAATACCGACTGCTCGGCCTGAATGGAGTTGGGCGGGACTTTTAGCGCTTCCACCGCATAATCACGATCATAAAGGTTATTTTCGGACATAGGGGGGGTATGGGCTACAAAATGGTTGGGGGGTTATCATACAGGGCCGAACGGGCAGGATGGCTGCCGTCGCTTAGCTAGCGGTTGCACAGGCGGCACTATCAGCAAACACGTCCACCGGATTGTCCATCGCAATACAGGCAACCGGCAAGGCTTCGCCCGCCCGCCACGCGTTGACAGCGGCTTGCTTGTTGGTGCCGGTGACCAGAAAGATCACTTGGCGACTGTTGCTTAAGGCGTTGGCACTGATGCTGACGCGCTCTGGTGGGGGTTTGGGTGAATTATAAACGGCGTGGGCCAGTTCGTCGGGATTATGGATGTGACCCAGAAATAGGCTGGCAGTGTGGCCATCTTCACCCATGCCCAGTAGCACCATATCAAATGGCACAGCTTCGGCAACTACGGGCCGGTACAGAGCAGCCCCTTGTTCCGGGCCGAGTTCAGCAGGTATGGGGTAAATTTGGCTGGCGGGAATGGCCACTTTGTTGAGCAATGCCTGAAAGGCCATTAGGCTGTTGCGGTCGGCATGGTCGGTGGGCAGACAGCGTTCGTCACCAAAATAAATGGCCCAATGAGACCATTCGGCATTGGCAACCGCCAGCAGGCGGTACACTTTTTCTGGGGTGGTGCCCCCGGCCAATACGCATTTGAATTGGCCGCGTTCGGCTATGGCCTGTTCTGCCGCCGCCAATATATGTTGGCAAACGGCCGTTGCTACGGCATCGGCATCGGCAAAAATATGCCAGCGGGTGGTTTGTTGCATTTATTTACACTCCGGTGTTAAGGAACTGCGCCAAAATTGGCTCTCTTTGTCAAACAAACGGCTATCTTCTGGCCCCCATGAGCCTGCTGGATAGGTGCTGATAAAATCGCGTTCTATCGCCCACGTTTGCAAGATAGGGTCAACAATTCGCCAAGCGTATTCCACCTCATCAAAACGCAAAAATAACGAACGGTCGCCTTTTAACACATCCAACAACAGGTCTTCGTAGGCATCAATGGCTTTTTCGTCTTGGTTGCGGAAGCTGGCATCCAAGCTACAGATGCGGGTTTGCATTTCCAGCCCAGGTTCTTTAACGGTCATTTCGATACGGATACATTCTTCGGGTTGGATGCCCATCAGCACCCAATTGGGATTCATGCAGCGCACATCGGTGCCGTGAAAAAATTGCAAGGGCGGATGGCGGAAGCAAATGGAGATGCTGGATTGCGCTTTCGCCATACGCTTGCCAGTACGCATATAAAACGGTACGCCGCGCCAACGCCAATTGTCCAAATACAGCTTCATGGAGGCGTAAGTTTCGGTGCTGCTATTGGCGGGGATGTTGGTTTCATCCAGATAGCCGGGCACTTTTTCGCCATTGACATGGCCTTTGCCGTATTGGCCGCGGAAGGCATGGGCGTGGACGGCTTCTTTGGGTATAGGGCGGATGGATTTTAACACTTTGACTTTTTCATCACGCAATGCCTCGGCTTCCATGGAAATGGGCGGTTCCATCGCCACCAAGGTCAGCAGTTGCAACAAGTGGCTTTGCAGCATGTCGCGCAATGCCCCAGCGCTGTTGTAATAATCACCACGACTATCAATGCCTATGCTTTCTGAATGGGTAATCTGGATATGGTCGATATAATTGCGGTTCCACAGAGGTTCCAGCATGACATTGGCAAAGCGGAACACCAATACGTTCTGCACCATGCCCTTGCCTAGGTAATGGTCAATACGGTAAATCTGTTCTTCGGACAAGTATTGGCTGATACGTTTTTGCAGAGCCCGGGCACTGTCTAAGTCGTAGCCGAATGGTTTTTCGATGATAACCCGCCGCCAGCCGCTATCTTCGTCAAACAGCTGATTATCGCTTAAAAAACCCATCACCGCGCCAAAGTCGGACGGGCTGATGGACAAATAAAAAGCTATGTTTTTAGGGAAGCCTTCACCATTTGCCAATTGCCCCGCCAGCTGGGTGTAACATTCCGTTTGGCCGATGTCGCCTTGGTGGTAATAAAGCCGTGCGCTAAAACGGCTAAAAACCGCTTCATCAATATCTGCCTTAATTTTACTGACCAACATGGCCCTAACTTCGGCAAGCCAGGTGGACTGATCCCAAGGCCGTCTGCCCACTGCCATAATGCGCGTACCCTCAGGCAGGCGGTTAGCCGCTTCCAAATGATAGAGGGCAGGCATCAGCTTAATCCGCGAGAGGTTTCCCGTGGCGCCAAAAATAACGTAGGTGCAAGCTTCGGCTTTCATAGTAGTCCCCTAATAGCATCACTTAATGGCAATAGTACGGCTGTTACCGCACCTTAAACCGTATAGGTGGTGGAGGCGGTCTTGCCGCCGTGCCCAGTCCAATCGGTATGGAAAAATTCGCCCCTAGGCTTATCAACCCGCTCATAGGTGTGTGCGCCAAAATAATCCCGCTGCGCTTGCAGCAGGTTGGCGGGCAAGCGTCCGCTCCGGTAGCCGTCATAATAGGCCAGTGCCGAGGAAAAAGCAGGCGTGGGTATGCCCAGCTCAACCCCCAGCACCACCGCTTTGCGCCAGCCCGCATCGGCCTTGGCTATGGCATCGGCAAAAAAATCAGCCAGCAGTAAGTTTTCCAAATCGGGGTTGGCATCATAG
>Ga0316222_1002290_pt1 | contig 20802 bp, 22 predicted proteins | sample TBH18011metaG_FD_206008 | JGI IMG/M metagenome (GOLD analysis project Ga0316222, IMG submission 206008) | Freshwater microbial communities from Trout Bog Lake, Wisconsin, USA - TBH18011 | ecosystem: Environmental > Aquatic > Freshwater > Lake > Hypolimnion/Profundal zone | place: USA: Wisconsin...
TCACCATCTCCCGCACCGACCTGCTCATCCTCTGCTCGCCCACTGCCGACCCCGCCCGCCACCAGGCCCTCACCGCCCGCGGCGTAGAGGTCCTCCGCATCCCCACCATCACTAACGGCACACTCGACCTCCGCGCCGTCCTCGCGCTCCTCGCCGCACGCCACATCACCAGCCTCCTCGTCGAGAGCGGCCCCGCCCTCAACACCGCGCTCCTCAACGCCGACCTTGTAGATGGGATGGTCCTCTTCCACTCTCCCGTCACCCTCGGCCCCGGCTCGGTGCCCTTTGCCAACGGCCTCTCACCCGCCGCACTCGAGTCCCGCCTCCTCCACGCCACCCGCGAGCAGATAGAGAACGACCTCTGCGTCACCGGCCTCCTGCGCGACCCCTGGCCTGCTTAGCGCCCCGCACGACCTGCTACCCTTAATCCATGTTCACCGGCCTCGTCGAGAACACCGGAACCGTCCTCTCCGTCGCGCCCACCGCCGGCGCAACGCGCCTCACCATCCACGCCCCCACCGTCGCCCCCCATCTCCATCTCGGAGACAGCGTCGCCGTCTGCGGCGTCTGCCTTACCGCCGTCGCCCTCACGCCAGACACCTTCTCCGCCGACCTTGCCGCCGAGACCCTCTCCCGCACCACCCTCGGCTCGCTCACTCCCGGCCGCACCGTCAACCTCGAACGCCCCACCCCCGCCGGCACCCCCCTCGGCGGCCACATCGTCCAGGGCCACGTGGACGCCGTCGGCACCCTCGCCTCCATCACTCCACTCTCCGCCGACCTCGCCGCCACCGACTGGCGCCTGCGCGTCTCCATTCCGCGCCACCTCATGCGCTACGTCGCCCCGCAGGGCTCCATCGCCGTCGAGGGCATCAGCCTCACCGTCGCCGCCGCCTTGGATGCTCCGCAAGACCCGCTGTTGCAGTTTGGCGAGATAGAGATCGCCATCATCCCCCACACCTACTCCGCCACCAACCTGCACACCCTCCCCCCCGGCTCCCCCGTCAACATCGAGGTGGACATGCTCGCCAAGTACGCCGAAAAACTCCTCGCCGCCCGCGAGCAATCCGCCACGCCCCTCACCGCCGCCTCCCTCATCGCCCGCGGCTACTAAACACATTCGCGCAAAGCAAGAGGCCCCGATCGCTCGGGGCCTCGTCGTTCTTGCTTCAATTCGTCTTACAGCGTGCTCATGTTTTGCAGGAACTCCGCGTTGTTCCGCGTCTTGCCCAGCTTGTCGGTCAGCAGCTCCATGGCCTCCACCGGGCTGAGTGGGTTCAGCACCTTGCGCAGAATCCATATCCGCTGCAGCTCCTCCTTGGCGATGAGCAGCTCCTCCTTGCGCGTGCCGCTGCGCAGGATGTCGATGGCCGGGAACACGCGCTTGTCTACCAGCTTGCGGTCCAGAATCACTTCCATGTTGCCCGTGCCCTTGAACTCCTCGAAGATGACCTCGTCCATGCGCGAGCCCGTGTCCACCAGCGCCGTCGCGCAGATCGTGAGCGATCCGCCCTCTTCGATGTTTCTCGCCGCGCCAAAGAACCGCTTCGGGCGCTGCAACGCGTTGGAGTCCACGCCGCCTGAGAGCACCTTACCGCTCGGCGGAACGATGGTGTTGTAGGCGCGCGCCAGGCGCGTGATCGAGTCCAGCAGAATCACCACGTCGCGCTTGTGCTCCACCAGCCGCTTCGCCTTCTCGATGACCATCTCCGCCACCTGCACGTGCCGCGCCGCCGGCTCGTCAAAGGTCGAGCTGATGACCTCGCCCTTCACCGACCGCTGCATGTCCGTGACCTCTTCCGGCCGCTCGTCAATCAGCAGCACAATCAGCACCACCTCGGGGTGGTTCGTCGTAATCGAGTTCGCGATGGCCTGCAGCAGCATCGTCTTACCGGTGCGCGGCGGAGCCACAATCAGCCCGCGCTGCCCTTTGCCGATGGGCGTCAGCAGGTCCATCACCCGCCCGCTGATAGCCTCGCGCGTCGTCTCCAGCTTGATGCGCTCCTGCGGGTACAGCGGCGTCAGGTTGTCGAACAAAATCTTGTTGCGCGTCTCCTCGGGCGACTCGAAGTTGATCGCCTCGATCTTCACCAGTGCAAAATACTTCTCGCCCTCGTGCGGCGAACGCACATGCCCGCTGATGCTGTCGCCCGTCTTCAGGTCGAACTTGCGTATCTGCGACGGCGACACATAGATATCGTCCGGCCCGGGCAGGTAGTTGTAGTCCGGCGAACGTAGGAAGCCGTATCCGTCCGGCAGAATCTCCAGCACGCCCTCCGCGAAGATGTGCCCCTCCTTCTCGCTCTGTGCCTGCAGAATCTTGAAGATGAGGTCCTGCTTGCGCAAGGTGCTTGTGCCCTGGATGTCGAGCGTGCGCGCAAGCTTGCCGAGTTCCTGGATGTTTTTTTCTTTCAGTTCGGAGATGGTCATGAATTCACCTGTTGCGGGGTATTTGGATTGGAGGGGATTTGTTGCGGAGGGTGGCAGCCGATGTCGGGCCGCTCACTGTGGTTAGGAAGGTGTTGCTGGAGTGTACGTCAGATGGGCTTGCGGATACAACCGCGCTTGGGTTGCCCCTTCGCCGGGCGCTCTGCCAGACATTGCATCCGGTGGCGCCCCGGCGGGGGGTGGAGGGAGAATCGTTAGGCTGCGGCGGTGCGGCGGCCCGTGCTCGCGGCCTGCGCCGGCGCGCTCTGCACGCTCATCGGAATGCTTTCGCGGAAACGGTCCAGCACCTCGTTCGTTGTGTCCTGCAGCCGCGTGTTCGGCCGGTGCAGCTTGCGCGTCGCCTTGCTCGCCAGTTGACACAGCTCATACCGGTTGTTCACGTGGGTCAATGCGCCGAAAATAAGATCGGATCTCATCATTCAATTCCTCCAGTTCTCGTGTGTGTTCTGCTGCCGGCTCTTCACATCGGGCCGGCTTCTGCTGTCCTGCCGCTTCGTGACCGTATGGCCCTCTCGGGTCTTGGCCCCATTCCGCGTCCTATATCCTTAGACGCAGCCTCAAGCCCTTGGCAGGATGCAACTTCCTTGGCCTGCCCCCATCGCCGTCACTTCTGTTTGTGCCTGATTCGGTGGCGGGTCACCTCTGTGACATTCCCCCGCTACATCCATTAACTACCTTACATTTGACCCCTTTTTGAGTCAATACTTTTTTTGGTAAAGAATTGCCACTATATACACATTTTTGTATTTTTCAAATGTGGCCTTACGCATTTTCAATAACTTACGCTTTAGTCATTAACCAATGCGTCACCACGGCGTGTCTTTTTGGACACATTCCAGCCCCTAAGCCCAGTAGCTCCGGTCCAGCGTCCTATATTGGATGGCCTCGGCGATGTGCTTCACCTCCACCGGCCCGGCACCCTCCAGATCCGCAATCGTCCTCGCCACCTTCAAAATCCGGTCATGCGCCCGTGCGCTCAGCCCCTGCTGCTGCATGGCCCGCTCCAGCAGCCGCTCCGCCTCGGCCCCCAGCTCGCAGCACGCCCGTATCTGCCGCGTACTCATCTGCGCGTTGGCAAACACCGTCTTCGCCCCCGTCTTGTCCCCCGCCTTCTCCGCCGCAAACCGCGCATGCTGCCGCTCCCGCGCCTTCAACACCCGCTCCCGTATCTCCGCAGACCCCTCCGCCGCCGCCTTGCCCCGCAGCTCCTTGTACTCCACCGCCGGAACCTCGATGTGGATGTCAATCCGGTCCAGCAGCGGACCGCTCACCTTGCTCACGTAACGCTGGATCATCGGCGGCGTGCACATGCACTCCCGCCGCTTGTCATTAAAACATCCGCACGGACAAGGATTCATCGCCGCCGCCAGCATGAACCGCGCCGGAAAGCTCAGGCTCATCGACGCCCGCGCGATGGTCACCGTCCCGTCCTCCATCGGCTGCCGCATCACCTCCAGCACGTTGCGCGGAAACTCCGGCAGTTCGTCCAGGAACAGCAACCCGTTGTGCGCCAGAGACACCTCGCCCGGCCGCGGAATAATCCCCCCGCCAATCAGCCCTGCGTCCGAGATCGTATGGTGCGGCGACCGGAACGGCCGGTGCGTCACCAGTCCCATCTCCGCGTCCAGCACCCCCGCCACCGAGTGGATCTTCGTCGTCTCCAGCGCCTCCTCAAACGTCAGCGGGCTCAGGATGCTCGGCAGCCGCTTCGCCAGCATCGTCTTCCCCGACCCCGGCGGCCCGATCATCAAAATATTGTGTCCGCCCGCCGCCGCCACCTCCAGCGCCCGCTTCGCCGTGAACTGTCCGCGCACGTCCTTGAAGTCCAGCGGCGTCGTCTGCAGGTCGTTCAGCAGTTCCCGCTGGTTGCTCTTCACCGGCTCCGGCATCGCCGCGCCCATCGCCGCCGCGTTCAGCAACTCGCGCACCTCCAGCAGCGTATCCACGGCGTACACGTTCACGCCCTCCACCACCGCCGCCTCGCGCGCGTTCCCACGCGGTACCACCAGGTTCGGAATCCCCTTCTCCCGCGCCGCTATCGCCATCGGCAGCATCCCCGGCACCGGCCGCAGGCTTCCGTCCAGCCCCAACTCCCCCGCCATCAGGAATCCGCTCACATCCCCCGCATGCAGCGCCCCATACGCCCCCAGCAGCCCCACCGCGATCGGCAGATCGAACCCCGACCCCTCCTTCTTCAGGTCCGCCGGCGCCAGGTTGATGGTGATGTGCGTGGGCGGCAGCTCATACCCAGAGTTCCTTATCGCCGACCGCACCCGCTCGCGGCTCTCGCGCACCGCCGCATCCGGCAGCCCCACCGTATTGAAGATCTCCTGCGGCGTCTTGATGCCGGAGTAGTCCACCTCCACGTCAATGATGTTGGCGTCTATGCCGTACACCGCCGCGCTGCGCGTCTTGAAGAGCATGGGCCGCTTGCCGCCTCTCCTGCTGCCTTATATTTTTCGCCGCCAGTGTAGCATCCGCGCACGCATCCACGCTCATGGACCTCATGCGTCACCGCGTCTCTCTCTCATCGCGCATCGCATCACCACAAAAACTTTTGCGGCCGCATCGCATCGCACGCCTCTCAAATTTTTCCCGCACTCTGCGTTTTCCCTGTCGCGCATCTCCGCAGAACTGTTTTTCTTCCTCTCAAACGCGTCCACAGGGTGGTGGAAAAATTACCTTTGGCCTCATTTTTTTCTTGACATCAATTTCGCGTAATTCTATACATTCGTTAGCTGCAATGTTTTCTGTTGCAGCACGTTGTAATCCAAAAGGGAGAATAGACATGGCAGCCAAGAAAAAGGTAGCGAAGAAGGCCACCAAGAAGGTCGCGAAGAAGAAGGTCGCGAAGAAGAAGAAGTAACTCTTCTCGAACGATGTAAGGCAACACATCCGGGGGACGCGCAAGCGTTCCCCGACGTGTTTAACCCTGTAAATACGCACCCTCCCGCACTCCCCGTCGCACCGCACCCCGCCTTCGCGCTATCCTGAACTGCACATGACGCGCCGCCGTTTCATCGCCGATTCCTCCACCTCAACCCACGCCTCGCTCACCGGCGCGCAGGCCGAACATCTCGCCCGCGTCCTCCGCGCCGCCCCCGGCCAGGTCTTCGACGTCGTCGCCTCCGGACACCTCCATCGCGCTGAAATCGTCTCCGCCAACCCCGCCGAGGTCATTTTTTTGTTGCATGAGGAGATTACCGCAGACCCCGCCCTCCCCCTCCATCTCCTGCTCGCCGTCTTCAAGTTCGACCGCTTCGAGTGGGCGCTGGAGAAATCCGTCGAGCTCGGCGTCGCGCGCATCACGCCCGTTCTCGCCGAGCGCACCGAGAAGCATCTCGCGCAATCCGCCGCCAACCGCTGTGAACGCTGGCGTCGCATCGCGCTCGAAAGCGCCAAGCAATCCCGCCGCACCGACTGTCCCGCCCTCGACAATCCACTCCCCCTCGCCGCCGCGCTCGCCGCTGCAGCCAGCGCCCCGCGCCGCATCCTGCTCGCCGAAACCGAGCAGCACCACACCCTCGCCGCCGCACTCGCCGCGCAGCCCGGTGCGCCCACCGCACTCGCCGTCGGCCCCATCGGCGGCTGGACGCCCGCTGAAATGTCCGCTTTTGCACAGCACCAGTGGCAGTCCGCCACCCTCGGCCCGCGCATCCTCCGCGCAGAGACCGCCGCCATCGCGGCCCTCGCCGTCGCCGCAGCTCTGTTCTAGTTTTTTGTCTTCATCTTCTGTGCCATAAAGTCCAGCAACAGATCGTTCCCCAGTGTCTCCGGCGTCGTGTAGTACGCCTTCCCCCTGCACATCGCGCTCACCTGCTGCACAAACTTCACCAGCGAAAAATCGTTGGCCAGCATGAAGGTGTTGATGGTGATGCCCGCCCGCCGGCACCGCGCCACCTCCTCCATCGTCTCCGCCATCACAATCGGGTCCAGCCCGAACGGATTCGTGTAGATGCGCCCATCCTCCAGCGTCAGTGCGCTGGGCTTGCCGTCCGTGATCATCACAATCTGCTTCATCTCCTGCCGGCTCCGCGCCAAAATGCGCCGCGCCACCCGCAACCCCTCCCGCGTGTTCGTGTACTGCGGCCCCACCTTCACCCGCGGCAGCTTCCGCACCGGAATCTCCTCCGCACCGTCGTGGAACAGCACCACCGACAGCGTATCCCCGGGAAACTGCGTGCGGATCAGATGCGCCAACGCCATCGCCACGCGCTTCGCCGGCGTAAACCGATCCTCCCCGTACAGCACCATCGAGTGCGAGCAGTCCAGCAGCACCACCGTCGCCGCACTCGACTGGTACTCCGATGGATGCACCTGCAGGTCGTCGTACTCCAGCCTCAGCGGCAACCCCAGCCCCTCGCGCTCAATCGCACGCTTCAGCGTTGCCGCCGCGTCCAGGTTCAGCACATCGCCAAACTCGTACGGCTTCGACGCCCCCGCAGCCTCGATCCCGCTCGCCAGATGCACTGTCTCGTGCCGCCCCAGGCTCGACCGTCCCATCGCCCCCAGCAGGTCGCGTAGCGCGCGGTACCCCAGAAAATCCATCCCGCGGTCCGTCACTTCAAAGCTCGCACCCGTCGGCTCCTCTACGCTGCCGCCGTCCGCTTCTTCCGTCAGCCGCGCCTCGCGCTCCTCCGCGTGGATGTAGTTCTCACGCTCCAGCCGCTCCACAATCTCGTCCAGCAGAGCCTCTTGCTGCTCCTCTTCCATCGCAAAAAGTTGCTCGCGCTGCTCGTCCGTCAGCAACTCGCCCGCCTCCAGCGCCTGCCGTATCGCCTCGCGCAGATTCTCCAGCGTCTGCTCGCCGTTCAGCTCCGCAAACTGTGCCAGTGGGTTCTGGAACCCCGAATCCAGCAGAAAATCCCCCAGCGAACCCATCAGGTCCTCAAGCGACAGCTCGTCGGCCAGCGTCCCATCGTACTTTGTGTAACGTATGCGCTTCATGCGCCGCCCTTCAGCCTGCGCCCACGGCGCCGTCTAGTTGAACCCGCGCCGCGTCCGCTCCCGCGCCGTCACTGTCTCCCGCTCGCGCCGCTCCACGCTCTTCTCCGCCGCGCTCTTCGCGTCCTGCTTCATCCGCTCCGCCGCGGAGAATCCGCGCTCCTCGTTGCGGCTCAGCCGCTTGTGCGCGTACATCCCCTCCAGCAGAAACTCCGCCGCGCTCAACCACTCCGCCGCACTCGCGTCCTTCGCAACTCCCAGCGGCTTCAGCTTCTCCTTCAGCCCCTGAATCGCTTCCAGTTCCTTCCACGCCACCGCCGACGCCTGTGCATCGCCCAGCCGCACCGTCCCGCCCAGGTTGAACCACTGCTCCACCTGCTGCGTGTTCACCTCTCCAAACTCCTTGTCGAACACCTTCTTCACCGCCTGCCGCACAATCTCCCGCGCCACTGCGTCCGCGCCCTTCATCTCGCCCTCGTACTCCAGCTCCAGCTTGCCTGTGATGCCCGGCATCGCCGTGTACAGGTCGCCCACCCGCGCCACCGCCACGCTCTCGCCGTGCACCAGCGCCCGCCGCTCCGCGCTCGATATCACCAGCTCCAGCGTCGAGATGGGCAGCCGCTGGCTCACCCCGCTCCGCTTGTCCACGCGCTTGTCCTCGCGCGCCAAAAACGCCACCTGCTCCACCACCTCGCGCACATACGCCGGCACCGCCACGCGCAGCCCGCCCTCGCGCTCCTGCCAGCTCTCCTGCGCCGTAATGCGCATTCCCTCTTCCACCGTCTCCGGATAGTGCGTGCGCACCTCCGACCCGATGCGGTCCTTCAGCGGCGTGATGATCTTCCCCCGCGCCGTGTAGTCCTCCGGGTTCGCGCTGAACACCATCGCCACGTCCAGCGCCAGCCGCACCGGATACCCCTTGATCTGCACATCCCCCTCCTGCAGGATGTTGAACAGCGCCACCTGTATCTTCCCCGCCAGGTCCGGCAACTCGTTGATGGCGAATATCCCGCGGTTCGCCCGCGGCAGCAAGCCGTAGTGCATCGTCAGCTCGCTCGACAAATCGTTGCCCGCCCGCGCCGCCTTGATGGGATCCAGATCGCCCACCAGATCCGCCACCGTCACATCCGGCGTCGCCAGCTTCTCCACATACCGCTCCTCGCGCGTCAGCCACGCAATCGGCGTCTCGTCCCCGTTCTCCGCAATCAAATCGCGAGCGTACTTCGAGATCGGCGCATACGGATTGTCCCGCGTCTCCGCACCCGCCACCGCCGGAGTCCACTCGTCCAGCAGCGTCGTCAGCGAACGCAGTATCCGGCTCTTCGCCTGTCCGCGCAGCCCCAGCAGGATGAAGTTGTGCCGCGACAGGATGGCGTTCACAATCTGCGGCACCACCGTGTCCTGGTAGCCCACAATCCCCGGAAACACCTCGCCCCCGGCGCGCAGGCGCTCCATCAGGTTGGCGCGCATCTCGTCCTTCACGCTGCGCCGCTTCAGCTTGTCTTCGCTGTACGCGCTCCGCTTCAGAGCGCCCAGTGTGGTGGGTAGTGGCATGGGCATCGGGGGAAAAGCTCCAATATCAAGTATATCCGCCGTCCAACACCAACCTATGCCGAACCAATTTCCTCTAATAGCCCTTCCATCTCGCTCGCCGCGTGACGGTTCCCCACCTTCGCCGCAATCGCTATCCCCCGTTTCGCCGCCGCCGTCGCCTCCTCCTTGCGCCCCATCCGCAGCAGCGTCTGCGCCAGCATCTGGTGGCCCGGCACGTACTCCGGATGCTCCTGTATCAGCCGCTCAAACTCCCCCACCGCCTCCTCATATCGCTCCCGCCCCACATACTCCAGCGCCAAGCCGTACCGCGCAAACGCGTCCGCCGGGTTCTCCCGCAGCAGTCCCTCCAGCATCGCTATCCTGTCCATACCCATATTCTGCCAATTACACTGTCATTAGCCAAATGAGCACCATTTCCCAATCCGAACCCCTCGCCCCGCGCACCGTCACAGAAACCCAGTCCGAGCGCTCCGAGTTCATCTTCCCCGGAGACACCAACTCCCTCGGCAACCTCTTCGGCGGACGCCTCATGCAGTACATTGACCTCGTCGGAGCCATGGCCGCCAGCCGCCACGCCCGCGCCGTCGTCGTCACCGCCTCCATGGACCACCTCGACTTCGTCGCCCCCGTCCACATCGGCGACCTGCTCATCCTCAAAGCCAGCGTCAACCGCGCCTTCCGCACCTCCATGGAGGTCGGCGTCAAGGCCATGGTCGAAGATCCCCGCACCGGCGCTGTCCGCCACGTCTCCTCCGCTTATCTCACTTACGTCGCCATGGGGGCCGACGGCCGCGCCACCCCCGTCCCGCAAATCATCCCGGAGACAGAGCACCAGAAGCGCCGCTACGAGGACGCCGGCCGCCGCCGCTCCGCCCGGGCCTACGAGACCACCCACTGGCGCGAGCTCAAGAGCAACCTCGAACCCGGCTGGCACGTCTAGTCATCCAGTAACCGGCGCATCCCGCGCCCCACACCCGCACAGGAGCACACACCTCATGTCCCACGGTCACCCCACGCCTCCCCCGCCGCAGCCTCTTCCCGGCGTCGCCCACGTCGTCGCCATCGGCTCCGGCAAAGGCGGCGTCGGCAAAACCACCGTCTCCGTCAACCTCGCCGTCGCGCTCTCCCGCCTCGGCTTCCGCGTCGGCCTCCTCGACGCCGACGTCTACGGCCCCAACGTCCCCATGATGCTCGGCGCCACCCGCCAGCCCAACATCCTCCCCGGCAACATCATCGAGCCGCTCACCGCCCACGGCGTGCGCTTCATCTCCATCGGCCTCATCTCTCCTGGAGACAAGCCCCTCGTCATGCGCGGCCCCATGCTCCACCAGATCATCCGCCAGTTCCTCCAGCAGGTCGCCTGGGGCGAACTCGACTTCCTCCTCGTGGACCTGCCTCCCGGCACCGGCGACGTCGTCATCTCGCTCGTCCAGACCGTCCCCCTCACCGGCGCAGTCGTCGTCTCCACGCCCTCCGACGTCAGCCTGCAAGACGCCCGCAAGGCCCTCGAGATGTTCGCGCAGGTCCAGGTCCCCATCCTCGGCATCGTCGAAAACATGTCCCACTTCGCCTGCCCCCACTGCCATCAGGACATCGACATCTTCTCCACCGGCGGCGCGCAGCGCACCGCCGAGCAGTACAGCGTGCCCTTCCTCGGCACCCTCGCCCTCGACGGCCAGGTACGCTCCGGCGGAGACACCGGCATGCCCATCGCCCTCGCCGGCCCCGACTCGCCACGCTCCGCCGCCTTCTACACCATCGCCCGCGCACTGGCCGACTCCGCCCAATCCCGCGCCGCCGCCTCCGACATTCTGGAGATAACCTAGTAGCAAAGGAGGATGCCGCCCATGCCGGACGCCGCCACACCCGCGCTCTCCGCACGCCACACCCGCATCCTCATCGCCGCCGTCGAGCAGTACATCGCCACCGGCGAACCCGTCGCCTCGCAGTCCATCGCCCACGCGCTGTCCGCCGCCGAGCCCGTCAGCCCAGCCACCGTGCGCAACGCCATGGTCGAACTCGCCGCCGCCGGTTACCTCGAGCAGCCCCACACCTCCGCCGGTCGCATCCCCACCGCTCGCGCCTTCCGCCTCTACGTCGAGCAGCTCAGCCACTCCACCCCCGCACATCCCGCCGCCATCCACTCCCAGGCCTTCCACTCCCAAGCCTTTCACACGCAGATAGACCGCTCCTTCGTCGGCGTGGACTCCCCGCAGTCCTTCCTCGAACGCACCCCGCACGTCCTCGCCGCGCTCGCCGGCGGTGTCGGCGTCGCACTCACCCCTGCCCCCGCCGCCGCAGACACCCTCGAGCACGTCCACTTCTCCCGCCTCGCCCCCCGCCGCGTCCTCGCCGTCGTCGTCCTCAGCAGTGGCCTCGTACGCGACCGCGCCCTCACCCTCGACACCGACCTCGACGCCCCCGCCCTCGAGTCCGCCGCCAACTTCCTCAACCATCACTATCGCGGCCAATCCATCACCGCCATCCGCGACGACCTCGCCCGCCGCCTCGACGCCGAGCGTTCCGAACTCCAGCGCCTCGTCGCCGCCGCCGGAGACCTCTGGCAACGCTCCATGCCCGCCGCCCCCGCCGCTCCCCGCCAGCTCTACGTCGAAGGCGTCGCCAACCTCATCGGCTCCGAGGCCGACCGCCACAGCCTCCACGCCATGCTCGCCGCTCTCGAGGAGAAGCAGCGCCTCATCAACCTGCTCACCGCCTACGTGGACGCACGCCAGGACTCCGTCCGTGTCGACTTCGACCTCGACGAGCACGCCCCCGAGATGCGCGACCTCGTCCTCATCGCCGCTCCCGCCACCCTCAGCGGCACAGGCCGCGGAGCCGTCGGCGTCATCGGCCCCAAGCGCATGCAGTACCAGCGCACCATGGACGCCGTCGGCTACATCGCCCATCTCTTCGACCGCGTCCTGCATTCTTGAGCCCCATTGCGGCCGTCAGCACAGCGAAGGACCTGCATGTCTCGACACAGCCGCAACTGTTCCTTGAGCCAATAATTTTGGAACTGTCATTCAGAGCGGGCATGCGACGCCGTTGAACGTCCTTTGTTCAACGGCGAACATACGCTGCCCGCGAAGTTGAGCCGCATTGCGGGCGTCAGAGCCCGCAGGCGAAATCCTGAGCGAGCGTAGCGAGTCGAAGGAACCCAATGAACCTGCTTCTCTACCCATGACTCATATCCCTGCACAACGATGGGATAACGCGCAGCGCGAATCAGCCCCAACAAAGTAAAATGGAATCACCCATGAAAAAGCATCACCACCCCGAAGAAACCGTCCCCGCCGACCTTCCCGTCGCCGACGATGCCTCCGCCGAATCCCCCTCGGAGCTCGACGCCCTCCGCGCCGAGCGCGACCAGCTCGCCATGGACCTCGAACAGCTCCGCGACCGCTTCGCCCGCATCCAGGCCGAGTTCGACAACGCCCGCAAGCGCGAATCCCGCGAGCGCGCCGACTTCCGCGACTTCGCCGTCTCCGGCGCCGTCGAAAAGTTCCTCCCCATCCTCGACAACTTCCATCTCGCCCTCGAACACGCCGCCCCCAACGACCCCCTCCGCAACGGCGTCGAGCTTATCGTCAAGCAGATGGAGGAAGCACTTCGCTCCCTCGGCGTCACCACCGTCGACACCGTCGGCACGCCCTTCGACCCACGCTTCCACGAGGCGCTCGAGTCCGTCCCCTCCCCCGACCTGCCCGACCATCAAATCATCACCGAGGTCCGCCGCGGCTACCGCATCAAGGACCGTCTCCTCCGCCCTGCGCTCGTCCGCGTAGCCTCCAACCCCACCCCGCAGAACTAGAGGCCCCATGAGCACCCGCCGCGATTACTACGAGATTCTTGGCGTCTCCCGCGATGCCACCGACCAGCAGCTCAAGGCTGCCTACCGCAAGATTGCGCTCGAGTTCCACCCCGACCGCAACCCCGACCCAGAGGCCGAGGAGACCTTCAAGCAGGCCAGCGAGGCCTACCAGGTCCTCGGCGACGCCGACAAGCGCGCCGCCTACGACCGCTTCGGCCACGCCGGCGTCGGCGCCGCCTCCCCCGGCGGCAATCCCTTCGCCCAGGGCGTGGACATCTCCGACATCTTCGGCGACCTCTTCGGCGAGATGTTCAACATGGGCGGCGGCACACGCCGCTCCGCTTCCCGCGCCCAGCGCGGACACGACCTCCAGTACGACCTCTCCCTCGACTTCGACCAGTCCGTCTTCGGCCACGAGACCGAGATCAAGATCCGCCGCATGGAGCCCTGCTCCGCCTGCAACGGCAACGGCTCCGCCGGCGGCAAGCAACCCGCGCCCTGCCGCGCCTGCCAGGGCCGCGGACAGGTCCGCTTCAATCAGGGATTCTTCCAGGTCGCACGCACCTGCCCCACCTGCGCCGGCATGGGCACCGTCGTCACAGACCCCTGCCCCAAGTGCAAGGGCGAGGGCCGCCAGCAGCGCGAGCACACCATCAACGTCAAGGTCCCCGCCGGCGTCGAGGAGGGCACACGCATCCGCTACAATGCCGAAGGCGATGCCGGCCGCTTCGGCGGTCCCGCCGGAGACCTCTACATCCTGCTCTCCGTCAAGCCGCACAAGTTCCTGGAGCGCGAGGGCAACAATCTGCACTGCGTCGTCCCCATCAGCTTTCCCCAGGCCACCCTCGGCGCCGAAATCGAAATCGAGACCCTCGAAGGCCCGCACACCCTCAAGATCCCCGAGGGCACACAATCCGGCCGCGTCCTCCGCATCCGCAACAAGGGCGTCCCCAACCTCAACCGCAGCGGCAAGGGAGACCTCCTCGTCGAGATTCAGGTCCAGACCCCCACCAAGCTCAACAAGCAGCAGCGCGAGCTTATCCAGCAGCTCTCCAGCTCCCTCGCCATCGAAAACACTCCCGGCCGCCGCTCCCTCCTCGGCAAGATGAAGGACATCTTCTCCTGATGGAGCCGCGAGGAATCTCACTGCGTTGGCACAACCATCCATCCGCTTCACTGCCACCTTGTCTCTCGTGCCGTCTTCCCGATCAGCAGCGACGTAAAATGTAGCTGGGCATAAAGAAGATGAGCGCTGGCAACTGGAGGACAAGGTTGAGTCGGTGGCGGGCATCACTCGTGAGCCGCTGGGCCGGGCTGCGGCAATCCGAGAACAAAATCTTCCTGATTCTGTCAGTCGTGATTGGCGCTCTGACCGGTCTGGTCGTCGTCGCATTCATTCTGGTGACAGAACGCTTCGGGATGAAACTCTATCCCGTGGGCGGCGCACCGTGGCGGCGCCTGATGTTTCCAGTCGTGGGCTCAATCAGCATTGGCTACCTGCTCTATCGCTATTTCCCCAACGCCCGGGGCAGCGGCGTTCCCCAGACGAAGGCCGCGCTGTTTGCGCGGGACGGGCGCATCACCCTGCGCACGGTCGTCGGCAAGTTTCTCTGCACCTCCGCCACGCTGGCCAGTGGCATCCCCCTGGGGCGCGAAGGCCCTTCGGTGCAAGTCGGCGCGGGTATCGGTTCCGTGCTCGGTCGCCGCCTGGGCCTCAGCCCCGAGCAAGTCAAGAAACTCATCCCCGTCGGAGCTGCGGCCGCCATTGCTGCAGCCTTCAACACCCCACTGGCGGCTGTGCTCTTCGCACTCGAAGAGATCATGGGCGACCTCCATGCCCCGGTCATGGGAGCCGTCGTTCTGGCCTCCGCCACCGCTTGGATGGTTCTGCGCGTGCTCCTCGGCAATCATCCGCTCTTCAAGGTTCCCCAGTATCAACTGGTCAGCTCCGCGGAGTTTGCCGTCTACGCAGTCCTCGGCGTGGCGGGCGGCGTGGTTTCAGCAACCTTCACCCGTCTCCTGCTGGGCATGCGCGCATTCTTCCTCCGCCTGCCAAGAAACACGGCCTGGTTTCACCCTGTGGTGGGCGGACTGCTCGTCGGCCTGATGGGATGGTTTGTGCCGCAGGTCATGGGTGTCGGCTATGGCTTTGTGGGCCAGGTGTTGAACGGCAGCATGGCCCTGAAAGTGATGATGCTGCTGGTGGTTCTCAAGTTGATTGCCGTCACCACCAGTTACGCTTCCGGCAATGCCGGCGGCATCTTCGGTCCAGCCCTGTTTCTCGGCGCCATGGTGGGCGGCTCGGTCGGAGCGGTGGCGCATCATCTGTTCCCGCTTTATACCGCGTCCGCCGGAGCCTATGCGCTCGTAGGAATGGGCTGCGTCTTCGCCGGCATCGTGCGCGCTCCCATGACCTCCGTCCTGATGATCTTCGAGATGACACAGGACTACGCCGTCATCGTTCCGCTGATGATTGCCAACATGATCAGCCTCTTCATCGCCTCCCGACTGCAGCACGAACCCATCTATGAGGCGCTGGCCGTGCAGGATGGCATACACCTGCCCGCCGCGGTGCGCCATCAGCAACATGGCAAACGCAGGTTGACAAGCGTGATGCGGCCGGCGAACCGGGTTCTCTCTGCCGCGCTTACCGTTCAGGAGGCATGCGCGCAGCTTCAGTCGAGTGAACTCCGGTCGTGGCTTTTGACCGATGCCCGAGGCGTCGTTGGCGTTGTCAATCGAGAGCTTCTACAGCGCGAGTCGGCACAGAATGCGCATCAGAAGCTTGGCAAGCTGATCAATCCCCTCATCTTTCCCCATGTTCATCCCGACCAGGGGTTTGATTTGGCGCTGGAACGGATGGGAGACAATCAAGTGGATGTCTTGCCGGTTGTGAGCCGCGCGAACGTGCATGAGCTGCTCGGCATTGTGACATCGAAAGACGTTCTGGACGCATACGGCGTGCCTTCTTCTTATTGATGTGCCATGTCCGTATGGTCGGCTATCCGGAAGTTACCCCAATATTTCAGCGCATCACTTGGCGTACTTCCCGTTCAAACTCGCTATAATTGTTCTTAGAGCTCAAAAAACACCAAAGCCCCCGTCCCCGGGGGCCTTTTCATGTCCCTAACTCCTTTGTTCTCTAGTTTTTGACCTTTAACCCTTTTGTTTTGAATATTTTGGCAACTCACCACCCCCTTATAGGCAATAATATACTTGACTGACTATCCGACTGGCGGGGATTAGTGGCCGGGACGTTTATACGACGCGATACCAATAATCAAAAAGCCACCACCAACCATAATCACCGTCCAAGGCCATCCGTGAATCACATGGTGCATCGAAAGCAGCAACACAACCCCATTAAGCAATGGTAGCAACAGTATGAGGGAGCGCCTGTCTTTCCACCACGTTGTAATGCCATCCACTCTCTCTCGCATACTCATAGGAACTGCCCCTCTTTGATTATTTGACAGTTTGAATGTTTAGATTTGCTTGTCGGCTGAACGTAGCAAACCAAGGCCGCTCGCGCTTCTTGAACTCACGCAAGATGCGTGGCTTGAGATTGATGATTGCCGCAACCCATTCGTCGGAGTCGCACTTCTTATTGTGGGCTGTTGCTAATATTGCAATCGAGGTTTTGCGTATTTCTTCCCTATGGAGATTCTTCATCTCGTGGTCGCGGGTTACTAAAAGCCACTGATTCTTATGGCAGAACCTTATCACCTCAGGGTCGGGTACATTTTTCAGCGCAACTCCATTCTCGTCTACAAACCATTCATGGAATCGCTGTACGGTGAATCCCGCTGTACGTAGCCGTACAGCGACCGAGGGTGCGGAGAATCCCTCGTCGAGAAACATCACGCACTCTTCATGCCACTTTCTGACGTACGCCAATGTGAATAAGGGCTTTCTCTACAGTCTCTGTGTCTAGTCCATAATCCCTAGCAATTTCTGGAACCTTCATGCCGGATCGCTTGCTCTCCAAGAGAGCAATAACAGGTATACGAGTACCGCTGACCACCAATCGCCCCGACATAATGTTGGGGTTTATGGATACAGGTCGGCTAGTCCTGTCTGTTGAGGCAAAACGCCATGGAAAAATAAAGCCCTCATTGTCAATGCGCTCAGAAAACATGTCGGCAACTTCTTTGATAACCCGTTGTCCGGGGTGCTGTCCCAGCGACGTTACCGTGCGCGGCTTACCACCGCGAGCGGGCTGTTCATATATGAGGTCTTGCAACCATTCCTTCACTGCATCGACGCGCTGCAAGGGGTGTTGAGAGCGGAACATGGCGCGGGCATTCCGCATTGACACCCTAAGGAACTGCAAGGAAAAGCCGAACCTCTCCCTCAACAGATAGACCCTGTAGGCTTCTTCCAAATCACGGTAGGAAAGCAGATGAATGTCTCCATAGAAGCCCGAAGCCTTCAGGATTGGCTCATGGCCTTCATACCAAGAAAAAAGTGTGCGCTGGTTTATAGCCAGAAAGGCGGCAGCTTCTGGAATCGTATACGTGGGCACCGTCTGTATTAGCTGTCGCGGTTTGCGAGTGGGCTTATTCGTCAGCATTAAATCCTCGCACTCCCAGTAGCGGTTGACATTCGACACGAGAATCATACCCCCTTTCCGCCGTGTGATACCATACGGCTCAGGGAGCAGTGGACTATGGCAAATCACCCCAACCCTTCCGCCAAGAATGAGACGGGTGATTTCGCGCAGTTCACAGATTTTATGAGACGGCTTGTGGCCGTCCCTCATTCAAAAATAAAAGAGAAACTTGCGGCGGAGAAAGCTGCAAAGAGAACTATTTCCGCTTCCCGCGATTCTGCCTCGGCCTAGAAAGTCGCCCCTACCTCCTTCCCGGTCAATTCAGCGTACGTCAAACGCTTACCAGCGACTTGCGAAAGCATCTTGCTAAATCTCCCGCCATCGTTCATCTTGCGACGATTGTTGTAGCGGAATACCTGTTCGTCAAGATAACGGTCGAGATGGAATGGCTCAACCGTGACGTATGTTCCGGCGAGGCTGCGCTTCAACAGCGACCAGAAGTTCTCAATGCCCTGCGTGTGAACCTTGCCGTTCACGTATTCGACCATGTGATTGACGGTTTTGTGGACGTATTCGTTCACGTCTTTCAGGTCGTGGTACGTAGAGAACTGGTCGGAGTAGATGGTGGAACGCTTGCCGATGTGCTTCTGGATTGCACCAAACAAGGCCGGTTTCTTGGCGTTCGGTACGACCAGAGCGCGAACCTCTTTGGTACGGCGGGTGAGCATCCCAAACACCACGGCCTTGTGGTCTTGCTGCTTGGCAGCGTTACGACGCTTGGAGTGCATATTCTTAGGCTTGCCGCCGATGTAGCACTCGTCAATCTCCACCGGATCGTTAGGAGTCCAGCCCATCGGGCGAGTCGGCTCATCTTTCATGGCGGTGCGGATGCGATGCAGCATGAACCATGCGCTTTTCTGTGTCACGCCAATTGCGCGGGCGAGTTCATAGGAGCTAATGCCATTCTTGCAGTTCGATAGCAGCCACGATGCGGGAAGCCACTTCTCTAAACCGATGGGCGAGTCCTCAAACACAGTGCCAACCTTGAGCGAGAACTTCTGCTTGGGGTGATTGCCGTAGCAGCGGTACACCTTCGCCTTGTCCAGATATGTCACCTTGTCTGAGCCGCAGTGTGGGCAGCGCACAATGCCATCAGCCCACCGCACCTGAATCATGAATTGGCGGCAGTTCTCAGCGTCGCTAAAGTATTGAATTGCTTCGAGTAATGTCTTAGGGCTGTTCATAATGAATCTAAGGTAGCACACTGACCAGAGTCAGTCAAGTATATTATTGCCCTTTTCCCAAAACAGACCAGAGAGACGCCAGATGTAACGCAGAGAGACGCCAGATGTAACGCAGAGAGACGCCAGATGTAACGCAGAGAGACGCCAGCATCCCTCCAGAGAGACGCCAGAAGTAACGTAAAGAGACGCCAGCATCCCTCCAGAGAGACGACAACTGCCCCGCCCTACGACGCCCTCGGCAGCCGGTGGTATCGCTCACTATCGCTCACCGTTGCCCGCTGCGGTGGCTTGCTCGGCACCGGAGCACCGGATGGTCCGGTCGGGCGCGGCGGATGCTCCAGCAGGCGCAGCGTGTCAATGGGCCTCACCGCATCCAGCTTGCGGCGGCGTCGCACCTGCGAGTAATAGTGGCTCATCCGCGAACTGTGGTGCCCGGCCAGCGCGACCACGGTCTGGTCCTCGGCGCCCTCCTCGTACAACCGAGTGATGGCGTGGTGGCGCAGATCGTGCGGACGGATGCGCGCAAGGCCCGTCACCTGGCGAAGCGCATCCCAACTCTTCCGCAGCCAACTGCGCGAGGCCGGCCGCGTGGGGTCGAACTTGTTCCGCACCGTGCGGAACGGGAAGATGTAGTGCACCGGCTCGACGGAGCCCAGCTCGGCAGCGCGGCGCAGGCACAGGCGCATGGCCTGCTCGGCGGCGCCATTCAGAGGAATCACGCGCGGGCGTTCGCTGTTCTTGGCGGCACTCAGCGGAATCTCCAACTCCATCACCGGCTCGCCGTCGCACTCGCGCACGGTCACATGCTTGCGCTGCAGGCCGCGCAGCTCGCAGCCGGCGGCGGTGGTGTTGGCCGTGATGGTGGCCACCCACAAGGCCAGCAGTGCGGCGTCGCGGTGAATCTTGCAGCCGAAGAGCTTGGACTCCTCCTCCCCCGAGAGCGGGCCGCGGGGGGAGTACTGCGGAACCTCCAGCCGCTGGTAGAACGGCTTGATGGCCGCCCACAGCCCGCAGTGGCCCAGCATCTGCGAGAGCACGCTGATCTCGTGGTTCACGCAACTATTGCCCGCGCGGCGCTTCCACGGCGAAGTGGCGATGCCGTCAACGACCAGCAGGTTGGCGCTGCGCGCGGCTTGGTATTCACGGACGTGCCCGGCATGAATCTCGCACAGGCGCAGACCAGCGAAGAAGATGCCCAGCGACTGGATGCAGCCGGTGATGAACTCCACGGTGCGGGGTTTGATGCGGCGCTGGCGGCGGATGTCGAGCCAAAGGGCGGCGGCGGGCGCGAAGTCGAGCTGCGCCATGCCAAGCTCGGTGGCTCCCAGGCGGCGGAGACTGGCGGCACAGGCCGGGCAGCCTACATGGCCAACGGTGTGGGCTGGTAAAGCGCCGGAAGGCTGGGATAATCCCCGAGGGGCAAGCATATCCAAGACCTGACTGGGGAAGTCGGCGGCGGTTCTAGTTCCCCGCAGCTCGGACAATACACCCGACGTTCACATTTGTAAACATTCGTGAACGCTACGGCGTACCCCCTTTATATCCCACGCTGGCCGCAAAATGTACCAATCAAACCACTTGCGATGTGTTACTTTTATGCTATTGCCAGAAACGGCAAAGGCATATACTTCCCCCGTGCCCAAACGCCCCAAACCGACCCTCGAACCAGGCCACGGCACCGCCATGCGCGTGCCTCCCGACGTGGCGGAGAACCTGCGCCTCATCTCCAAGGCCACCGGCCTGACCAAGCGCGTGGAAATTGTGCGCGCCGCGCTGCGCTGCTACATCGAACGGATGCTGCCGCCGAAGCGGTGAGTCACATCCCGAAGATGCGCTTCGTGAGCAGGATGGCCAGCACGGAGCCGAATGCCCCGCCAAAAATGTATCCCATCTGCCCATAGCCGTTTTGGTTCCGGCTCACAAACTTAATGGTCCAGTACGACGAGGACGCGAAGACCAAATCACTGAAGAACGTCCACGCCATCCTCCCCTGCGCCAGCGCGCGAGCGTTAATGCTGAACAGAAAATAACTCAGCAACTGCACGCCGGCCATCAGGCAGAATGCGCCGAGGTCGGCACGGCCAGGAAGCCTCACGGCTGGTAGTACTCCAAATTACAGGGCAGCGGCGAACCCATCGACCAGAACATGACCCGCGTGCGCTTTTTAAACACCGAAACGATGCCAGTGATAGCGTCGCCATAGGCAATGTGTGCCGAAAAATCCTGCTCGCTCATAATCGGCGTGT
>Ga0316222_1002292_pt1 | contig 20779 bp, 21 predicted proteins | sample TBH18011metaG_FD_206008 | JGI IMG/M metagenome (GOLD analysis project Ga0316222, IMG submission 206008) | Freshwater microbial communities from Trout Bog Lake, Wisconsin, USA - TBH18011 | ecosystem: Environmental > Aquatic > Freshwater > Lake > Hypolimnion/Profundal zone | place: USA: Wisconsin...
TATTCAGGAGTTGACACCGTGTCCGCGATTAAAGAACGGACCGTGCCTATCCGGTTAACGCAGACACCCACTACATATAGGGTGGACCCAAGCGCCCGAATATAGGTCGGCGTAGGTCGGCGCTTGAACACCACCCGCGATGCCGAGGAGCGAGCGGAAGGCATTGAACGGGTAAAATCGCCTGTTGAAGCGGAACGTGAACTCGTTGAGGTAGGCTTGCAGATGCTTCGCGCTCACGCCGTGGTGGATGCCGTTGAGCCAGCTCTTCAGATTGCTGAAGACGAGATGGGAGATCGGCAGGAACTCCTCGGCCACCTCGGGATCGCCGCATTCGGCTATGGCATGGTGGTCATAGCCGCGCGCCCGCAGGCCGCCATAGCCGCTCCAATCGTCGGTGACGATCAGCGACCCAGGCATGACGGCGCTCTCGACGAACCCGCCCAGGGAATCGGCACTGCGGTCGGTGGCGATGGCAAGGCGAACGCGGCCGGCATAGCGGCCGTCCTTCCGTTTGTCCTGTGCGGTGCCAGGCTCCCTGTGTCGGACTTCGACGGCGGCGGCCACCAGCATTTTGTGGTGGACGCCACGACCCTCGCCGCGCGTTCGACCGCCAACCCAGGTCTCATCGACCTCAACATGTTGGCCCGCCGTGCCGCCGATCCGGTCTTGATCGGGGCGCACCATGGCAGCGCGCAGTTTGTGCAGGATGCCGAAGGCGGTCTCGTATCGTGTCAGCCCAAGCTGCCGCTGGAACTGCACCGCCGACATGCCTGGGGTCTGGCTGGCGACCAGATAGGCGGCCCAGAACCAGACGCTGAGCGGCGTATGGCTGCGCTCCATGACCGTGCCGACCAAGAGGCCGTTTTGGCGGCGGCACGCGCGGCACTCCAGGACGCCGGGCCGGGTAACGATGCGGAAGGGATCGCCGACCGCACCGCAATGCCGACAGATAAAGCCATCAGGCCAGCAGGCGCGTTCAAGATAAGCCGCGCACGCCGCGTCATTGGGAAACTGTCGCTGGAACTCTGGGAGCGATTGGGGGAAGGCCAGATCGTCGCGCTGGTGGATGTCCATGGCGATCCCGAAGCGTCTCGTCGAACCAGACCGAAACACTAGCCCTGGTGGGTATCTGCGTCAACCGGATAGGCACGCATTGAGTGTCGCCAGGGCAGATAGTCTCAATTTTGCATTTTTGTCCCATCCCCGATCGTGGATTAACGTAAATTCAAAGTGTGGGTCAATTGGGCCTGCCTATGGTAAAAGCCAGCGGTCGTTGAGGCGAGAGGAACTGATGGCGGCGGACGGACAGCAGAATCGGGCGGAGACGGGGACGGCGATCCTCACCCTCGACGACCAGGCGCTATCGGGTCATCCCGGCGCCGCCTTGGTGTTGAACCGCGCCGGCGTGGTCCTGGCCAGCAATTCCCGCGCAGAGAGCCTGCGCGAGGCGATCGCCGCCAAGCGGCTGGGGTGCCTTGAACGGTTGCTGGCCGGATCGCACGCCGCCGAACTGGAAGCCCTGCCGGGTCCAGGTGGCGGCTCGCTGATCCTCGAATTGGTCGGGTTGCCGGCCGCTGGCGGCAAGGTGTTGGTGCTGGGCCGCGACGTCACGCTTGAGCGTAATTTGCGTTCGGCTCTGGTTGAATCGCGTCAGCGCTACAAGGATCTGGTCGAGATTTCCAGCGACTTCGCCTGGGAGGTTGGCGCCGATGGTCGCTTTGTCTTCGTCAGCCCCAAAGGGGCGCTGGGCTTCCCTGCCGACGAGTTGGTCGGTCGTCACCCCGGCCAATTCATCGTCCGCCAAGATGCCAGCCTGGGCGCCGCCATCTTCGCCGCCACTCTGCCGCTGACCGACGCCGAGGTGTGGATGTGTACCGCCGATGGCGGCGAGGTCTGCCTGCTGGCCTCGGCGACGCCGATGCGGGCCGAGGACGGCAATTGGGCCGGGGTGCGCGGCGTCTGCCGCGACGTCACCCAGGAGCGCCTGCGCGATGCCGCCCTGGTGCGTGCCAACAACCGTGAGCGACTGCTGTCCTACGTGGTCCGCACCATCCGCGACGAGGTTGAGCCGTCCGACATGCTGCGCGCCGCCGCCGAGGCCACCGCCCGCGCCCTGGGGGCCACCGGCTGCCAAATTTTCCGCATCCTGCCCGAGGCCTCGGACTTCAATCTGGCTGCCCAATTTGGCGGTGCCGGCGAAGAGCATCCTGTGCTCGATTCTTTCCTCGGCTCCGACCATTTCGACGACGATATTTCCGGCTGGCACGCCATGGCCACGGTGACCCGCTACCGCCATTCGATCAATGGCGCACTGTGTCTGTGGCGCTCGGCCGAGCGGCCGAGTTGGAGCGATGACGATCGTCTGCTGCTTGACGATGTTGCCAACCAAGTCGGGCTGGCCAACGAACAGATCGCCAACCACGAGCGAATCTTGAGGCTGTCGCGCACCGACTCGCTGACCGGCCTGTTCAATCGCCGCGCCTTCTTCGAGGAAATGGCTCGACGCTTCCAACGGCTGTCGCGCGAGCAATCGCCGGCGACGTTGATCTATGCCGATCTCGACAATTTCAAATGGGTCAATGACGTCCACGGCCACCAGACCGGCGACCAGGCCCTGCTGGCGCTGAGGGACCTGCTGTTGCAGCACACCAGGCCGATCGATCTGGTGGCGCGGCTGGGCGGCGACGAATTCGCCATTTGGCTGGAAGGCGGCGACGAGCGCATCGCCCTGGCTCGCTGCCACGAAGTGATGGAGGCCACCCGCAGCCTGGGTCGTTTCTCGGGGTCTGCCGAGCGGCCGCTGCACGTGTCGCTCGGCATCGCCGTCCATAATGGCGGCTGTGGCGAGACTCTCGACGAAATGGTCGCCCGCGCCGACCGCGCCATGTACGAGGTCAAGCGCGAGGGCAAAGGGTCCTGGCGCCTGGCGCCGCCGCCGCCGAAGCTGGGAGCGTGACGCCATGATGGGAGGTTTGCTCAAGCGTCTGTTCGGGCGGGGCAAGGCCTTCACCTATGAAGAGGCCCGCGAACTGGCCAAGCACCCCGACGATTCGGTGCGTCGTCAGGTGGCCTCGCGGCCCGACATGCGGCCGGAGATTCTGTATTTTCTGGCCGAGGATGCCTCGCCCGAGGTGCGCCGCCTGGTCGCCGCCAATGGCGCCACGCCCGCCCAGGCCGATCACGCCCTGGCCGCCGACCAGGACGAGACGGTGCGCCGCGACCTGGCCGGCAAATTGTCTCGCCTGGCGCCGGGGTTGACCGCCAACGAGCAGGACCGCCTGCGCCGGCTGACCTACGAGACCTTGGAATTGCTGGCGCGCGACCAGATTCCCAAGGTGCGCCAGATTCTGTCCGACACTTTGAAGGATGTGGCCAACGCGCCGCCGGATGTGATCCGCCGTCTGGCCCGCGACGCCGAGATCGCGGTGGCGGCGCCGGTCCTGCAATACTCGCCGGTGCTGACCGATGCCGATCTGCTCGACATCATCGGCAGCTCGCCGATTCCCGGCGCACTGGCGGCCATTTCGCGGCGCGCGCTGGTGACCTTCCCGGTGGCCGACGCCATCGCCGCCACCGACGATGTCGAGGCCATTGCGGTGCTGCTGGGCAACAAATCGGCCCAGATCCGCGAGGAGACGTTGGATCGGCTGGTCGATCGCGCCCCCGATATCGATGCCTGGCACCAGCCGCTGACCACGCGGCCGGTGCTGTCGGCCAAGACCGCGCAAAAGCTGGCCCGCTTCGTCGCCACCAATTTGTTGCAGGCGCTGGCCGAGCGCCACGACCTCGACCCCGAGGCGGCCCGCGCCGTCGCCACCGTGGTCAAGAAGCGGCTGGAGGAGATGAGCGCGGTCGGCCCGGCCAAGGCTGAGGCCCGGCGGGCCGCCGATGATTCGGCGGCGCTGATGCGCGCCCGCTCGCTGCACGCCGCCGACCAACTGGACGAGACCATCATCGATACCGCGCTGTCTGGGGGTGATCGCGGCTTCGTCATTGCCGCCCTGGCGGTGCGCGCCGATCTGCCGGTGCCGCTGGTCAAGAAGGCGGTGGAAACCCAAAGCGCCAAGGGCATCGTCGCATTGGTGTGGAAGGCCGGCCTGTCGATGCATTTGGCCGAGCAGGTCCAGGGCAAGCTGCTGCGGCTGCAATCGGGCCGCATGCTCCACGCCAAATCCGGCAATTTCCCGCTGAGCCCGGCCGAGATGGAATGGCAGTTGGATTTCCTGGGGGGGTGAGTGGGGCGGCGGGTGTCAATATCGCTCAATGCCCATTCGTGGCTCCTGGATACCCGCCTTCGCGGGAATGACGCGTAGTGGCGGTGGAGGGCGAGTTGTTCCGGCTGCCGGAAGCGGAGAATGCCGCTACATCGTCCGCACAATTTGCGGAGAAGTGGTCAATGTGGGAGTCAGCGGATACTCCGCCAGCGCCTCGTAATCCGCCCCGTTGCGGGACAGGTGGCTGCGAAACAGGGTGACTTGGGTCACCTGCATCTGGCCGGCGCGGAAGGGGCTGTTGCCGGCGATGTAGTCCGGAATGCGGGCGGCGGATTCGCCGCCCAGGCGGGCCAGGGTGATGTGGGGGGTGAATTTGCGGGGCTCTGGCGGGCAGCCGGCCCGCACCACCGCCGCCTCGACCTTGGCTTGCAGTCGCTCCAGGGCCGGCTCGCGCGCCACTCCTAGCCACAGGGTATGGGGGCGGCGATGGCCGAAGGTGCCGAGGGTTTCCAGGGTCAGGGTGAAGCTGGGGCTGGCGATGGCGGCCAGGGCATTGTGGATGTCCTCGGCGTGGCCGTCCTCAACTTCCCCGATGAAGCGGAGCGTGATGTGAAGGTTGCGGGCTTCGACCCAGCGGGCGCCGGGGATGCCGGTGGCCAGCGGCGCCAGTCGGGCGGCAATGATGGGATCGATGGCGATGCCAGCGAACAGCCGGATCATGGATTCTCACCGGCGATCACCGCCAGCACCCCGGAATAGCCGTACAGCCTTCCGTCGGCGATCTCGCCATTGGCGAAGAAGCCGATCAGCGGCGCCTTGTCGAGGGCGCGTCGCACCAAGGCCGCTTCGGCGCCGTCGGTGCCAAACATGTGACGGCCGCGCCCGACGCAGCTGACATAGAACGCCGCCCGCGCCGGTCGCCCGGCCAGTTTGGAGCGGACTTGCAGCAGCATGCGGGCGAGGTCGCTGCGGGCGCCGTTGGCGTCGCGGCGGACGAACATCAGCTTTTGTCCGACCTCCAGCCGATCGCCCACCGCCAGCCAGCCTTGGCGAGGGTCGATGCCGACCATGGTGCGCACCTGGTAGTCGTGGCGGTCTTCGCCCTCCGATGGGAGGGCGACGTGGATGTAGCCGGCAGCACGGCGCGGGTCGCGGGCGATCAGTTCGCCGGCCTCTTCTTTCAACACCTCCAGCGCCGGCCGACCGTCGAGAGCCATCAGCACCCCCTGCCAGGCATCGGTGACCCGGTGGATCGGCCCGATCGGGGCGCAGCCCTGGTTGAGAGCGGTGATCACCTCCACCTCGGGACCCAGCAGCAGGCCGGACAGGCCGCCGCTGACCACGGTGTCGGCAATCTGCGAGGGCGGCTCGGACGAGGATACCAGACCGCCGACCTGGATCGGGATGTCGCCGGCCAAATCGGCCAACACCGGCGCCACTGCGGGATTGCGCGGGTCGCCGTGGACGATGGCCGCTTCTGCCAGCCAGCCGGAATTGGCCTTTCTAATGGTCGAGGCATCCAGGCCGGCGAAACGGCGGAATGATTCGGGGGGCAAGGTTCCAACCATCACCGCCACCGCGCCCCCCTCGCGATATTCGGAATCGTTGGCCAGGATGCCCGGTGCCGCCGCGCCGACCCAATGGGGGATTCGGGTGGTTTCGCGCAGGAAGGTCAGCACGCTGGCCATATCGTCGGCGAAAGCCTCATTGACGTAAAGGATGCCGAGATTGGCTGCGGGTGCGGCTGCCGAGATGCCCTCCAGGCAGGCCTTGGCGGCGATTCCCCAGTGCTCGGCGGCGGCATGGGCGACGGTGAAGCGGCCATTGGCCGGGGAGGGCGCGGCGCTGGGGATCATGACGGCCCGGCTTTCACCCGCCCGAGCAGCAGCCGCACCGAGGGCAGAATGCGCTGGACGATGGTGTCGATGCCCTGCGGATTGGGGTGCATGCCGTCGGGCAGGGTCATCGCCCGCTGGGTGGCCACACCGTCCAGGAAGAAGGGATAAAACACCACGTCATGGGCTTTGGTCAGGCGGGGGTAGATTGCGCGAAAGCGGTCGGCGTAGTCGGCTCCCAGATTGGGTGGCGCCAGCATGCCGGCCAGCAGCACAGGAAGATGGTCGCGCTCTAATCGGGTGAGAATGGCATCAAGATTGGCGTAGGTGGAGTCGGGGTCGAGGCCGCGCAGCGCGTCATTGGCGCCCAATTCGACGATGGCCGCTTGCGGGGCGACTCCCAGTGCCCAATCCAGACGGGCGCGGCCTCCAGCGGCGGTGTCGCCGGAAACCCCGGCATTGATCACTTCGACGTCCCAGCCCTCGGCTTTCAGCGCCCGTTGCAGGCGGATGGGAAAGGCCTCGTCCGCGGCCAGGCCGTAGCCGGCGGTCAGCGAATCCCCCAGCGCCAACAGGCGGATCGGTGCGGCGACGGCCATCCCGGCTCCCAGGCATGCGTTGACAAGTACCGCTATGGCGCCATATCGGAGGAGCCGATTCAACCGTTTGACTTTACGTTATTAACCATTTCCATGACCAATCCCGTTCGCCGAGCAAACAGCAGCCCCGGCTGAAATCGAGTCGCAACAGGTTCTCTCCCAACACCGGCGCCTTGTCCGTTGTCGAGGCATCGTATCCAGAGCCTTGTGGGCTGAGGATATTCCCCTATTCCGTTTTGTTCCCGACTCCGACTGCGCGGTGATGGCGCTATCGTTGGATAGCTCCCGCGTCAGCCATGAAGAAACGTTCCGCCATCGGCCCCACACATGCTTCGACTTCATCCTTGCAGGCGAAGCCAAGGTGACATGGTGCATGCAGACGAGACGCTCCCCAAACCCTAATGCCCTGCGGCCAATGACCAGTGCCGCGGCATGGTGCCCCGACATTGCTCGGCTGCGGGCGTATTTTGTCCGACCTATCACAGAAGTGTAGGCAGGGTTAACGCGATGAAGATCGATGCCAATGCGTTGGCATCGAGCATCCAGCATTTGGAACACGGCAGCATAGCTGAACCCGCTCAGCCGCCGAGCGTGATTTGTCCCGAATACCTTAAGCGCCGTTTTCTTCTTGGCGAAGTCGAGATCCTCACAGGCAATTCCGCATCTATAGCGGAGGGCGAGGTCGGTGACGACTTTCGTCACCTCGCCGAGCATCGCTTCCGCCTTTCCGGTTGGTGTTTCCGCCGTTGGGAACGGCAGGGTTATTCTCTCTCCAACAGGGTTTCCTCGTATATCCACCCGGACAATGGCGACATGGTCGATATTGAGATCGAAGGCGAAGACGCCGTTACGGAGGTCGGTGACGAGGTCTGCCGCGACTTCGTTGATGGTGACATGGGCCGCCCAGCGGCCATCTTCGCGTCGGAACAGCAGCCAAGTCAGAGATTGATCATTGGCGAGGGCAGCCAAGGCCACTTTCTGGCCATAGCGGAAGCTGACGCCCTCTAGGGTGATAGTTTTATTCTTGGCGCCGGCAGGGTACAGCGCGTCGGGAAGACGCAAAACGAGCCGCGAGCCATCCCAATGGCAGGTTTGGTTTCCGGATGTCTCGCCCTTCGATCCGACCAAGAATATTCGCGAAGCGCGGCGTTGACGCCAGAGTTCAATCTCACCCCGGCGCAGTAGGTCGCGGCCACCAAAACACAGCACCGGAATTCCGCGCTCTTGCTCGGCGACAACGTCAGCTAGGGAATGCTGGCATCGATCAAGATGCCTCTTCTTCTGATGCTGGATGAATTTTGCCCGCTTGGCCTTGCGCCGGGAAAGATCCGGTTTCGCCAGTTGGCGCCCCAGGCGCTCGATGTGCCCTCTGGTGCCCTCGATCCGGTCTTCGAGGTTGGCTTTCCTGTGATAGAGCCCGCCGGACCAGGCGGCCACCGCCTGATCAATCTCGAAGCGAAGCCCATTTACCTGCCGGCCGGTGAGTTTAAAACGCCGTTGTGCCTCCACCTTAACCGCCGCCAACGGCCGATGGAGCACGTGGAGTTGCTTGAACATCCAAGGTAACGCCTTGGCGTTGATTTCCGCCCAGGCGGAAAGAACAGTGTCGGCGTTGGTATCTTGAATGACGGTGCAGAACGTCCGCATAGCCGCTTACGCTTCAATCTTGAAGGCGTCGAGGGCGCGCTGCGCACGATTGCGGGCGGAGCGCCGGCCATAGAGGCGGGCAGCAAAGCATGTCATGAGATCGATCATATCGCGGATCAAATCGTCTTCGGCTTCGCCGGCTTCCATCACCACCAACTTCTTGTCGGCGGCTGCCATCGCAGCCTCGATATAAACGAGGCCGAACCGGGCTAGGCGATCGCGGCGTTCCACCAGGATGGTTTCTACCGTCGGGTCGGCGAGAAGATACCGCAATTGGCGGCGATGATCATTTAGACCAGAACCGACTTCGGTGACGATTTTATCGATTTTCAGCGAATTCGTTGCCGCATAGGTGGCGAGACGCGCCACCTGGCGGTCAAGATCCGACTTCAGTTCGGTGGACGAGACCCGAGCATAGATAGCGACCGTTCGATCCGGATCGCCGTCATCGACGGTGATGAAATAGCGCCCCGCCGGATTGCGGTTGGCGATGAGGCGTCCATCCTGAATCATGCGCCATGCAGTCAATTTGCTGACCGCATTTTCCTCGGCCCATTGAGAAAGTTTTATGTTTCGCTTCGTCATGATGTCGTATGATAACGTTTCAGCGAGAATGTGTCAACCACATCGCCAATTCCCCATCGCCAATTCCTTGCCCGGAAAGATCGTTCGCGCATGACCACTTCCCTGTCGGCCGCCCAGCCCCTGATCAGGCTGAAGGACGTCTTTCTCAACTTGGCGAGCTTGGCCGGCGAGGTCAACGTCCTCAATGGTATCGATCTGGCTGTGGCGGCGGGCGAAACTTTGGGCATCGTCGGTCCCTCGGGCTCTGGCAAGTCCACCCTGCTGATGGTGATGGCCGGGCTGGAGCGGGCCAGCGCCGGAGCAGTGGTGGTCGGCGGTCACGATCTGGGCGCGCTGGACGAGGACCAATTGGCCCGCATCCGGCGGACCGAGATCGGCATCGTGTTCCAGTCTTTTCACCTGATCCCGACCATGACCGCGCTCGAGAACGTGGCGGTGCCCTTGGAACTGGCCGGTGCCGCCGATGCCTTCGACCGCGCCGAGGCGGAATTGGTGGCGGTCGGGCTGGGCCACCGGCTGGGCCATGCTCCCGGCCAATTGTCTGGCGGCGAGCAGCAGCGGGTGGCGCTGGCCCGGGCCTTCGTGGCGCGGCCGCGTCTGTTGCTGGCCGACGAACCGACAGGCAATCTGGATGGAGCCACCGGACGGGCGGTGATCGATCTGTTATTTGAACTGCACCGCCGCCACGCCACCACCCTGGTCCTGGTCAGCCACGACCCGGCCCTGGCCGCCCGCTGCCAGCGGGTGGTTCGGGTCGAGGATGGCCGCATCGCCCCCGAGACGATGGCATGAGTGTCCTGGCATTTCGCTTCGCCCGTCGCGAATTGCGGGGCGGCGTCAAAGGATTCCGCATCCTGGTGGCCTGTTTGGCCCTGGGGGTGGCGGCGATCGCCGCTTCGGGCTGTCTGCGCGCCGCCTTTGATCGAGGCTTGGCGGAGGATGCCCGTGCCCTGCTGGGCGGCGATATCGATCTGCGCCAATCCTATCAGCCGCTCACGCCCGAGCAGCGCCAAGCCCTGGCCGCGATGGGCCGGGTCTCGGAAGGACTGGAATTGCGGGCGATGGCCCGAACCGAGGATGGTGGCGCCCGCCGCCTGGTCGAGTTGAAGGGTGTCGATGCCGCCTATCCCCTGGTGGGTGGCGTGGAATTGGCGCCGGCCCAGGATTTGGCCGCCGCCCTGGCGGCGCGGGACGGAACGCGCGGGGCGGTGGCGGATGCCAATCTGCTGGAGGCGCTCGGCCTCAAGCCGGGTGACCGCGTGGCCGTTGGCGATGCCCTTTTCGAAATTCGCGCCGTCATCGTCAAGGAGCCAGACCGCATCGCCACCGCCTTGGCCTTCGGGCCTCGGCTGATGGTGGCGGCAGAGGCGGTGCCGGAGACCGGATTGTTGCGGCCGGGGGCGGTGGTGCGCCATGTGGCGCGGTTGGCGCTGGCGCCTGGAACCGACGCCGCGACGGCCAAGCGTATCTTGGCCGAGCATTTTCCCGAGGCCGGCTGGCAAGTGCGCGGGGTTGATGACGCCGCTCCCGGATTAGGCCGCTTCCTCGACAATCTGGCCGATTTCCTCACTTTGGTCGGGTTGACCGCGCTGCTGGTGGGCGGCATCGGCGTGGCCAATTCGGTCAAGGCGACACTGGATGGCCGTATCAACACCATCGCGGCGTTGAAATGCCTGGGCGCCCCGTCGGGTCTGATCCTATCGACCTATGCTCTGATGGTGGGGGCAATGGCAGCCGTGGGAATTCTGGTCGGCTTGGCCGTCGGCGCGTTGGTGCCGTGGGCGGTGGTCGGTCTGGTCGGCGATCAATTGCCGCTGGCGGCGCGGGCTGGTTTCTATCCGATGCCGCTGCTGGTGGCCGCCGGCTTCGGCATTCTGACCGCCCTGGTGTTCACCCTGTGGCCGCTGGCTCAGGCGCGGCAGGTGCCGGCCACTGCCTTGTTCCGGCGGGATTCCGCCGCCCTGGCGGCGTGGCCGTCGCGCACCAGTTTAGCCGTGCTGGGGCTGGCCGCTTTGGCACTGGCGGCGCTCGCGGTTTTCAGCGCCGAGCGGCCTAGCCTGGCCGCCGGCTTCGTCGCCGCGTCGGTTCTAATCATGGCGCTGTTTCGCTTATTGGCCGCCGGTCTGGCGCGGTTGGCGGCATGGGCGTCGGCGCGCCGCACCGGTCCGCTGCGTCCCCCGATCTGGCGGCTGGCCCTGGCCAATCTGCATCGTCCCGGCGGCGCGGTGGTCGGCATGGTGCTGTCCCTGGGCCTGGGGTTGACGGTGTTGGTGACCATCGCCCTGATCGAGGGCAATTTGGCCCGCCAGTTCGGCGAGACCATGCCGCGTCAGGCGCCGTCGTTCTTTTTCATTGATATCCAGCCCGACGAACTGGTGGATTTCACCACCCTGGTGCGGCGGGCGGCGCCCGAATCCACCATCGAGACGGCGCCCCTGGTGCGTGGCCGTATCACCCGCATCAACGGCATCGAGGTCGAGCGGGCCGAGATCGCTCCCGAGGCGCAATGGGCGGCGCGCGGCGACCGGGGCCTGTCCAGCGCCGCCACTCCGCCGCCCGGCACCAGGCTGGCGGCGGGGGCGTGGTGGCCGGCAGATTACCAGGGGCCGCCTTTGGCCTCGGTCGAGGCCGGCATCGCCAAGGGCATGGGGCTAAAGCTGGGTGACCATATCGGCGTCAATGTGCTGGGCCGCGAATTGGATCTGATTGTGGCTTCGCTGCGCAGCGTTGAATGGACGACGCTCAACATGAATTTCACCTTTATCGTCTCGCCCAACACCCTGGCCGGCGCCCCGGTGAGCTGGATCGCCACCGTCCACGCCCCGGCCGATGCCGAATTGGCGGTGGAAAAGGCGGTGACCGACAGGCTGCACAACGTCTCGGCGATCCGGGTCAAGGAAGCGCTGGAGGCCGCGCGGGGCGTGATCGCCAACGCCGATCTGGCAGTGCGGCTGACGGCGGCGGTGACCCTGGCCTCCGGCGCCCTGGTGCTGGCCGGGGCGGTGATGGCCGGGCGCCGCAGACGGGTGAGCGAGGCGGTGATCCTCAAAGTGCTGGGGGCGACACGGGCTGACCTGTGGCGGGCCTGGCTGCTGGAATTCGGCCTGGTCGGCGCCGTCACCGGCCTGGCGGCGGGAGCGATCGGCACTGCCTCGGCCTGGGCGATCTTGACCCAGGTGATGCACGCCGATTGGGCCTTCCTGCCCGGCACCCTGGCCGCGACGCTGGCTTGTTGCATCGTCGCCAGCCTGCTGGCCGGCTTCGCCGGCACCTTCGTCGCCATCCGGGCCAAGGCGGCGCCGGTGTTGAGGGCAGAGTAGTTACGCCCGCAATGCCCGCATGACCGCTTCGGGGTCGCGGTTGATGGCCATCAGCAGCGCTCGTGCCGGTCCCTCCGGGATTCGCCGTCCCTGTTCCCAATTGCGCAAAGTATGAGGGCTGATTCGGAAAACGGTCGCGAAGCGGCTCTGCGACAGGCCAGTCTTGGCGCGGATGGCGCACACATCCAATGACTCGATGACGCGGAGCCGCCCCTCCGCCAAAGCGACGTCGAACGCGATGTCGTCAGTCACCGAATCGTCCTCAGCGGCATGGCGGGCGACGTCGCTCTCGCTGGTCGCCGCTATGACGGGTGGATTGACCCGAGCGCGCCGCCGAACTTCATCAGCCGAAAACTTGACGATAGACATCGCGCTCCCTCCGCTTGGCAAGCCGGGCCGAAATGATACGGCGAGTTTTGCCTCGCCACGTGTAGACAACGAACAACACGGTTGCGTCGGCTTGGCCGATGGCCTGGATGCGCGCCTCGCCGTAATCGACCCGGTCGTCGTTCATTTCGAGGACAGCGCCGTCGAAGATCAGCGAGGCGTAGGCGAAATCGAAGCCGCGCTTGCGCAACGTCTCTTCGCTTTTCGTTTCGTCCCATTCGAACATCGTTTAGGTATAAGTCATTGGCGGATATAGGTCAATGGCCTATGGCGCCGGTGCTCAGATCGCCGTCGCCGTGGCCGAGACCTATCCAAAGCTGAGTCTGGCGCAATTGCTTGCAGGCTATGACAAGGATGTCCATCGGTCGGAATGGCCCGATGACGGGCCGATCGGGAAGGAAAGCCTGTGACGGCCTATACGCCGAGAAAGGGTGACTTCGTTCACCTGAACCTTTCTCCGCAACAGGGGCGAGAATTGGCTGGGCCGCATTACGGCCTAGCGATTTCGGCCGATGCCTATAGCATCGCTACCGGGCTGGCCTTGGTCTGCCCGATAACCACCAAATCGGACAAGATCAGCGGGTTTCAGGTCGCGGTGCCGCCGGGTACCTACAGAGTGCGCGGTGTGGTGCTATCCTCGAAGGTCCGCACTTTCGATTACATGGCGCGGCAAATGACCTTCGAGGGCAAGGCCCCGACAGCTCTGGTCGAGGCGGTCGCGCACAACGTCATTCAGGTCGTCGGCTGAAGGGCTGACGCGTCCCGGAGCGTGAAGAAAAACGTCGAGCCTTCGCCCAGCGCCGATTCGATCCAGATGCGGCCGCCATGGTGCTCGACGATCTTCTTGCACACGGCCAAGCCGATGCCGGTGCCTTCATAGGCGTCCTGGGTGACTAATCGCCGAAAGATGGCGAAGACGCGCTCCTGGTTCTCTGGCGCGATGCCGATGCCATCGTCCTTGATGGAAATCAGCCAATCCCGTTCGTGGCGGCGGCAGCCGATCTCGATCTTCGGCACGCCGCCGGGCTTCCTGTATTTTACCGCGTTGCCGATCAGGTTCTGGAACAGACGGGTCAATTCGATTTGACTGCCGGTGACCGGGGGCAAGGTGTCGTCGATGAAAATCCGCGCATCGGCATCCTCGATCGCCACCTGCAAATTTTGAAGGGCGTCGGCCAAGACGGCATCCAGGCTGACATTCTCCTGGGGCGTCGATTGGCGACCAATGCGGGAATATTCCAACAGGTCGATAATCATGCGGTCCATGCGTTTGGCGCCGTTGGTGGCAAATGCCAGAAATTTCAGTTCATCGGCATCCAGGCGCCCCTCCAGGCGCCTCTCAATCAGACCGAGATAGGAGCTGACCATCCGGAGCGGCTGGCGGAGATCGTGGGAGACGACTGCGGCGAATTCGGCCAAATCGGCGTTGGATCGGGCCAATTCCTCGGCCTGACGGGCCAGATGGTCGTGGGCCTCCTGTAGCTTGCGCTCGGCCAGCACCCGGTCGGTGATTCGCACGGCGGCGCAGGATAGGCCGGCCAGTGTGCCATCGTCGCGCCGCAGCGGCTCCACCGAGAGATCGTACCATTCCGCCTCGGCATCGTCCCGTTTGGACGGAATCGCCAGCCGTTCCCCCATTCCGGTGGCCAGGACCCGTCGCTTGACCGCGACGACCCGCTCCGCCAGTTCCGGGTCGAGGATGTCCCAATCGGTCTGGCCTGGCGTCTTTAGCGCGAAGCCGATATGGGGGTTATGGACCCACAGATAACGGAGGTCGCGATCCTGGTGATAAAGCGTGGTGCCGCTCAGGGTCAGCGCTTGGTCGAACCGGGCGACCTCCTTGTCCAGGTCGCGAACTCTCCGTGCCTGGCGAACGATGACGTCGTTGACGGTCGAGCAGATGGTGGTGGCGATGTCGAGTTCCCAAGGCTGCCAGGGCCGCGATTGGCCGTGCCGGGTCTCGGTCCAGCGGTCGAAGGAGCGGCGCGGCAGATTGGGCAGCCCATCTGGTCCGACCAGCTTTTCCGGCTTGCCCGCCCAGGATACCGATTTCACGATTTCCGGGCGGAACAACAGCAATGTCGGCCGGCGATCATCCTCGAAGACGCAGGCGAGCACGCCGCTGGCGGATTCGCGGTGGGCCAGGAATGGCGGAAAGCGGTCTGACAGACAGTCCGAAGCGAACACCGGCCCTTCTGCCACAAGGCGCAGCCATTCTGTCAGGCCGACCAGGGCATCGCGGGGTGGCACCTGGCCCAGGGTGCGGACCTGGGCGCGATCATCGTCATTCCAGATGACCGCCGCGCCGACGCAATCGGGCAGCAGATCCTGGATGCTGGGGCTGCCCTCGGTCAGGGCGGCGAGGAAATCCTCGGCGGCGGCCAGCTTGCGCAGCATTGCCGAATAGGCTTGGGTATCGCACTCCAACTCCAGCTTGGCCTCGCGGCTGCTCAGGGTGTCCATGCGCATGGTGAAGGCCCGGACCAGAGCGACCACCTGCCGCTGGCGAAAAACCGGGACGCGATGAGGGCGGCGATGATGGCCAATGACCAACCCCCAAAGCGCTTCGTCCCGAAGGATCGACACCGACATGGCGCCATCGACGCCGATGTTCTTCTGGTACATGCGGTGGATCGGCGAAACGCTGCGATAGCGGCTGTGGCCGATGTCGAACGGCAATCCCGCCTGATCCTGGTCAGGCGTCAACTGGACCGGCTCGTAGTCGCGATCGGGAAGCCAACGCTGTTCGGTCACCCGATACAATTCACGGGCTTGGGCGGGAATGTCGGTGGTGGGAAAGCGCAAGCCGAGGAAGGATTGAGACCAATCCTCGGCAAGACTCTCGCCGATGACGTCGCCATCGCCCCCCTTGTCAAAGCGGTAAACCATGACCCGCTCAAAGCCGCTGACGGCTCGAATCGTCGCTGCGGCCAGTGTTGCCAGATGGTCGATGGTGTCGGCCTGCATCATCGCGGCGATGGTGGTCTCGATCGCCAGGGACAGCGTTGTCATCTCGGCCGGCGAGGGACTTTCGAGGGCCGGCTCGAATTCGCAGAACACGGTTCCATTGGCGATGAAGCAATGGACCTCGACGAAGCCGATCCCGCGTATTTCGGCGGCGACCAGGCATTCTGGGCGTGTGGTCGGATCCAGGTCGCGACAGGCGGCCCTAATCTCCGCCGGCAACCAGGCCGGCGGCGCGCCGAGCGGCGAATTGGGGAGGATGGGATCGACATTGGCACTTTTGGTCACCAGCGCCAATGTGCGGTGATCCAGTCCCACCAGCAGGCCATGGGGCTGGATGCTGCCCGGAAGACGGATCTTCTCCTGGGCGCAGATGTCGTCACCGAGGCGGATCGCCTCCGCCAAAGGATTGTCCTCGGCCATCCCCCGTCCTTTCCCTCGCCGCGCAGGCCAATGCGCGACTCTTGATCGGCGAATTATTCCATAGGTATGGGGAATGTTCCACTCTGGATGTGCAGCCCCGCCTTTCAAGACGGTAACTTGATTTTCCACCGCATTCCCTCATATTCGAGGGTGCCAATTCCGCCACCGAAACATAAGGAACCTCCCATGGCTTTCGGATCCGATCGTCGGTTCATGTCGCAGACGCAGGCTGATGCCGCGCTGATCGATGTCGGCCTGCGGCAGTACATGCTGCGCGTGTACAATTACATGGCGGCCGGTCTGGCCTTGACCGGCGTGGTCGCCCTTTTGGTCGCCTCGTCCCCCGAGGCGTTGCAGCTCATCTTCGGCACCCCGTTGCGCTGGGTGATCCTGTTCGCGCCGCTGGGCCTGGCCTTCTATATGGGCGCCCGCATCCAGACCATGAGCGTGGGAACCGCCCAGGGCGTGTTCTGGGCCTTCGCCACCCTGATCGGGCTGATGATGTCGTCCTATCTGGTGCTCTATACCGGCATCAGCGTGGCGCGGGTGTTCTTCATCACCGCCGCGTCCTTCGCCGGTCTCAGCCTGTACGGCTACACCACCAAGAAGAACCTGTCCGGCATCGGCTCGTTCCTGGTGATGGGGCTGTGGGGGCTGATCATTGCCGGCTTCGTCAATATCTTCCTGCACAGCGCCATGCTCTATTTCGTCACCTCGGCGCTGGGCGTGCTGATCTTCGCCGGCCTGACCGCTTACGACACCCAGCGGATCAAGGAGATGTACTGGGAGGCCGACGGCTATGATGTTGCCGCCAAGAAGTCGATCATGGGGGCGCTGACCCTCTACATGGACTTCATCAACCTGTTCATCTTCCTGTTGCAGTTCATGGGCGTTCGCCGCGATAATTAAGAAGATATAGCCCTCGCCGGGCGCTCGCTCCGCTCGCTTGGCCGCGCCCTCAATGGGCGCTTGGGGGCGCCTTCGTTCCGTTGTCAGCGCAAGGGCTCCCGGTTGGGGGCCCTTGCCGTTCATTCGTCAAGAGTTTCTGCCATGGCAATCCTGCCCATCCTGGTCGCCCCCGATTCCCGTCTCAAGCAGAAGGCCAAGCCGGTTGAGGCGGTCGATGCCGCCATCGCCGCCCTGATGGACGACATGCTGGAGACCATGTATGCCGCCCCCGGCATCGGCCTGGCGGCGCCGCAGGTGGGGGTGGGGCGCCGGGTGCTGGTGCTGGACATTGGCCGCGACGAGGAAGATCGTCAGCCGGTGCGGATGGCCAATCCCGAGATTGTCTGGGTGTCCGACGAAGACAACACCTACGAAGAGGGTTGCCTGTCAGTGCCCGAGCATTACGCCCAGGTGGTGCGGCCCAAGGCGGTGCGGGTGCGCTATCTGGATCAGGATAATGTGGCGCGGGAATTGGACGCCGATGGCCTATTGGCCACCGTGGTCCAGCACGAGATGGACCATCTCGACGGCATCTTGTTCATCGACCATATCTCGTCGCTCAAGCGCAACATGATCCTGCGCAAGCTGACCAAGGCTAAGAAAGACGCGGGTGGGTAAGATGAAGCTCGCGTTCATGGGGACCCCCGACTTCGCCGTCCCCGTCCTCGCCGCCCTGATCGAGGCCGGTCACCAGATCGAAGCGGTCTACACCCAGCCGCCGCGGCCGGCGGGGCGTGGCTACAAGGAACAGGTCAGCGCCGTCCACGCCTTCGCCATTGGCCGGGGCCTGACGGTGCGCACCCCCAAGAGCCTGAAATCACCGGAGGAGCGCGAGGCCTTCGCCTCCCTCGGCCTCGACGCGGCAGTGGTCGCCGCCTATGGGCTGATCCTGCCAGCGGCGGTGCTGGAGGCACCCAGATTGGGCTGCATCAACGTCCACGCCTCGCTGCTGCCGCGCTGGCGCGGCGCCGCGCCGATTCAGCGCGCCATCCTGGCCGGCGATGCCGAGACCGGGGTGACCATCATGCAGATGGATGTCGGCCTCGATACCGGCGCCATGCTGGTGAGCGGGCGGGTGCCGATCACCGCCTCTACCAACGCCAAAAGCCTGCACGATGCGCTGGCGTCGATTGGCGCCAAGCTGATCGTCGAGGCGCTGGCCCGGTTGGAGGCCGGCGACCTGCCGGCCGTGGCCCAGCCCGAGCAGGGTGTGACCTATGCCGCCAAGCTCGATAAGGAGGAGGGCCGCATCGATTGGTCCAAATCCGCCACCGAGTTGGATCGCTTGGTTCGTGGCCTCAATCCCTGGCCGGGAGTGTGGTGCGAACTGGCCGGCGAGCGTCTCAAGGTGCTGGAGGCCCAGCCGGCAAGCGGGCGGGGCGCGCCTGGGACCGTTCTGGCCGCTCCACTGGTGGTGGCCTGCGGCCAGGGCGCCCTGGCGCTCACCCGCGTCCAGCGGGCGGGACGGGCGCCGATGAGCGCCGAGGACTTGCAGCGCGGCCACGCGGTGCTACCGGGGTCGCTGTTGGGTTAGGCCTTTGTCACCAACTCGATCCTTGACGCTCCGATTGCGACGGCGTTTGCTAGGGTTCGTCTCCCAGTCCTTGCCAGGGGTATCCGATGTCCGCACCCGCCAAGCCCAACGGCGAGGCCATCAGTTCGAAGCGTCAACTGGTGGAATATCTGGAACAAGGGTGCAAGCCGGCCCAGGACTGGCGTATCGGCACCGAGCACGAGAAATTCGCCTTCACCGAGTTGGACCTGCGGCCCTTGCCCTATGACGGCCCCTGCGGCATCCGGGCGGTGCTGGACGGGCTGGTCAAGCTGGGCTGGAACCCGGTGCGGGAGGGCGACAACATCATCGCCCTGACCGATGCCACTGGGGCCAACGTTTCCCTGGAGCCGGGCGGCCAACTGGAATTGTCCGGCGCAGCGTTGGACAACGTCCATGAAACCAGCCACGAGACCTGCCAGCACCTTGCCCAGGTCAAGCAGGTGGCGGGGCGCTGCGGCATCGGCTTTCTGGGCGTTGGCTTTCAGCCCAAATGGCGGCAGGACGATATCCCCTGGATGCCCAAGGGGCGCTATCGCATCATGCGGGACTATATGCCGAAGAAGGGCAATCTTGGCCTCGACATGATGCTTCGCACCTGCACCGTGCAGGTCAATCTCGACTTCGCCTCTGAAGCCGACATGGTTAAGAAGCTCAAAGTGTCGCTGGCCTTGCAGCCGGTAGCCACCGCCCTGTTCGCCAGTTCTCCCTTCATCGAGGGCAAGCCGTCGGGGCTGTTATCGTCCCGCGCCAATGTCTGGCTCGATACCGATCCCGACCGCACCGGAACCATGCCCTTCGCCTTCGAGGAGGGCATGGGCTTCGAGCGTTATGTCGATTGGATGCTCGACGTGCCGATGTACTTCGTTTACCGCGACGGTCGCTATGTCGATGCCTCGGGCCAGAGCTTTCGCGACTTCATCGACGGCAGGCTGGCTGCGCTGCCAGGCGAGCGGCCAACCTTGGGCGATTGGGGCGATCATCTGACCACCGCCTTCCCCGAAGTGCGGCTCAAGCGTTACCTGGAGATGCGCGGCGCCGATGGTGGGCCCTGGCGGCGGCTCTGCGCGCTACCGGCACTGTGGACAGGTCTGCTCTACGATAATGTTGCCCTGGATGGCGCCTGGGAATTGGTGCGAGGCTGGAGCGCCGAACAGCGCGAGACCTTGCGTCGCGACGTGCCCCGGTTGGGGCTGAAGGCCATGATCGCTGGCCGCTCGGTCGGCGCGGTGGCGGCGGATGTGCTGGCGCTGGCCAGTGGCGGCCTGCAACGGCGCCAGCGCTTCAACGATTCCGGGCGCGACGAATCGATCTTCCTTGATACCTTGAAGATGATCGTCGATTCAGGACGAACGCCGGCCGAGGACATGTTGGAGGCTTATCACGGCCGCTGGCGTGGCAGCGTCGATCCGCTATTTAAAGACTATGCTTATTAGGTTTCCCCTCGCCGCAATGGCGGCTGGGCATGACGCGAATGGGTCGCGTCATGCTTGAGTTCCGTCGGCGGCCAGGTGCTACTTCTTGGGATAGACGCGCAGGCGGTCTACCGGCTTGCCTTCGACGAAATGGGACTGAACGATCTCGTCGATGTCGGTGACCCTGTCCAGCTTGTACCAGACGCCCTCGGGATAGACGACCATCGCCGGCCCAATATCACAGAAACCGAGGCAACTCGCCTGGGCGACGCTGATCCCGGCTTCCCACAAATTGCGCTGATTGATCACCCCGACCAGACGCTCGAACAGCGGCTGGCCGCCGCCCTTGCTGGCGCAGCAGCCGCGCGGATGCCCTTCGGGACGGCGTTGAGCGCAGATGAAGGCGTGGTATTTGTGCGACATGGAGGCCCCCTTGTTGGAAAGATTGGAATTGATATAAACTAGAATCTGGGCGAGGTCCAGCGTCCAGGCGAGGGGCGGCGGACTCCGTCATCAAATTGGCGCCATGGTCGAATCGATTGGCTGGCGACAGTTAACCAACAGTTAACGTTTGAGCTAAAATGGAGGAACTATAATTCAAAGAGTGACAACAGGCATCATGCGGCGCTAAATACTACTGTTACCGCGCCGTATGGGGGTGCTCTTGTCCGCTCGGCTCATTGCCATTGCTTTTCTGCTGTCCGCGCTCGGCGCCTGCGCCTCGCCGCCACCACCAATCATGGCCCCACCTCCCCCGGTCGCCATGCTCAGTCCCGATGCCGCCTGTCTTCGCGATCTGGCCGCGACCCAGGCCACCTTCCAGGCGCTGGGGAGCTTCGGCGAGGGCCATTGCAGCATCGCCAATCCGGTGCGGATGTCTGGCGGCGCGG
>Ga0316222_1002293_pt1 | contig 20776 bp, 15 predicted proteins | sample TBH18011metaG_FD_206008 | JGI IMG/M metagenome (GOLD analysis project Ga0316222, IMG submission 206008) | Freshwater microbial communities from Trout Bog Lake, Wisconsin, USA - TBH18011 | ecosystem: Environmental > Aquatic > Freshwater > Lake > Hypolimnion/Profundal zone | place: USA: Wisconsin...
CAGCGTAAATGCCGAAAGCAAACGTCAACCATTTGGAATCGAGCAAAGGTGCGTCTTGTGCACCAACGCCTGAAGTTATAGCTGCCATAGTAGTTACCTCTTATGTGTGTAGTGTGATCGATGCGATTTTCGCATCGGCCGCTGACTCCATCCTGGATACCATAAACGAGCTCGGTAATTGCCCCAACTCGCATCCTCCGATCCTCAGAGTGGAGCGCAGTCTATCACCACCCTAGGACCTGTCAACAAAAAAATGCGACATTTTGACGCACCGCGCGCATAGCAACACTTTGACCGAGGACAGAACGATCCGTTTGGGGTTGGTTTAGCGGCATCTAAATTGACTTGGATCTTGCTCCGAATGCGACAGCATCGAAATCAGCCGAATCGTCCAGTAATGTAGTCTTCGGTAAGCTGATGTCGTGGGTTTGTGAAGACTTGTGCCGTCTCCCCAACCTCGATTAATCGTCCCAGATGAAAGTAAGCTGTTCTTTGCGAAACTCGTGCGGCCTGCTGCATCGAATGCGTCACGATAGCGATGGTGTAATGTGCGCGTAGCTCATCAATCAGTTGCTCTATCTTAGCTGTTGCTATTGGATCAAGCGCAGAGCATGGCTCATCCATAAGGATAACCTCAGGGTCAACTGCAATAGTCCTCGCAATACAAAGCCTCTGCTGTTGACCACCCGATAATCCGGTACCAGGATGGTTTAAACGATCTTTAACCTCTTCCCAAAGCCCTGCTCGCCTCAATGAGGTCTCGACAACTTCTTCTAATCCAGCCTTTGTATGCACTAATCCATGAATTCTTGGTCCATACGCGACATTTTCAAAAATGCTCTTCGGAAAAGGGTTGGGCTTCTGAAAGACCATACCTACCTGCGCCCTTAACGGCACGACATCAACATCTTCTCCATAGATAGGCTTCCCATCCATCAGAATCTCGCCCGTTACCCTACACCCTGGCACTGTATCGTTCATTCGGTTCAGACAGCGAATGAATGTTGATTTACCACAACCGGATGGCCCTATCAGGGCGATTACTTCATTGCGCCCAACACCAAGACTCACGTCCTGAATGGCATGTTTCTCACCATAAAATACATTTACCTTATGACATTCTATTCTTGCCGTCTTCGAGCTTACCTCTCCGACTGTTTCAAGATGTTCTCGAGAAAAAGTAATTTCCACCGGGCTTTTTTCTTTTGATTTCATATTAGCTTTACTTGTCTGACCGAGAGATCAGCAAAAATTCAAACATAAGGAAGGATAACCCTTTAACTAAAGGCACCTACCACCTGCGCTCATATCGTTTGCGCAAATAGACGGCCATTCCGTTCATAACAATCAAAAACAATAACAGGACAAGAATCGCGGCAGAGGTTCTCTCTGTGAAGGCTCGCTCCGGACTGTCGGCCCAAAGATAAATCTGGACTGGCAGCACCGTAGCAGCCTCCGTAATTGAAGAGGGTACATCAACGATGAACGCTACCATCCCTATCATCAACAGGGGCGCACTTTCCCCTAACGCCCGCGCCATACCAATGATTGCTCCTGTCATCATCCCAGGCATAGCCAGAGGCAAAACGTGATCTAACACGGTTTGCATAGGCGAGGCGCCTATCCCTAGCGCTGCTTCCCGTACCGAAGGAGGCACTGACTTCAATGCCGACCTACCAGCAATGATAATCACAGGCAAAGTCATCAAAGTGAGAACCAGCCCTCCAACCAGCGGAGAGGACCGAGGAAGTCCAAAAAGATTGATGAATACCGCGAGCCCTAACAAACCAAACACGATGGACGGTACTGCCGCTAAATTATTTATATTGACCTCAATAAGGTCAGTCCATCGATTACGTGGCGCAAACTCTTCTAAGTAAATAGCTGCTGCCATGCCAATAGGCAGAGATAAGCCAAGGGTCACTAGGAGCGTTAAACCAGAACCTGAAACCGCTCCCCAGATACCTGCCGTTTCTGGTTCCCGAGAATCCCCTTTTGTAAAAAAAGCTTTATTCAGCACTTTTTTCACACGCCCCTCTTGCTCAAAACGATCAAGCCATTCAATCTGATTCTTGACCCTTGCACTCGCATCCGCTTCATCAGAATCAAATTTATGCTTGGCCAACATATCCACAACGTCGTCTACCGGCAACCAGACTCTCTGTGTCTCACCGATTAATTTATGGTTCTCCTTCACCATGCCTCTCAGCATGTCCCCAGCAGAACTACTAATCATCGAATTGAGTGCCCGCTTCTGAAGCCTCTCAGTGACGTCTGGAAACAAATTGCTTAGTGCCGCTTTCCAGAGGGCGTCGTAATCGGCTCCAGCCAAAACAGAAGCCTCCCTTTTTCCATCAGGATCTAGTTGCGAACTATCGAACTCGATGTCCAAAGCGATGTTTGTGTAATAGAAGGCCGAGTAACCATTGCTCACAATACTTGTGAACAAGATAACGAGAAATAAAAGCCCCGCTATGATTGAAAGCAATCCATATAGCCTGAATCTTCGCTCTGCTCTCTTGCGTCTAGGCAAGCTAGCTTGAACCATTTCGAGGGTTTTCGATGACTTAGGGGGATTCAACATGGATTTACTCATACTGCTCTCGATACTTTCGGACGATGTGCAGCGCAAAGATATTTAAAGCAAGGGTAAGAACAAATAATAAAAGCCCCAGAGCAAACGCCGCCAAGGTCTTCGGACTGTCAAACTCTTGGTCGCCAACGAGTAGTGTGACAATTTGAGTCGTCACCGTTGTCACTGCCTGAAGTGGATTGGCCGTAAGGTTAGCACTCAAGCCAGCGGCCATAACCACAATCATGGTTTCCCCAATAGCTCTCGATACAGCCAACAACACACCGCCCACAATCCCAGGTAAGGCCGCAGGCATAACAACCTGACGTATCGCCTCAGATTGCGTCGCACCAAGTGCATAGGCGCCATCCCGCAGCGACTGTGGTACCGCATTAATGAAATCATCAGACAGGGAAGAAACGAAAGGTATGATCATGATACCCATGACCAAACCAGCAGCTAGTGCACTTTCTGAAGAGACCTCAAGCCCTATACTCGCCCCTAAGTCCCTAACGAAAGGCGCAACCACCAGGGCAGCAAAGAAACCGTAAACTACAGTAGGAATCCCTGCCAGTATCTCTAAGAGGGGCTTTGCTATAGAGCGAAATCTTTTACTGGCGTATTCAGACAAATAGATAGCTGACAATAGCCCTACCGGAACAGCCACCACCATCGCCACTGAAGAAATGAGTGCCGTACCCGCAACCAAAGGAATAGCACCGAAAGCGCCGGTCGACCCAACCTGATCAGCGCGTATCGCAACTTGAGGGCTCCACTTCAGCCCAAACAAGAAATCCGTTACGGGAACGGTCTTAAAGAACCGGAGAGACTCGATAAGCACCGAAAGCACAATTCCAATCGTAGTAAAGATTGCTACAGTTGCACACCCAATCAAGAATACATTTACGGCTTTCTCGACTTGGTTTCTCGCTCTGTAAACTGGGGTAATCCTTCTTACGGCAAAAACTGAGCCCCCAAGTGTAGACATTGTCGTCAGCAAGGTGAGTATCCAGGCACTCAACTTTTCCAAGTAAAAATAGCGCTCTGCTGCTGCCTTTATTGCTGGACTGGTGGTTTCAGATGCACCATTGCCAAGCACATTCTTAAGCTCATTGATAACAAGACTCAATTGGTCTGCTGTTCCAGTGAATAACTCACCTGGAAGAGTGGCCACAGATTTTTGGATAATGAAAGGGCCCTCAAGACAACCCCACAATGTGATCAATAGCACAGCCGGGACACCGCACCACAAAGCGACCAAATAGCCGTAAAAACTGGGTAGAGAATGGAGTCGTTGACCCTTTTCAACAAGAACCAATGCCTGCTTTTTTCCCCAGTGATAAGTAACAACACTCAAGATCAGAACAAGGAATAATAGGTTAGACTTATCCATACAGTCCTAGTCCCTCGTTTTGGCAAACTCTCATCTGTCTAGTCATATTAGGCATTTAAAATAAAGAACATGTGCAGCTTAGTCATTTCGCCAATGGAATCATAAGACTCGACATAAAGTAAATAACTACAGTGGATAACGAGCAAGATTCTTTGCCAAATGAACACGATCGGTCACATCAGCAGGAATTTCTGACATGCCCTCGACATGACGCAACCTAGGCAATAACCCTATTTTGTTTGCTAACTGAATAGTCAGGCCCGGCCTTGCATTGATCTCCAGCATCATTGGACCAGATTCTTTATCCAAGACGATATCAACGCCTATAAAGCCAAGACCCGCAAAATCGTGACATTTCGCTGTTAATGATAGGATTTCATCCCAGTATGGAATCAACCTGCCAGATAACATACCTCCCGTATCAGGATGTTGATCAATAAGCCGTTCATGCCATACACCTGAAAAGGTTCTGCCTCTAGAAATATCAATACCCACACCTATGGCACCCTGATGCAGATTCGCCTTACCGTCAGAAAGCCTTGTCGGCAGCCTCATCATGGCTAGCACCGGAACACCTCGAAAAACTAAAATCCTGATGTCCGGTACGCCTTGGAAACTAATGTTCTCAAAGATAGGATCAAACTTAACTCTATATTCAATCAATGCCTTGTCGGGTAGGCCTCCAAGACTGTACATGCCGCCAAGGATGTTAGAAACATGATGCCCTAACTCTTCTCCGTCAGCTGAGGCTCCATTCGCTTTACGATATCGTTTGTTTTGCCGACCCGTAACGATCAAAATCCCTTCACCTCCTGCACCGTGGGCCGGCTTAATCACGAAATCCTCGTACTCTCCGAGCATCGTGCCAAGATGCTCGATTTCATGGATGATTTCAACCACACCATACAACGGTGGCACAGGCACGCCGGCTCTTATGGCAAGCTCCTTCGTGAAGAGCTTATTATCAACTAGGGGAAAGTTACGTCGCGGATTATAGGGCAGAATAAAGTCGGCGTTTCGCTCGTTAAGCCCCATGACACCCAGCTTTCGAAGCCTAGTCCAGGGAAACTCGAACTTACCCCATATCAAAACGCTAACCCCTCAATGCGGCACGAAAACGCCAAAGCTCCGTTAGACGATATCCTGTATATCGGCCAAGAAGAAGCGTCATCGCCAAGATCACTAGCAACAATTCCGGAAAAACAAAAACCAAATGCTCTAAGTAAAGGCTACTCATACATAAATAGCCGAGAGCAGCGACACCGAGGCTACCCAATCCCTGCATCAGTGCTTCCGCAGGACCCAGCTCCTCCCATACTAGGGACATTCGCTCAATCGTCATGGCCAAAATCACCATCGGAAAGAGAGCGACAGACAAACCCTTATCGAATCCTAACTTGTGGCTAAACAAGCTCACCATCGCCATGAGCATTATGACGATAATGAGCACCGATGCCAGTCGTGGAACCAACAGAAGCTTCAGATATTCGAGATAGAATCGAATCAACAAGCCTAAAGCTATTAAGACACTGAATAGGATTATCCCCCATAGCAGTTCGGTCTCTCTAAAGGCTAATGCGATTAGGATGGGCATGAATGTCCCGAAGGTCTTTAAGCCAATCACGTTACGGAGGAAAACAATCAAGAATGCCCCAACAGGGACCATTAAGAGTATTCGGTATACATTTTGTGTTCCTACAGGCAAGCTGTAGAGAGAGTACTCCATCAACCGTGAACCCATTTGACGAGCACGTTGCTCTGCAACTACAGTTCGGTCCTGGGCGCGCTCCGTTACCGAATATTCTACTTTGCTGCTCTTAGAGCCCAAGACATCGAGCACCGGCGAATCACCCGCATGCCAGATGATCGCCCCTACCGGTAACCCATACTCGCCCGTTTGAGGATCGATAGATAGCCATTGTTTCCCATCATATATTTGAAGCCAAGGGGTCAATGATCCGTGACTAATCCCATCCTTTAGAACCAATAAATAGGCCATTCTGGACGGAATCTTTGCTGCAGAAAGCAAATCTTTGACCCGCCTAACCCAATCCTCAGCATGCTCCACACCTTGACGAAGCAGCATGATATTTGGGTCTGATGTCGGGGAGTTTAGACGAACAAGCAACTCTCGCACATAGGTCGAGGAGTCTGCAGACTTACTTCTGACATCTGTCATCAACCCTTCAGCCGCTGAAGCAAGAACATCGGTAAGTTGACTGGATGGAAGTTCCGGCTCTCCAGGTAAAGGAGGAGCCACGTTCGCTAAAGAACTGTCCTTAGCGAGGTGGATACGATAATAGAGAACTTGATCACCTTTGACTTCTCTAACGGCCCACTGAGCTACCCGATGAATCCCATCGTCTTCTGTGGTTAGTCCATAATTTCCGGAGACGAAACTCTCGTTGACCACCGTATAACCATTTGGCTGTCTGGGAATATGGAATCTGACCTTAACTGGGGCATCTCGCTTTGCTCGAAATTCAATTCGGGCTTCGACGGTCCAAACATCCGCACTTTCAGTAGGGAGCAAAGGAAGACCTAACTGATTTACTTTGAACCAGCAGAGAGAGAGCCCAATACTAACGAGCAATAGTGCCAAAACTTTCACATGAGCACTACGCACAAAGACCCCCAATATTAGAGAAGGTAGCTGGCTTTATCGGCCAGCTCCAGAGTGACTTTCGGTTGACCGGACCGCGCAGGTATCGGTATCAGCCTTAAATAGAAATGTTTCAGACGCATCTACCAAGGCCACATTTTCGAGGAAACTTCGCCCGAGCAGGAGTGGGTAGTTAAAATTGCTTCGATCATTCAGCGTGAATTCGGTCTCATACTCCCGCCCATTTTTACAAACGACGAGTGTAACCACATCGCGAGTTGATGACTTAGCCAGTCGCTCTTTTATTACCGCTGTACGAATCAGCGGACGCTCTATTAGAGTCTTCTTTTTCTCTTCATCCTGAATGAAGCTAAACCTGACCCAATCTTTACCCTCTTTAGTGAAATGCTCAACTTGGTTCGCATGCACAGAGGAGGTCTTCGCTCCCGTATCTAGCTTGGCGGTAACCCTCAATCCCCAAGGTTTGAGATACACAGCCTCTAACCAACCCATTACGCGTTTTTCGTCTTTCGCAGGGAGGGGTGAGCTGTCATCGGCTCTGAGAAAGCCTAAAAAAGAAAACTCCATTAAGACAACCAGTGCAAGAACGAAAACAACTGGTCTCGGCCTAGTCCTATGAAGATTAGTTGTATCAGCCCACATTGAGGTTGTATCTTTAAGGCCGCTAACGCTTAGCTATCGGAGGATAAGATCAATCAGACGGAAGAGTGAGACCCTTCTTCTGACTCGCATAAAATGCCGCGACATCTTTTATATCCTCTTCACTTAGAGTGTATGCGAATCCCATCATCATTGGATTTGTTCGGCTGCCTGATTTGTAGTCATGAAGCGCCTGTATCAAATAGCTTTCATATTGACCCGCCAAACGAGGAAAGAGATCATCCTGACTGTTACCATCTTCACTGTGGCAACTTGCACACGTAGCTGCCTTTGTTTTCCCCGCAACTGGGTCACCAGTCACCGGAAGAGATGAATTCATCCCGCGGAACTTAGACACATAAGCCGCGATATCTTCCATATCTTGGTCGGTTAAATTATCTGCGTTTCCTTTCATGCTGCCATGCTTGCGCTCGTCATCCTTGTAAGCTTTGAGGGAGGAGACAACATATCCCGCATGCTGCCCACCTACACGAGGCACATGGTAGGTTGGGTAAGTATTCGTATACCCAGCAATGCCGTGACAGCCCTGACAAGTATAAAATTTCTTTTTCCCCTCGTTGACATCTCCTTCAGCCTGCGCCGAAGTAACGGCGACTGAGAACAAACCTAAGGTCAACAGGAATTTGAACAACATGTTTCGCATCGTCGGTGCTCCAACTTTCAAAATCTTGAATTCAACTCAACGCCTTCCCGGTTGAGTATAAGGCTAAATTTGTTCCAACTGTTACAGAGAAGCCATCTATTAATATGCAGGGCCCACTATAGTCAACCGTCAGAATTCAACTGACGGTTGTGGCAATGGGTTTTACATACTTAAAGCTTGCTTTAAGGCTTCTTCGACATCAGCAGTATCGAGCGGTGTTTCTTCCTCAGTTTCGCCCAAGTCCTCCATTTGCGCACGTCTCTTACGATCCAAATGGTAAGCAAGACCGGTACCTGCTGGTATCAAACGGCCAACAATCACGTTTTCCTTCAGGCCCATGAGCTTGTCACTAGAGCCGCGTATAGCTGCCTCTGTAAGTACACGAGTGGTTTCTTGGAAAGATGCAGCCGAGATGAAAGACTCAGTTGACAAGGACGCCTTAGTGATACCGAGCAACATTGGCTCGAAGCAGGCGGGTATCTTACCCTCTGCTTCAACTCGATCATTTTCTTCATGGTATCGAGCGCGATCAACCTGTTCACCTTTTAAGAAAGTGGTATCACCGGGATCTGTTATTTCAACCTTGCGCAACATCTGACGGATAATCACTTCAATGTGCTTGTCATTGATTTTCACACCTTGCAATCGGTATACGTCCTGAATCTCTTTAACGAGATAAGATGAGAGTTCAGCTACACCGCGCAAACGTAGAATGTCATGTGGGGTCAGATCGCCTTCAGCAATCGTTTCTCCTTGCTCAACATGCTCACCCTCGAAAACAGTGATGTGACGCCACTTTGGAATTAAGACCTCGTGCTGACCACCCTGACCATCAGTAACGATCACGCGACGCTTACCTTTTGTTTCTTTGCCAAAGCTGATCGTACCCGTAGCCTCTGCAAGTATCGCAGGGTCCTTAGTTTTTCTTGCTTCAAACAAATCCGCTACTCTGGGTAGACCACCGGTAATATCACGAGTTTTGCTGGATTCTTGAGGTATTCTCGCAAGAACGTCACCAACTTCTACCTGGCCGCCGTCTTCAATACCGATGATTGCGCCAGCTGGCAGGAAGTATTGCGCGGCGATTTCTGTCGATGGAATGAAAATGTCATTTCCTTTCTCGTCGACCAACTTGACCATCGGTCTTAGATCCTTACCTGATCCACCACGTTGTTTTGGATCGATAACAACTTTAGAACTCAGTCCAGTTACTTCATCTGATTGCTCACGAACCGTCACACCGTCAATGAAGTCCACTAAACGAGCGAAGCCCTTCACTTCCGTGACGACGGGGTGCGTATGCGGATCCCAAGTTACTACGATTTGTCCAGCTTTTACCTTGTCACCATCGTGAACGGTTGAGACTGCGCCGTAAGGTATCTTGTAGCGTTCTCTTTCACGCCCGTGCTCATCGATAACACTGACTTCACCGGACCTTGAAACAGCAACCAGGTTATTATCTTTGTTCGCAACGGTTTTCACGTTGTTGAGCTTTATCGTGCCAGCCGATTTAACTTCAACATTACTAATCGCTGCTGATCTAGACGCTGCACCACCAATATGGAAAGTACGCATGGTCAGCTGAGTACCCGGCTCACCAATAGACTGAGCGGCTATAACGCCAATTGCCTCACCACCATTGACCATATGACCGCGACCGAGATCACGACCATAACAGGCGGCACATACACCATGACGAGTAGCACAGGTAATAACCGATCTAACTCTTACATTGTCTACACTATGATCTTCTAGAAGAACTACAGCCTGCTCATCCAACATATTACCGGCTTCAATCAGTAATACATTACTTGCAGGGTCGTAGATGTCCTCTGCGAGTACACGACCCAGAACACGCTCCGCTAAAGGCTCAACAACATCACCACCTTCAATGAGGGGGGCCATGAGCAAACCTTCGTTAGTGCCGCAATCTTCCTCAGTAATAACAAGATCTTGCGCCACATCGACCAGTCGACGAGTGAGGTAGCCAGAGTTTGCAGTCTTAAGCGCCGTATCGGCGAGACCTTTACGAGCACCGTGTGTGGAAATGAAGTATTGCAATACATCAAGCCCTTCACGGAAATTAGCGGTGATGGGCGTTTCAATAATAGAGCCGTCTGGCTTAGCCATCAATCCACGCATACCAGCCAACTGCCTTATCTGAGCAGCGGAGCCTCTAGCTCCGGAATCGGCCATCATAAATACGGAGTTGAATGACTTCTGTTGAGCTATAGTCCCATCAGGCTTAACCACATCCTCGGTCCCAAGGCCATCCATCATGACCTTAGCCACTTGGTCATTCGCATGCGACCAGATATCAACAACCTTATTATATCGCTCTCCATCAGTTACCAGACCGGAAGCATACTGATTTTGGATTTCCTTCACTTCCTTTTCGGCTGCAACGATTATCTCCTCTTTACGCTCTGGAATAGCCATGTCATCTACGCCGAATGACATACCTGCCCGTGTCGCGTACAGGAAGCCGGTGTACATTAATTTATCGGCGAAAACTACCGAAGCCTTAATACCCAGCGCGCGGTAGGAGTGATTGATCAGCCTAGAAATTGCTTTCTTAGTCATATCCTGATTGATCATCTCAAAAGGGATACCCTCAGGGACAATCATCCAAATAATCGCACGACCAACCGTTGTCTCAACGCGTTTTGTTACCACTGTCCGTTCGCCATCTTCAGAAATCGTGGTCTCTTTGATTCGAACTATCACTTTGGCTTGTATATCTACAGCGCGGTTCTGGAGCGCTCGCTCCACTTCACCGACATCCGAAAAGATCATGCCAGCGCCTTTAGCGTCGATGCGTTCACGGCTCATGTAATAAAGACCGAGTACCACGTCCTGTGTTGGATTGATGATCGGCTCACCATTCGCGGGTGACAGAATATTATTGGTAGCCATCATTAGAGTACGAGCCTCTAACTGCGCCTCTAGAGACAGAGGAACATGCACGGCCATCTGGTCACCGTCAAAGTCGGCATTAAATGCTGTACAGACGAGCGGGTGCAACTGAATTGCCTTACCTTCAACCAAGGTAGGCTCAAACGCCTGAATGCCAAGTCGATGAAGCGTTGGGGCTCTGTTTAACATCACGGGATGTTCACGGATAACCTCGTCAAGGATATCCCAAACTTCCGCACTTTCTTTTTCGACCATTTTCTTTGCGGCTTTAATGGTCGTCGCAAGTCCACGGAACTGAAGTTTGCTGAAAATGAATGGCTTGAACAATTCCAATGCCATTTTCTTGGGCAACCCACACTGATGTAGCTTTAGTGTCGGCCCGACAACAATTACAGAGCGACCGGAGTAATCAACACGTTTACCCAATAGGTTTTGACGGAAACGGCCTTGCTTGCCTTTGATCATGTCAGCAAGGGATTTTAACGGCCTCTTATTGGAACCCGTTATTGCACGTCCTCTTCGACCGTTGTCCAAAAGTGCGTCTACTGACTCCTGCAACATACGTTTTTCATTGCGCACGATAATTTCCGGCGCATTTAAATCGAGGAGTCGTTTTAGCCTATTGTTTCTGTTGATAACCCTTCTATAAAGATCATTAAGGTCCGAGGTCGCAAAACGACCTCCATCCAGAGGAACAAGCGGGCGCAATTCAGGTGGAAGCACCGGAAGAACGGTAAGGATCATCCACTCCGGTTTGTTATTTGAGATAATTAGAGACTCAATTGCTTTCAGTCTTTTGCTGTATTTCTTGATCTTAGTCTCTGAGTTCGTCCCTTCAATACCCTCACGAAGCATAACGACTTCACTTTGGAGATCCATCGTACGCAGCAATTCATGAATGGCTTCCGCGCCCATTTTGGCTACAAAATCTTCACCGTATTGCTGAGTCGCCTCATAGAACTCTTCTTCATTCAGAAGCTTTCCGCGCTCAAGAGGTGTCTGCATTGGATCGATGATCACGTAGGATTCGAAATAAAGCACACGCTCAATTTCTCTCAAGGTCATATCGAGCAACAAGGCTATTCGAGACGGTAATGACTTTAAGAACCAGATGTGCGCAACTGGGCTTGCAAGATCGATGTGCCCCATTCGTTCACGTCTTACCTTGGAGAGGGTCACTTCTACCCCACATTTTTCACAGATAACGCCGCGATGCTTAAGCCGTTTATATTTGCCGCACAGGCATTCATAATCGCTTACAGGCCCGAAGATCTTCGCGCAGAACAGCCCATCTCGTTCAGGTTTAAACGTTCTGTAGTTGATGGTTTCCGGCTTTTTGACCTCTCCATACGACCAAGACCGAATCATTTCTGGTGAAGCCAGACTGATTCGAATGTTGTCGAAATCTTCGACCTGATTTTGTCTCTTCAAAAAACTAATTAAATCTTTCACTGGTCATCTCCAAATCTGGGTATTGCGCTCAGGGCCTAAGCCCGATCACCTGCAAAAAAGTACTTTATTCCTGTTCCAATTCGATATTTATACCGAGGGAACGTATTTCCTTGATCAGTACATTGAAAGATTCCGGCATAGCGGCCTCCATTCGGTGATCGCCATCAACAATATTTTTGTAGATTTTGGTTCGGCCGGTAACGTCGTCAGACTTCACTGTCAGCATTTCCTGCAACGTATAGGCAGCCCCATAAGCCTGTAATGCCCAGACCTCCATTTCACCAAATCTCTGCCCACCGAATTGAGCCTTACCACCAAGCGGTTGTTGAGTAACCAAACTGTATGGACCAGTAGAACGGGCATGCATTTTGTCATCCACCAAGTGGTTCAGCTTAAGCATATACATACAGCCTACTGTGACGTCACGCTCAAACTGCTCACCCGTTCGTCCGTCGTAAAGTCGGGTCTGACCGCTCTCAGGAAGACCAGCCAGCTTGAGCATATTTTTGATATCTGCCTCACTTGCTCCATCGAATACTGGAGTAGCCATCGGAACACCACCCTTAAGGTTGTAAGCTAACTCTACAATTTCTGCGTCAGTCAATTGATCTAAGTCTTCCGTGTTGCCACTGCTGTTATAGATATCAGCCAGGAACTTTCTGAGCTCATCGACTTTCGCCTTGGCTTCCAGCATTTTCCCAATTTTGATTCCAAGTCCACGCGCCGCCCATCCAAGGTGGGTCTCTAGAACCTGACCGACGTTCATTCGAGAAGGAACACCCAGCGGATTTAGTACGATATCAACAGGCGTACCATCTGCAGAGAATGGCATATCCTCGACCGGAACAATCTGGGAAATAACACCCTTGTTTCCGTGTCGACCTGCCATTTTGTCACCTGGCTGAACCCTTCTTTTAACAGCCAAGTAAACCTTGACCATTTTTAGAACACCTGGAGGAAGGTCATCACCAATCGCTATTTTTCTCTTTTTCTCTTCTAGCCTTTTAGCCATCTCTTCACGTTGTTGCGTGATTTGCAGACTAATAGTCTCCAGCTGAAGGTTCACGTCTTCATCTTTGATTCTTATTTCAAGCCACTGGGATGGTTTCAGACCAGAGAGATATTCTTCTGTAATCGTTGTTCCAGACTTAAGCTTGGATGGGCCTGACACGGCTACTTTACCTAGTACCATGGTCTCGACTCGCTGATAGAAATCCAACTCAATAATTCTGAGCTGATCATTGAGGTCTTTCTTGACGCTTTCAATTTCAGCCTGTTCGATTTGTTTTGCTCGCTCGTCCTTCTTAACACCATCACGAGTGAATACCTGTACATCAATTACAGTACCATCCATACCAGAAGGTACTCTCAGGGATGTATCTTTAACGTCAGACGCCTTTTCACCAAAAATTGCCCTTAGTAGCTTTTCCTCAGGGGTCAACTGGGTTTCACCCTTAGGGGTCACTTTACCAACCAAAATATCGCCGGCTTTTACTTCAGCACCTATATATACGATTCCTGATTCATCCAGCTTTGCCAGTGCAGCTTCACCTACATTTGGTATATCTGCAGTAATTTCTTCAGGCCCTAGCTTCGTGTCTCTGGCCACACAGGATTTTTCTTCGATATGGATCGTAGTGAAACGATCCTCTTGAACGACACGCTCTGAAATCAGAATCGAATCCTCAAAGTTGTATCCATTCCAAGGCATGAAGGCGACCAAGAGATTCTGCCCCAGTGCCAACTCACCAATATCCGTTGAAGGGCCATCAGCAAGAATGTCACCTTTGGAAACTTTATCCCCAGGCTTAACCAAAGGTTTTTGGTTGATACATGTATTCTGATTCGATCTCGTGTATTTCGTCAGGTTATAGATGTCTACACCAGGAACACCCGTTTCCGTCTCATCATCATTAACACGAACAACGATTCTGCTCGCATCGAGAAACTCAATTTTCCCACCACGCTTGGCAACGACCGTTACACCTGAGTCCCGAGCAACAATGCGCTCCATACCCGTTCCAACAAGAGGTTTCTCTGTCCTCAAAGTTGGCACGGCTTGTCGCTGCATGTTTGAACCCATCAAAGCACGGTTTGCGTCGTCATGTTCCAAAAATGGGATAAGCGAAGCAGCAACCGATACAATCTGCTTAGATGAGACATCCATGAAGTTAATGTGATCGCTGGTTGAGAGCGTGAACTCATCTTTATGGCGACAGGAAACAAGATCGTCCACAAGTCGTCCTGTCGCGTCAACACGCGCGCTAGCCTGTGCGATAAAGAACTTGCCTTCTTCAATAGCAGACAAATACTCAATTTCATCGGTTACCTTGCCATCGATTACCTTTCGATATGGCGTTTCGAGGAAGCCATACAGATTGGTCCTTGCGTATACAGACAAGGAGTTGATCAAACCGATATTCGGTCCTTCAGGCGTTTCAATAGGGCATACCCGACCATAATGGGTGGTGTGTACGTCACGGACTTCAAAGCCGGCACGCTCACGAGCCAAACCACCCGGCCCCAAAGCTGACACCCGCCTCTTGTGTGTCACTTCAGAAAGCGGATTGTTTTGATCCATAAACTGTGACAACTGACTCGAACCAAAGAATTCTTTTATGGAAGCAGCAACTGGCTTCGCGTTAATGATTTCCTGTGGCATCAGGCTTTCAGCGTCAGCAAGAGAAAGACGCTCCTTCACCGCACGCTCAACGCGGACCAATCCTAGCCTAAATTGGTTTTCCACCATTTCACCAACAGAGCGAACACGTCTATTGCCAAGATGATCGATGTCATCGACGGTTCCCAGTCCGTTTCGGATGTTAATCAACTCCCTCAAGACATCAATAATGTCATCTTTGGTCAAGATACCAGGACCAGTGACTTCGGAACGTCCCAACCTTCTATTGAACTTCATTCGTCCAACAGAAGAGAGATCGTATCGATCAGAAGAAAAGAATAAATTATCGAAAAGCGTATGTGCCGCTTCCTTAGCGGGTGGCTCACCAGGGCGCATCATTCGATAGATCTCTACCAGAGCATCTAGCTGCGTTTCTGTAGAGTCGATTCGTAGAGCATTTGAGATGTATGGACCGCGATCCAGCTCATTTACAAACAGAGTGTCTACAAACTCAACTTTAGCAGCAATGAGCCGTGAAATTAGATCTTCCGTAATTTCATCATTGACCTTAGCTACAATTTCGCCAGTGTCAGCAACAACGACGCTCTTAGCTAGGATCTTTCCGAGGAGATAGTCTCTTGGCACCTCGAGTAAGTTGACACCCGCTTTTTCAATCTGTCGAATATGACGCGCGGTAATACGGTGTCCTTTTTCGATCAGCACCTTACCGTCAACTTCTACGTCAAAGCTCGCAATATCACCCTTTAAACGATCAGGAATCAATTCGAGCAGAATCGTATCTTCTTTAAAGACGTAACGATTTGTCTCAAAGAACAAATGAATAATGTCTTCATCGGTATATCCGAGCGCACGAAGTAAAACCGTGGCAGGAAGCTTCCTTCGACGATCAATACGGACAAACACGCAATCTTTGTGATCAAACTCGAAATCAAGCCAAGAGCCACGATAGGGGATAATCCTTGCATTGAACAAGAGCTTACCGGATGAGTGTGTTTTACCTCGATCGTGATCGAAAAAGACACCAGGCGATCGGTGCAACTGAGATACGATGACTCGTTCGGTACCGTTAATTACGAATGTACCCGTATCGGTCATTAGTGGGATCTCTCCCATGTAGATTTCTTGTCTTTTGACTTCCTTTACAACTTTGGCGTTTGCGGGAGCTTCTTTGTCATAAAGAACAAGATGAACTAGAACCCGTAACGGAGCCGCATAGTTTGCACCACGCTGCTGACATTCTTTTACATCGAACGTTGGTTCACCCAAGGTGTAGTCGACGTACTCGAGGACAGCGTGCCCCGCATGGCTAGAGATCGGGAAAACGGACTTTAGAGCCGCGTGCAAACCCTCATCTTCGCGGTCTGATAACGCTACATTCGCTTGAAGAAAGCGTTTGTATGAATCGACCTGCGTCGTCAAAAGATAAGGGACGTCGAGTACATCGCGTCGTTTACCAAAACTGTTGCGGATGCGTTTCTTCTCAGTGAAAGAATAGGCCATAACGGTTCCTTACCTTGCGGTTAAAACATTAAACAAAGATATGTCGTATATACGTTTTGAGTATAAATCGACTTTAAAACTGATCGAGGTTTTCAGAGACTATTCAACGCGATTAGGCGGGTCTCTTTTTCTCGCGGTGGCGTTATCAAATACCGATAACGTCACAATAGCACCAAAAGGCCGGCAGCTATCGCTACCAGCCTTGGCACTCTACAGGACCTGGTAAACAATCAATTACTTGATGTCTACCGTTGCGCCTGCTTCAACAAGTTGCTTCTTGACGTCTTCAGCTTCGGCCTTAGCAACACCTTCCTTAACGGTAGATGGGGCGCCTTCAACAAGGTCCTTAGCTTCTTTCAGACCAAGACCCGTTACAGCGCGAACAACCTTAATAACGTTGACTTTATTGTCACCGAAACCAGTCATCACTACATCGAACTCTGTCTTTTCTTCTGCTGCCGCTGCGCCACCAGCTGCTGCTGCAGGAGCAACAGCCACAGCTGCCGCAGCTGAAACGCCAAACTTCTCTTCCATTGCAGAAATGAGGTCAACAACCTCCATTACTGACATGTTTGAGATTGCTTCTAAAATATCGTCTTTTGAAACTGCCATCGAATTTCTCCGAAATTAAATCATTCACCAGCGAGTTAAGAACTACGCTGCCTGTTTTTGATCGCGAATCGCCGCAACGGTGCGTGTAAGTTTCGCGTGCGGTTCTGCAAGGGTTCGGACGAACTTCTCGATCGGTGCTTTCATGGTGCCCATGAGAATACCAATCGCCTGCTCCTTAGTCGGAAGCTTAGATAGTCGTTCGAGCTCTGACGGACCGTACTGCTTACCACCTATCGCTACCAGTTTTGTGATGAGTTTGTCACTCTTCTTACTGAATTCGCTGATGATCCTTGCTGCAGAGCCTGGATCTTCGAGTGAAAATGCAAGAATCAGAGGACCAACCATACCTTCTTGCATGCATTCAAACTCGGTACCTTCAACGGCTTTACGTGCAAGCGTATTTTTTACAACTCGCATGTAAACACCCGATTCCCGAGCAGTCTTACGCAATTCAGTCAACTCACTCACCGTTAGACCACGGTATTCCGCAGCTATAGCTGAATGAGCCTTGGCAGCAATAGCGGAAACTTCTGCGACGACAGCAATTTTGTCATCTAGTCTCAGCGCCACTCTCTTTCTCCAAATAAAATCTGAACGGCTTTGGGAAACCATTCAGAGCCACAACAACACCCACATCCTAGGATGATACGGTGCAATTTACGGCTCCTTTCGCCAATAATTGACTCAAGTACACCGTCTGCGCAGGCAATTAATTAAGCACTCTTCGTGCGCCTGCGGTCTTTGACGATCACCGGAGGCTCAACCACCGGCAACCCAAAGTTCTAATTTTTTAAGCAACGATACTTGCTTGATCGATCGCCAGTCCGGGACCCATCGTTGAAGAAACCGTGATCTTTCGAAGGTAGATACCTTTTGAGGTTGATGGCTTGATCTTCTTGAGATCAGCCAAAAGTGCCTCTAAGTTTTCCTTCAACGCAGTTGATTCAAAGTTGACCTTGCCAATCGTGCAATGAATAATGCCTTTCTTATCTGTGCGATAGCGAACCTGGCCTGCTTTTGCATTTTTAACAGCTGTAGCCACATCGGCGGTTACGGTTCCAACCTTAGGATTAGGCATTAATCCACGTGGCCCCAGTACTTGACCGAGCTGCCCAACAACACGCATTGAGTCGGGTGTTGCAATAACAACATCGAAATTCATTTCACCTGCTTTAATTTGGGCAGCCAGGTCATCCATACCAATGATATCGGCGCCCGCTTCCTTAGCCGCATCAGCATTTGCACCTTGTGCAAATACCGCAACGCGTGCTGATTTACCTGTACCGTTAGGGAGCACTGTTGCACCTCGCACAGCCTGATCTGACTTTCTAGGATCAACACCCAGAATCACCGCCACATCAACCGCTTCGACGAACTTTACCGTCGACAATTCCTTAAGAATCGCAAAGGCTTCATCCGCAGAGTAGGCTTTTCCAGCCGATACTTTTTCACTTATTATTTTCGCTCGTTTCGTCAGCTTTGCCATCTTATAGGCCCTCCACTTCCAAGCCCATACTCAGGGCACTGCCCGCGATCGTCTTGATAGCAGCCTCTTCATCTGCCGCCGTTAGATCGGGTTGCTTAATCTTTGCAACGTCGGCCAACTGGGCACGCGTGATTGTCCCAACCTTGACGGTATTGGGATTACTGCTACCTTTTGCTAGACCGATTGCTTTCTTGATAAGGACCGTTGCAGGAGGTGTCTTGGTAATGAAGGTGAAACTTTTGTCCGCATAAACCGTAATGACAACAGGAAGCGGAAGCCCCTTTTCAACATTCTGCGTAGCCGCGTTGAACGCCTTACAGAATTCCATAATATTGACACCGCGCTGACCTAGCGCTGGACCTATTGGTGGACTTGGATTCGCCTCACCTGCTTTGACTTGCAGCTTGATATAACCTGTTATTTTCTTTGCCATCTTTCTCTCCTTTGGGTCAAACGCCTTATCGGCTCCCCATTCACGACACTGACCTAATCTTCCCCAAAACTGGAGCTATAGATATAAATCAGCCCTTTTCAACCTGTCCGAAATCCAACTCAACCGGTGTTGCCCGACCAAAAATCAGAACAGATACTCTTAAACGACTTTTTTCATAGTTGACTTCTTCAACTACACCATTGAAATCCTTGAATGGCCCCTCAATGACCCGAACTACCTCGCCAACCTCAAATAGGATTTTTGGTTTCGGCTTTGCGGCACCTTCTTCAACCCTACCCAATATAGTTGCGGCTTCCTTATCAGTGATTGGCGCCGGCCTATCGGATGTTCCACCTATAAACCCGAGCACTCTCGGGATCTCTTTAACCAGATGCCATGTTTCATCATTGAGTTCCATCTGAACAAGAACATACCCAGGAAAGAACTTTCTTTCGCTCTTCCTCTGTTGACCCATCCTCATTTCGACCACTTCTTCCGTCGGCACAAGAATACGGCCGAAGAACTCCTCTAATCCAGAACGTGCAATACGTTCCTCAAGAGCCCTTTTAACTTGATTCTCATAATTAGAGTAGGCGTGTACAACATACCAGCGTAGGGACATAGTTATTTCCCTTGCCCAGTGAGAAGACTTACACCCCAAAACAGTCCGGCATCAAGCGTCCATAGGACCAATCCGACTATAAACACGAGCGCAACCACGACCATGGTCGACTGAACGGTTTCTTGCCTTGTCGGCCAGACCACCTTACGAACCTCTATACGAGACTCCTTAAGGAAAGAGGCAAAGTCGCCTCCTACTTTTGTTGTCAAAATCAGCGCTATTGCCAGTATGACCGTGCCGAGCATACCCAGCACCCTATAAATGTTAGCCTTATCAGCAAAGTAGTAAAAACCGACTATGCCAGCAATAATTAATAATATCGCTAGAGTCAACTTTGCCGTATCGACCCACCTTGATGGCGAATCCACTCGTGCTGTCATTGGAAATTCCTTAATGCAGTTTTGTTTTGCTAACAGGGCGCAAGGAAATGGCAGGCCAGGAGGGTCTCGAACCCCCAACCTGCGGTTTTGGAGACCGCTGCTCTACCAATTGAGCTACTGACCTTTAACCTTGCCTTTAAGACGCCCCCTTCTCAGGGGGCTTAAACTAACTTACGCAATCACCTTTGAAACGACGCCGGCTCCAACTGTACGTCCGCCTTCACGAACCGCAAAGCGCAAACCTTCGTCCATAGCAATCGGGTTGATCAGCTTTACCGTTACCTTCACGTTGTCACCAGGCATCACCATCTCTACTCCAGATGGCAAATCAACCGATCCCGTTACGTCCGTCGTACGGAAGTAAAACTGCGGACGGTATCCATTGAAAAATGGCGTATGACGACCACCTTCATCCTTAGACAATACGTAAATCTCAGCCTCAAAGTGCGTATGCGGCTTAATCGATCCAGGCGCCGCCAATACTTGACCACGCTCAACATCTTCACGCTTCGTACCACGCAACAGTACACCCACGTTATCGCCCGCCTCACCTTGATCCAACAGCTTACGGAACATTTCAACACCCGTGCACGTCGTCTTAACCGTGTCACGAATACCTACAATCTCAACTTCCTCACCTACCTTCACGCGACCACGTTCAATACGGCCCGTTACTACCGTTCCTCGACCCGAAATCGAGAACACGTCTTCAATCGGCATCAGGAATGGCTTTTCAATATCACGCTCAGGCTCCGGAATATAACTATCCAGCGCATCTACCAGCTTGATGATCGCAGGCACACCAATCTCACTCTGGTCCCCTTCAAGCGCCTTCAGCGCAGA
>Ga0316222_1002304_pt1 | contig 20709 bp, 16 predicted proteins | sample TBH18011metaG_FD_206008 | JGI IMG/M metagenome (GOLD analysis project Ga0316222, IMG submission 206008) | Freshwater microbial communities from Trout Bog Lake, Wisconsin, USA - TBH18011 | ecosystem: Environmental > Aquatic > Freshwater > Lake > Hypolimnion/Profundal zone | place: USA: Wisconsin...
GTCACCCATTGTCACTTTCAGTCACGAAAGTGAGAATGGCGGAGAGAGGGGGATTCGAACCCCCGATACGGCTTTTGACCGTATACCGGTTTAGCAAACCAGCGCCTTCAGCCACTCGGCCATCTCTCCAAACCATTGATTCTATTGCTTATTTTCGCAATTGCTGACACCGCGCATTTTGCCATTGCATACCGCCGTTGCATACCGTAGGATATAGTTGTTATGACAAACCCCAGCAGCACTAAAACAGCGGCTGCAAATAGCAGCCGGAAACTAACCACAACCAGCAGAGATGGCAAGTGGGAAACCTTTGTCAATTTCGCGGGACTCATGCGCTACGTTCCCAACGGGATGTATTACGCACGGGCGAAGGTGCTCGGCAAACATGGCAAGCCGGTCGTAACGCGTGCCAGCTTGGAAACGGATGTCTTCACCACGGCCAAAGACCGGCTGCGCGGCAAGATAATCGAACTGCGAACGCCAAAAAACCCCAAAGCGGCGACGGGAACATTTGCCGACGGACGCGCCAAGTTTGACCAAGCGACAAACACGCGCCGCGACTTGGCCGAAACCAGCCGGGTTTATCGCCATCGCTGCGTTGATTGCATCGTCCGTTCATGGCCGAGTCTTGAGACGCGCCGTGCTGACACCATCACCGAGGATGAAATGCAGCAGTGGGCAAAAGACTACGCCGACAAATACGCCGCACCGTTTTGCAATGGTTCGTTGAACGTGTTCCGCGAAATTCTCGCGCTGGCCGGATTGAAACACGACGAAAACCCAGCCTACAAAATCAAACGGCTGGGCGTGCCACAAAAAGAACCGGAACTGCCCACTGCCGACGAGTTCACAAAAGTAGTCGCCGCCATGCGTAATTCAGGCGCGGCCACCTGCAAGGCCAATGCGGATTTGGCAATGTTTTTAGCCTTGTCTGGTGCCCGCAAAAAAGAGGCTTGGGGCGTGCTTTGGCGCGATGCGGATTTTGAAAAAAATGAAATTGTGATTAGCTGCGCCAAACGCCGGACAGCCAGCCAAGAGCGGCGGACGCGGCGCGTTGCAATGGTGCCCGCCATGCGGGTTTTTCTGGAACGGTTGAAAGCTGAATTAAACCCCAAGCCGGAAGACCCTATTTGTCGCGTGAAAACGTGCGATGAAGCGCTGACGGCGGCGTGCAAAAAAGTGGGCTGCCTCCGGCTGACGCATCACGGCTTGCGGCATCTGTTCGCCACATTCTGCATCGAAGCCGGAATTGACATCCCCACCGTGTCGCGCTGGCTTGGGCATTCAGACGGCGGTGCACTTGCCATGCGGGTTTATGGGCATCTGCGCCGCGAACATGCACAACAAGCCGCACAAAAAGTCACCTTCGGTATGCCGGTCTTGCTGCCGCAAATTGTCGAGCAAAAGTCGTTACCGGAAACGCCAGCGGTCGAGATGCTGGCGGAGACCACTACGGCTCATTAAACGGCTTCAACTGCGGCGGGGGGGTCGCGTGACGCATGTATTTGTCAATGCCGTTGCTCCGGTTGCTGTGATGGCACCGTTGAACGGATGGGTCTTGTTCTGGCGCTGAAGAATGAACCACCTTGCGCGAGCGATATATTCTGCACTACGCCAGAATTTGAGATTCCACTGTTTGCTGGCCTTCTTCTCCACCCGCCGGACGGTCATGCAGACGCGGGGTCGCGTGACGCATATAGCGTCCTTCGGCATTATCATTCCGTCGGCGGTTCATCACCTGCGCTTGCAACCGGCAAAACTGGTTCCCAGCCATCCGGCACAGGACTAACGCCTTGTGGCGAGTCCTCGCATTGTTCCGCGAAGCAGCGCAATGCGGCACGCCATGACTTGTGAATTTGCCAGCCTTCTGTTTCGTTGTATCGCAGCCAGCGATTTACCACATCGTCGGAGATGTTGTTTTCAGCTGCGAATAAATAGACTTCATTCAAATCAGCTGGGGTTTTTTTAGAAGCAGCTGCTCGCGGAGCGAGCGTCTTGGTTGTCTTTTTTTTCTTTTGCTTTTCCATCTGCGTTTGCATCTGCTTGTGCTTCTGCATGGCGTTACCAGCGTTACCAGCGTTACCAGCGTTAGCAGGCGTTACAAGTGCGTTACCAGTGGTGTTGTGCCGATGCTTTTCCCTGAATATGGCGACCCGAGCACGTGTTTTTTCCCGCCTCTGCTCCTCGGTGGCAGTCTGACGGAAGTTTTTGTAATTGATAATGCCCCAACCCCATGAGCGATGTTCGTCGAGCCTCTTAATGCGGCGTCCGTCATGGTCTGGAGTTCGACTTTCAGGGTCAGGCTGCTCTAGCATGGCGAGCATGGCTGTGACATCCTGCAATGGAATCCGTGTTCGGGCGGCAATCGCCGATGGGGTCATGTCCACGACGCCGTCCATGTCCGCCAACACAAGCAAATCCATAAAAAAATGACGCAGCTGGTAATCATCTGCGATGGATGAATCAAAAATCTGATGAAAAACTTTGGCATACATAAAATGAAATCGTGTTTAGGTTCCCTTGGCTTTTTGGAACGGCCTAAAATTCCACAGCGGACAGGCGTAGCAGCTGCAATCGGCTATGGCGTCTGGTTCAAAGCCGTTACACTCCAAACAGAATGCCTTCACAGCTCGTCGAGGCGAGCAGTTGGACGACCAAGAAGCGACGAAATGCCCCTTGAACCTGTCAGGTGTCGTCGCGAGCCTTCCGGCGCGTTTCTGACCGATTTTCTCGTCGAGGGAGAGAGGTTGAGAAGTGGCGACTCTCATACGCCGTGCTCGACGGCTTCGACCTCGGCATCGGCGCGCTGCATCTGTTCACGAACAAAGACGAAGAACGCCGCGTCATGCTCAATTCCATCGGACCGGTCTGGGACGGCAATGAGGTCTGGCTGGTCACTGGCGGCGGCGCGCTGTTCGCCGCGTTTCCGAATGTGTATGCGACGGCGTTCTCCGGTTTCTACCTCGCACTCATGCTGCTGCTGGCAGCGCTGATTTTCCGCGCGGTCGCAATTGAGTTTCGCAGCAAGCGTCCCGAACGCTGGTGGCGGCAGATGTGGGACGTGAGTTTTTCCGTCGGCAGCATCGTGTCGTCTTTGCTCATCGGCACGGCGCTCGGCAACATCGCCTGGGGCGTGCCGGTGGACGCCAACGGTGAATTCGCTGGGACATTTCTCGGTCTCCTGTCGCCATATCCATTGCTCGTCGGCGTGACAACTGTGGCGCTATTTATGATGCACGGCGCAATTTACGGCGTGATGAAGACGGAAGGCGAACTGCACGATAAACTCCGCGTCTGGGCGATGCGCTGCATCATCTTCTTCGTCATTTGTGCTGTGACGCTGACGATGGCAACACTGCTTTATGTCCCGCACATGGCCGCGCGCGTCCGCGAAAATCCGTGGCTCTTTTCCGTCGCGCTGGCGAACATGCTGGCCATCGCCAACATCCCGCGCGAATTCCACCACGGCAACGACGGCAAGGCGTTTCTCTCGTCGTGCACAACGATCATCACACTGATGGCGTTATTTGCGTTGAACATTTTCCCGAACATGATTTACAGCCTGCCGCATCCCGAAAACAGTTTGAATATTTACAACGCCGCCTCGTCACCGAAAACGCTGGGCATCATGCTGGTCATCGCGTGCATCGGCGTGCCGGTGGTCATCGCTTACACGGTCTGCATTTACTGGATTTTTCGGGGCAAGGTAAAACTCGACCGGATGAGCTATTGAATCCACGGAGGATTTTGCGGCCAACTGATTCCATCTGCCTCTACCAGTGTTATGCCGCAGATGAGGTAGTTGCCGGGCGTGTCCTGCATGACTTCGGGGTGCATCGGGCGGGTATACTTGACCGTCTAGCGGCCATTGGTAGCCATCTCAGATGTTTTACAACCGGTCATGGCTGGTATCGCTACACCAAGCATCAACGTCATCAGCGCCGTTGTCATCCATTTTGTTTTCTTCAAAATTGTTTCGCAAAACTATTTTGGACCGGAGTTTTTGCAGATATAATGAGGTGTTACCCGCATTGGAAAATGGTCGGCGAACTTGGATTGGCAAAATCATGCACCCTCGTCCGCAAAATCGCGGCAGCTTGGTGACACGCGCTCGTCAGTCAAACCCTGTTAATTTATTTTTTGGATTTTAATTGGCAGAGTTTGAACACCGGCCAATTTATTGGTCTTCGTGGATGGAATTCAGGCGCGCAGAAACCACCTTTGATTCCATAACCATCGCCTTGAAATGCCATTCGGCTCCAGGTTCAAGCAGGGGCTGATAGTCTTTCGCGAGTCCGATCGGCCGGGCATTCTTATCAAAAAGATTCAACTCCACTCGCACGCCAAACCGCCGGCGGTCGCCCAAGTTTCGAATTTTCCCCGTGGCATAGACCAACGAACTGCCGGGTGTCTTTTCCAACCGGATGGCCGAGACGGCAAAATCATTTGTCCGGATCTCGTCTGCCGGCACGGCGGGCGCGGCGGGAGTATTGGTCGAAACGGCCTTGGTCACGAGGGCAGAACTGGCGGCGGCGTGAGGCTTGTTCAAGACCAAAAGCAGGGTCGGAATCACCGCCGCGAGAAACAGGGCGACGGCGATCGCCAGACGCTTTCGCCGGGAAATGCCGGCCTGGTTGAGGGCAGCGCCGGCGGCCAGTTTCGTTGGCTTGCCGCAATGCGGGCATTCGATGGTCTCGCCAGCAGCCTCGGCGGGAAACTCCAGATGGCCGCCGCAGGCACGGCATTCGCCCTTTACAAAATTGTCAGTGGACATTTATTGGTATTGGTGCGACAAGATATACGAAACCAATAGCTTGGCCCGCGCGTCGTATCAATTACTAACCCTATGAATCAGGACGACAAATACAAGTCGGAACACACCGTTCATTTGGAGGATCATTTCCTGACGCGGCGGCAGTTTCTCCAGCGCGCGGGCATGGGCTTTGGCGCGCTCAGCCTGGCGGCGATGTTTGGCAACGACCTCTTCGCACCGCTGGCTCACGCCATGGAAGCCGAGCCGACGCTGCTCCCGAAAATGCCGCCGCTGCCGGCGAAGGCCAAGCACGTCGTGCATATTTTTGCGCAGGGCGCGCCGTCGCATGTGGACACCTGGGATCCGAAACCGGCGCTGACCAAAATGGACGGCCAGGAAATTCCCGGGATGAACGGCGTGGCCATGGGTTCACCGTTCACGTTTTCAAAAAAAGGAAAATCCGGCCTGGAGGTCAGCGAGGTGTTTCCGCAGCTTGGCGAGCTGGCGGATGACCTGTGCGTGATCCGCTCGATGTATACCGACATCCCGGCGCACGAGGTGGCGACCATCATGATGAACACCGGCTCGCGCCTGGTGCGGCCGAGCGTCGGCTCGTGGGTGCTTTACGGTCTCGGCTCGGAAAACCAGAACATGCCGGGCTACATTTCTTTGCGGCCGGGCGGGGCGCCGCCGGGCGGCACGGCGAACTGGCAGTCGGCCTTTCTGCCGGGCATCTATCAGGGCGTGAGCATCAACACGAAGGTGCCCACGCTGAACATGCTGATCGAGAACATCCGTAATCCCGTCACGCCGCTGGCCGAGCAGCGCCGCCAGCTCGACCTCGTCCATAAGCTGAACGAGATTCACAGCCAGGATTTGCAGAAGGACGCGCAGCTTGAGGCGCGGCTGGAGGCCTATGAGATGGCGTTCAAGATGCAGACCGAGGCGACCGACGCATTCGATTTGAACAAGGAGCCCGTCGCCATGCGCGAACTATATGGGCGCAGTTCGCAGGGCAACCAACTGCTCATCGCGCGGCGGCTCATCGAGCGCGGCGTGCGCTTTGTGCAGGTGTGGGCGGGCGGCTGGGACCACCATCAGGATTTGGAAGAGCGCCTGCCCGAACGCGCCAAGGACATTGACCAGCCGCTCGCGGCCTTCATCAAGGATTTGAAGCAGCGCGGGCTTTTCGACGAGACGCTCATCGTTTGGGGCGGCGAATTCGGCCGCAAGCCGACGCGTGACCGCAACGGCGGCGACAATCCCGGCCGCGACCACAATTCCAAGGCCTTCACCACCGTGCTCGCCGGCGGCGGCGTGCGCGGCGGCATGAGCTACGGCAAGACGGACGATTTCGGCGCGGCGTCCATCGAAAATAAAGTCCACGTCCACGACCTGCACGCGACGATGCTGGCGCTGCTCGGCTTCGACCACAAGAAGCTGACCTACCGTTACAATGGCCGTGACTTCCGCCTCACGGAAACCGCCGGGGAAGTGGTCAAGGCCGTTTTCGCATGAAACGAATCCTGACGCTGACGTGGCTGGTTGGCGCTTTGATTTTTTCAAAATCGTCCGCCGCCGATTTGACGCCGGCGCAGTCGGATTTTTTTGAGAACAAAATCCGTCCCATTCTCGCCGACCATTGTTACAAGTGCCACAGCACGCTTGCGGAAAAAATCAAGGGCGGTCTCCAACTCGACAGCCGCGAGGCGTTGCTCAAGGGCGGGGACACCGGCAAGGCCATCGTGCCCGGCGATCCCGAGGCGAGTTTGCTCATCAAGGCCGTGCGCTACACCGACCCCGATTTGCAGATGCCCAAAGATAAGAAGCTCGACGACGACCAGATTGCGGATCTTGTCGCGTGGGTGAAGATGGGTGCGCCCGACCCGCGCAGCGCCACCGCCGACCAGCGGAAATGGAGCGACAACAAGACCAACCACTGGGCTTGGCAGCCGATCCGGCGCGTGGCCGTTCCCGAAGTGAGCGACCCCGACTGGTGCCAGACGCCGGTGGATAATTTCATTCTCGCCAAGCTGGACGAAAACGGCCTGAAGCCGAACCCGCCCGCCAACCGGCGCACGCTCATCCGCCGCGCCTCGTTTGACCTCATCGGCCTGCCGCCCACGCCGGAGGAAGTTCAGGCTTTCGTCAATGACACTTCGCCGGACGCGTTTGCGAAGGTGGTGGACCGGCTGCTCGCCTCGCCGCATTACGGCGAGCGCTGGGGTCGGCACTGGCTCGACGTGGCGCGCTACAGCGACACCAAGGGCCAGCCGCGCCGCAACAACGAGGACAATCTTAATCCCTTCGCCTGGACCTACCGCGACTATGTCATCCGCAGTTTCAACCAGGACAAGCCCTACAACCGGTTTATCCTTGAACAGATGGCCGCCGACCGGCTGACGACCTCGCAGGCGAACCCGCAGAACCTGGCCGCGCTCGGCTTCCTCACCGTCGGCGACCATTACATGGGGATGCAGAACGACATCCTCAACGACCGCATTGATGTCGTGTGCAAGGGTTTTCTCGGCCTTACCGTGACCTGCGCGCGGTGCCACGACCACAAGTTCGATCCGATTCCGCAAACGGATTATTATTCGCTGCGCGGCATCTTTGACAGTTGTGCGGAGCCGAAAGTTTTACCCGTCATCGTCCGGTTCACCAACACGCCGGCCTATGATGATTATGCCCGCCAGCGGGACAAGCTGACGGCCACCGCCGCCGCCCTGGAAGCCAGCCTGCCGTATTTGCGCCGGAGCACCAACTCGCCGGAAGCCAAGCGCGCCGCCATCCAGCAGGCGCAGCAGCAGTTGCGGCAGACCGAACATCAGCTCACGCTGCTCGATTTCACCAACGCCGCGTCGCCGCCGCGGGCGATGGTGCTGGAAGACATGGTGCGCGGGCATGATTCGCCGGTGTTCATCCGGGGCGAGGCCGGCAATCGTGGTGCCCTGGTGCCGCGCCGGTTCCTGCAACTGCTGTCCCCGCCGAACCGTCCGGTCTTCACGAACGGCAGCGGCCGGCTGGAACTCGCTCTTGGCGTCGCGAGCCCGAACAATCCGCTCACGCCGCGTGTGATGATCAACCGCATCTGGCAGCATCACTTCGGCCTCGGCTTCGTGCCCACGCCGGACGATTTCGGCATGATGTCCGACCCGCCGAGCCATCCGGAGCTGCTGGATTATCTGGCGATGAACTTCATGACCAACGGCTGGAGCATCAAAAAAATCCACCGGCTCATCCTGCTCTCCAGCACCTATCAGGAAAGCAGCGCCAACAATCCGCGTTACGCCCAGACCGATCCCGGCAACCGGCTGCTCTGGCGCGCGAACATCCGCCGCCTCGAATACGAGCCGCTGCGCGACTCGCTGCTGGCCATCGGCGGGCTGCTGGATCCCGCCGTCTTTGGCCGGCCGGTGGACCTGCGCGTGCATCCGGAATCCACGCGGCGCACCATCTATGATTTTATTGACCGCGCCAACATCCCGGACACGCTCATCAATTTCGATTTTGCCACGCCCGACATGGTCACCGGCATCCGGCACCAGACCACCGTGCCGCAGCAGGCGCTGTTTCTCATGAACAGCCCCATTGTCATCGACCTCGCCCGGCGGCTGGTGGCGGCGCCCGATTTTGTGGCGACACTGGACGACCTTGACCGGCTGAATTATCTCTACGAACGGATCTACCAGCGGCCACCCAGCGACGAGGAGGCCGCGCTCGGTTTGGAATTTGTGAACGAAATTCCCATTCCCGGCGACGTGCCCCCGCCGTCCGCCGGCGGTGGTGGAAAATATTTTAAGGGCGATAAAGTTGCCAAGGCCGACAAACGCGCCAACCGGATGGCGGCCGGGCAGGCGATGAAGAACCGCGCGCCGCTGACCTCGTGGGAGGAATACGCCCAAGCCCTGCTCCAAGCCAACGAAACTTACTTTGTGAATTGAACCAGTCACGAAGTGTCTGGTTCGCTTGCCATCATCCAAATCCGTCTGGAAGGGACGGCGGAATCCATCGGCCTTTTGGCTTTCCGGATTGCAGAGTTTGACCGGCCATTCATAGTTCGCCTACACTCATGTATGTTGAAACTTCCCCGCGAAAATATGCGTCAATCAAAGCCTGACTCAATGAAGACAACCATCCACGCCGTGACCGCCCAGCGGCTCCGAATCTGCTTATTCACGGCGGCGGCGTGGGTGTGCCTGAACGGTGGCGGATGGCTGCGCGCCGCCGAGGCAGCCGACATCACGGATGCTGAAATCCGCGCGGTGGTCGCGCGCGTGGCGAAACATCAGATGCATCCGCTGGCCGACGGCGATTATGCCGCCGTCCAATCAGTCGAAGCGGCGCAGGCCGCCCGGTCGCCGGTGGGGATTGCCTGGAATTATCCGTGGGGCGTCACGCTGTTTGGTTTGTTGCGCTCGGCGGCGGTGACTGGTGATCAGGCGGCGGGGCAATTTGTCGGCGAACACAATTTGATTTGCGCCCGCGACTACGCCTGGCAGGCCGGGCTGAACGGCAGCGTCACCAATCCGGCGGCCATCTCCGCCTTCCAGCGCGGTTCCGCAATCAAAGGTCTGCTGACGCTCGGCACTCTCGACAGTTGCGGCGCGATGGGCAATGAAATGCTCGAAAGCATGCTGCGCCATCCCGAATCGGTGACGCCGGAGGAAAAGGCGGTCGTGGCGCGCATCGCCGACTGGGTGGTCAACCAACAGGATCGTCTGCCCGACGGCACGCTGTGGCGGCCCAAGGTCATGGGCGGCACAGTCTGGCCGGACGACCTTTACATGGGCGGCGTGTTTTTGGTGCGCTGGGGGATTTACAATCACGACCAGAAATTTGTCGAGGATGCGGCGAACAACCTCATCCATCAGGCCGCGCTGGAAGCGGATGCGGACGGGCTTTGGTTCCACGGCTATTTCGTGAAAGAGAAAAAACACGCGCCGTTCAAGTGGGGGCGCGGCAACGGCTGGGTGATGCTGACGCTGGCGGAAACCATTTCGGCGCACGATGAAAAAAGCCCGTTGCGTCCGCCGCTCATCGCGATTTTGAAAAATCAAATCGAGGGCTTGAAGAAAGTCCAGGCGCCGGACGGGATGTGGCGGCAGGTCTTGGATAAACCGGAGCTGTGGGAGGAGACGAGTTGCACGGCGATGTTCGCGTATGGCATCGCGCGCGCGGCGCATCGCGGCTGGATTGACGCGTCCAACCTGGCGGTCGCGCGCCGGGCGTTTGCGGGCATCGCCAAAAATGTGACGGCGGAGGGCGGTGTCAACGGCACTTGCCAGGGCACGAGCATCGGGACGAATCTGGATTTCTATATCAACCGCCCCCGACCGGATGACGATTTGCATGGGCGCGGGCCCGTGCTGCTGGCGGGCGCGGAAATCCTGCTGGGGGACAAGAAATAAATTCGCCCGCGCGTAAGAGCCGCCCTAAACCCCTGGCCACTGCCACCGTCAAGGTGCGCTAGTTGGCTCGGACGCCAACGGCCTTTTGAATGCTTGAATTTTGTCTGGCCGCCAGACGACAATCACGGATTCCAATTATGAAGATGAAATCATTTGCGCTGAAAACATTCTCCGGGGCCATCCTGGCGCTGGCTCTGCTCGCGCCGGCTCGCGCCGATAACCTTCCCGATTTGTATCTGCACGCCAGCCAGCCGCTGGACGGCGCATGGCAGAGCATCATTGACCCCTACGACAGCGGCTTCTACGACTACCGCTACAGCGAACGCGACCTGGGCAAAAACCCCTCGCGCGCCGAAACCTTTTATCTCGATGTGAAGCCGGCCGACGTCGGCGAGCGCGTGGAATATGACTTCGACACTTCGCCGACGCTAAACGTGCCGGGCGATTGGAACACGCAAAGGCCGGAACTTTTTTACTACGAGGGCAGCGTCTGGTATCGGCGCACCTTTGAGCCGCCCGCGTTGGCGGAGGGCGAACGGGCGTTCCTGCGTTTCGGCGCGGCGAATTACCGCGCCGATGTCTATCTCAACGGCAAAAAGCTGGGCACGCACATCGGCGGATTCACGCCCTTCACCTTTGAAGTGACGCAGCGGCTCCGGCCCGGCCCGAACTCGCTGGTGGTGCGCGTCAACAACCAGCGTTCCAAGGAGGGCGTGCCCACGCTCAACACCGACTGGTGGAACTACGGCGGCCTCACGCGCGCGGTAACGCTCGTCCGCACGCCGGCGAAATTCATTGCCGACCACCGGCTCTGGCTGGAATCGGAAGACACCAAAATGATTTCCGGGTCGGTGCAAATCGCCGGCGCCGGTGCCGGTGATGCCGTTGAACTGGCCATCGGCGAACTCAACCAGCGGCTCACCGCCACCACCGATGCGCAGGGCAAGGCCACCTTCCATTTCGCCACGACGAACCTGCAGCTCTGGAGTCCGGAGCAGCCGAAACTTTACGACGTCACCCTGACGTGTGGTGCGGACAAGATTACCGAGCCGATCGGCTTCCGCACCATTCGCACGCGCGGCAAGGAACTGCTGCTCAACGGCCGGCCGGTGTTCCTGCGCGGCGTCTGCATCCACGAGGAATTTCCGCTGAACGGCGGCGGGCGCGTGAACGACGCGGACAAGGCGAAGCAACTGCTGCTGTGGGCGAAGGAGCTCGGCTGCAACTTTGTCCGGCTCGCGCACTATCCGCACAATGAGGACATGACGCGCCTCGCCGACCAACTGGGCATCATGGTGTGGTCGGAAGTGCCGGTGTATTGGACGATTGACTGGACGAACGCCGCCACTTACGCCAACGCCGAGCAGCAGCTGACCGACGAAATCCGCCGCGACGCAAACCGCGCCGCCATCATCATCTGGTCGCTGGCCAACGAAACGCCCGTCAGCGAGGCGCGCACGAAATTTCTCACGCAGCTGGCGGCCCGGGCGCGCGCGCTGGACGGCACCCGGCTGTTGAGCGCGGCGATGGAGCGGCATTCCAAGCCGGGCGCGGACAATGTGAACGTCGTGCAGGATCCGCTCGCCGGGGCCGTGGACATTGTGGCCTTCAATGAATACATCGGCTGGTATGAAGGTTTGCCGGACCGGTGCGGCCAGATGTCCTGGGAAATTCCCTACGACAAGCCGGTGTTCATCAGCGAATTCGGCGGCGACGCGCGGCAAGGCCTGCACGGCGACAAATCGCAGCGCTGGACGGAGGAGTTTCAGGCAGACCTCTATCGCCAGACGCTGCCGATGCTCGGCAAAATTGACGGGCTCGTGGGCTTTTCACCGTGGATCCTGGTGGATTTCCGCTCGCCCAAGCGCGTGCTGCCCGGCATCCAGGACGGCTTCAACCGCAAGGGGCTCATCTCCAGCGACGGCGTGAAAAAGAAGGCTTTCTTCGTCCTGCAGGATTACTACCGGCAACTGGCTGGAAAATAAGCTCGTCGCCCGGCCTGACCGTGGGCGGAACTGGCGACGCGAGCTTAAACCTTGGTCGAAAAGATTTCGGGGCTGGTGACGCCCTCGGCCACGCGCGTCACGCCGCCGGTCATCAAAATGTCAAACCCGTCGCGGATCTCAATCTGGATGTCGCCGCCGGGACAATGCACGGTGACGTGTTTGTCCACGAGGCCGAGCTTGTGCGCCACCGCCGCCGAGGCGCTGCTGCTGCTGCCGCTGGCGAGCGTGTAGCCCGCGCCGCGTTCCCAAATTTCAATCTGGATATTCGCGCGGTCGAGCACCTTCAGGAACTGCACATTGGTCTTGCGCGGAAAGTTCGGATGCACCTCCAGCAGCGGGCCGTATTGGTGCGCGAGCGCGGCGCTGATCTCCGGCAACGGCAGGACGCAATGCGGATTGCCAATCGTCGCGGCGCAAAAGATGAATTCGCGGCCGCCGACCGAAATCTTTTCGTTGATGACCTCGCGCTGGCCACCGGTGACGGGAATCTTCCCGCTGTCGAAACTGACCTTGCCCATTTCCACGCGCACCATCTTGCCCCCGTCAAACACCGTGGAGCGCACGATGCCGCCGTCCGTCTGGAGCGCGAACTCCTCGTTACCGACAAACTTGGTGTCCCAGAGGTAACGCGAGAAGATCCGGACGCCGTTGCCGCTCTTCTCGGCGAGGCTGCCGTCTGGATTGTAAATCTTCAGCGCGCACTTGGCATTGGCCGCCGGCAACGGCCCGAGCAGGATGCCGTCCGAGCCGACACCGAAGTTGCGGTGGCAGATGAGCCGGACCTGTTCGGTGGTGAGCGGCGCGGAGAGGTGCTTGGGGTCAATGACGAGGTAGTCATTGCCGAGCGCGTGATACTTGGTGAAAGCGATGTTCATCGCACGCAGGATAACGGGCGGGGCAGGAAGGGTAAAGATTCGTTAAACAGCTAAATCGTTGGATTGAGGGCGGAGCGCCGCCAGGATGATTTAACCGTTCAACAATTTAACGATTTAACCCGTTCACTTCACCATCGCCGCCGGCTGGGCCGGGGCGGTGGCCTCGGCAAGGGAGTTGATTTCGTCGTCGGAAAGCGCGCGGTTGTAGACGGCGACTTCATCAATTAAACCCCGGAAATAGTTCTGATTAAGCCCCGGTGTCCGCATCCAAGTTCCGATTGTCACCGGGACGTTGCAGTTATACACGGCAACGGGAGCATTGGTAAACGAGGCAACTTTCGCCCCGTTGACATAAATAGACCGAATGCCAGACGTGCTGTCGTAAGTGGCCGCGACATGGTTCCAGGAATCAAGCGTCAGCACGCCTTCAACAGTAAACGTCTGGAAGACTGAATTAAATTGGTTGGCACGATCGGAAATCGGGAACGAGAGACCACGGCCCGATACGGTCGCCAATTCGTAGCTGCGGTTGTTTACGCCATAATCCTCCCATTTGGAAAAAATCGCCTGATCCGCATCTTGCCTTGGAAAAATCCAGCCTGCAATCGTGAATCCTCCTGCAGGATTCAGGGCGGGTGTATTGTTTATTAAAACGAAGCTGCTCGTCCCATCAAAACTGAAGGCTTGGCCGATCTTGCCATTGGCATAGCCAAGCGCTCCGATGGGTGATCCGTTGTTGTTGCCCACGCTGTCATCGGCGTTGCCTTCCGCCGACCATAAGGCCACCAACCCATCAATCGGCTTTGCGCCCGCGTGCAGGACAGACACGGTCAAGCGCCGGATGGAAGCCACCGGCAGTTCCACCTTGCCAAAGCCCGTCTGCAATCTCAGCTCCGTCTTTGCGAACCCGACGGTCAGGACATCCCCGCCGGTGGTCGTCACTTTCGCGGAGTTGGTGGTCACGCATTCGATGGAGCGAATGTCCTTCACGGCCAGCTCCACATTGCCCAGCAGGACGGAATGAAACGCAAACGTCTTGTCCACGCCCTGCCCGACGACGCGCGAACCGTCGCGCAGTTCAACTGTCAGACGGATGGTGGTGGTGTCATCTTTGGCGGCGGTTTGATCCGGCCGGGCGCAGCCGGCAAAGATCAGCAGGCCGAGGAAAATCAGGTTGAATAGGCGGAGGACCGGGCTGATGGTAGATTCTGATTTCATGAAACGACCTTATGTTGTTTGCCCTGGGCAGTCCAGCCTGATTTTGGTTTCGCCGCGCCGCGTGTTTTACCTTCAACGCCAAGACTGAATAAGGAAAGCAGGAAAACAGGAATGAATTTTTTCCTGCCTTCCTGCTTTCCTTATTGGAATCTACTTGGCGCTCTGTGCCTCTGTGCTCTGCGGCAATTTATTTCCCTTCCGCCGCCGCCTGGTCGCGGTAATGGTAGGTCGCGGCAATCAGGCTGAAGACGATGGCCACGCCGAACATCATGCCGGCGTAGAGCATAAACCGGCCGCTGCTGATGGAGGCGTCGTCGTTGTGCGCCGCCGAGTGCGGCAGGAAGGCCGTGATAAGCGCCACCAACAGGCTGCCGGCGGCGATGGTGAGCAGCCAGAAACTCATGATCATGCTTTTCATCTCCGGCGCGGCCTCGCGGAAGGCAAACTCCAGGCCGGTCGCCGAGACGAGGACTTCCGCCGCCGTGACCACGACGTAAGGCCACGTCTGCCAGAGGATGCTCAACTGCGCGCCCGCCTCGAGGCGCTTTTCCAGCAGGGCGATGAGCACGAAGGCGAGGGCGGCGAGAAACAGCCCATAGCTCATGCGCTTGAGCGGCGCGGCGAACCGGCCCAGGCGCGGGTAAATCCACAGCGTGAAGATGGGGATGAACACCATGATCAGCACCGGGTTCAACGACTGCATCTGTTCCGCGCCGATAACAAATACTGGCAGGTAGAACATCATCCAACCTAAAGCACAGGACAAAAGCATCAGGCCGATGACGAGAAGAATCCGCCAAATGTTTGAAATGATTTTCGGGGCAATTAAAAAAGTTAGAATAAGTAGCGCAAAATACCCGGAGAAAGAGCAGATGTAAGTCCAATATGGAAGCAATAATTTGATGAGCTGAAGCTGTTCAAATTGAAAGTTGACCATCTTAAACCCCTGCATGACCCAGGTGGAATTGGTCTGGTTATACAACGCCCAGAACATCGGGATGGTGAGGAAGACAAACAGGATGGGCAGCACCGAGCGCGCCGCCGCAACTTCGTTCGCGGTGAACCGCGCGCGGGCGGCCGCCCAGAAATCCTGGCCCGCCTCGCGTTTGGCGAACAGCGCGGTGAAAAAGACCTTGAAGAAACCCGCGTGCTTCAGCTCCCGGTTGGTCGGCACGATCACGTAAAGCTTCTTGCCGCGCCAGAAAATGTAGGTGGCGATGGCCATCAGGATGCCCGGCACCGCAAACGCCGGGCTGTAGCCGTGATGATCCTTCACCCACGGCACCACGAGAAACGAGAAGAACGAGCCGAAGTTGATGGCCATATAAAACGCGCCGTAGGCCTTCTGCATCAGGTGCGATTGGTCGGGCCGGAACTGTTCGCCCATGAACGCCGAGACGCACGGCTTGATGCCGCCGGAGCCGAACGCGATGAGCGTCAGGCCAGTGAAGAGGCAGGCCAGCTTGCCCTGTGGACCGAAGAAATCGCTGCACGCCAGCGTCCCGTGGCCGGCGCAGTAAAACAGCGACACCCAGAAAATCGTCTTATAGCGCCCGATGAGCTTGTCCGAGAGCCACGCGCCGAGCAGCGGCGTAAAATAATTGACCGTGATGAATAACTGGATGACCGTCGTGGCGTAGTCGTCGCTTTTGCCGAGGCCGCCGGCGAGGAGCTGGCCGCTGATGTAGCCGGCGAGGATGCCGGTCATGCCGTAATAGCTGAAGCGTTCGCACGCCTCGTTGCCGATGATGTATTTGATCTGGCGCGGCCAGCGGCTTGCTTGCGGGTCGGGGTTCAAGGCAAATTCCTTTTCCCCAGCCTATGTCAGCCGGCCGGCCGTGAAAAGCGGGATGTTGGGCAAAATTAAAATAAAAGCCCACGGTCACCAACCGGCTGGCCGCTAAATTTTTATTGCGAGGGCGTGCCGTCGTAAGACCAGTTGATGTCCGGGTTGCCGGGATCGCCGATCTTGGTGCCCTTTTGGCAGGCCATATAGGCGTATTGGTAATAGGCGGCGTGGCCGTCGAGAAAAGTAAGGTTCGCCCCGGCGGCGTGACGCGAGGAGAGGTGGTTGAGCGAGCCGCGAGCCGCGCCCAGATCGTTGAGCGGATTTGCGCCATAGAACGGCGTCTCACCAGAGTTGGCCCGCACGTCCGAGAAAAAGACAAAGGCCGACGGATGCAATACCACCGTGGCCTTGAAGGGAACGCCGACCGGAACCGCGCCGTTCGTGCCCTTGAAATTGATGCCGTAACTGAAGGCCACGCGGTTCAGCGGATCAATGTTATCGGAAGCCAGGAACGTGGCGTTGGGACAGTTAAAAACATTGCGGCCGCCCACGAAGTTGGTGGGATTGGCCGCAGATTGCCACAGCGGCTTTTGCGAGACATACGCCGGCAGGGCGTTGAACCAGGCGCTCAGGCCCTGGCCGCCGGCGGCAAACGTGGCGAGGTCCGACCAATGGATATTATCCTGGTCATAACCGCTGGGCGCGCCGGGCGTGTTGTTGGCGATGCTGAAATCGGGCAGCACCTGATGGTTGTCATCCACATACATGGCGAGCGCAAGCCCCCACTGCCGGAGGTTGCTGAGACAGGCGCTGCGGCCGGCCTTTTCCTTCGCCTTCGACAGCGCGGGCAACAGCAGTGCCGCCAGAATACCGATGATGGCGATGACCACCAGCAGTTCGATCAAGGTGAATGCGCGTCTTGTCTTCATAACGGTGAAGACCTTCGCAGAAAAATATTTTCACCGCTGCCGGACGGTTGCGAAAGATTGTCGGCGGCTTGCCGGCTCCGCCGCCGGATCGCCCCCGGGCCAGCGCATTTTGATTGGTTTCGCCGTGGTGCCGACGTATGGTTAAGGGTCATGAAAATTGCGGTGGCATTGCAAAATTTCATTCTGCGGCCGGCCGGCCTAAACCCCGGTGAACGAATCTTACGCTTATGCTGTTTCGAATCCTAACCGTGGAGGCCGTCGCGGATTATCTGAACCTCACGCCGGCGGACATTGAACAGCGCGTCAAAGACCGCGAGATCCCCTTTGAACGGCGCGGCAGCCGCCTGATTTTCCGCAAGGGCGACATTGACGAATGGGCCTCACGGCGCATCCTCGGTTTTTCCGGCGACCGCCTGGCGGCTTATCACGAAAAATCCACGCGCCACACGCGCCCGCTGCTGCCGCACGAAACCATCCTGCCGGAAATGCTGGCCGCCGGCGCCCTGGCCGCCGCCATGACCTCCAAGACCAAGGCCTCCGTCCTGCGCGACCTCGTGGCGCTCGCCGAAACCACCGGCCAGCTCAACGACCCCAAAACCTTGGTGGACAGCCTGGCCGCGCGCGAAGAATTATGTTCCACCGCCATGCCGGGCGGCTTTGCCCTGCCCCATCAACGCACTCAGGAGCCTTACTTGTTGGAGACGTCGTTCCTCGTGGTGGGCCGGACAATCCAGCCCATTCATTTTGGCGCGCCCGACGGCGAGCCGACGGATTTATTTTTCCTGATCTGCTGTCAGGACGACCGCCTGCATCTGCACATTCTGGCCCGGTTGTGCCTGATGGCGATGAAGACCAAAGTGCTGGCCCAGCTCCGCACCGCCGCCGATGCCCCCGCCCTGCGCGACGTGCTCATCGCCGCCGAAGCGGAGATTTTGACCGGCCCGCAGCGGACGGCCTAAACCGCTTTCAGGCTTGAGGCGAGAACTGGCGCGGCGTGCCGGTGACTTCGGAGATTTGACCGGCGGACTGCTCTCCGCCGTCAACGCGACCGGCCAACTGTTAGCTGGTTTGACTAGCGCCGCAATTCAGGTTGGGCACGGGGTTGTCTTCACGGCAAGAAAAACCCATGCGCCAGCTAGGACCCCGTGTTGCATCCGTGTCCATCCGTGTCCATCCGTGGTTCAATTATTTTAGTCTTTCTGCAGATACTTTTTGATGAACAGCAGGTAGCCCAGGAACGGCAGCGTGAACAGCACCGTGAACCAGCCCATCCGGTTGCCCGTGAACATTCCCAGCTTTTGCATCTGGTCAATCTGCGCCGGCGGCAGCCCCTGCAATTGATACAGCTCGCTGATATCATGGTGCGCGTAGGTCAGCACGGCGGACACCACGAACAACACCATCGCCACGAAGATGAGCCACCAGCCCCGCGCGTCCAGCCGGTATAACCACCAGCCCGCCACGCCCCAGACGGCGGCGACAACCAGACAGAACAACGCGCCCGGCAGGCCGGCCACGAACATCCCAAAGCACGGCATCACCGCATGGCCGGTCAGCGGCCAGACCACCATCATCGGCACGGCCAGCCACGTCCACAGCACAAACCCCAGCAGCGGCAGCGGACAGGCATCCGTCCAGCGCGTCACCGGGTCGCGCGCCGCGCACGTCGCTTGCACATGACGGCTCTGGTAGAAAAAAGTCCACAGCGCCGGCACGAGGATGAAAAATATGCCAAAGAAAATGGTCATGCCAATGACCATGCCGGTGATGGCCGCCGGCGGCATGGCCGGCTGACCGGTCTTGGCATTGGGCGGCAGGTTCGCCATCGCCTTGCCCATGAAGAACGGCATGATGGCCGTCATGCCGACACCCATGATAAGCCAGCTCCACGAAAAGATGACCAGCAGCGCCCGCGCCCAGCGCCGTTTCTGAATGGAACCGATGCCCAGCCAGATGAGCGTCACGGCGAGCGTGGCATAAACGATTATGCCCGGCACCATGGCGGCGGTATTGGCCGGCGGCGCGTTCGGGGCTTTGGCCGCCATCATCTGCCCAAAGAGCAGCAGCGGCACAAACAAGCCGCACAGGCCGCCGAGCAGCAGCGTCAAAATGCCGAAGACCACCAACCCGGTGGAGCGGTCTTTGTAATCGGGCACCGGGGCGGGGATCGCGGCGATGGGCGGAATGGGCGGAATGGTTTCGTCGTTCATAAGCAGGGTGCTTCCGTGTGAATTTTTCGCGTGTGCCCGGAGGTCATGTTGTTTCCCGTTTTGGTTGCCCGTTGTTTTGCCTAATCCTGAAATCGGCCGGCTGGGAAAAAATCTTATTTGCCGTCCCCCGCCCTGTCAAGGACTTAGCAGTCGGCCACACCTTGCGGTGAGCCACCGTGGAAAAAACCTGGCGGCTGGCCACCACCGGGCAGGAACAATCAGGTCGGGACGGTGCGCCGCGCCGTCCGCTGGCCGGCGCTTTCCCGTCCGCCGCCGGACAGCCCCGTTCCGCCGGCCAACCAGGGGGCTGCGCCAGCGGGGACATCGCAGCGCAATTGTCCCTACCAGCAGGAATACAGGAACCGATTCCCTTCAGCCTTCTTCATTCTTCATTCTGCCTTCCCCCCGGTGCCCCACCGCAGGCAGTGGCCGGGCGCCGGCACCTGCCCCGGGAAATCGTCCCGCAAAATAATTCTCCCTCTCCGCTCCCGCAGCGGGAGGGGAGAGGGACCAAGGGTGTGAGGTGAGGGCGGCAGATTCTTCATTCAACATTCTGCCTTCATCATTCCCGCCGCCGGCGGTTAATTGCCCGCCTTGAGCGCGTCCAGTTTTTTGCGGCCCTGCTGCAACAGCCCGCCAAGTTGCTGGAGCTGCACCGACGACAGCGGAATCCGGGGCGAATCCTCAAATTGCAGATACGTCAGCACCACGCCCTCCGCGCGGTCGCTGTGGGCGATCACCCGCAGGCCCGCCCTGGTCGTGAAGCTCGCCTCAAAGCCCGGCAACGACGTCACCTCCTCGCCCTTGATGGTGGCCAGCCGGCCGGCCGCATCCGTCAGGCCGTCCAGTTCATCGTCATCCACCAGCAGCCGCAGCCACCGGCCGTTCTCGCCCCAGGCCACGGACAGTCCATACACCTTTTCGCCGGAGGCCAGGTTCCGGCATTCGCAGGCGCGCACCCGCACCTCGGCCGGGCCGAACGGGATGGAGCCAAGGTCGCCAAAACCCTGCCCGAGGAGCGCATCCCGCTGGCGCTCGAACCGGCCGAGGGCGGTGTTCAAATTGTTGGTGTCCTGGTTCTGCGCCCGGGCGGACAGGGTCAAGACGCCCAGCGCCAGGCCAATGGCCAGAGTGGATGATTTCATAAAAGTTTTTAGGGATGAGCCAGCCGACATGGCAGGTTAAAAACCTGCGGCGAATAAAAGTTGCGTGCCGGGGAGCAGCCACCGATTGCTGGCTCCACGCCGATTTGAAACCCCATTCCGAAGATGCTGCCCCGACGGTGGCCGTCCGCAAGGGCTGGCCGGGACGATTTGCGTGGGGGCGATGTTGTAACGCGCGGCGAGGTTGATGACCACCTCGACCTCACCGATGAGGATGGTGATTTGTTCCTGGGTCAGGCTGTAACGCGCGCACATTCTGGCAAAGGTAAAAACTAAATATGCGAACGCAAATTCAAATACGCTGAAGGCGTAACAGAAATTAGCCCGGTGTTGACGCGCAGCGGCTACGCCGGGA
>Ga0316222_1002309_pt1 | contig 20663 bp, 24 predicted proteins | sample TBH18011metaG_FD_206008 | JGI IMG/M metagenome (GOLD analysis project Ga0316222, IMG submission 206008) | Freshwater microbial communities from Trout Bog Lake, Wisconsin, USA - TBH18011 | ecosystem: Environmental > Aquatic > Freshwater > Lake > Hypolimnion/Profundal zone | place: USA: Wisconsin...
TTCCGCTATTGGTTTATTGAGCAGGTCGGCCATGTGATCAAGGTCAACGCAACCGCGCTCATTTAACGCGACCAGCAACGCCTCCTTCGGCGTGGCGACCGATTCAACTGGCTGCCGGTGATGGATGGTCCGCTCGGTGAAAATTGTCGCCTTGGTCGCCCGCTTGGTTTCGTCGTTGTAGTTTTCCAGCGAGAGCAACAATGGCAAATCCGGGTCACCATCGAAGGCCCGCTGATTCGCCCGGAGATTGATGGGGCCAAACCGGCCGACGAAACGGCCGTAGGCCAGATTGAGCTGCTGCCGTGTCTCGACCACGCGATCATCGGCACTGCCGTCCATCTGCGCCCGCAGGCAATCCCGCACCGCATCGCGCACCGGAATCAAATGCCGGATGCGCGACCGCATCTCGGCCGGCAAATCCGTCATTGGCCGCAAAACATTTTCTTCGCGGATGCACACCATGCCCTCGTGCAGACAATAGGCGTTGGGCTTTACAAAATCGGGGGCAGGAATGGTTTCTTCCAGCGTCGGTTCGGCGACCTTGTGAGCTTGGGCTTGGTAAATTCCCTGCGGCAATTTTTCAATGGCCTCGGCGAGCGCCTCGGCCAATTTGCGCCCATCCGGTTCCAGCGTCGGCTCGTTGCCCCCATACATCCCGCCATCGAGCCGCAATTTGCCAAGCATCATTTCCGGGCGCGATGCGAAGTATTCGTTAATCGTGAACGCCTCGCCGATGTCGTTGGTATAGTCCGCTGTTTGTTTCCATGCCCGACCGGAAGGTCCTTCGCCAACCCGAAGCTTGCGGAGCATGATGATGTCGGTCGTGACTTCCGTGCCGGCATTTTTCTTGAACGCATCGTTCGGCAACCGGATGGCGCCGAGCAACTCGGTGCGCGTGGACAACATTTCACGCAGCGTCGAATCCAGCTTGTCCATCGTGCCCCGCGACGTGATGAACATCAGCAGACCGCCGGGACGGACTTTTTCCAAGGCCGCCGCGAAGAAATAATCGTGGATCTGAAATTTGTAGCTGTTGAAACGCGGATCGTGAACCGTGTAATCGCCGAACGGGACGTTGGAAACGGCGAGGTCGTAAAAGCCATCGGCAAGCTTCGTCTGCTCGAACGGCTGGGCGCGAATGTCGGCATCAGGATAAAGCGCCTTCGCGATGCGTGCCGTCAGCGGATCAATTTCAATGCCGGTGACGGTCGAACACCGAAGCATGTCTTCGGGCATGAGACCGACGAAGTGGCCGATGCCGCAGGCTGGTTCCAGCACGCGTCCACCCTTAAAACCGAACCGCTCGGCGGCGCGATACATCGCGCCGATGACAGTCGGTGCGGTGTAATGGGCATTGAGCGTGGTGGCACGGGCGGAGCGGTGTTCTTCATCCGAAAGAAATTCCGACAACTGGATTTGCTCCTTGTGCCAGTCGGCGTTGTCCACATCGAACACCTGGGGCAGCGCACCCCAGCCGACATATTTTACCAGTGCGACTTTTTCCTTTTCCGTCGCCGACCGTTTCTCGGCATCCAGTGTCCGCAGCGTTTGGATGGCGGTGAGGTTCCGTTGAAACTTTTGTTTCGGCCCGCCTTCACCGACGTGGTCGGTTTCGGTGATGCGATAACTATTGAGGTTTTTGGGCGGTTCGTCCTGATGCTGCCGATGCCGACGTTCCGGCTTTTGCCTGTCCTCCCGGTGGCCGACTGCTAAGTCTCGGGTGGGAGGAGGATGTATTTCTCCCGCACCATTTCCCAGGCTTGCGTGTGCGCCTGCTGTGCCGTTTTTCCCAGCTTCATCAATTCCAGGCGCAGTGTGGCCATTTCGTCCTTCGTCTTTTCCTCCGCCTCCACCAGCAGCTGGTGCAGCAGCCCCTTCGCCTGAAGTTCGCGCACCATTTTCGGATGGTGTTCGCGCCAGTGTTTCTCGGCCATCCGGCCGTATTGAGTCAAGGGTGTCATGGGTCGGCCTTCGCGTTGAAAAAAGGTCAAGTTGCTGGTCTGAATTTAATTGGTTGCGCCGGACGGCCATGGAAAGGTGATGGTTGGGGGTGCATTCGGCAAGACCCGTTTACTTTTTGGCCGGCGGCCGTTGGCCGCGTCGCCGCGTAAAAATCCGGAGGTTTACGTCGGCGGCCTTGCCGACAAAATGCCGCCTTTTTGGAAACAAATCCTGCTCCCGGATGTCCAGCGCCTCGGCAAAGAATTCGATTTGTTTGCAGTTGGCCACACAGCGCATGTTTTCAATGTTGGCAAGAATATCCCGCGTCATATTGATGCAGCCGAGCAGGTGCAATTTGGTGACGAAGTCATACTGCGACAATCCCCGCCGGTTGCGCCACCACGCCAGCATCCGCCCGATCACATTTGCATCCTTGGACATCGGCCCCTCCGATCATCGTTTTTGCCATTTCCGGTTTGGGCTGAAAAACAGCCTTCAACCCAAGCCCACAGTTGACAGCCTAGGGCAAACCGGGGTGATTTTTTTAGCCGACGAAACTTTTTTCCGCCGAAAATGAATTTCGTTTCCAAATTGCGACCGGGCTCCGGTTGGGCTTTCCATTTTAACCGGAAGCCATTAGCCTCAACGCGGTTATCGGGAGGTGACGTATGCAATATCATCGCTTTGCGTATTCGATGCCGGTGCGTTCGGGTGAGGGTCCCAATCTGGCCAAGATTCGGGATGGGGCGGCCTTTAGCGAAGTCACCGTCCCACTGGCGAAGCTCGGATACGAATACGGGCAGATGATCTACAACCCCCCTTTCAATCCGGAAACGAAAGCCGGGCCGGGGGCGGAACATTTTCATTTCATCAAGCCGGGCCATCTGATCGTTTTGACCACGCGTCCGCCGCTGGATGATGCCGCCCATGGCGACAAGAAACTGGTGCAGCCAAGCCGCACGCACCTGGAAAAGCAGGTGTTTACGGAATGCCGGAAATATTTTGCGGTGTCCTCCCGTTCCCATGTCCGGCTGACGCCGGCGGCCGGGGCGAATTTTGAGAAGGCCGAGCTGGTCTTCCATCAGCACAAGAGCGCCCGGCTGAAATCCTACAAGCGGCTGGACGAGTTCCGGGGCCGGGGAGTTTCCAAGCAGGAGAACATCAGCCTGGGCTTCTTTTTGCGCGCCAAAGCCATCCCGGAATACGGCTGCGGCCTGCTGGCCTCGTTCGGCATGGGCAGCCGGGAAACCCTGGTCTGGAACCGGATTGTCCGAACCCGATTCCCCGAATGGGTCAGCCGCCCCGCGTTCATTGTGGCGGAGATGAACCTCACCCCGATTCCCGCAAATCCCGTGACCTTGGAATTTGTGGATCAGATCAAAACTAAAATTCTTTTGGAACATCGGATTGATTAGCCCGCCCCGGTTTGGTTCCGCCGGGAATCATAAACCGGGGACGGGCGGCTGTTTCAAACACCGACGGCCTCACCCCGGGCCTGCTGCTGGCCCTGCACGCGGGCGACCGCGCGCCGCGTGGTCCGCCCGATTTGGGCGATGACGTCCTCCTTCTGGTCGTCCGGGACGTTTTTTACCAGCAGATCATAGGCCTGCTTCAGTTCGGGACTCCGGTTGATCTGCTTCAGGACGCCTTCCCGGATGCGCTGCTGCCGGTCGAGTTCGCGCACTTCGTTCAGGACGACCGTGCGTTCGAGCCGCTCGCGGGGCATCGCCTTGAGGTAGTCCCAATACTTCGGATTGTCCTTGATGTGGGTGTCAATCTTGGCCTCCACTTCAGGATTGATCCGATAGGTCGGCGGTTCGGTTGGTGTATTTGCGCCATTTGGCGGCGTTTTTGTTTTTGTGCTCATAATGAGTATTTGTTTGTTGTTGGTTTAATATTGCCGTCGTGATTGCCGGCAAAGGGATTCACGGACTCAACGGATCTGGCGGTTCATTGGTCGTGGAAAGATTGTTCATGGGAGGCGATGGTGATTGTCCTTGTGCGGATTCGAGCGCGTCCAACCGCTGTTTCATTTCGTTCACGGTCACATGCAACGCCGCCGTCTGTTGCAAATTGGTCCGGGTCTGCTGCAAGGCGCTTTGAAACTGCGCCAATGCCGCCGACAAGGTATGGGCCTGCAACATGATCTGAGCGGTGGCGAGCCGCTGTGAATTGACTTCCGCGAGAATCGCATCGTTGACCGGCGCGGGACTAAATGCCGCGTCGCACGTCACCGGCACGGTGGCAGCGTTGTTCCCCATGGTGGTCGGATGCAAATCCGTGCCTGGATGAAAGTCCCAGCGGGTGTTTTCCTCGACGCGATAAACCGTGTGTTGCTCGTGCATCACCAGGTCGTCGCCGGGATCAACATACCGCCCGACGTGATAGGCATTGATGATTTCAGGATAGCGAACGGCTGAAATGTCCGCTGGCGGCTGCTGTGGCCGCAACGTGAGTTTGGGGGCGGTGGAACACGCGGACAGAAACAACAATGGAATGAGATAATATGTTTTCATGGTTTGGATTTGGCTGATTCGTCTTTTTCTACGGTGACGGGAATGGCCGTGCCGCCGAGCGAGGCATCAGCGGCGTCAATGGTTTGCAGGACGTAGAGATAAAATTGTTTTCCGCTGGGCACGCGGACATAGAACCCGTCCTTCTGGATCGAATCAAAAATCTGCTGGGCGTAGGTTTGGAGCACGGCCTGCGCGCCCGCAAAGGGCGCGTTATTGAGCGTGGGACTGTTGACGGGGCCGAAGACGGTCTGTTGTTTTTCCGTCAACGCGCCTGCCGCGCCAGACAGGAACGTCGCGGCAAAAAGTTTGATGTCGGCCAGATTGTCGGACTTGATGACTTCGCCGCGCAGACCGGCGCTGCCGTCGGTGATGGCCCAACCGGATAGATTGGTTTCATCATCAAATTCGCGGTCCAGGGCGATGGCCTTGATCTGCATTTCCATGCCGTTCTGCCAGATGAACGTCCAAGTGTTGCCACTGGCGATGCGTTCGCGTTGATGGTCGGTCTGGGCCGTCCCATGAATCTCCGTGCCCGCCGGGATCACCAATTTGCCGCCATAATATATGTTCTCGGTGACGAGGCCGACGATGGGCGTCTGGATGGAGGCCGAGTCCACCGTGATGACCGTCTCACAAGGAATCAGCCGTCCGAAGGGTGCAAACACCGCGCTCAATTTTTTGACCGGAGCCATTCCCGCCGAACTGTCGCCAAACAAACTGATGGGAGTAAGCGTGGGCAATTGATTGGCGGGCACCACCGGCAACGGAGAAGGTTTTGAAGAAGCCGATGGCGACGATGACAACAACATCGCTGAATCCGGCTTTGGTGTCGGCGGATAATAAACCTGCATGGGCCGGGTGACGGACTGCACCACCTGGGGCCGGTCGGTGACATTGGTAGCCAGAGCCGTGACGCTGACCGCATCTTCGGCGGACGGGTTGTGTTTGCGGAGGACACAGAAAATAGTCAACGCGGCAGCGAACAGCGCAACAAAGGCCACGAGCTTGCCGGTCTTGGTTTTGAAAAAATTGAGAAAGTCGCGCGGTTTCATAGGTGGCCTCGGGGTGAACGGATCGGATGCACGCTGGGAACATTGGTAATAGTGATGACCGGAGCCGGCGGTGGCGGCGAAAGGCGCGTCACCAAAACCGTGAAAGCATTGCGCAGGGACAATTCGTTGCGTCCACCATCAGGTGTGCCGGTGACGGCGAAATAAACGATATTTTGGCTTCTGGGCGGCACCGTGCCATTGGCGTCACTGATGGATTGGGAATAAAGCCGGCTGCCGGCGCGCAACGCAAAACTGTCCGGCTGATAAATCAGCGACGTGTCGCTCTTATTGGTGATGCCGATACGAAAAACCAGCGTGTCCTCGGCGTTGAAACGGAAGGCTTCCTCAATCTGGATTTCGTAGTCATTGAAATCGCTGACGAGCGGTTTGCCGTCGTAGGTGGTGAAGTCCACGCCGGCCACGGTTTCGGGTTGCTGCGCCTTGAGCAGCGGGAACGCCTTGGCCTTGTCGAGCAGCGCCAGCAATTTTAGTGGACTGACCTCGGGCGCACGACCGACGCCTGCCTCCTCCGGCGTGGGTGGCGGTTCCAGATTGAGCGACAACACCGGTTGATCACTTTCGGTCAGTTCAAAAACGTAGGTGTGGTCGTTCCAGCGGATGTTGAGATTCCCCGCCGCCTTCGGGAACAGGGCGCGCACAGAAAGGAACGCCGAACCTTTGGTGTGGGCCAGTTGAAACAGGCCCGGCGTTTTCCCGTCCACCGTGATGCCCGCGCCGTCAATGGCGGTGATGGCGCTGGGAAAACTGATGGTGGTGACGCGGTTGGTGGCGACCGGCACCGAGACCGCGACGTGATCATCCAGCCAGACTTGTTGGATGGCCGACGACTGTGCCAGCGCCATGCCAGCGGTAAGTAATAATAGGCTAACGATTGATTTCATATTTGAAGTCGCCCACGGCGGTGGGGAAGCGTCCATTCAGAGCCATGTTGGGGTTGCGAATGAGGCGGAGCCGGAGCGTGAACGGAAACGCCTCGGTGAACGCCTTGTCTTGAAAGATGCCGCTGCGAATGATCTGGCCGGTGACGGCGGCGAGCACCTCGTTGTCGCGGGTTGCCAATATATCTATGCGTCCGATTTCGGCTTTCTGGTGCAACTGCTTGGCGCGAAATTCAACCATCTCTTTGATGCGTTCATCCTGCGCCTTGGCCAAGGCGGGTTTGAGGAACATCAATCTGAGCAAATCGGGATTGTCAAAATCCCTGGGGTTGCGTTGGAGGAACGCCATGGTCGCAAGTTCGGCCTGCTGGACATGCAAATCTTTGGCCTCCGAAAACTGGAGGAGCGGACTCAAATAGTAAGTGCCGGCGGGATCAATGATGACGACACGCTCGCGCTGTTTGAACTGGGAGATGATGTGGTAGCGGTCAATCGCCGACAGGAGCAAAACGGCGACGGTGAACGCGAACCAGAACCACGGGAGCCGGTCGCGCAGCACCAATAGCCGTGCCAGGTCCATGCGGGCCGGGTGCTTCCGCACGGGCACCATTCCCTTGGGTTGTGTCGGTGTGGCATTCAAATCAGGATTTTCCATAGGTCAGTAATAATTGGGTTTGGATTTGGCGATGAGTTCGCGGACGGCCTTGTTGCCGGTGATGTCGTCGCCGGGCCGGCCGCGCGCGGAGCGCGGCGGCAGGCCGGAACCGGCGATGATGATGGCACCGGCGCTGCCCATGTTGGCGGCGGATGACATGGTGCTCATCAAGGCCGCCATGCCCGCCGCGCCGGCGGTGACCACCGGCAGCCCGGTGGTGGAGGCGGTCGCGGCGGCACCCGCCGTAGTGGCGGCGGTTTGCAGTGCGCTGCTGACGCCGCCCGCGAGCAACGCGCCGCCGGGCTGGAGGCCGTGGGCGATGACGTTCTGGATGATGACGGGCGCGGCGACGGTGCTGAAAATAATCCAGAAGCCGACCACGGCGACGCCGATGGTTTTTTGCAAATCAGGCAGCGTGGAAGTCGGGTCAATATATTCAAAGCTGGGGTCGGTCATGAAATCGAGGATGCCCTGGGTAACAAGTGCCGCGAGCGCCCAGCCCAGCGGCCACAAAAGAACGCCAACCAGATTCAAGAGGTAACGGTTGCCGGTATGTTTCAACGCGGGGATGGCCATGAAACCAATCAAGAGCGGCGAAAGCGCGTAGCCGAGATTCAGGATGATCGTCTGGAAGATATAGGCCCAGAACATCATCAGCGAAGCAAACTGCCCGACGAGCCAGAGGACGGCAGAGATGATGAGGTCGGTGGTGAAATTGTGGAGCTGTGACATGACGTTCCACCACGACGAGGTCGTGGCCGGGTCGCGCTTGATGACGAGCAGTTGATTGAACTGTTGATAGACATTGGCCGGGTCCACGCCAAGACCGGAGAGGATGGACGTTTGCAGCAAATTTTGGAGGGTGTTGCCCCAGGCGGGCAGGAACACGAGCAGCGACGTGAGAATCAGCAGGCGCAGCAACAGGTTCAGGATGGATTTGTGCGACGACCGGTGCATCACGGTGACGATGACGCCGACGATGAACAGGGCGAAGGCCACGCTCAACAGCAGGGTGTGGAGTTCACCACATTTGGCGAGGAATGTGGGAAAGATGCTGTCGAACGTGGCCATGATGAACGCAGGGTTGATGGTTGTGGTTGTTGATTACGGCGACGGGAAGGTCGTCGGGGCGTTGAGCAACTGGAATTTCGCGGCATAATTACTGACGGACTCCGAGAACTCCGCGTTCTGCTGTTCGGTTAACGCCACAATCTGTTTCTGCTGATCGTTGCGGTTCTGAATGTCCTGCACCATTGCGGCAGACGCCGCCTGATTCACCTCGTCATCGGTGCTGGCCAGATCGCTGTTCAGGCTGGTGAGCACACCATGCAACTTCTGCACTTCGGCATCGGTGGTCGCGTTCTGGAGTTGTTGGGTCGTCTGCGCGATTTGATCTTTGATTGCCGCGCGCCGTTGCGCCGCACTGTCCGCCACGCTGACATAATTGCTGGCGGTGTTGATGATGGCCGCAAACGGTTCGTATTGGTTGGCGGGCCGTTGGATGGTCTGGCCGCCGGGTGTCTGGAAGCTGGTGCCCACGGTGGCGTAGATGCCATTGTCATTGAAGGTCATCGCCGTGTTTCCGTTGGCGCTGGCCACCAGGTTGCCGAGGTTCTGGATCGGTTCAAGACTCTGCAAGTCCGAGGCAAGGTTGGGCACCATCGAAAGCACCACTTGGGACGGGTTGCCAAACAGGGACTCGTAGTTTTTGAACTCGCTCAACTGGTTGCCGAGCGTAGTGATTTGCTGCACCTGATTGTCAATCATGGAGGCGTATTCGGCGAGGTTTTCGGCCTCGTCCAGAATCTGCTGAATGTTGCTGGTGGGGTCATAGACGATCCACTGCGCGCGGGCGGAGAACGCCAGCGGCAGGGCGACGGCGATGATTGTGATTAACTTTTTCATGTTTGTTGTCCTTTCTTTGGTTTGTTTGTTTTTGTCGAGAAGCCGGATTTTTAATAATTGGGTGCAGGCACCGCCTGCCCGCCTCCCTCGATGCGGAGGAATTGGGTGGTGGGTTTGAAAATCACGCCGTCAATGGTCTGCTCCGGCAGATGCACCTGGTAGAGCCGGACCCGGCCTTCATCGCCGGCCTTGGCCTGCTGCATGGCGACAAAAAGCCAGTATTGTTGTTTGACGGCATCGCTGCGGCCCTTGTCGTAGCCAGTCTGGTAAGACTGGTCGTTAAGTTTGCCATTGGCGTAATGCAATCCCTCGCCCAACAGCACACCGCCCGCCGCGCCGCCGACAATCGCGTAAGGATTATTATGGGTCAGCGTGCCGCCGAGAGCCGCGCCGCCCGCGCCCAGACCAACATCAGTGGTCGTCCGGGTCACGGCGGCGCAGCCTGTGAATAGGCACACCGCGCAGACAAGATGAACGAATTGAAACAATAGTTTTTTCATGAGAGTTTATTGGTTTTGGTTTAAGCGGGCGCATTGGCGTGGGCAATGATGCCCTCGACGATATTTGGACTCTGGCGCAGCTCGCGGGCGCGCTTGTCGAAGTGCTCGCCGCTGGACGAACTGCAATAGAGCATCTCGCGCGACGAAACATTGTGAACCGTGCCGCAGAGATTCCGGCCGGAGTCGGTGTGAAAATAAGTGAACGGCGAATACTTCTGCCCGGATTGATGGTCGGGCAGCGGGTAGTTCATGATCGCGTGCTGCGTTATTTCCGGCAGCGCGATGTCCTTGCCCATGTCATCCAGGTCCGCGCGGTCGTTCTGGCGCATGATGAAAAACTGGCGCGAGTTGCCGAACACGGCGGAACGGATGCGCGACTGTTTGAAGCGCGCATACTGCTGCACGATGGAGATGTTCCAGCAATTGAACTTGCGCAACTGGGCGTAACTCTCTTGAACGATTTCCTGGCCACCGGGAATATCGAGGAAACGGGCGACTTCCTCATACACGTTGCGTTTCCGCAAGGCACGCGGCAGCGTGATGATATGCTTGCGCGCGTGGTTCGTGATGAGGAAGCCGGCCGCCGCCTTCAGCTCCTTGGCGGATTCCGGGATGTAGCCCAGCTCGAAGTGGGCGATTTTGCCGGTGAGCGAAAGATTGCTCGTGCCGTCGAACAAACAGCCGTAGTTGCCGTCGCGACACCACGGCAGAATCAGGGTGGCAATCTCGACGATCTGGTCGCGCTCGGAACCGACGGGATCGAGCATCATCAATTCCTGCAACATCCGGTGCGTGGGAAATTCCTCCGGTATGAAATAAGCAAAGGCGAGATTGCGGACTTCGCGCGAGGTTTTGGGTTCTTTCAGGAATTTCAGAACGGAGGCTTCATCGAATTGAGCCAAGTATTCACGGCCCCATTCATTGACCAGATTGCGTCTGGATGCACCTTTGCCAGCCGCTTCCAGCGGCTGGCAATTGAGTCCAGACGCAGTCTGGTCGCGGAAGTCGGCGAAGGTTTCGAGGGAGGTTGCGCCCGGCGGCATCCGTTCAAGCCGGAACTTTTGCAAGGCCAGCGCGTGCCGGGCGATGTCGAGCAACTGGTCGTGCCGTTTCTTCTGCCAGTCCTGAAACGAATCCTCGTAAAGCAGGTTCAGGTATTTGGCGATCTGCGCCTGTCGCAGCATCTGTTTATCTTCCTGCGAAGACGTGCCAATCATGCGCGCGACCAGCGCAGTCGCCGCCGACAGATGATCCGGCGTCAGCGGCAGCCCTTTGGTATCGAGATAATTGATGGTCAGATCGCCATCGGGATGAATGATGATGGGCCGCGCGCCGGGTTCGACGGTCTGCGTGTAGATGCCGTAGGACAAACCTTCTTCGATGATGACGGTGTAGGCGAAATAACCCTCGGTCTGCGACAACAGGTCGCACACGGTCACGGATTTGCCCGCACCGCTCATGCCGAGCAGCACGGCGTGCTGTGGCGATTGGTTGTCTTTGGAGCCGGAGAAAGTTTCAATACCGACCAGATTGTTGGCCGGGCCGTCGTAGATGGCTTCGGCGGTGGCCAGATGGCCGGTGAACGTGCTGGTGACGGGCAGCATATCGGCCAGATAGCGGTGTTCGGAATATAATTTGCGATGCTCGTAACGTCCCCACGTCCAGCCCGGCCAGGTCTGAAAAAATAAATTCTTCGAAGTGCTCGGCAGGTTGCTCTCGAAATACTGCGCCGAGTTCATCGCGTTGATGGCGTTCTTGATGGCTCCGGCCTTGGCGTTCAAGCCGTCTTTCGATTTGTCCCAGACGCGGATGGCGAAGAAAGCCTTGAACGGAATGGTCTGGCCCTGCATGAGCGCGTGGATTTTTTTCTGCTTCTTCTCCATGACCGTCAGCAGCGAGATTTTCTTTTCACTGGCGTAATCGCCGGCCACGCGGTCGTGTTCCTTTTCCTCCTTGTTGATTTCCTCGGTGATGGGCAGCGGATCAACATTGACCGTGATGGCGTAGTCCAACAGCCGCAGATTGGTGAGCCGCTGGATGATGCCCGGATAGGTCGTGCGCGGCCAGCGGGTCAGTGCGATGACGGAATGATAATGACCATCCATGTAGAAACCAAAATCGCCCTGGCCGTTGCCTTCGCTGTGCCAGCAATTTTCCTGGATGGAAAGCTCCGGTTGAAAATCATCGGCGCAATTAAAATCGAAGCGGTCGGCCAGAGACGGATTCAGAAATGTTTTGTAATGCTTGAAATGGTCGAGGTCGGTCATGGGCAGCACGCGCGACCCGGCGCTGGCAAAGATTTCCTTGAGCAGATGATGGACCTGGGTGAACTCGGTTTCCAACTGGTCGAGCAGCGCCAGATAATACTCGCGCAGCGCGGCATTGGTGGTGAGCGCCCGGGGAGTGTCCTCCAAGGCGCGTGACACATAAAAGATCACGCGCTGCCGCCGGAGCTTGCGGTCAACCATCGCCTGCCAGTAGCGCGCAAACCGCTCGTTGCGCGAACGCTTCGTCCAGACATTTTCAAACCGTTCAGTCTCGGCCTGATACCGGAGCAGTTCCGCTTTGTAGTCCGAGTCGGAAAAATATTGGACCTGCAACCGCTGGTTCTCGTGCAACGATGCCAGCAACAAACAGAGTTGCTCCTGAAAGTCATTCAAGTCCGCAATCGGGCTGTTGGTCAGGTCGGGCGCTTCAAAGACGAAACCTTTTGCGACGTAGCCGCCGCGCCGCAGATGATTGAACAGAATCAGATCGCGGACAAAAAAGCCGTTGGGTGGGCGTTCAAACATAAATCAGATGCCTTGGGAGATTGGTTTTGATTTTCGCCGCTGCACATCGTCCATTACCTGCTAGATGCGGTTCAAGTCATCCACAAGTTGCGGGACGGTGCGAACCGCCTTGGTTTCGTTGATGGCGATGTAGGCTTCGTTGATGTGCGCCATCGCCCGTTCGAGATGGGCGCGGGCAGTCTCGCCGAAGCCATGCGCGTGCAGGCCCACGCGGACGGCGGCCTCGGCGGTGCGAAGCTGGCCAAGCAACGCCTGCCGTCTGGCTTCAATGGCTTGAATTTCGCCGTTGTTCATGCGGGTTTGGCTGCGACTGGTTGCGGGCTGGCTGACACACGGGCTGAATCCAGCGGGATGACCTGGATTTCCGAGACCCACGCTTCATCGAGGATGAGCGTGCCCAGATATTTTTCGGCGTGGATGCGGGCGACCCGGCCGCAGACGAGCGGCCCGACCAGCTGTTCCAGCCGCCAGCCGCGCAAAATCACGCTGGCACCGGGATAAACGAGCCGCAATTGATGTGGTGGCGAGGTGCGTTTGTTTTCGGGCTGCGGATTTTCCTCCAGCACGAACGATTCAAGCTGCCGGCTGGGAAAACCCCAGAGCCGTTCGGCGTCAATGAACTCGACGAAGGATGGTTGCAGCGGAATCAGTTCGACCGAACCGGTGAACGGCCGGTGGGACAAGGTATGCAGTTTCTTTTTAAGGCTCATGGAGTGGATGATTAAAATTGTTTTCGGCCTGAGGCCCGAAACCGCGGCCGGTGGTCAGGTATTCAAAAATGTCGCGGTCGTAGCCGGGTGGTTTGCCCTGCCGCAGCGCGAAGATGTAGGCGAGACAGAGCACCACCGGCACGAGCGCGACCAGAAACGAGGTCAGGAATGTTTCACCCAGCACGACCAGCAGGACGAAGAACAGGGTGATGCCCGAACCAATGCCGCCGATGAGCCACCAAAAGAGTCCCCCTTCCAGACCCCATGTGCGGCCCTTGGAATCAGACGCCGCGTTGGTGTCGGTCAGACGAAGTTCGCTTTTGGTGCTCATGTTGGTTTTGGCCGAAGGCCATTAGGGTCAAGGCTCCGCCTTGTTAGAAGGTGCCGACGCCGACGGCGCTGTTCGTATTCAGGCCGAAGATGGAGTAGAAGGCATAGACCACCGCCGGGGCCGCCGCGATGATCGCGCCGCCGATGATGGACATCTTGCCCTGGTCCACATCACCGCGCCGGATGGCGAAGCCGCCGTAGATGACGGCGGAGATACCGAGGACAAAACCGAACATCATGATCACGGCGAGACTGTTGCTGATGCCGGTTTTCAGGTCGGTGGAACTGAAGGTTGTGGATTGGGCCATGGCCGGGAGGGCGTTGAGGGCGACGATGGCGGCGGCCAGGAGGAGCGACGACAGCCGCGTGCGGATTTTCGGATGGAGGTGATTGATGATTTTCATACTCATGATGTTTTTATTTTTTATCTCGGCCCGGTGGCTTATTCCGCCGGACACGTGATGACTTTCTCACAAGCGCACGAAGTGGTGGTGTATGACATACACCACATGCAAGGAAGTCCCGGTTAGAGATTAGGCATGAACAAAATCACCGACCCGGCCAGGCTCACCAAACTCCACGAACTGGACGCGCTGCTGCCGCGCGAAATTCGCGGCCAGTCCCAAATCCTGCCACGCATCGCCTCCGCCGTGCGGCGCGGCGAACTCGGCCTCACGAAGCCCGGCCGCCCGCGCGGCAGTTTTTTGCTGCTCGGCCCCACGGGCGTGGGCAAAACTGAAACTGTCGTCGTGCTGACCAACCAGGTGTTCGGCACGGGAAAATTATTCCGGTATGACATGTCGGAATTTCAAACGCAGGAATCGCTAGGTTTGTTGCTGGGCGCGAAGCTGGGCGAGACCGGTTATCTGGGGGCGATGCGCGAACGCGCCGCCGAAGGATCCATATTATTTGACGAGGCGGAGAAGGCGCATCCGCGCGTGCTGGATATATTATTGCAGCTGCTGGATGCCGCGCGCATCACCATCGCCACCGGCCAGACGCTGGATTTTAGCGGCTTCTATGTCTGGATGACCTCGAACATCGGCTCGGCGGAATTGATGAGCCTCCAACATTCCAACGACGCGACGCTGGAACGCCATGTCCTCTCGCGCGCACAACAGGCACTGCGCCCGGAAATCTTTGCGCGCATCAACGAAAAACTTGTGTTCAACCGCCTGAGCTACGAACACCAACTGGAGATTGCGGAAAAGTTTTTGTCACGCGAGATTGAATTTATTGGTGGCTGCGGTCATAAGCTGGAACTGGCCAAGCCGGTGCTGCCGTTTCTGGTGCGGAAAGGATTTCATCCGAAACTCGGTGCCCGCCCGATGCGTGATGCGGTGGAAAAGCTGGTCGGCGATGCCGTCGCGGAATGTCTGTTATCGTCGCGCCCGGCGTGCGGGGTGCTGGACGTGAACGAGGAACGGGGTTGTCTGGTGATCCGCTGAATCAGCCGAGATAGAAATACAGATGACTTTCGCCAAGGTCATGGTCCGGCTGCATCGCGCCTAGATTACGCCGCTGCAATTGCGCACAGACCTGACGGATGGATTTCCGCAGCACCATGCTTTTTGGCAGTCGCACGAGCAAACAATCCGCGAACTCGTCGCCGGTCTGATTTTGATAAACATCGGGCAGGATCACCGTGAGGGCACCCGCGTCATAAAGCGACTGCACGAATTTTTCCGCGTCCCGCTCGCGTTTGAAGCGTCCCAGCGAACGCGCGGTCTGGTCCCCGGTTTTCTTTCGCAACCATTTCCGCGCTTCGCTGCGGTTTGATCTGGCCAGCATCGAAGCCACGAAGACGCGGAAAATATGTTTTTCCCGGGCGGGAGAATCCGGCAACCGTTTCGACGGTCGCCCGTGAAGTTTCGGGAACGATTTGTCCTTGGCGGCGGCCGCCCGATATTCGGCAATACTGACATGTTGACCGTGAAGACTGATATGTTCCGAAAGCAAGGTGCCGTCCCCAAGCCAGATGCGGCTGTAGCCGATGAATTCGCCGCAGACAGTGGAAAACTCCATTTGCAGCCGGCCATTTTCGTGCCACGACCGCTGGACACCGGTGCCGTGAACCATTTTATATTTGCCGAGCAACCGCCCGGCCTCGTTCCATTGACGGCAGACCCCATGCGGCAATCCGGCCTGATAGGGTTCTTGGGAGGCCAGCACCCCATTTTTGTGCCAAGTGCGGCAGATACCATGACGCCGGCCATTTCGCATAGGCACCGCCGCGCGGAGTTGTCCATTCCGATGGAAGTCTTTTTGGATGGTGGATTTCATGATCAGTGCATCCGTTGTCAACGGCCAGCCTCGGTGCTCGCCGCCATTCAACACCCAAAAGTTTGGAAAGCCAAACCAGAGTTATTCACCGGTGGCGGAAAAAAAGGCGCGGACTTAACGCGCCCCCACGAGAGGCACCGCGAAGCGCCTATGAGAGAGACACGCCAAGCCGCGCCCGATGGGGCGCGTGCTTCGGCGGCTCTCTCGTCCAGTGAAAGTTCGCGGTTTTCTCGTGGGACTAAGCCGTTGCGACGCAAAAGTTATGGATTTGTCGTTATGTCATCGTTTGCTGTAATTTCGATTGCCGGGAACATTTTTAACAAATTTCGCTGGCGGCTGCAACCCTCACGCGCCGTTCGGCACATTTCCCGTCGCCCAGCGACAGTTCCCGGCGATGAAAACCTAAGAGCAAAAACCCCGGCGGCGGCGGACGGGTCAAGGCAGGAACGGAACGCGCGAGCGTCTAAGCGAGCGACCCGTAGATCCTTGACGCGACCGCCGCCGCCATACCATCCCCGGAGGTTTTCATCGCTGACACGGCGACGAGCCGAATGGCTCACCTAGCGGATGCAATCGGGTAAAATCAGCGGGGAAAAATAGTTTTATGAGCAAACCCCCAAACAGAACGCCGGCAAACGGGTTGGACAAACAATACATACTCCGATAGTTGACGGGGTCAACATCACTATAAAAACAAAATGAACCACTGCAGCTTCGGAACAACATTGTAATCGTCATGGCCAGTTCACATCTTCTCTGGGCCGGGTGTGTTCCGGCTTTGATTCTGCTTGCAGCGGTTTCATTTGAACGCTGGCGGCACAAGCGCAAGGGCGAGCGTCCGCCGCTTTCGGAAAAATTGCTCCGTCCGCCCGGTTACAGTCTGCAACTTAAACTAGAAGATTTGAACGATGGCTTCACGACGTGGTTCACGGCGGCATTTTTATTTTCCCTCTTGGTCGTCATCTTTCCACAGACCAGACCGGCAGATGTTTACGCCCCAATTATTTCCTTGGTCATGTTTGGATTGATTGCGGCGGGCTGCACCGTCATGGCTTTGTGGAAATTAAACCAAATCCGCGATTATCGTCGGGGTTTGCTGGGCGAGCAGGCGGTGGCGGAACAGTTGCAGTCGCTGTCGGCGTCCGGCTACCGGGTCTTTCATGATATTCTAAAAGATGGCAAGGGTAACATTGACCATGCGGTGGTCGGGCCGGCGGGTGTCTTTGCCATCGAAACGAAATATCGCACCAAGCAGCCTGGCAAAGCCGGTGAGCAGGATCACAAGGCGGAATTTGACGGCACCAAAATTCAGTTCCCCTCCGGTTATGACGTCAAGGCACCGGAGCAGGCCCGGCAAAATGCCCGCTGGCTGGCGACCATGCTGTCGAAGGCGACCGGCAAGCAAGTGTCTGTCCAGCCGATTGTCGCGCTGCCGGGCTGGTGGGTGACGCTCAAGGCCAATTCGGATGTGAAAGTTTTGAGCGGTAAACAAATTCCCGGCTTCATCGCCAAGGAACCGGCGCAGATTTCCGGGCAGGTCATCCAGCAAATCAGTTATCAACTGGAGCAGCGCTGCCGCGACATAGAGTTTTGAATTGAATGAGCCTGGAGACGGACGGTCGGTGAACGTCTGGTTCGTGGATGACGACAGCGACTTCCGTGAACTTTTAAGCCGCACCCTCAACACCGAACCTGGCCCAAACTGTTCCCATCAATTTTCCTCCGCGCTGCGGGTGTTGGCCACGCTCCAATTGCTCTCGCCGCCGGAGGTGATCGTGCTGGATTTCAAGATGTCTGAAATGACCGGGCTTGAGGCCTTACCACGCCTCCGGCATCTGGCACCGGCGGCGGCGGTATTGATGTTCACGACCTTCTTTGACATAACCATCAATAAATGCAACATTTTATCCTTGGCGTATCATTTCCGACCAGCTTTAATTGGTTTTCGGCTAACAACAACACAAAATACACTGATATAACATTATGGCAAAAGCACTGACCAAATCACAAATCGCGGCGGAACTCGCCACCAAAAACAACCTCACTAAAAAGCAAGCCGTCGAAGTCTTGGAATCCCTCGTGCAGCTGGCCTACAAAAACGCCAAAAACAGCTTCACCATTCCCGGCCTCGGCAAGCTGGTCCTCGTCAACCGCGCCGCGCGCATGGGCCGCAACCCGGCTACCGGCGAAGCCATCAAGATCAAGGCCAAGCGCGTTGTGAAATTCCGCGTCGCCAAAGCTGCCAAAGACGCCATCCTTGGCACCAAGTAAGACTGATCCATTTTTATGAGCATCATCAATCTAACTCCCGCCCAACTGCGCCAAGCTGCTGATCTTAAGGAACAGATCGTTGGACTTGAAAGACAACTATCGCAATTATCTGGAACTGAAGCCGTGACGGTCGCGGCTCCCGCCACCACAACCTCCAAGAAAGGCGGAATGAGTGCGGCTGGACGAGCAAGAATTGCCGCCGCCGCTAAACTCCGTTGGGCCAAGATCAACGCTGCCAAATCTAAACCCAGTGCGGTTGTGAAAGCCGTGGTCAAGGCAGTGGTTGCGGCTAAGCCTGTGAAAAAGGGCGGTATGAGCGCCGCCGGTCGTGCTCGTATCATTGCCGCGCAAAAAGCGCGTTGGGCAAAAATTAAGGGAGCCAAGCCTGTAGTCAAGGCACCGGTCAAGGCCGTCAGCCAGGCACCCAAAAAAAGGGCGGGATTAGCGCGGAAGGCCGTGCTCGCATAGCTGCCGCCGCCAAGGCGCGCTGGGCGAAGGCCAAGTCGGCTGGTAAAAAATCATTGTAAGTATTCTTTGAAACAAAGGCCGAAGTCTTAACCAACTTCGGTTTTTTATTTAGTCGGACAGGATGTCCTTGGCCCGGTCTGTGTTCTCAGGCTAGACCTGCATCCGGACAAATCTTGGACAGCCCACAGGCTCCGTGAGCGGATGACTCTGAGTCATGTTTTATTGTCATTGGGAAAAATGACGGTCGGCTTCGGTCTGCGGTCGGCGAGCGCCACGTCGCCGGCGAGCCGCAGACGGAAGCCCGCCGATCATTCGGCATCCGGGCGGATGCCAGCTCGTGACGGACGCGTGTTCGGAAGGTGGTCCGGCGCAGCGAAATGAAGCGGAGTCCGGTTCGCCGACCGGAACGCGCGTCGGTCACGGCGGTCGGCAAGTCGCCCCAAGTGGCGAAACAAGCGCTTTAATTCAGCAAATTCGCCCTAATTGACGAATTGTTGGTTTTGTAATATTCGTCTTTAGTGACGATTTGCTTGACATTTAGACTCTAATTCGCCATAAAAGGCGCGTTATGAAGATAACAAAACAAGCCACGGACGAGGTGATTCTCGGAGAACTGGGTGGACGGCTGGCCAAAATCCGGCTGGAACGCAATCTGACCCAGGCACAACTGGCGATGCAGGCCGGCGTCGCAAAACGCACGGTGGAACGGTTGGAAGCGGGGACGGTGGGAACCCAGTTGTTCGGCTTCATCCGCGTGTGCCGTGTGCTTGATGTGGTTGAACGCCTTGATCTACTCGTGCCGGAACCAGTGCCCAGCCCGTTCGCGCAACTGAAAATGGCCGGGCGAAACCGCCAGCGCGCTTCCACCACCAAGCCTGCGAAACCTTCGGCCAAAAAATGGCAATGGGGAGACAAGCCATGACCTTGGCCGAAGTTCAACTTTGGGGACGAACCATCGGAGCCGTTTCGCTGGAGGACGGAGGCCAGTTTGCTGCGTTCCAGTATGATCCGGCATTCGCCCGGAGCGGGATTGAAGTTTCGCCCATCACGATGCCGCTCAGCGATCGGGTGTATGTCTTTTCGGATTTGCCACCAAAAACGTTTCATGGTTTACCCGGCCTGCTGGCGGATTCACTGCCCGACCGGTTCGGCAACGCCTTGATTGATGCGTGGCTGGCGACGCAAGGCCGGACATCCGAAAGCTTCAACGCGGTGGAGCGGCTTTGCTACACTGGTGCGCGCGGCATGGGAGCGCTGGAGTTCGCGCCGGCCATCGGCCCAAAACCGCAGCAGGCGAAGAAGATTGAGATTAACGCCTTGGTCAAGCTGGCGTCGGAAGTTTTGAGTCATCGCAAGAATCTGAAAACCACTTTTGCCAGCGCGAGCCGGAAAAATGCCTTGAACGACATCCTGCGGGTCGGCACCTCCGCCGGTGGTGCGCGGGCGAAAGCGGTCATTGCCTGGAACCGTGAAACCAATGAAGTCCGGTCGGGGCAGATCGTGGCGGGAAAGGGATTCGACTACTGGCTGCTGAAATTTGACGGTGTCACCGGCAACAAGGACAAGGAACTCGAAGACCCGAAAGGCTATGGAGCCATTGAATACGCATATTATTTGATGGCCAAGGCGGCGGGCATCACCATGAGTGAATGTCGTCTGCTGGAAGAAGGCGGGCGGCGTCATTTCATGACCCGTCGGTTTGATCGGCTTGAAGGCGGTGAGAAACTGCACATGCAGTCGTTATGCGCGCTGGCCCATTTTGATTTTAACAATGCGGGTGCATATGCCTACGAGCAGGCGTTCCTGGTCATCCGCCAGTTGAATTTGCCGATGGCAACCGTCGATGAGCAATTTCGGCGGATGGTATTCAACATCATCGCCCGCAATCAGGACGACCACGTCAAGAACATCGCCTTCCTGATGGACAAGACGGGGCGCTGGTCACTCGCGCCGGCCTTCGACGTGATCTACAGCTACAACCCGAACGGCGACTGGACCGCCCGGCATCAGATGACAATGAACGGCAAGCACGATGGATTCACGCTGGCGGATTTCCGCGCCTGCGCCAAAAGCGCCTTGATGAAACGTGGCCGGGCCGAAGCCATCGTTGAGGAAGTCTGGGCTGCCGTGGCAAAATGGCCTGACTATGCCGAGCAGGCGCAGGTGCTGAAGGATTGGCGCAAACAAATCCAAAGCAGCCTTCGGTTGAATTTCCCGGGGATAAATGCGGTTTAATCCAGCTTCGGTCTGTGGTTCGGCGAGCGGGGAAGTGGAGCCGAAGGCGGAGATGAGCGTTTAGCGAATCGCAGCCGGAGCGAAACGGCCGCCGCCGAGCCACAGA
>Ga0316222_1002310_pt1 | contig 20661 bp, 17 predicted proteins | sample TBH18011metaG_FD_206008 | JGI IMG/M metagenome (GOLD analysis project Ga0316222, IMG submission 206008) | Freshwater microbial communities from Trout Bog Lake, Wisconsin, USA - TBH18011 | ecosystem: Environmental > Aquatic > Freshwater > Lake > Hypolimnion/Profundal zone | place: USA: Wisconsin...
CTACAATTGGGTTTGCACACTTGGAATGCCGTTTTTCGACCCTCAAACAGGGTTGCTGACCGAACCGGTCGCACCGTTCAGCCCAATTCGCATCGTTCACCTGACCCAGGCAGGGCGCACGACGACCATGCTCAAGGACCGCAAGGGTGGCTGTCATGAAAAGCGGCTCCGATGGGGCGATTTCAGTTTAAATCATCAATAGAATAATGGCGCATTTTTGCTCTGCAATGGCTTTGGGTGCAAGGTTGAACATCCCGCCGCCGTACAGTCCAGACCTCACTCTGACAGAGTGCCGGAACTACTTTGCCGCTGCCGGATGGGCGCACCAGGTCCACCACATCCGGCGATAGGCGGCTTCCAGGCTTCGGGTAAAACCCTCGGCGTCGCCCAGCGGCGAGGTGGCGACGGTGTGGCGCAGAGAATCGCGGAGTGCCGCCAGATCCGTTGGGGCCTGGGCCAGCGCCACCGCCTTGGCCACATAGTCGTCGGGCGAGTCCGCCACAAGCCGGTCCAGCCCCGCCGTCCGCAGCACCGCCTCGGACATGCGGTAGACGAAGCGGTCGGCACCGCCCAGGGCAATGACCGGAACTCCCATCCACAGGGCGTCGTAGCTGGTCAGGCAACCGCTGTAGGGAAAGCTGTCCAGGGCGATGTCGATATTTCCGTAGCAGGCGAGGTGCTCGTTCTGCGACGGGGTCTGTGCCAGCATCCGGAGCCGATCGGGCTCGATTCCGGCGGCGGCGAAGCGGGCGGCAAGGGCGCTCCGCGCGCTGCCGCTGGCAGGGCCTTCATTGCGGGACTTGAGAACAAGGACCGAGTCGGGAACCGCTTTCAGCACCTCCGCCATGGCGGAGACGCAGGAAGGGCTGATCTTGGCGGTTTGGTTGAAGCAGCCAAAGGTGATCCGCCCCCCTTGGCGGATGGATGGCGGCGGCGTCACGGGCGGAGCGCCGGCGATGGGGGCGAAGCAGAACAGATGGGGCAGGCGAAGCAGGGTCTCGTCGAATTTCTCGGCGCTGTCCACGGGAGTGGCGACAGGGTCGCCCAGCCAGTAGTCCATCTCGGCGACACCGCTGGTGAACATGCCGTGGAAGCTGACCTGGACCGGCGCGGCCCGATAGGTGAACAGGCCCATGCGATCACCGCCGGTATGGCCGAGCAGACAGACCAGGATATCGATGCCGTCGTCGCGGATCAGCCGGGCGGCGTCCTCGTCGCTTAGACCGTCCAGACTGCGCCAGGACCGCGCCAGCGGCCAGGCCGGGCCAAGCCGGGCCGCATCGAAGATACCGTCGCCATAAATGCTGATCTCAACCTGCCGGGGGTCGTGCCGCTGCAGGATCGGCAACAATTGCAGCCACAGGCCGCTGGGACTGTATTGGCTGAGATAGCCCGAGACGTAGCCGATCCTGAGCGGGCGGCCGGGATCGGGGCTGTTGGCCGGGATCGGCGCGGACGGGCGGCCGCCCAGGCGGCGGCCATGACGTTGGCGCCAGCGGTCGATTTCGCCATGCATCTCGTCCAGCGACAGGTCGGGCAGAAGGATCTGGCGCACGATCAGGGTCGAGTGAAGGTCGGCAAGGTCCGGGGCCTGGGCCACCGCACGGCGCAACGTGTCGATTCCTTCGGGAAGGCGCCCCATATCCACCAACATGGTGGACACGGATATGGCGCTGTCGGGGTCCGGCTTGATCGCCAATGCCGCCAGGAAATGGTCCACCGCTTCCGGCAGTCGGCCGAGGCTGACCAGAACCTTGCCGAGGGTGAAATGGGCATCGGCATGGTCGGGAATCCGCCTCAGAACCTCCGACAGCGTCTCGACGGCCCCGTCCCAGTTCCGCTGCGACGCCCGGACATAGCCCATGACGAATGTCAGGTCGATATTGTCCGGATCGGCGGCCAAGGCCTTCCGGCATTTCTTTTCCGCCGTGGCGTGGAAGCCGGACAACAGGGTCTGAAGCACCTCTCTGGCGGCGGGGCTTCGATCTGCCAAATCACGGAACATCGGGGAAATTTCCACGTCTCATACCGCCAGGCCATTAAACTGACCTTCTCAGTTCGATGGCGAGACGGCAAGGCCAAGGGCCGCCGCGCCTCATGACGCGGACCGCAGGGAACGCGTAGCGAACGAAGCCCGGCGCCAGTGCCCGGCGCCTGAGGGCAAAGAGGCGAGTGCTCGCCGGCATCAGATGCGCGACCGCTCCCCCCGCATGCGGGAACAGCATAGCCCAATGGGCGGGGGCCGAGAAACTCGGGCGTCTTCAAAAAAAGGGGTGGCCGAAGCCACCCCTTTCCGTAGCGGAACCGATTGTCGTTTGACCGATTAGAAGGTCAGCGACAGGCCGGTCATAGCGGTATAGCCGGTGTTCTCGAAGGCAGCGTCGGACACACCCAGGGTGCCCTTGCGCTGATCCTTGTAGTCGATGTAGCCGACGGTGGCGAGGGCATCGACGCCCGGGCCCAGGTTGTACTTGCCCGAAGCCTGGTACAGGTCGATGGTGTCCTGCTTGCCGCCGTTATTATTGGTGAAGACATTGCCGCTGTTGCTGTTGCGGATACCGTTCACGCCCGAGTGGAAGTAGCCGAAGCTGACGGCATAGGGGCCGCTGGCATACATCAGAGAGACGTCGTAGGCCTGACCGCCGAAGTCCAGCGGAGCGAGGCCCTTGGTGGCCGACAGGGACACGGTGGACGCGGTGGTGACACCAGCGGTGGACAGCAGGGTGTTGGTCAGACCGCCGCCCTTGGCGTCGTCACGGGTCAACTGGGCCGAACCGCCGAGGGTGAAGCCGGCATAGGACACCTGGGCGCCATAAACCTGCGAGGTCACGCTCTCGGTGCCACCGCAATTGCTCTGCGCGGGATTGGTGCAATTGAGGTTGCCGACCGCGGAGGCATCGACCCAGATGTAACCGGCCGAGGCCTTCACGCCCACCGGGCCGAAGGTGTTGGTGTACAGGGCGGTGCCGCCGAACGCTTCGGCGCGGCCGAGCGGGGTGGCGCGGTTGTCCTGGCGCATCACGTTCGGGACATAGCTGGCGCCCAGGGTCAAGCCGTAGAAGCTCGGGGCGACATAGGTGAGCTTCTCCGCCTTGTCGTCGGCGATGAAGGCGGTGGTGTTGGTCGAGGTGGAGTAACCGACGATCTGGTTCATGCCCATGACCGAGGTCGGCTTGGCGACGGCGAAGTTCAGGCCGAGGATGGAACCACCGACGGTGCCGTTGGCGGCATCGGGGGCCTGCACATGGGTCAGGGCGGTGCCGTTCAGCTGGGTGCCGATGATCGCCTTACCGAAGCCGCCGCTGATCCAGGCATAGCTGGCATCGATGACGTCGGTGGTGATGTCGGAGTGGCCGCCGGCTTCCATGCTGACGAAGATGCCGACCTTCAGGCCGTTGTCCAGGGTGGTGTCGCCGGTGAACCAAATCTCGTTGTCACCCTTGATGTCGGCATTGGCGCGCTGGCCGGCGCCGTTGAAGCCGGCGACCGCATCGGTGGACAGGGTGCCGCTGCCGTTGCTGGTGGCGTTCTGGAACTTGCTGTTCTGCCAAACGCCGACAACCCACCACTTGCTGAAGCCGCCGACATTGATCTTGATGGCGTCGGCAGCGCTGGCGGCATCGGCATTGATCATGCCCACGGCGACCAAAGCGGTGCTGGCGATAAGAATCTTCTTCATGGTATCTCCTCTCTTTGGCCTCCGAATGCCGACCCCCAATGGCCGCATCCGCTATCCAAATGAACGAACGAGCCATATGACGCCATAGCGACCGGCAAAGATCAAGCGGACCGGGCCGCCTTTGTGTCGAAAGACGCGCACTGTGGCAGGAACGCAACAGTCGGGATGCGCAGCAGCCGCTTGAAACGAACGTCGAAGCCACAGACGTCATGGATAATCCGTCCTGATTACGCACCATCCTCCGCCGTCATCCCGGCCAAGCGAAGCGCGAGCCGGGACCCAGGAGTCATGCACAAGCCGATTGGCCAATGGAGGTGCGCACGCCCCCTGGCCCCCGGCTCGCGCTCCGCTTGTCCGGGGTGACGGTCGTATGTTGATTGAGAACGGGGTTCTTGCAAAACCCTCGAATAGCCATTGGGGATTGCCATCCCAACGCCCGTTCCCCCCTTAATCAATTCGAAATCTGGATTCGGAGTCCTGGTTGAAATCGAGAACGGTTGACATGCCGGCGGTATTGTCCACATCACAGGGGGATCCAATCATGCCGGGTGCCTTGTCCATGTCCCCATCCGCTTCCCGCCATACCAGCCGTAGCGCCGCCCTGGCCCGCGCCGCGGCCCTGCTGCGGGAGCGGGATTTCGGCGGCGCGGAACAGGTGGTGCGCGGGATTATCGCCGCCGACACCGCCCCACGGACCGACGCCCTGCTCTTGCTGGCCCAGACCCTGTTCGGCACCGAGCGGCTGGCCGAGGCCCTCGATGCCGCCCGGCAATCGGTGGCATCCGCCCCCGCCAACCCGGATACCCATCTTCAGGTCATCGTCACCCTGTTGGACATGGGCCGGCCGGACCAGGCCTTGGCCGAGGCCCAGGCCTTCGCCGACGCCCAGGCTGCCAATCACGATCAGGGCAATCCCGATGCGACGGCCCTGCTCGGCCTGGTGCTGCGGCGGGTTGGCCGCCTGCCCGAGGCGGTCGAGGGCCTGAGCCGGGTGGTGGCGGCCCATCCCGGCCATGTCTCGGCCCATTTGTGGCTGGCCCATGCCCTGCACGACATCGGCCGCAACGATGAGGCCGCCGCCCTGTACGGCGAACTGGTCCGTCAGATCCCCAGCCTGGAGGAGGCTCATTTCGGCCTGTCCAACACCCTGGCGGATGGCGGAAGGCTGATGGAGGCCGCCCATGCCTATGCCCGCGCCGCCCGCTCCATCGCCGGGTTCAACCAGCGTTGGCCCGATCTGCTGATCCCGGTGGACGGCCTGGCCCAGCCGGTGGTGCCGGCCGGCCCGCCCCGGCCGGACGGCATCGCCATGGTCATCGCGTTCGTGCCGTTCGAGACGCCCTATGTGCCGCTTGGATTGGCCACCCTCAAGGCCTATGTGGAATACACCTCGCCCCATCGGGTCACCGCCGTCGATCTCAACGCCCGTTTCTTCCAGAGCATGCGCCAGGCCCTGGCCGCGCGGACGACGCCGTTCCAATTGGGCGATACCGCCGGTTTCCTGGCTGCCTGCGACACCCTGACCCAGGACGGGCCGGACTTCTATCAAACCGCGACCTACGCGCCGGCCGCCAGGGTGTTCGAGGAGCAACTGGGCGCCATCAAACTGATCTTCACCCGTCAGAATTCGCGCATCGCCCAGATGGACGGGCCGATTCCCTGGCATGCCCACGCCATGGCCCGCGCCCTGGTCGCGTCGTCGCCCACCGTGGTCGGGCTGTCGGCCATGTACGACGCCCAATTGCCGACCATCCACGCCATCGCCCGCGCCATCCGGCGCCAAGACTCCAAGGTCAAGATCGTCCTGGGCGGCGGGGCGTTCGCCGCCGCCGGCATCGAGGCCCTGCTCGCCGCGCCCTATGTGGACTACGTGATTCTCCAGGATGGCGAGGAAACCCTGGCCGGACTGCTGTCCGCCGTGGCGCGGGGCGAGGAAGAGCCGGATATCTCGGGATTGTGCTACCGTCGCGCCGATGGGAGCTTCGTGGTGAGCGACGAGGCCCGCCCCATCAAGCAGGACGCGGTGCCGCCGGCGGATTTCTCGGACTATGACCTGGAGGCCTATTTCAATCCGCGGCCGGTGCTGCCGCTGCTGACGTCGCGCGGCTGCTATTGGCGGCGCTGCACCTTCTGCAACCACTTCGCCAGCTATGCCGGCACCTACAAGGCCCAGTCCATCGACCGTGTCGTCGATGAACTGGAGCACCATATGGCCCGGTACGGCGTCCGCCATTTCACCCTGGTGGACGAAATGATCTCGGCGGCGCGGTTCCGCAAGATCGGCGAGGAGATCCTGGCCCGTGGCCTGGACGTCACCTATTACGCCCTGGCCAAGCCGACCGCCGACTTCACCCCGGACATCCTCGACGTCATGTACCGGTCGGGCTGCCGCTATATCCTGTGGGGCCAGGAATCGGGGAACGACCGCATGCTGGGGGTCATGGACAAGGGCAACACCGTCGCCTCGTCCCACGCCACCCTGCAGGCCGCCGCCGCCGCCGGCCTGCGCAACCACCTGTTCCTGATGGTGGGCTATCCCACCGAAACGGTCGAGGAGCTGGAAGACACCATTCGCTTCCTCCACGCCAACCGCAACGCCATCGACCAGATCCACAGCGGCCCCTTCCTCCTGGAAAAGGGGACGCCGCTCTACGCCCGCCCCGAGGAATTCGGCATTTCCAAGGTCTATGACCGCCGGGTCTATGGCGGCTGCCAGCTCGTCCGATTCGACGTGGCCTCGGGATTGCGGCCGGCCCAGTCGGAAGCGGCCGAAACCGCCTTGCGCCGCAGCTTCTTCCCTCACTTCAATTCGTTTTCACAATCCCTCGGCAGTTTCCGCGACCATGCCTTGATCATTTATTCCAGGCTGGCGCGCACCCCCGGCAGCCTGCCGCCCCCGGATGCCGGGCTGGCCATGGCGGCGGTTCGGGATGCCTTGGCGAAGCTGGAGGCCGAACCGCTCTAAACCCTTGACGGCCCCCGGGAGTATTCGCTACACATGCGCCCTCCGGTGGCGGGTGTAGCTCAGTTGGTTAGAGCGCCAGTTTGTGGTACTGGATGTCGTCGGTTCGATCCCGATCACTCGCCCCATCCCCCTTTTGGCGTCGACCGTTCGCCGTGATCAGCTACCCACGGCACCGACCTTGCGGCGGAGCGGCTCGAACAGCGCCTCCAGCCTGCCGGTGGTGGAGCGGATCACCGAGGTGAAGTCCTCCTTCAGGGTGGGAACCAGCGAGACGCCGTCGATGGCGACATCCACGATCACCGCCCGCCCCTCGGAGGTATCGGTCACCACCCAGTCCACCGGGGTGGGGATTTCGCTGCCGGACGAAACCAGGGCGCGGACCACCACCCGATCGCCCTGGGCCTGGGCGCCGACCACCTGGATTTTCTGATCGGCGGGAACCTCGTCGATCATGCCGCCGAAGGCGGAGATGACGAAGCGTTCCAGCAGGCCGGCGAATTGCCGCTGGTCCTCCGGCGAGGCCTTGCTCCAGTAGCGGCCGAGAATCTGGTGGGATTCCGTCATCATGTCGCCGTATTTGGCGATGAGCGGGCGCATGGCGGCCCGCGCCTCGTCCGCCGTCATTTTCTTTCCGGCGAACGCCGCCAGGGCGTCGGCGGAGGCCGAGCGCACCAACTGGCTTGCCTGTTCCGTATCAAGCGCGGCGGCCGGACGGGCCGCCAGCAATGCCAGCGGAAGCAATACCGCCGCCACCAGCCTTCTGCATCCCCGGATATACGGCATTGACCCTACTCCCTGCCCAATCAACCCATCTGAGCATTCAGTTTGTTCGATGCCTGACATTATGTCAGTGAACCATTTAACATACGTATACGGAATTGGTGATGGCCCGCAAAATATAAAATATAACCGTTATTGCGCGATCAATACTTCAGTATTGCCGGCGAACGCCTTGATTCTCCAGACTCTCTGGCCTCGTGGTCACGGCAGATCCCCCCGGCGGAACAGGCGGTAGCCCAGCCAGGCGCAGCCGCTGCCCAGCACCACCGGCCAGGCCAGGGCGAAGGCCAGATAGCCGGTCCGGCCCAGGCTGTCGAGAATGACATAGGCCGCCGGCCCCAGGACCACCATTTGCGGATCGAACAGCAGGATGGCGGCGGTCCGGAAGGATTGCAGCGGATTGATCACCGCGATGGCGACGATGGCCTCCAGCGGCATGCGTTCGCGGATCATCATCCCCAGCAGGATCAGGTCCAGGAACAGCAGCAGCACCAGCCAGATCAGGAAGGCGCCGGTCTGGGCCACGTCGGGCGAGCGCGCCACTGTGGAAATCAGCATGCCGAGGCCGAGAAACATCCAGGTCAGCGAGGCCAGCAGGGCGGTATAGACCAGGAACAGGTCCCAGGGCGTGCCGATATGGCGGACCTCACCCCAGACCGCGGCACCCATCATGGCCACGAACACCGGCAGGAACACCACGGTGAAGCGGCCCAGCATCTTGCCCCAATACCACGCCCCCAGCGGCACCGGCAGCGACAGCATATACTCGAACACCCCGGCATCGCGGTCGCCCGCCACCGAACGCACGGTGGTGATGAGGATGAAGATGGGCAGGATGGCGACGCAGAGCTGAATATAGGTGACCAGCAGGCGCGACAGGCCGGTGAAGCCCAGCACCCGCGATTCGGTCAGGCCGAACACGAACAGCAGGGTGACGATGCCGCCGAACACGATGGTGTAGAACAGGAACCAACGCGCCCGCAGCGATTCGGTGATGTCGAGGCGGGCGGACAGCAGCAGCGGCTTCATGGTCAGGTGCTCCCTAGTGTTCCGTTTCCGAAATTCCAATTCGTTTGACCCAGCGTTGATCGAATTTCAGAAACGATCTGAACACTAGTATTATCAATGATCTAGTGGTGCTTTGTGTTTTTGAAATTCCGAAAATCGCGGGTGGCAAAGTGATCGGAATTTCAAAACCGCACCACTAGGGCGGTGGGATCGCAGCGGCTGGCGGAGCCCTTGGCGAGCACCGCGGCACGGAAGGCGGCGAAATCCATGGCCCCCTCGCGCCGCTGGGCGATGGCGATGAAGCCATAGGCCATGGGAGAGGTCTTGCCGCCCACATACCAGGCGGCGCGGCCGTCCAGCCAGTTTCCCCTGTCGTTGTCGCCGACCCAGATCCCGGTGGCGGGATCATCGGCCCAGGGCTGCTTGGCCAGGAACATGGCGGCACACCCGATATCGTCGAACTTCCACAGCTTGTCCTGCGGGCCGCCGCGCACCTCGCCGGCGCAATGCGGATCATCGATGATCATGCCGCAGTAATCGCAGTTCTCGCGGCCCCAGCGGATCGGCGCCGGTCCACCGCCGCCACCGCAGCCCGCCATTCCCACCCCCACCAGGGCGAGGGCGGCCACGCCCGGCACCAGGCCGAGCAGGCCGCGCCGGTTCAATGGGGTGCAGATGCACATGGCGCCGCCTCCTTGGCCTCGGTCATGTCCAGCCCGGCGATCAGGCCGGTATAGCGCGACAGCATGCACATGAAGCGCAGACGATCGGGGCCGTTGACCCGGCCGATCCAGGTTCCGCCGCCATCGCCGCTGGCAAAGCCCCACTCGCCCATGGCCCGGGCGAAGGCCGCCTCGGGGCGGACCAGACGGATGGAGCAGGCCATGCGGCTGGCCATGTCGACCTCGTCGGCCACCCGGTCGTCCAGCACCACCCGGCCCATATCCATCTCGATCACCCGGTTGACCAGGGCCGCGACCTCGTCGAGGCGGTGGCTGGTGATCAGCATGATGCCGGTCCCCTGCCGCGCCGCCAGCAACCGGAAGAAGATGTGGCGGGCCTCCGGGTCGAGATTGGCCGCCGGCTCGTCCATGATCAGCAGATCGCTGTCGCGGCCCAGCGCTACCCCGATCAGGGTCTTCTGCTTCATGCCGCCCGACAGCTTGACGAAGGGCAGGCGGCGGATGCGGGCGAAATCCAGGCCCAGCGCCTCGATCACCGCCACCATGCGGCGGGGATCGCTGTCGCAGACGCTGGCGGCGAAATTGATCAATTCACCCACCGGCATCTTCAGCGGCGGCGGAATCTGGGGCACGAACCCCACCCGCTTCAACACGACGCCGCGATGCTCGCGCGGCGCCAGCCCCCCCACCGTCAGGGTGCCCTGATGGACGTATTCGCCCAGCAGGCAGCGGATCAGGGTGGTCTTGCCGGCGCCGTTGGACCCCACCAGGGCGATGCGGTCGCCCTGATCCAGGGTCAGCGTCACCCCGTCGAGAACGCGGTGCTTGCGGAAGGTCTTGGCGACATCGACGAAACGGATCATGGCGGCGGAACCCTCACAGCAACTTGTCCAGATACTTGACCTGGTAGCGCAGCGACCCGGTCGGACAGGCGTCGACGCACAGGCCGCAGCGGGTGCAATCGGCCCCGATGGCGACCAGGGTATCGTCGGCATAGGTCTTCTTGGTGCAATCCAGCACATGGGGTACCAGACAGACCTTGCGGCAATCGCCCTCGTGCAGGCAATTCTCCAGACTGTACTGCACCCGCACCGGCGACACCGCGCCGACCAGGCCGTAGGTCAGGCCGATGGGGCAGATATAGCGGCACCACATGCGGCGGATGAACAGGATCTCGTAGACCAGCAGGCCGGCCACCCAGATCAGGGCCAGGCCGGGGCCGTAGATCAGGGCGCGTGACACGATGCCGGTGGGCGAGATGGATTCGAAGACGGTGTAATCGCAGGCCAGAGCGAGGCCGGCGAACACCCCGTAGAGCACGGTACGGGTGCCGCGATGCAGGGTGTAATCCACCACCAGACGGCGCCTGGCCAGGGCCACATGGATCTTTTCCGCCAGTTCGGCCAGCAGGTGATAGGGGCAAACCCACGAGCAGAAGGTCCGGCCGCCGAGCAGCCACCACAGCAGCAGAACCGTGGTCGAGCCGATCACCAGATTGATCAGCACATGCTTGTAGGCGAACATCACCTGCAGGGTCGAGTTGAGGTCGGCGAAGTGAAAGCCGACCACCCGGGACGCGGTCAGCGCCCCCTCCACCAGCTGGACGTCGAAACGGTAGGACAGGACGAACAGCAGGTTGACCCCGATCAGCACCGCCCAGCGGATATTGCGCCATTTATGGCTGGCATGCTGGGCATGGGCCGCCTTGATGTCGCGGGCGCGGTCCGGCCCCTTGACCTGGCGCTTGGCCTCGTGCAGGGCGGCGGCGGCGGGAGTGATATGGACCGGGCGGGCGGGCGCCGCGCCCAGCATGACCTTGAGGGAATGGAGGAGGTTCATCACGCGGCTCCCCACTGGCGCCGGATATCGACGACGATGGACGGCATGTCGGTCGGACAGATCATTTCGCACATGCCGCAACCGACACAGGCCTGCTTGACCACCGGAGTCCGGCGCCGATCCGCCGGATCGTCGGACAGACGCTCCAGGGCGATGGCATCCTTGATCGGGCATTCCCGCACGCACAGGTCGCACAGCTCCAGGTCATAGGGATGGTCGGCCACCCGCAGCGGCTTCCAGCGGTCCACTTCGGCATAGCGATGGATGCCGGTATAGGCCGCCCCGCGCGCCTGGCCCTTGAAGCCCTTGCCCTGACGCGCCAGGCAGGTTTCCGGACGGTCGAGCCGGGCCAGCCCCATATGGACCTCTTCCTTCTTGCTGATATCGTGGGACAGGGCGCCGGTGGGGCAGGCCAGCACGCATTGCACCGCGTCGCAGGAGAAGTCGCAGGCCTGATCGCGGGCCGCGATATGGGGGACCCCGACCCCGAAGCCCTCGTCGAGATCGCCGAGACGGATCGCCTTGACCGGACAGACCTGGACGCACTGGCCGCATTTGATGCAGGAGGCGAGGAATTCGTGCTCCGCCAGGGCGCCGGGCGGCCGCAGCCGGGGCATCCACTTCTTCAGCACCGGAAAGAATCCGAACAGCGAGGCCCCCACCATGGCCGAGCCCATGGCCAGCGACCGGAGAAGCTGGCGGCGTTCCTTTTGCCTGGAGGCAAGGGGGGGTGTCATGATTTCGGGGCCTCCTTTTGTCCCGGACCGGGTTCCCGATAACGGGGGTGCTGGTCTTCCAGCATCAGCACCGGCCGGCTGAACGGTGCCAGACGGTCGAGGAAATCGACCACTTCCAGCAGCGACGTTCCCTTGAAGAAACGGGTGGGCGGCACCTCCATCCACACCCGGCCGGCATAGCCGTAGAGCACGAACGGGGTGTCGCCGATATTGTCGTTGTTGCGGTCGAACCCCTCATAGGTGTCCCAGAAATTGCCGTCCCAGACATTCCGGCGGGCGGACCCGCCGCCATAGACCGCCACCTGGGTCATATTGCCCTTGAACACATTGTCGCGGAACACGTTGTCGTGCCAATCCGACAGGAAGCCGATGGCGATATCGTTGAAGCTGAGGCGGTTGCCGGTGATGGTGTTGACCTCGCCCGGCTGGTACGGCGAGACGTCGAGGAAGATGCCCTGGGAGCAATAGACGATGTCGTTGTCCTCGATCGTCAGGGCGCTGCTTTCCTTGGCCGCGATGCAGGTTCCGGTCGAGCCCACCGCGCTGGCGATGCGGTTGTGGCGGATGGTGACGCCCGCGCTGTACATCATGGAGATGCCGACGGAATTATTGTTGAAGTCGTTGCCTTCGACGATGTTCTGACCCGCATACATGAAGTGCAGGCCATAGCGTCCGTCGCGGGCGCTGTTGTTGCTGATCAGGTTGTGGTCGGAATACCACACGACCATGTCGCGCGAATGGCGCACCACATTGCCGCTGATGGTATTGCCCTTGCTGTACCACAGTTTGATGGCGTCGCCCTTCAGCCCCAGCGGCAGGTCGAGCTTGGAGGAAATGTGGTTGCCGCGCACGATGTCGTCGTTGGACTGGGCCAGATTGATGCCTTCGAGGCATTCCTCGATCACGTTGTCCTCGATGGTGACGTGATTGCCGTGAACCTTGATCGCGGCATCCTCGGTGTCGTGGTTCTCGCCGGAATTCACCAGGGTGAAGCTGCGAATGGTGGCATCGCCGGTCTGGATCTCCATGACGGTGCCGGTGCCGCCGGCGTCGAGCGTCACCTGGCCGCCGCCGTCGAGGATAACCGGCTTACGGATGACCATATGGCCCACATAGCGCCCCGGCGGCGGTTTGATCACCGCGCCCGGCGCGGCGTCGGCCATCATCGCCTCGATGGTCGCGGTGGTTTGAAGGGGGGGCGCCGGTCCTGCGGCCAGCGCCGTGGCGGCGATCAACCCCGCCACGGCACCAGCCGGGATCGCCAGCTTCCGCAAACTGGCCATCTGCGCATTCCTTCCGGTCAGTATCCGCCGCGCAACTGCTTGCGCCGCAGCAAGGTGGCTACCAGCAGACACAGCGCCGCCACCACCAGCAGGCCGAAGCCATAATGAGGATAGGAATAGGTGGAGAACTGGGCGACCTTGCCCTCGCCGAACACCGTCGGCATGAACGGCTTGACGGTGAAGGCGCCCAACGGGCTGAGGGTGTGGCCGAACCACCACAGCCAACTGGCATAGTCGATGACGAAGACCACCGGAATGACGATGCCCGACAGCGGCAACACCCACCACAACGGTCCGCCATAGACCAGGAAGCCCAGCAGCATCACCCCCACCAGACCGAACAGATAAGGCGCGGCGGCCTGTTCCAGCCGGGCGCCGTCGGCGATGGGGTGCATGCCGATGAAGTGGTTGATGGTGTTCATTTCGTGGACGCAATCAAGTGCCTCGTCCTCGTCGACCTCGCTGGATTTGGGCCGGGCGACGCAGCCGTTGAACACGCCGTTGACATGGAAATGGATGCGAATGCCGTCGGGAAAGGTCTCCGCCGGGTAATTGGGCGCCTTCAGCGACACCCACCAGATGGGCGAGACATAAGCCAGGCCGATCAGCACCATGGCGATAACGGTCAGGACCCGCATCACCAGCAGTGGCTTGTCCGTCGTTTGCGAAATCATTTCGGCCTCGTAAAACTGCGGCAGAACCCGGGGCCGCCCGTTTCGGGCGGCCCCGCGAGCCCGGATTTCTCACACTCTCGCGAGATACGATTGTGTTTGCGGGGGGGGCGATCCGGCGATCCGACGACCGAAGGCGTGGCTGGTGGCCACGTCGAGGGCGTTGGGAAGCCGGGCGCCCGCCGCAACGCAACCCTGCGGGCGGGGAAAAAATGGCGCCAGAGTGCGTTATCAGTCTTGCGCGATGATCCACATCGCGCAGCGCCTGCTGCCTGCTCTCTCGCCATTTTTTCCTCCGTCGTATCCGTGACAGTGTGTGAAATCCGGGCTAGGGGTTACTGGAAGTCGGGGTTCTTCCAGCCCTTGGGCGCGACCTTTTCCTTGGGCGGGACCAGCCGCGACACATAGTCCAGCACGGCATGGGTCTCGCGATCGGTGAAGTCGTGGATCTGCTTGACCATGTCCGGGTTGGCGTTGCGCCGCTTGCCGGCCTTGATGTCGTTGAACTGGCGCAGCAGATAGGCGTAATGCTGGGCCTCGATGCGTGGGTAGAACTTGTCGTTGTCGCCCTCGCCGCTGGCCCCGTGGCACTTGGCGCAGTTATCGGCATAGAGCTTCTTGCCCAGTTCCGGGTCCTTGCCGTCGCCCTTGCCGTTTTCCGGGCTCATCTTCAGGGTCTGGATATAGCCAGCCACATCCGCCACCGCCTGCGGCCCGCCGATCTGGCTGGGCAGCGCGAAGGGGTACATGGTCGGATTGTCGCGATTGCGGGCGCGGATATCGGACAGCTGCTTGATGATGACCTTGTAGTGCTGGCCGGCCAGCTGCGGGAAGGTCCCGTCCGACAGGCCCCAGCCCTCGGGCTGATGGCAGGCCGAACAGACCTCGAAAACGTCCTTGCCGGCCTTGGCGTCGGGCTTGAGGCCGAGGGCCTCGTCCTCCTCGCCGCCGGCACCGTTCCACACATAGCCGGCTTCGCCGACCGAAGCCGCCCGGGCACCGGTCCCGGTGATGACGGTCGCACCGGCCGCGACGGCGGTGACGGCCAGGATACGCATCAAAGTCTTCATTCTTCGCCTCTCTTCATGGGATTTGCTTGCCGCACCATACCCTGCCTCGCCCCCAGTCTTACTTGACGTTGGACAGGTAGTCGGCGATCTGGTCGATTTCGCCGTCGGTGACCAGATGCATCACCGGCTGCATGGCGGCGACGGCGCCGTTGTTCCGGGCGCCGGACTTGATGTCCTTCATCTGCTGGGCGATATAGCCCTTGTCCTGGCCGGCGAGGGCGGGATAGGTCTTCAGCACCGGCTTGTTGCCTTCCTTGCCATGGCAGGCGATGCAGGTCCGGGTCAGGAACAGGGCCTTGCCGGGGGCGTCGGACGCCCCCTTGGCGGTGGCTTCGGCGAAACGGCCCAGGCCGCCGAGATAATCGGCCAGCGCCCGCATCTCGTCCTCGCTCACCTCCTCCAGCACCGGCTTCATCACTTCGGCGGTCTGGCCATTGGCACGGGCGCCGCTCTTGATGTCCTTCAGCTGCTGGAAAACGTAATCGGCATTCTGGCCGGCCAGCCGGGGATAGCCCTCCTGCAGGGGAGTCTTGGCATCCTCGCCATGGCAGCCGACACAGCCCTTGTCGGAGAACAGGGCCTTGCCATCGGCGGCGGCGGCCCCGTTCGCGCCGGCAAGGGCGGCGATGGCCCCCGCCGTCAGGGCGATCATGGTGGTCTTCAACACGTGCATCGCGGTGGTTCCTTGATAGCGGCGAGCCAACGGATCGGCTCGCCTCTTTGCCCTCAGGCGCTCGCGCTTGGCTTTGTCCGCTACGCGTTCCCTGCGGTCCGCGCCATATGGCGCATCGGTCCTTACGGGGAGACAAAGAGGGGGCTGATGACTTAAGCCCCCTCCCTTGCCGCCGAGATGGTTACTTGGATACCGGCTTGGCGCCGTTCTGCTCCAGATAGGTCTTGGCGCGCAGGCCGATATCGGCCGCCTTGACCTGGTACTGGAACCACTGTTCCGCCCACAACATGGCGTTGTTCCAGTCCTGCTTGGCCGCGAAGCCTTCCGACTTCTCCTGCGCCCCCTTGGCGGAGCCCAGCTGGTCGGTGGCGTCCTCGACCATGGCGACCACCGGCGGGAAGTCCTTGTAGTTGACGCTGGTGATGTAGCCGACCACGCTGTTGATGACCGCCTGGGTGTCAACATTGGCCTTCACCCGGGCGTCGTAATCGGCCTTGGTGTAGGTGCTGCCGGCCTTGCCCAGATCGCCGGTTCCCTTGAAGTTGGCGGGCTTGACCAACAGATAGCCTTCCATCTCCAGATGCAGCGCCGAGCAGAACTCGGTGCAATAATAGGGATAGACGCCGGCCTTGTTGGCCTTGAAGGTGACCGACGAGGTCTTGCCGGGTTCCAGCGACATGTTGACGTTGTGGCGCGACACCGCGAAGCCGTGGGTTTCGTCCTCGGCCCGCTCCAGATTGGTGATATGGAACGAAATCTCGTCGCCCTCGGTCGCCTCGACGATCTCGGGGGTGAAGTGCGAGCGGATGGCGGTACCGAACACTTCGACCTTGCCCGGCTTGTGGTCGGTATGCTCGGACCCCGGACGCACGGCGAATTCGCTCTTGCTGTCGGTGCGGCTGTCGGTGCCGAACGGATAGCGGACGATGGGCTTCAGCTTGTCGGCGCCGATGGCCACCGCGTAGTGAGGCTCGCCCAGCGGAATCGGCAGGTCATAGAGCAGCTGCATCTTGTCGCCGCTGATATCGATCAGCTGGTGATTCTGCGGATGCAGCGGTCCGACCGGGTTGAAGCGGTCGATGGCCAGCTTGTTGAGCGCCACCAGGTAATGGCCCTTGGGATGCTCGGTATCGCCCTCCATGGTCATCAGGTGGCCGATATTGTACTGGACCGAAATTTTGTCGAGGACCTTGCCTTCGCAATAATCCCACTTCGCCACCATGGAATCCACATAGAGCGAGGTATAGGCGATACAGGGCTTGGAATCGTACTGGGTATGCAGTGGCCCGAGGCCCAGTTCCACTTGGCTGTGGATGGCTTCCTTGAGGTCGAGGACCGGGACGCCGTAATCGTCCTTGCCGGCGAACTTGCCGGCGGCGATGAGCGCCTGCATCTTGGCGAAGTCATACACCGTGCCGTGGGTGTCGAGCTTGCCGGCGACGATGATGTACTTGCCGTCGGGGCTGACATCGACGCCATGCGGGCTTTTCGGCTCGGGCACCAGGAACAGCACGCCCTCGCGCGCGGCGACGTCGAGCGAGATCACCGCCATGCCGTTGATCATCTTGGTCTTGCCGGCCTTGAACAGCTCCTCGGCCTTCTTCCAGTTGATCATATGCATGTAGTCGGTGTCTTTGGCGGAACAGCCGGCCTCGAACGGCGGCCGGCCCTTCTCGATCCCGCCGACATAGCGTTCGGCGCAGAACGAATTGGTGAACGACCAACCATCGGAACCCAGCTTGCCGAAGTCCGACAGATCCTGGCTATAGGGCGGCAGTTCGATGGAGAACGACTTCTCCGGCTCGATGCGGCCCTTTTCGCGGTTGAAGTGCCAGTAGGTGACGGCGCCGCGATACTCTTCGTTGAACTTGTCGAGGGGGGCGAATTTATGGCCCAGCGGCGTCGGATACTGCGCCGCCTCGATGATGTAATCGGTATTGGGGCTGACGAAGGGGCCGCCATGATCGCTGGTGATGATCGGATTCTGGACGATCTGCTTGGTCTCGAAGTCCTTCAGATCGATGACGGCGATGCGCGGGGTGCTTTTGTCGTTGATGAACAGGAACTGGCCATCGGAATCGCCGTTGGTCTCGGACAGCGCCGGGTGGTGGGTGTCGCCGAACAGCACGTCGCGGCCATCGACCTTGGAACCCTGCTCCAGCACCTTCTTCGACTCGTCGTCGAAGCCGTAGCCCTGCCACGGCTCGGGGGTGAAGACGGCGATGTATTTGATGATCCGCATGGAGGGAATGCCGTAGACGATGACATCGCCACTTTGCCCGCCCGAGCTGAACACCATGAATTCATCGCGCTTGCCGCTGGGGGTATAGGTCTTGACCGCCGCCAGGACATCCTGCTCGTTCAGGTCGCGGCGCTTCATCACGTCCTGCAGCGATTCCGCCGCCCAGGCCTGGCCCGCGGCCATGGCGCCAATGCTCACGCCGGCGAGCAAGCCCGCCAATCTCATGCTCTTTGTCATAGTCCCCACCTTTGGATTGTTAAAGACGTGGATGGAACTCCCAACTCTTCACCGCCAACAGTGAGGAGGGCGACAGAGGGTGTCCGTGACGTTGGTCAAGCCGGGCATCGATAATTCTGGAATCAAAGGCGCGACAGCCCACCCGCTTCCCGGCTAGGCTTCGGGTCTTCCCAACCATGGTCGAGGGATGGTGATGACGCTCAGGATGTTGCTGATGGGGCTGGCCGTCTGGGGGGTGATGACCGCCCCATCCCCGGCGCGCGCCGAGGAGCCGATGCCGGCCAGGGTCACCGGCCAATTCACCCTGGTGGACCAGGATGGCCGCCCGGTCACCGAGGCCAGCTATGGCGGGGCGCTACGGGTCATGACCTTCGGCTATACCTTCTGTCCCGACATCTGCCCCACCACCCTGGCCGCCATCGCCGCGGCCATGGATCTCCTCGGCCCCGACGCCGCCCAGGTGGTGCCGATCTTCGTCACCGTCGATCCCCGGCGCGATACTCCGGCGGTCCTCAAGAGCTATGTCGCCGCCTTCCATCCCCGCATGGCCGGATTGTCGGGCACCCCCGAAGCGGTGGAGACGGCGGCGCGGAACTTCCGGGTCCGCTTCGTCGTCAACGCTCCCACCGGCACCGATCCCCTCAACTATACGGTGGACCATTCGGCCGGCATCTACATCATGGGACGGGACGGACGGTTCCTGGCAAAACTGGCGCACCTCGCCCCCCCCGAGGACATCGCCGGGCGCATTCGCGGCCTTTTGCGCTGACTCTCAGGCAATGGCCGCCATGGGGGGGTGGCGCCGTTCGATCGGGGCGGTAAAGGCATAGCCGACTCCGCGGGCGGAGCGAATCGGCAACAATTCCCCGCTTGCCGTCTGCACCTTGCGGCGCAGGCGGGAGAACAGGGCGTTGATGCTGCGGTCGTCATAGCCGCCGACCACCTTGCCGAGGGAGCGGGCGATCTCCTCGCGCTTCACCGAGGCCCCCGGCCGGGCGATCAAGGCCTGGAGCGCCACATATTCGGCGTTGGTCAGCAAGACGGTGCCGCCATTGGGCGAGGTCAGCGCCCAGTCGGTGGCGTCGAAACTCCAGGCTTTCTGAACCGCCACGCCACGATCCGGACGGTCGTGGCGGGAGGGCGTTTTCAGCCGGCGGAGCAGGCTGCGGATGATGGCCTCCAGCTCACGGAACTGGATCGGCTTGTCCAGGCAGGCATCGGCACCGGCGGTCAGGGCCAGAACCTTGTCGTCGAGACGATCCCGTTCCGTCAGGATGAGAATGCCCATCCGGGAGGATGACCGCAGGCGGGCGACGATGGCGAAGGCATCCTCGTCCGGCAGATCGGCGTCGAGCACCAGCAGGTCGGGCCCCGAGATGGCCAGCAGAGCGTCGAGTTCCCGGTTGGAGCCGGCGCGGCGAACCCTCATCCCCACCAGGGAAAGATAATGAGCCATGGCGCTCTGCTGTCCGGAATCTCCGGCAACCACGATGACCTGAACCATGGGTATTTCCCCCTCCGTCAACTCCAGCGGCGCCGGTTGGCTGGCCGCCTCCATGTCCCGAGGTTTGTTCTAGAGCAGTCGTATGGACGCCATATGGCTGGAATGTTGACGGCTGTTCACATGGGCGCGAATCAGCCCATATCGGCCTGATCTTCCCGCAGGGTGTGGCGGCCACGTGCCAACTGACGGCACGCCCTAGTTTATGGATGGAATGTGGATGGGCCATGGATCGCCGTTCACAATCGGACCCGCCGCCCCCGGCCTGGCTGGACGCCGCCGACCGGGACCGGATAGGGTATGGCTCTAATTCTTGGAGAAGGCGCGTGCGTCCGATCACCCCGTTGCCCGACCTTCCCCTCGTCCCGCACGAGAACCTGCTGGACATGAATTTTCTGGCGCTGCAATTGGACACCCTCGGGCCGGCGGAGATGATCGGGCTGGCGCGGCTGTTCCAACGGACGTCGCGTCAGATCATCGACGTCATGGAGGCCGCCGCCGCCGCCGGCGACCGCTCGGCGGTGAAAGCCCAGGCCCATCGGCTGCGTAGCGCCGCCGGCGCCCTCTGTCTGGTGGATGTGGCGCGTCAGGCCAGCCGAATCGAGGCCGATGCCCCCCTGGCATCGCAAATCCATCTGCAGGCCCGGATCACGCTGTTGCGCGAGGCGCGGGGTATGGGACTCAGGGCCCTGGGCCGGGCGGCCCGGACCATCGCCGCCGCTCAGCCCGAATCGCCATCGCCGCCGCTCAGTCCGAATCGATAGCGACCCCGAATCGGTAGCCGACGCCGGTGACGGTGATGATCGGGGAGCCGCCACAGGCCACCGGGTCCAATTTCCGGCGCAGGCGGGAAACCAGGGAATCCACCGTCCGCGTATCGCCCTCGCCGGAACGGCTGCTGACCACCTCGGCCAGGAAGTCGCGATAAAGCGGGCGTCCATCCGCCTCCACCAGTGCCGCCAGCAGATCGAATTCACCCCGGGTCAAGGTGATCTTCTCCCCGGAGGCGATGGACAGCTCCCGCCGGGTCAGGTCCAGGATATAGCTGCCGAAGGTCACGACGGTGCGACGGTCGCTCGGCATGCTGTCCAGCTTGCGGCGGCGCAGGAATGCCCGCGACCGCGCCATCAATTCCCGCAGATTGATGGGCTTGGTGACATAATCGTCACCCGCCGATTCCAGTCCGACCACCCGATCGACCTCACTGTCCTGCTGGGTCACGAAGATGATTCCCACCGGACTGTCGGCCCGGATCTCCTGGGCGAAAACGATCCCGTTGGCATCGGGCAGGTG
>Ga0316222_1002312_pt1 | contig 20658 bp, 22 predicted proteins | sample TBH18011metaG_FD_206008 | JGI IMG/M metagenome (GOLD analysis project Ga0316222, IMG submission 206008) | Freshwater microbial communities from Trout Bog Lake, Wisconsin, USA - TBH18011 | ecosystem: Environmental > Aquatic > Freshwater > Lake > Hypolimnion/Profundal zone | place: USA: Wisconsin...
TGGATGCGATGATCCTCGACCTGCTGGAATATTCGCGCATCGGCCGCCAGGGGCCGGACCAGGAAATGGTGCCGCTGGGACTCGCCGTCGATGCGGCCCTCGCCAATCTGGCGGGTGCCATTGCCGATGCCGGCGCCGAGGTGGTGGTGGCGCCGAATTTGCCGTCGGTGAGCGGTTACCGAAGCGAGTTGGAGCGGTTGCTCCAGAACCTGGTCGGCAACGCCATCAAGTTCCGCTCTCCCCTGCGGTCACCCAAGGTGACGATCGCCTGCCGCGAAACGGCGCGGGATTGGGTCGTCGTCGTCGCCGACAATGGCATCGGCATCGCCGCCGAGGACCAGGCCCGCCTGTTCGTTATTTTTCAACGCCTGGTTACTCGTGAGCAATACGAGGGAACCGGTATCGGCCTCGCCGCCTGCCGCAAGATCGCCGAGCACCATGGCGGCCGCATCTGGGTCGAGTCGAACCCCGGCGAAGGCAGCGCCTTCCTGGTGGCGCTGCCGAAACAGGTTGGCGGTTAGTGCTCCGACGGATTAGCCCCTCTCCCGCAAGGGGCGAGGGGCATGACGGCAAGGCTGCTTTACGCCACCTCGACCAGCACGATCTCGGCATCCTCGCTGGCCTCGATCACCAGCGACTCTTCGCCGTCGGCGGCCAGCCCGGAGCGTTCCGTCACCGCCACCCCATTGACGGTGACGGCGCCCTTGGCCGGGACCAGATAGGCGCGGCGGCCGTAGAGGTGGTGGGTGACGCGGTCGCCCTTGTCCAAGGTCGCCCCCAGCACGCGGGCGTCCTGATAGATGTGGGGGACGTCGCCGTCGTCGGGGTGGCCCGAGGCTAGGATTTCGAGCTTGCCGTGGTTACGCGGGAACGGCCGGGTCTCCCAGCGCGGCGCCAGGCCCTCGCGTTCGGGCAGGATCCAGATTTGGAACAGCCGGGTCAGCTCGTCGTCGGCGTTGCTTTCGGAATGGCGGATGCCGGTGCCGGCACTCATCACCTGCACTTGGCCGGCCTCGGTGCGGCCCTTGTTGCCAAGCGAATCCTGGTGGGTGATGGCGCCTTCGCGCACATAGGTGATGATCTCCATGTCGCGATGTCCGTGGGGCGGGAAGCCGGTGCCGGGCTGGATGGCGTCGTCGTTCCAGACCCTGAGCGCTCCCAGCCCCATGCGGCCGGCATCGTGGAATTCGGCGAAGCTGAAATGGTAATGGGCGTCGAGCCAGCCGCCGTCGAAGCGGCCGAGGCGGTCGAAGGGACGGGGGTCGAGCATGGTGGTTTTCCTTGGGTTGCTGTCGCTTGGTGGAATATCGGATTCGCGACCGCTCTGGACAATCGTCCCGAAATGAACATGATCGTTTCCATCATGGAAACGACATTCCCCCTCGACACGCTGGTTGGCATGGCGGTATTCGCCCGCGTGGTCGATGACGGCGGCTTTTCCGCCGCCGCCCGCGCGCTCGGCATGTCGAAATCGGCGGTGTCGAAGCAGGTGTCGGCGCTGGAGGATCGCCTTGGCGCCCGCCTGCTCAATCGTACCACCCGGCGCATGAGCTTGACCGAGGCCGGCGCCGCCCTGATCGACAATTGCCGCCGCCTGCTGGCCGAAGCCGAGGCGGCCGAATCCGCCGTCGGCGCCCTGCAATCCGAGCCGGCCGGCGTGCTGCGGGTCAACGCGCCGGTCACCTTTGGCGCCATCCATCTGGCCCCGGCGCTGCCCGACTTCCTCGCCCGCCATCCGGCGGTGACCATCGACCTGACCCTCAACGACCGCATGGTCGACCTGGTCGACGAGGGCTACGATTTGGCCATTCGCATTAGCCGGCTGGCCGATTCCAGCCTGATCGCCCGCAAGCTGGCGCCGGGACGGCGGGTTCTGGTGGCGGCGCCGGCCTATTTGGCGCGGCGCGGCGCCCCCGCCACCCTGGCCGATCTCGGAGGGCACGACTGCCTGTCCTACAGCTACATCGCCGCCGAGGAGGAATGGCGCTTCCACGGACCCAAGGGCGAGGAATCGGTGCGGGTGAGCAGCCGCCTGCGGGCCAATAGCGGCGAGGTGTTGCGAGCCGCCGCAATGGCCGGCGCCGGCGTCGCCGCCCTGCCCACCTTCATCTGCGGCGAGGATTTGGCCGCCGGGCGGCTGGCGCGGGTGCTGCCCGATTACGACAACACCGCCTTCGCCATCTACGCGGTGTGGCCGGCCGGCCGCCATCCCTCGCCCAAGCTACGCGCCTTCGTCGACTTCCTGGCTGAACGTTTCGGGCCAGTGCCCTACTGGGAAGCGTGATCTTTCGCTGCCAAGCCCATTCGGCTCGGCTATAGTGGCGGGCCGGAGGAGGGGCGGCGGAATGGTCACCAAGATCGACGACTGGTTGCGGGGTTTGCTGGCTGACGGCCCGATGGCGCCGCCACGGGCAAGCGCCTATCGCTGGCTATTGATCGTTTGCATCCTCGGTTCGACCGCTTATGCCGCCTTGGACACCGTGCCGGATTTCTGGGGCGACTTCGCCCGCTGGGGCGGTGCGCTGAACCTGACGGCACTGGTGGCGATGACCATCGACTACCTGCTGCGCGGGCGCTTGGCGTGGGATGGGGTTGGCGAGGAGGGTGACGAAGCGAGCGGCGGTTGGCGCGCCGTCGGCCGCTATGTCGCCAGCGCCTACGGGATATTCGACTTGCTGGCGGTGGCGCCGTTCGCGCTGGGCCTGGTGTTCGGCATGCCCAAGGACCTCGCCACCGTCTTCGGCATCGTTCGCTTTCTCAAACTGGCGCGTTATTCCCCAGCGCTGGAGACCTTGGGCGCGGTGGTGGCCAACGAATTGCAGTCGCTGCTGTCGGCACTGTTCATCATCATCTTGTTGGCGATATCGGCGGCAACGCTGCTGTATTTCGCCGAGCGTCACGCCAATCCCGGCTTTTCCACCGTGCCCGACGCGTTGTGGTGGGCGATCGTGACCCTGACCACGGTCGGCTACGGCGATGTGGTGCCGCTTACTCCCTACGGCAAATTGCTGGGGGCAGTGGTCGCCGTTCTCGGCCTGTGCATGTTCGCGCTTCCGGCGTCGATCCTGGCCTCCGGCTTCGCCGAGGAGATGCGCCGCCACACCTTCGTCAACAACTGGCAACTGGTCTCCAAGGTCCCTTTCTTCTCCGGGCTCAACGCCGGCCAGATTGCCGAGATCGCCGAGTTGCTGAAGCCGTTCCGCGCCGTCAAGGGCGAGGTGCTGATGCAGGCCGGCGACATCGGCGAATCGATGTATTTCATCGTCAGCGGCCAGGTCGACGGCAGTAGCCCGGGCGGCCGCTTCATCCTCAAGGCCGGCGACTTCTTCGGTGAAATCGCGCTGATCGAGCGCTGTCCGCGTACCGCCACCATCAAGTCGTTGGGGCGCAGCCAGTTTCTGGTGCTCGACGTGCGTGATTTCCAGAAATTCATCGCCAGTTATCCTGACCTGTTGTCGGTGATCAAGCGGACGGCGCGCCAGCGGCAGGGCAAGGAAGATACCGAACGCCGCGGCGATCGCCGTGGCATCCCCGATCGCCGCGGCCACCCTGACCGCCGTTCGGAGCCGCGGCGCGAGCCTGAAGATGTCGCTCGGCGCGAGCCCCAAGATATCGCTCGGCGCGAGCCCCAAGATGTCGCTCGGCGCGAGCCGGAGGAGGTAGAATGAGCGAGCCCCGGCTCAAGGCCCGGCTGTGGGTGCAGGCGGCGATCCGGCGCTGCATCGTTGAGAACGTCTCGGCGGTGGTGGCGGCCAAAGGCGACGAGAACGCCGGCGCCGTGCTGGTCAAGCTCAACCGTGGTGCGGCCGGCTGCGAGGTCTTCGCCCAAGTGCGCGACGGCGCTGGCAATCCGGCTTGGCTGCGCGCCACCGGCGCGGATCCGGTGCCCGAGGACCGCGCCGATTCCTATATCGCCCGCGCCCGCGAGGTCGATCGCGATCTTTGGGTGATCGAGGTCGATGACCGCGCCGGGCGGGTGCCGTTCCTGGAGAACATTCTCAAGCGGTGAAGCGTTTGCGCGTCGAGCGAAATGCGCTAAAAGGCGGGCCGCGTTTTCTTTCATGACAAGGATAGACATCCCATGACTCGTCGCCTGATTTCCTCCGGATCGCCGTTCGAAGAGATTGCCGGCTATTCCCGTGCCGTGGCCGACGGCGAGTGGGTGTTCGTCTCCGGCACCTCGGGCTTCAAGGGTGGCAAGATTTCCGACGACGTGGCGGCCCAGGCCGAGCAGGCCATCGCCACCATCGCCGCCGCCCTGGCCGAGGCCGACAGCTCGCTGGCCGACGTGGTGCGGGTCAAGGCCTATGTCACCGAGGCCGGCTTCTTCCAGGCCATTGCTCCGGTGCTGGGCAAGGCCTTCAAGGGCATCCGCCCGGCCAACACCACCATCGTCTGCGGCCTGGTCGATCCCGCCATGAAGGTCGAAATCGAAGTGACCGCGCTCAAGCGCGGCTAGGACGTGGTGAGGTACCGGCGAACCCCCTGTTCGCCGGTACCCGCCGCCACTGAGGCGGCGGCCTAGGGCGCGGATGCGCCCGCCCGGCGAGGGCAAAATCCCGCCCGGCGAGGGAAAAATATGGAGAGCTAACCATGCCGACCATCCTGATCACCGGGGCCAATCGCGGGCTGGGACTTGAATTCGTCCGCCAGTACGCCGCCGACGGCTGGCGGGTGCTGGCCACCGTGCGCGATCCTCTGAAGGGCAAGCCGGCCTCGGATGCTGGAGCCGAGATCTATGTCTGCGACGTCGGCGATCCCCGCCAGATCGCCCGCCTCGGCGAGGCGTTGAGTGGGATCGCGATCGACATCGTCCTCTGCAATGCCGGCGTCTATGGCCAAAATCAGGAATTCGGCGCCGTCGATGGCGACGGCTTTCTCGAGGTGATGCGGGTCAACGTCCTGGCGCCGCTGAAACTGGCCGAGGCTTTGGTGCCGCGCCTGGCCGGCCGAAAAGTGTTCGCGGCGGTCTCGTCGAAAATGGGCTCGGTCGCCGAAAACAGCGGCGGTGGTTCCTACGCCTATCGCGCCAGCAAGGCCGCGCTCAACATGGTGATCAAGAACCTGGCCATCGATCTCGCCAGCCAGGGGGTGACGGTGGTGGCGCTGTCGCCGGGCTGGGTCCGCACCGACATGGGCGGGGCGCAGGCTCCCCTCGACGCCGCCACCGCGATCGCCGGCATGCGCCAGGTGCTGGAGACGGTTGGTCCCGCCGACAGCGGCAGCTTCCGCCATTACGATGGCGGCCGGGTGGAGTGGTAGCGGCTAGAACGGCCAGGAAACCAGCTTGCAGCGCTCGTGGCTGACCCCGCCATTGGTCAACCGCCTATCGCAGCCGCCGCAGCCGGCGAGCGACAGGGCGATCAGCAGCAAGGCGACAAGGGCGGGGCGGAGCGGGGGCATCGGCGGATTATAGCCGGCGAAGGTTTTCGGAGCCACCCCCGCCGGGCCATTGCGGTTGGCGCCCCAGTGGGTGAAATTGATATCGCCGAGACCCTATCCGAGTGAGCCGCATGAGCCGTTTCTGGAACCCGCTTGTCCACATCCTGAAGCCCTATGTCGCTGGTGAGCAGCCGGTCCTCGCCGATCTGGTCAAGCTGAACACCAACGAGAATCCCTACGGTCCCTCGCCCCGCGCCCTGGCCGCCATTGCCGATCAACTCGGTGACGGGCTGCGGCTTTATCCCGATCCCCATTGTGGCGCGCTGCGCGCCGCGATCGGCGCGCGCCATGGTGTCGACGCCGACCAGATCTTCGTCGGCAACGGCTCCGACGAGGTGCTGGGCCACACCTTCCTGGCCCTGCTCAAACACGATCGGCCGCTGTTGTTCCCCGACGTCACCTACAGCTTCTACCCGGTCTATTGCGGGCTGTATGGCATCGAATATCGCGAGGTGCCGCTCGATGCCGCGATGGGCATCGACATCGCCGATTACCGTCAGCCCTGCGACGCCATCATCCTGGCCAATCCCAATGCGCCGACCGGCCGGGCGCTGCCGCTTGACGCCGTCGCCGCCCTGGCCGGCGAGCACCCCGACCAGGTGGTGGTGATCGACGAGGCCTATGTGGATTTCGGCGGCGACAGCGCCATCCCGCTGGTCGCCCGATTCCCCAACCTGCTGGTGGTTCAGACCTTCTCCAAGTCGCGCTCGCTGGCCGGGATGCGGGTCGGCTTCGCCATCGGCCAGCGGCCGTTGATCGACGCCTTGGAGCGGGTCAAGGACAGCTTCAATTCCTATCCGCTCGATCGCCTCGCCCAGGCGGCGGCGACGGCCGCCTTCCTTGATTGGGACTGGTTCGACGATACCCGCCGCCGCGTTGTCGCCAGCCGCGAGCGCCTGAATGCGGCCCTCGACGCGCTCGGCTTCGAGGTGCTGCCGTCGGCGGCCAATTTCGTCTTCGCCCGCCATCCCGCCCATTCCGGCGCCGACCTGGCCGCCGGCCTGCGCCGCCAGTCGGTGATCGTCCGCCATTTCCCCAAGGAACGGATCAAGGATTACCTCCGCATCACCGTCGGCACCGATGCACAGTGCGACCGGCTGCTGGCGGCGTTGAGGGGGCTGGTCGGGTAATCGCGCCACCTCGGCTCTTGCGTGCTCGCCGCCGCCAGGGCTACAACAATGTGTGCCCGTCCTAGCCCCTTCCGAGATGCTTGCCCAGCTGACCCGCGACCAGCGGCTGATGGGGCTCGACCTGGGGACCAAGACGATCGGGCTCGCGCTCTCCGACGTTTCGCGCTCGATCGCCACCCCCTTCGACACCATCCGCCGCGCCAAGTTCACCCAGGACGCCGCCCAGTTGCTGGCCATCCTCGACCGCCACGACGTTGCCGGGCTGGTGGTCGGGCTGCCGGTCGAGATGGATGGCGGCGAGGGGGCACGCTGCCAGTCGACCCGGGCCTTCGTCGGCAATCTGCTGCGCCTGCGCGAGCTGCCGGTGTGCTTCTGGGACGAGCGGCTGTCCACCGCCGCCGTCACCCGCACCCTGATCGAGGCCGATTCCTCGCGCAAGCGCCGCGCCGAGGTGGTCGACAAGATGGCCGCCGCCTACATCCTGCAAGGCGCGCTCGACGCCATGGGTATGCAGCGAGGCGCCCTCGGCGCCGGGATGCGGTAGGTCGCCATGCCGCGGGACCTGTTGCGCGAGGTGTTCGGCTTCGACGGCTTCCGCCCCGGACAGGAGGCGATCGTCTCCGCCGTGCTGGCCGGGCGCGACGTGCTGGCGATCATGCCGACCGGCAGCGGCAAGTCGCTGTGCTTCCAATTGCCGGCGCTGGTGCGCCAAAATCTGACCGTGGTGGTGTCGCCGCTGATCGCCCTGATGCGCGACCAAGTGGCCCAGCTGCGCGCGCTGGGGGTCGAGGCAGCCAGCCTCAATTCCGCCAACTCCCCCGAGCAGACCCGCGCCACCTTCGAGATGCTGCGGGCCGGGCGGCTGCGGCTGCTCTACGCCGCGCCGGAGCGGCTGGCGCGGCCCGACACCATCGAACTGCTGCGCGAGGCCGGGGTGGCGACGCTGGCCATCGACGAGGCCCATTGCGTCTCGCAATGGGGCCACGATTTCCGCCCGGAATACCTGGCCATGGGGGCGGTGCGCGACGCCCTGGCGCCCGACCTGCAGACCATCGCCTTCACCGCGACCGCCGACGCCGCCACCCGCGCCGACATCGCCCAGCGGCTGTTCCCGCAGGCGCCGGAGATCTTCATCGGGGGCTTTGATCGTCCCAACCTGCGCCTGGCGATGCAGGCCAAGGGCGGCAAACGCGGCCTGCTGCACGACTTTGTCTCGGCGCGCAAAGGCGATAGCGGCATAGTCTACTGCGCCTCGCGCAAGGGCACCGAGGCGGTGGCCGCCGCGCTGTGCGCCGACGGCATCCGGGCGCTGCCCTACCACGCCGGGCTGGAAACCCGCACCCGCGACGCCAACCAGGATGTCTTCCTCAAGGAGGACGGGGTGGTGATGGCGGCGACGGTGGCCTTCGGCATGGGCATCGACAAGCCCGACGTGCGCTTCGTCTGCCATGCCGACCTGCCCAAGAACATTGAATCCTATTACCAGGAGATCGGCCGCGCCGGCCGCGACGGCATGCCGGCCGAGACGCTGACCCTGTACGGTCTCGACGACATCCGCCTGCGCCGCATGCAGATCGAGGAAGGCCAGTCGCCCGACGAGCAGAAGCGGGTCGAGCGCCAGCGCCTCAACGCCCTGTTGGCGCTATGCGAGGCGCCGCGGTGCCGCCGCCAGACCTTGCTCGCCTATTTCGGTGAGCGTGACACCGCGCCGTGCGGCAATTGCGACCTCTGCATCGACGGCGTCGCCGTCTATGACGGCACCGTCGACGCCCAGAAGGCGATGTCGGCGATGCTGCGCACCGGCCAGCGCTTCGGCACCGAGCATCTGGTCAACATCCTGATCGGCACTGCGACCGACGCCATCCGCCAATACGGCCACGACCGCCTGCCCACTTTCGGCGTTGGAATCGAACTCGGCCGCGATCGCTGGCGTTCGATCTTCCGCCAGCTCTACGCGCTGGGTTTGATCAACCAGGACATTACCGAATTCGGTCGCTGGACCCTGACCGAAAATGGCGGCGAGGTGCTGCGCGGGCGCAGCCGCATCGAACTGCGCGCCGACATGCTGCAGCCGGTTTCGGCCAAGAAGCGTGGCCGTGACAAGGTGGCGGCCGCCCTCGGCGACGCCGACCCGGCCCTGCTAGCCGGGCTCAAGGCGTTGCGCACGCAGCTGGCCGCCGCCGAAGGCGTGCCCGCCTACGTGGTGTTTCCCGATCGCAGCCTGATCGAAATGGCCTCGAAGCGGCCGGCCAGCCTCGACGAAATGGCGGATATCCACGGCGTCGGTCAGGCCAAGCTGGCCCGCTTCGGACAAGTGTTCCTGGCCGAACTGCGCCGGCTCCAGGAGGGCTAGGTTACCGCCGACGGGGCGGCGGCCGACCGGCGCCCATGGGCATCTGGCGCTCTTCCTTATGGCGGAAGTTGATGCGGCCCTTGGTCAGGTCGTAAGGGGTCATTTCGACGGTGACCCGGTCACCCGCCAGGATGCGGATGCGGTTCTTCTTCATGCGGCCCGACGTATAGGCCAGGACCTCGTGGCCCCCTTCGAGGCTCACGCGAAAGCGCGAGTCGGGCAGCACTTCGCTGACCACCCCCTCGAACTCGATCATTTCTTCCTTCGCCATCTCCACCTGCCAAAAAGAAAGACAGGCGCTGCCCCGCCGTTGGGACGCGCCAGCTCCGCCAAAATTCCGACCCGCAACCGTCTCAGACGGCGCGCAGATTCACCGCGGCCATCTTGCCGGTTTTGCCGCGCTCGAGGTCGTACGATACCTTCTGGCCTTCCATCAGGCCCTTCATGCCAGCGCGCTCGACGGCGGTGATGTGCACGAACACATCGGCCGACCCGTCTTCGGGCTGGATGAAGCCGTAACCCTTGGTACTATTAAACCACTTCACGATGCCAGTCGACATGCAGGGTCTCTCCTCTCTGGCATTTACCCGCCGGCAACATGCCCACGGGGTATCAAATTGCCGGTGGGAGAAGACTCTACTGACACCCAAGCGGGGCCGCGGACGTACCCAGACGAATTCGATCCGCCATACATGGGCCGGTGAGACGGATTTGGCAAGGATTTCGTGACCTCCAGGTTATCGGGCGAGGGGGGCAGGGCCCCCTGGCCAGTCGGGGGCGTGCCTCTCAGGCTATGGCCAGGGCGGGGCCGATGTGGTAATTTGGCGGCCTCTTCCGGGGATATTCGGCGAGGGATCGGACGCACCCTTGCGGAACGGGGCTGCAGCTGCCACCTGTAATAATCACGCTGGCATGCGGGCTTGGAACAAGAGTTTGCCGCGCCAATAAGTATTGGCGATCGGTTGCCCTTCGTTTTTTGCCCGAAAGGGCGGAGATATTCATGCGCACTCACCCTCCCGCCCACCGAGCGTTGGACATTGTTGCGGGTTTCACCATCTATCGTGTGATCGGGCGGCGCCCCAGCGGCGTCTATGTCGACCACGCCATGCAGGTCACCACCGACATGCGCGACGCCCAGCCGCTGTGGGATCCGGTGTTCGAGGCTACCCAGGCCGAACCCGGCGACCAGATTCAGGACCGTCCCGGCGGCATCGTGCTGGTGACCCGCGAGGGCCAGCCGCGGCCGATCCAACTGACCCCGCCGGTGCCACGCACGGTGGAAAGCGCCTTCACCCACGCCGAGCGGGCGCTGGCCGCCGACCGCGCCTTGCTCGAGCAGATGCTGGCCGACGGCCGCGTCACGGTGGCGCCGATTCGTCGCATCAAGCTGCCGGCGCCGTCGGCCGCCAAGACCGTTTTCGCCGAGGATCATCCGCTGGTGACCCCCGTCCAGGCCATGATGTAGCCGGGAACAATCGCCGCTCCGGCGGGGTTGTGTGGTGACGGTCGCTATTGTGCGGAGGTCGCCATGCCCATCGCCGTCGCCGTGCCCGAAAGCGTTCCCGGCCGTCACCGCGGGTCGATCGCGTTGCGCGGAATCCTGGCTTTGATCGTCGGCGGGCTGCTGCTGGCCCGGCCGGCCAGCGGCGTCGTGGCGCTTTATCTGCTGTTCGTCGCCCTGTTCCTGGTCGATGGCGGGGTGTCGATCGGGATGGGCCTGTGGCACATCCGCAGCGATCGCCGCTGGTGGGCCTGGGTGCTGCAGGGGGTGGTCGGCCTGGGAATCGCCGCCCTGGCGCTGGTCTGGCCGGGGGCGACTGTGCTGTTGCTGGTGTGGCTGACCGGCGCCTGGGCCATTTGGCAAGGGATATCCGAGTTGCTACTCGCCCAGGCGGTGCCGGCCGGGCGCATCCTGCTCAGCCTGGGCGGGATCTTCTCGCTCCTGCTGGGCATCTTGATGATCGCTATTCCCGCCGCCGGGGTGATCGGCCTAGTGGCCCTGCTCGCTGCCTATGCTCTGCTGCGCGGCGTCACCCTGTTGGTGGTCGCGGCCCGCCTGCGCCCGGGCGCTTGATAAGTTCGTCGCATGGAAGATCTGGTGGCGCGGTACGGCTATCTGGCTGTGTTCCTGGGCACCGTGTTCGAAGCCGAGACGATGCTGGTGGTCGGTGGCTTCGCCGCCCATCAGGGCTGGCTGCATCTTGATCTGGTGATGCTGGCCGGACTCGGCGGCTCGGTGCTCGGTGACCAGGCGGTGTTTTGGCTCGCCCGTGCCAAAGGCCCGGCCTGGCTGGCGCGCCATCCCCGCCTGGAACGGGGATGCCAACGGACCCTGCCGCTGCTCAATCGCTGGGGCGACCTGTTTGCGGTGGTGTTTCGCTTCGTCTACGGCCTGCGCACCATCGGGCCGATGCTGATTGGTCTTGGCCCGATGGCACCGGCGCGCTTCGCCCTGCTCAATGGCCTGGGGGCGGTCCTGTGGGTGACCTCGGTGGCGATCCTCGGCACCCTATTCGGTCACGTCCTCGAGGCGACGGCCGGTCGTCTCGATACCGCCGAGGCCCGCCTCGCCGCCCTGGTTGGATTGGCGGCGGTGGTCTTCACGCTGGCGCGGCTGCGCGGACACTGGACCCGCCGACGGTAATGGGACAATCGGACAGGGCAGGCATACGCCTGGCGGGTTTGACTTAAGGCGCCGACCACCCAATATTGTAGAGATGAGACAGATTCGGATAGGGGACCTGCGATGAAGATTTCCCAATTGATGCTCCTCGCGGCCTTGGCCCTGACGGTGGCGGCTTGCGCCTCGGGCTATAGTCCGTCGAGCGTGGTCAACGGCGGCCCGCAATATCAGTTCTATGACGGCGGCCCCACCGTGCAGCCGGCGATGATGGACGAACGAGTCGGCGCCCAGGAGGAGTGACCTCAACTGCCTGACCGAAACGCCGCCGGGGCGGCTGTTGCCAGGTTGATGGCAAGGGGATGAATTGTTTCAATGAAAGCAAACTGTCGGAGATTCCTCGGTCGAATTGTGTAAACTCGCCCCGGGCCAGGTTGGCAATGGACGGGGGAATTCGACGACATGAACCAGGTGACGCCGTATCGCATCACGCCCGAGCAGTTGCGGGACAAGATCCTTGAGCACGCGACCAGGACGGTCGGCGAAAACACCGAGACCATGCAGCCCGAGGACTGGCACATCGCCACCGCCCACGCTTGCCGGGACGTGCTGGCGCCGGTCTGGTTGTCCAGCCATGACGAGTATTACCGCACCGACGAGAAGCTGGTCTTCTATCTCTCGATGGAATTCCTGATCGGCCGCTCGCTGTCGGCCAACCTGGTCAATCTCGGCCTCTACGACATTTGCCGCGAGGCCTACGAGTTGCTGGGCCTCGATTGGAAGTCGGTGGTGTTCACCGAGCCCGAGGCCGGGCTCGGCAATGGCGGCCTTGGCCGTCTGGCCGCCTGCCTGATGGATTCGCTGGCCACTGTCGGCATCGCCGGCTGGGGCTATGGCATCCGCTACGATTACGGCATGTTCCACCAGCGCCTCGACAACGGCGTCCAGATCGAGGAGCCCGACGATTGGGCCCGCCATGGCACGCCGTGGGAATTCATGCGCGAAAAGCATGTCTTCGAGGTCCAGTTCGGCGGCCGCGTCATCCATTTCCGCGACGCCGAGGGCCGCGAACGCCATGAATGGGTCGACGGCGAACGGGTGCTGGCGGTGGGCCGCGACCAGGCGGTCAGCGGCTACCTGTCGAAGACGATGAACACCATCCGCCTGTGGCGGGCCGAATCGACCGAGCAGTTCGACCTGCGCCTGTTCAACACCGGCGACTATGTCGACGCGGTGCGCCACGGCATCGAATCGCAGAACCTGTCGCGCATCCTTTACCCCGACGATTCAACCCATTCCGGCAAGGAACTGCGGCTCAAGCAGGAATATTTCTTCGTCTGCGCCTCGCTCAAGGACATCCTGCGTCGCTATCTGAAGAAGAATTCCGACCTCACGCTGCTGTCGGACAAGGTCGCCATCCAGCTCAACGACACCCATCCGGCGGTGGCTATCCCCGAGATGATGCGCCTGTTGATGGACATTCACGATCTGCCCTGGGGCGCCGCCTGGAAGGCCTGCGTCGAGACCTTCTCCTACACCAACCATACGGTGATGCCGGAAGCGCTGGAAACCTGGCCGGTCGAGATGTTCGAGCGCCTGTTGCCGCGCCATTTCGAGATCGTCTGCGAAATCAATCGCCGCTTCCTGGCCGACGTCCAGTACAAGTTCCCCGGCGATTTCGAGCTCTATCGCCGGGTCTCGATCATCGACGAGGAGCACGGCCGCCGGCTGCGCATGGCCCATCTCGCCTTTGTCGGCTCGCACCGGGTCAACGGGGTCGCCCGCGTCCACACTGATCTGATCCGCACCGGCCTGTTCCGCGAACTCGACATGTGCTTGCCCGGGCGCATCCTCAACGTCACCAACGGCGTCTCGCCGCGGCGCTGGATGATGCTGTCCAATCGTCAGCTCAAGGACGCCATCACCGAGCGCATCGGCGATGGCTGGCCGCGCCATCTCGACCAGCTGCGCCTGCTCGAACCCCATGCCGACGATCCCGAGTTTCGCGCCATCGTCGGCGCGATCAAGGCCCATAACAAACGCCGCCTGGCCGAAACCATTGCCGAAACCACCGGGGTGGTGGTCGACCCCAGAACCTTGTTCGACGTCCAGGTCAAGCGTATCCACGAATACAAGCGCCAGCTGCTCAACCTGCTCCACGTGGTGACGCTTTACGGCCGCATCCGCGAGAATCCGGACCTGGCATTCGTGCCGCGCACCGTGATTCTGGGCGGCAAGGCGGCGCCGGCGTATCAGATGGCCAAGCGGATCATCCGCCTGGCCTGGGACATCGGCGAGGTGGTCAACAATGACCCGCTGGTGGGGGGCAGGCTCAAGCTGGTCTACATCCCCAATTACAACGTCTCGCAGGCCCAGATCATCATCCCCGGCGCCGATTTGTCGCAGCAGATCTCGACCGCCGGCACCGAGGCGTCGGGCACCGGCAACATGAAGTTCGCCCTCAACGGGGCGCTGACCATCGGCACCATGGACGGCGCTAACATCGAGATGCATGAGGAAGTCGGCGACGACAACATCTTCATCTTCGGGCTGGGTGCCGACGAGGCCAACACCATCCGCTTCCAGGGCCAGCAGACCCCGTGGCGTCATCGCGAGGACGATGCCGAGCTGCACATGGCGCTGAATATGATCGCCGACGGCTATTTCTCGCCCGACCAGCGCGATCGCCATCGGATCATCGTCGACAGCCTGATGAACCGCGACGAGTTCCTGGTGCTGGCCGATTACCGCGCCTATGTCGATTGCCAAGATCGCGTCTCGGCGGTGTTCGTCGACACCGATTCGTGGAACCGCAAGGCGGTGCTGAACATCGCCCGCATGGGCAAGTTCTCCAGCGACCGCACCGTGATGGATTACGCTCGCAACGTTTGGAACATCGAGCCGCGCAAATGGAGCTGAGGGCCGTCGGCCGCGGCCGGCGCACCATATAAGGTCGAACCGGAGGTGGGGCATGTCCGAGTGGCGCGGGCGTTTCGTCTGGTATGAACTGATGACCAGCGACCGGGAGGCGGCCAAGGCCTTCTATGGCGCGGTGGTGGGCTGGGGCGCCGAGGACACGCCGATGCCCGACATGGTCTACACCATGGTCACGGTGGGAGAGCGGCCGGTCGGCGGCGTGATGGAGCTGCCGGATCAGGCTCGGCTGCATGGCGTCGCGCCGCGCTGGATCGGCTATGTCGCGGTCGAATCGGTCGACGCCACCGCCGAGCAGGCGATCCGTTTGGGGGCCACCCAGCGGGTGCCGCCCACCGACATCCCCGAAATCGGCCGCTTCGCGGTGCTCGACGATCCGCAAGGGGCACCGCTGGCGCTGTTCCGTTCCGCCAATCCCGACCAGGAGCCCAATCTGGAGCCCGACCAGCCCGGCGGCATCGGCTGGCACGAATTGCGCACCAAGGACTGGCAGGTGGCCTTCGCCTTCTACGCCGAGTTATTCGGCTGGGAGAAGGCCGAGGCGATGGACATGGGCGAAATGGGCACCTACCAGCTGTTTTCCGCCGCCGGCCAGACCATCGGCGGCATGTTCAACCAGCCCGAGGCCAGCTGGGTGTTCTATTTCAACGTCCTCGACATCGACGCCGCCGCGGCCCGAGTCACCGAAGCCGGCGGTAGCGTGGTTCAAGGCCCGATCGCGGTGCCCGGCGGCGGCTGGATCGTCCAAGGCCGCGACCCGCAAGGCGCAACCTTCGCGCTGCTGGGGACGCGGGAAGGGTAGGGGCCAATTCGGTGACAGATGCCGTCACCGAAGAAGGCCGGCGCGGGGCCGATGCCACGCTGGGTGACGTGATGGGGGATGACGCGGCAAGCGAGTCGGGCCATCCGCGGATGGTGCCCGGCTCGCCGCCGTCGGTCAATTAGTGCGCCGTCACCGATTTAGGCTAGCCACGGGCCCACTTGGCTAGGCGCATGCGCAGCGCGTTGAGCTTGATGAAGCCCTGGGCGTCGCGCTGGTCGTAGACCGAATCGGCTTCGAAGGTGACGAAGTCGAGGCGGTAGAGCGACTTGGCGCTCTTGCGGCCGACCACGGTGACGTTGCCCTTGTAGAGCTTGAGCCGCACCGTGCCCGACACGTGCTGCGACACGGTGTCGATCATGGTCTGGATCGCCTTGCGCTCGGGACTGAACCAGAAACCGTTATAGATCAGCTCGGCATAACGCGGCATCAGCTCGTCCTTGAGGTGGGACTCGCCGCGATCCAAGGTCAGGCTTTCGATGGCGCGATGGGCCACGTGCAGCACGGTGCCGCCGGGGGTCTCGTAGACGCCGCGGCTCTTCATGCCGACGAAGCGGTTCTCGACCAGATCGAGGCGGCCAATGCCGTTGGCGCCGCCCAGCTGGTTGAGCTTGGTCAACAGCGTCGCCGGCGACAGCCGTTCGCCGTCGATCGCCACCGCGTCGCCGTTCTCGAAATCGATTTCCACATAGGTCGGTTTGTCGGGGGCCTTTTCCGGGCAGACCGAGCGGGTGAACATGTCCTCGTTGGGCTCGACCCACGGGTCTTCGAGCGCCTTGCCCTCGTAGGAGATGTGCAACAGGTTGGCGTCGGTGGAGTAGGGCGCCTCGCCGCGCTTGTCCTTGGCGATCGGGATCTGGTGCTTTTCGGCGAAATCCAGCAGAGCGGTGCGGGAATTCAAGCTCCACAGCCGCCACGGCGCGATCACCTTGATGTCGGGGCGCAGGGCGTAATAGCCCATCTCGAAACGGACCTGGTCGTTGCCCTTGCCGGTGGCGCCATGCGACACCGCGTCGGCGCCGACCTGGTTGGCGATTTCGATCTGGCGCTTGGCGATCAGCGGCCGGGCGATCGACGTCCCCAGCAGGTAGACTCCCTCGTACAGCGCGTTGGCGCGGAACATCGGGAAGACGAAGTCGCGGACGAATTCCTCGCGCAGGTCGTCGATGAAGATGTTCTCGTCCTTGATGCCCATCAGCCGGGCCTTCTGGCGGGCGGGTTCCAACTCCTCGCCCTGGCCGAGATCGGCGGTGAAGGTCACCACCTCGCATTCGTACTGGTCCTGCAACCAGCGCAGGATGATGGAGGTATCCAGGCCGCCGGAATAAGCCAGCACAACCTTTTTAACGTCGCCCTTCATGGCATCGCCTCGGGTTTGGGAGAATTAGCGGTGAGTATAGGGGAACGAGATGCAACAAAAAACCCCCTCCCGTCGCCGGGAGGGGGCTTTGCTGAAACGCCCGATTACTGCAGGACGATCTCGACGCGGCGATTCTGGGGTTCGCGCACGCCGTCCTTGGTCGGGACCAGCGGGTCGCTCTTGCCCTTGGCGACCACGGTGATCTCGTTGGCCGGCACGCCCTGGCGGACCAGGGAGTCCTTGACGGCGTCGGCGCGCTTGAGCGACAGCGCCATGTTGTACTTGTCCGAACCGGCGAGGTCGGTATGGCCGGTCAGGGCAACGCGGGTGATGCCCGGGTTCTTGGCGGCGGCGGCGGCCTGGGTGATGATCTTGGCCGCTTCCGGAGTGATGTTGGCCTTATCGAAGTCGAAGAACACCAGGAAGTTCTTCATCGGCGCCGGGGCCGGCTTGGCGACCGGGGCCGGGGCCGGCATCGGCATCGGCATCGGGGCCGGGGCGGCTTCGGCGACCTGGGGCTTCGGCGTGTTGAACTTGTAGGTCACACCCAGCAGACCGGCATGATCCTGGTAGCCCAGGTTGTGCGAGGTGGTGCTGCCGGCAATGGTGACGTTGCTGTCCAGGGTGGCAAAGTAGCGGTACTGCGCCTTGACCACCCAATTGGGGGCGATGTCGTAGCCGATACCGGCGAAGCCCTGATAGGCGAACTGCCAGTTGTCACCCGAGTAATCAGGTGCGCCGCCACGCTTGACACTGTCGGCACGGACGTCGGCGCCACCGACACCGACACCGACGAAGGGATGCCAGCTGCTGGTGGGCATGAAGTCGTAGACGCCGTTGACCATCAGGCTGAGGGCGGATTCGCTGCCGCTACCGCTGACGCTGCTGATCTTGTCGACGTCGTTGGTGCGATAGCCGATTTCGAATTCGGCCTTCGGCGCCCCGTAGCTGTAACCGACCTGACCGAGAGCGGCCAGACCCCAGTTATAGCTGGTATTGGTGTTAGCTACCCCGGAGACACTGGCCGACGGGACATAGCTGGCGCCGACGTCAGCACCGGTATACCACTCGGCGTGAGCCAAGGAGGGCAGGCCGGCAGCCAACATCCCGGCGATCAGAAGAGCCTTTGTGCTGCGCATGATAGAGCCTTTCGCATTTAACTAATATTCGCGCGATTGGCTACATACCTACGCCGGATGGTGCGTCGCCGCAAGCGCCCAAGGCGTTTAACCCCTCTGTTGCCGCCACACCGTGTCATTCCGGCAACTATCGGGGAAGGGCGCTCAGGCGTGTGCGGGCGGTTCGGCGCCCGGCGATTCGGGGGCGGTCGGCTCGGATTGCGAATGGCCGGCCACCGCCGCCGCCTGCTTCTTCAGCCGGCGGAACGAGCTGACGCTGACGGGGATCATGCCCAGATACAGTGCCCCCAGGCAGGCCAGGGTCAGCCACGGCTCGCTGACCAGGAAGGCGGCCAGCAGGCCGACCAGCAGCAGCACCGGCAGCACCCAGCGGTGCGGCACCCGCACCTTCTTGCCCGAGAAAGTCGGGACCTTGCTGACCATCAGGAACGAGACGCCGAGCAGAAATACCGCGACCACCGGCGGATGGTCGAAATAGCCGGGGCCGACCTGGAAGGTCAGCACCATCGGGAACAGCACCAGCCCAGCCGCCGCCGGTGCCGGCACTCCGGTGAAGAAATTGTAGGCGTAGGGCGGCAGGTCGGGCTGGCCGATCATGGTGTTGAAGCGGGCTAGCCGCAGCGCGCAGCAGACCGAGAACAGCAGCACCAGGGCCCAGCCGGCGCCGCCGGCCTGCTACATGGACCAGAAATACAGCAGCATCGCCGGGGCGACGCCGAAACAGACGAAATCCGACAGCGAATCCAACTCGGCGCCGAATTGCGAGGTGCCGTGCAGCAGCCGGGCGACACGGCCGTCGAGGCCGTCGAGAATCGCCGCCAGCATGATCGCCCCCACCGCTTGCTGCCACATGGCGTGCAGGCCGAAGCGGATTGAGGTCAGGCCGGCGCACAACGCCAGCAGGGTCAGGATGTTGGGGATCAGCTTGTTGATCGACAATCCCGGGATGCGGGGCGGGCGACGAACCGGGCGGCGGCGGAACATCAGCGGACCTCGCCGTCGCGGGCTGCTTCGACACCATCGAGATCGGCGAGCACCGTCTCGCCGGCGATGGCGCGCTGGCCGGGGGCGACCAGGGGGGCGACGCCATCGGGCAGGTAGACGTCGACCCGGCTGCCGAAGCGGATCAGGCCGTAGCGCTGGCCGGCCTCGACCACGGCACCTTCTCCGATGTCGCATTTGATCCGGCGCGCCACCAGCCCGGCGATCTGCACCGCCGCAACCTCGCGGCCGTCGGCGACCACCACGCGGATCCCCAGGCGCTCGTTGTCCTCGCTGGCCTTGTCGAGCGAGGCGTTGAGGAATTTTCCCGGCTTGTAAGCCACCCGCACCACCTTGCCGTCGACAGGGATGCGGTTGATATGGACATCGAAGACGCTCATAAACACCGACACCCGCATCCGCGGTTCCGAGCCCATGCCGAGCTCGACCGGCGGCACCGCGTGGCCGACCATGCAGACCATGCCGTCGGCGGGGCTGATCACCAGCCCAGCCCGGCTCGGCGTCACCCGATCGGGGTTGCGGAAGAAGCTAACGCACCACAGCGTGGCGACCAGGCCCAGCCAGCCCAGCGGCGCCCACAGCAGCCCCAGCAACAGCGCCGCCAGCGCGAACAGGGCGATGAACGGCCACCCCTCGCGGTGGATCGGCATCACCACGTACTGCGCCATCGAAATTTCTTTGACCTTCACCGTGTGGTCTCCCCGTCCTCGAATGCACCATTGTCGTCCAGCCGACGGGAAAGGGGTGCACCTTCGCCGTTGGCCATTTTATCCCGACCGGGGGCATGATAAGGTCCTCTGGCTCAAAACTCGATAAGCGATATGCCAGAACCTAAAACCCTCGTCTTCGGCGGCCAAACCCTTCCCATCGATCTTGCCGCCTTGGTCTCGGCCGAGGCCGGCGCCCTGAGCCGCAAGCTGGCTCCAATCAAATTCGACTTCACCTACGCCGACATCCGCTTCATCTGCCGCTGCGAGGATTCGGGTGAGATCCTCTCGCTCAAACTGATCGGCGACGTCGGGCCACTGCCGTTCACCGCCGAATCGCCCAATGGGCGGACGGCGCTGATGGCCATGATCGACGACGCCAACAGCGTCCTCGGTCCGGTCTTCAAGGTCGGGCGCGGCCGCATCCTGCTGGGCCACGATTGCACCATGCCCCGGCCGCTGACCGCCACCATCCTGGTGGCCGCGGCCACCACCTTCCTGATCCCGGCGCGTCCCTACCTGGACCTGATCGCCGAGGTCGTCCGCCCGCCGCTGGCACCGGCCAAGCCGGGCGAAAGCTCGGTGCGACCGGGCTGGCGTCGCGCTCGAACGGCTACGGCGGCGAGCCGCTGAACACCTGCCCGGGATAGATCACGTCGGGATCGCGCGCCTGCGCCCGGCCCGGCGGGTAAACCATGGCGTAGGCGGCGGCGCCGTCGGTGCGGCGGATCACCCGCCAAGATCCACGTTCCGTCCTGACCGCCGTCACCTTGTCCGTGCCCACCAGGTCATCTCCCGGTTGCCACGGCTGCTCCACGCGCAGCGTCACCTTGCCCTTGGCATCGACCTGGTCGGCGCGCAGGGTGTGGCCGCCCTGGCGCGGCGCTGGCGCCGCCAGCAGCCAGGCGCCTACGGCATCGGCGCGGACCCGGCCGACGAAGCGGTTGTCGACATAGAGATGAATACGGGACTCGGGCTCGGCGCGGCCGCTGACATAGAGGCGGCCGTCACGGTCGAGGTCGACCAGCGCGAAGGCCAGCGGCGCCGCCGCGTCGACACCGGCCGACGGCGCCTGCAACAGCTTGCTGGCCCGGCCCGGCGCCGATTTGAAGGCGAAGGCGCCGTTTTCGTCATGCTCGGGCACCACCACC
>Ga0316222_1002315_pt1 | contig 20653 bp, 19 predicted proteins | sample TBH18011metaG_FD_206008 | JGI IMG/M metagenome (GOLD analysis project Ga0316222, IMG submission 206008) | Freshwater microbial communities from Trout Bog Lake, Wisconsin, USA - TBH18011 | ecosystem: Environmental > Aquatic > Freshwater > Lake > Hypolimnion/Profundal zone | place: USA: Wisconsin...
TTTGGGGCCGGGATGAACTCCGTCGTTGGTCAACAGCTTCGTGCCTCGCTGCGGTGGATTGGCTTTGAGCGCTTCGGTGAAAAGGGCGCTTTCGTCGGCGAGTAGACAATTCTTCTCCTTCGCAAGTTGGCGGAGAAAATCATTGTAGGCCATGAGTTTCTGATTACTTGCATTATCCTCTTCGTTGATGCAGGTAGAGGTCATGATCACCACCTTGATGCCCTTGGCTTGGGCCTGGTCAACGATGGAGGTTATCTTGGTCTTGTATTCGTCGAGAGGAACGCCGCCAGCGCCACCGTGCCATACGTCGTTGACTCCACAACTCAGCGTCATCCAGTCGGGAGATTGGCTCAGGACATCGTGATCGAGACGCGCAAGCATGTCCCGGGAGGTGTGACCGCTGATGCCAGCCGGAATCGGTGTGACAGTGACTTTCTCCGCAGCAAGGCCGGTGACAACCAGGCGTACATAGCCGCCAGCATTTCCCCACCCTTGAGCCGTGATGGAATCACCGAGAAAGGCGATCTTGGCGCCGTTTTGAATTTTCAGCGGAAGCGGATCAGCCTGAAGCGGAAGTGTCAGGCTGAGAAGCGGGAGAAGGAGGATGGATAGACGGGGCATAAATAGGGTGACAGGACTCACTTTTCTTGGTCGCAGGGAGTATTAGTCCAAGGGCATGGCTAGTATGGCTAGGTTATTTTGTTGGGGTTGTCCAGCACTCCCAAGGGTTTGACCTCACCCATTCCCGGCCTTACGATTTTGCCATGATCATCGGCCAGCCCATCCCCTTTGAAGCCCGCACCAAACTGCGCATCCCGCTGGCTTCCGCTAATGTTCAGGCTGGGTTCCCATCACCCGCCGAAGACCACATGGAAAACTCGCTTGATCTCAACGAGCACCTCGTCAGCAACCCGGCAGCAACTTTCTTTGTTCGTGTCCGGGGCAACTCGATGCGGGACGCTGGAATCCAGGGCGGCGATATTCTTGTCGTAGACCGCTCGGTCACGCCAGGAGACCGCCAGATCGTCATCGCCATGCTGGATGGCGAGTTTACCGTCAAACGCCTTCGGAAGAGGGGAAGTCGGGTCTTTCTGGAAGCCGAGAACGCCGACTTCGCCTCCATCGAAATCAGCGAGTCCCAGGAACTCACCGTCTGGGGCGTGGTAACCTTCGTCATACATCCAGCCCGATGAACAGGTTTGCGCTGGTCGATGCCAACAACTTTTACGCTTCCTGCGAGCGCGTCTTTAATCCGCGCCTTATCGGGAAGCCTGTGGTGGTTCTGAGCAACAACGATGGCTGCGTGATCGCCCGGAGCGAGGAGGCAAAGTTGCTTGGGATCGAGATGGGGGCTCCGGCCTTCAAGAACGAGGAAACCTTCCGGCGGCATGGTGTCCAGGTGCTCAGCTCCAACTACGCCCTCTACGGCGACATGTCGACCCGCGTGATGGCTACCCTGCGTCCCTTGGCGACCTGCATGGAGGTTTATTCCATCGACGAAGCGTTCCTTGGGCTGGAACCATGGCAGGTTCTGTGCTATCACAACGAGGATCTGACGTGACACGAAGGTCCAAGAAGCGGTTGCCTTCTATTTTGAACCGACCCATGCATTTTTTGGAGGGCTCAGCCGGCATTACACACAGAGCATGTCCCAGCCTGTCGTCCCGGTCCAAAAAAACGTGTAAGGGGCTAGACGCCCCCGAATAAGTTCCTGCACAACCAGTGACCGAAGTCTCCTTTTTGTTGTGCTGCCTTGGGATGGGAACTGGAGTTAGTAAAGCCGTAATACCGTCGCTCATATAAAAAATCGGATGCACAATCTGGCGAAACTGATATTGGTTAGCAAGAATAATTCAGAATCAGATTTAGCCCTCAGGTGGACGTGCCATCCGCTTTGAACCAGTAGCATCGTATCTAGTTTTCTAAACCTTTAATCTTCAGGCATTTTACGGAGCTTCTTTTCGTCGGTCTCGACCAAGGCAGCGAGTGTTATTTCACGGAATGGCAATCCCGATTCGTGATTTTGTTCTTCTCCAAGGGTAGATCATCTAGTCGACTGATGCCAAGCAGAGGCCACTGGGTCGTTCCAGGCGGATGATTTCCGACGACAAGGCCATTGGTTCGGAGAGTGGTTTCGACATTGGCCACCAGCGCAATGTGGGCGATGGGGTTCCATGTGTCGGTGGGCCATGGAGTGGGAACATCCATGACGACTTCGCGTTCGACGGCATGGGCTCCGCAATGCAGCAGGAGGTTGGGGCGGCGACGCGGTGTTTGGATTTGATTGAGTAGAGCGACCATAGTGGTCTCCTTTCATTTGTTGATGGCAACGAAGTGGGGCCGGGAGCGCCGTAGCACTACCCGGCCCCGTGTTTCCGTCGCCAAGTTAGATCGTCACCTTCGTGACTTAGATGCGAACGCCTTGGAGGGAGCGCAGGGTTTGTCTGACGCCCTGAACTTCCTTCTCGCTGGCCTTCTGCTCCCGTTGAGCCGCCTTGAGCAATTCGCTGAGGCGGGTAAGCCCGGCAACGGCGCTGCGGAACTCGCCCCGAATCACTTCGATCTGGGCAAGCGCGGTTTCAAGCGCCGGTTTCTCGGTAGGAGCTGATGCGGTGGTGTTATTTTCTGTCATGGTTTTCTTCTCCGGTTGCTCCGCACGAGGTGGAGGGGTTGGTGTTGTGGATGCCGATGTCGGCACCGGGGTTGTGACTGCTGTGGGCCGAACCGGCATCACGATCATCTGGCGACCCCCCGCGCTGAAGCGCAGGGGTGACATCTCATCAATGATCTCAATGCGGGTGAGGCCGAAGCGCAGGGCCTTGGCGAAAAACTGGCGATTGATCTGCACCGTGACATCCGAGCCACGGGCTTTGACGCCAGCCAACTCGATCCGGGTCCACTGGTCCGAGCCCGGCGATTTGCTGAGCAGGGAGAGCTTGTTTCCCGCGATCTCCAATCCGATGGCGTGATGCCGGGGATCGTGGTTGGGCATCCGGGCAATCATCTGGAGGACGGTATCGACCGCATCAGTCGCAATCTCCACCGTTGCCGTGGCGTTGCCGGAATCCGGCAGGACGGCCCGCCACCTGGGATACTGGCCCTCCAGCGACCGGGTAATGAGACGCCAGTGCTTTGTGGCAATCTCGAAGCGGGTTGCCTCATTGCGTTCTGGCTTGCCAGCTCGGAGCGTCCAGTCGCCATCGGTATTGAACTCCTTCCAGCCGAGGAAGCGGTTGGTAGGGATCACCAGCGAATCTTTGAGCGGCAATTTGAATGAGTTGCTGCTGAAGAGGTGCTGACCATCGGTAGCCACGACGTAATGACCCTCCGGTTTGCTGACATCGAGGTAGGCCCCGTTGAGGATCAACCGGGTCGGGTCCGTGCTGGCACAGCCCATGGCGTCATGGATGGCGTCACGGAGGTTGCTGTCCAACGGAATCGGCTCGCCCCGGATTTCCACGACAGGCGGGTATTCATCGACCGGAATGGACTCGCAGCGGTGCTCAATCATCTGGCCCCCGACCGGGAACCGGATGGCAACCTGCTTCTCCACAGGGGTGAGGAGGAGCGAGTCTTCCTTGCCGCAGCTTTTGGCGACGTTGTTCAAGTCCTCGTAGGGAACCAGGAACACCGTGGGTTCGCCCTGAGCCTCGGCTTCGAGTTGAACGATGGCCGTGGTGTCGAGGTCGGTGCCGGTCAGTTCGATCCGGTGGGTTTTGGTGCGCTCGATGCGGATGCAGCCGAGCACCGGCAGCGTGGAGCGCCGGGTGATGATTTTGCCCAGACCCGCAAGGGCGGGTTTGAGTTCGGTCATCGGGATAGTGATGGGATTCATAAATGTCCTTTCGTTTGGTTGAAATGAAACAGCCCGCACATCACGGGGACATGCGGGCTGTGGTTGGTTGTTGTGTAGAGGTGTTTACTCTGCAGGTTTGTCCGGCTCAGATGGAGACGGGATCCTCGTGCTTAAGTTGCGAAGCAGTCTGCCTCCAAACAGTGTCAACCGTCCGGAGACGACAAGCACGCGACTGGCTCCGATCAGGGTGGTGCGGAGGCCGTTCCAAGCGGCCCGCTCCCAATCGATCTTCGTTTTCATGCGGCCTCCTCTCTGGCCGGTTCGGCCTTGTATTTGAGTTGATCTACGGTGCATTCCTCCGACCGGATGTCATCCCGGAGTCCGAGATATACCGGTTGGAAGATGCTTCCTCCACGGTATGCGTAGAGGTAGCGCACCTCGACGATGGCTCCGACCTGCGGAACCTCGTGGTTGGGCGGGATCGTGACATTGCCGACAGGGATAACTTTGTCCCCTTCAAACACCATCAGCGACACAGAGCGCTTTCCGTTCACCTTGTTGACGATGAAGGAAGCCGTCTCGTGAAACTTGAACTTGAGCTGCGGTCCGCCAGAATTGGGGCGGCCTGCCATGTAAATCGCATCACTGCGCTTGAACACGACGCCTTCCTTGTTCTGCGCTTTGAGCTGGTTGAACATCTCCCGCTTTTCACTGGGCAGGTATGCGGACTTTACCAAGCTGATGTGCGAGTGGTTGAACGACGCCAGCAGGTTCATGAGGTGCAGGTAGCGCTCCTGATAAGTCCGGCCTCGGAGGTCGTCTCCATCCAGCGCCAGCAAGTCGAAGACGTGGTATTTCTCGCCCACGATTTCGCCGTCGATCAGGAAGTCTTCATTGGCCACTTGGAATTCCTCAGCGATGATTGCCGGGAACCCGGTGACCACCCCGAGCTTGTTGATCCCGGCGATGGTGCTGCCGGACTTTTGCAACATGAGGCGCCGACCATCGTGCTTTTCCTGCATGACGTGCTGCCGGTCATTAAGAAGAGTTTCCAATTCCACCTGGTCGATGGTGTTGAGGAGTTGTGGCAGGATACCGCTGATCTGCTTGTCACTGTGCTGGTAGGGCGTGCCGTCTTCGCCGGGTGTGTAACCCTTGGAAGTCTTTTCCTTCACCAGTTTATCGAAGACGCGTTTAGCCTCGTCATGACTGACGGGTGTGGATGTCTTCGTGCCGGTGGCCATGGTGGTGCCCCGGCGGCCGTAGGCGAAGTTGACGACGTAGCCGCCGTCCTGAGGTTCGATGGCTGCCTGATAGACTTTATCCGACGAGCCTTCACGATAATATAACGTGATGCTTTCCATGTAGGATTTTTCCTTTCTGGTTGTGGTTGTGAGTGATCGCCCGGAGCCCTAGTGAGCCAGAGCAGCGAGCAGCTTGAGGAGGAGCGGGCCGATGGCCCAAAGGACCGCCATGATGATGATCCACGCCAGGACCGCTCCGAATGCGTTGAGGATTTTTAGAAAGTCCATTTGTTTCCTTTCGTTTGGTTAAGGGTTTATTGCCATGCCCGACATTCCCCGAGGAATTCGCACATAGAGCACTGCATTCCCGGCGAGGGCACCGGGTCACGGCGTTCCAGGTCATCAACGTAGGCGTCGATCAAGTGGAAGAGCCGGGTGACCTGTTGGTCTGTGGCAGGCCCGACTTCCGTAACGACGAGCTTCGGTGTCTTGAGTTTGACCAGATGGTGTAACTCAATGCCTGACTCCTGATGACCGGTCGCCTCGCGGTAAAGCAGGGCGTAGCCGGTCGTTTGGACTTCAGTCGTGTGTTTGACCATTTCAGGATCGGGAGTCCGGGCCGTCGTTTTGAAATCGACGATCCGGCCTCCAGCCCTTACGAGATCGAGCACACCAACCAGCACAGGCAGCCCGTGCGAGGTGAGATCGATCTCCGCGCTGACTTCCACTCCCTCTGGCTTTTCGTCCAAGGGGATGGGGGTCTCGCGCAGATAGGTCTGAACGATGGCGAGAGCAGAGGCCTTGGCGGCCTCTTCCTCTTCATCCTTCCACACAACGCTCTGCCCTTCGGGTTGCGTCCATGCCGCCTCGAACACTGTGCCAATGGCATCACCATCCAACGGCGTACCCCGCCACCTGGCGAGGTTCCATTGCTGCAACACAGCATGGATGGCTTTGCCTGTGTGCAGTGCCGCTGTGGGCGGCTTGAGCACCCCGGCGACATATCGCAGGTGGAACTTGAGTCGGCATTGCAGCCAAGTACCCAACCGGGAGGCAGAGACCGTGGCGGTCAACTCCTCGATGGTCCTGCCGGGCTGAATGACTTCAGCCGGAGCAGGCGGCTCGGCAAACGCGATCATCGCGCTGCCCCCCGCGTTTCGCGCTGGTAACGGCCACGAGAACCGTTCCCGTTGCGGCGCTGACCACCATGGCGCTCAAGGAGTTCGTCGATGAGACCGCTCGCTTGGAGCCGGTTGAGTTGACGGACACCGGTTCCATCGAACATCTCCTTGGCAAGGTCGTCCACCTCGCGTTTATCGAGCGTGTTCTCACGGACGATCTTTTCGATGAGTTCGCGCTGTTTGGGCGAGCAGGCCCACGCGCCGTTATCGGCACCGTTGCCGTTAATTTCGCGGCTGGTTTCGGCACCGTTGTTGGCCGGGTGCATACCATAGGTGGTTGCGTCCGGCAGAAAGCCGACGGCTTGGATTTCCCGATCCACGGCATCCTGGGTGAGAGCGTAAAGCCGCTTCACTTCCCCTGTGACCTGGGTGAGATCGGGGATCTCCGATTGGATGCTGACGCTGCACTGGTGGCTGCTGTAGTTGGGCAGCCCGAGTTTTTTCGAATAGGTTAAGTTGAGAATTACGGCCATGGTATTGGCTCCTTTCTTTTGTTGGTGTTGGGTTGCTCGTGTGCCGAGTCGGAACACGAAAAAAGCCCGGCGATGTGCCGGGCTTGAGTTGATGGTTAGACTGGCCCATCCGCTATTGCGAAGGGGCAGAAGCGACAGAGCTAAAGCAGCTCTGTCATAGGTTTATAACACGCATGAGGGCATTGTTTCAGCGCTTGCAGGGAAACCTCCGATATTAGGTTTCGATCATGCTCATGCTAACGCCCCTTCTAGCCCGAATTTGTGAGTCCTGTCAGGAGGGTGCTTATTTTGAAAGCTGAAAATCGTAGAAGCCGGGCTTGTAAGGCGTGCCGCTGTAGTCATCTAACACCCACTGAGTCTCACGCTTGAAACCCGGTGCCTCTACCGTAAAACCTCTGACGAGGCGGGACTCTACATACAACTCATATTCTCCTTTGGCGTCAGTCGTCGCGTTCTCGAAATGATGATTGTCTCCGTAAGTTCGAGATGGCCAGTGTCTGGAAACACCCAAGGTGACCTCTGCATTAGGAACCGGCTGACCTTGTGCGTCCGTCACCTTGCCAAAATAATGATAGGGAGGCTTCTTCACCACCACCAGATCGACACGGATTTCTTTTTCCTTACTTCCAGGTGTTAGATCGTCGATACGCTTCTCTTGCCATGGACCGCCGCGCACACGGGTTTTGATCCAAACGCCACTGGCATCCATGTCAAAGCGATTGGGGTAAACATGTTCAATGCGGTAATTCCCGTTGGCATCTGTATCTGTCCGTGCTGGCAACATTTGACCGCCAAACCCTGTGTGACTTGTCGCGTGCAGATCATGCATAGTTCCTATTTGGCAATTGGCCACAGGTCTGCCCTCCAGATCCCGAACCGAGCCAGTCACCGTGATGCCTCGCTTGAGTTGAATAACGACAGGCACGGGAGGTTTGGCCACATTCAGAAGTGCAAATTCCCCTTTTTGCCATTCATTCAATTCTCCCGAAAGGGAAAGTAGCTGGTCTTCTGTTTTCTCCACGTTTTTCAAATACGGGCTAACGCCTCCTGCTGTGCCTGGGTATTCCGCGACCATGTAAAAGCCCCCATATCCAGGCATGGGATCGTGCGTCACCTCCTCATAGTCATAGGATCGGAAATCACCAAACCGCGCCGTAAAGCGGCCTTTGGCGTCTGTCACGAAGTTCCAATTTTTATTATTGGAATTGGTGTCATCATCGAGATCGCGAATTCCATCCCTCTCTACCCCCATCAGAAAGACCTTCACTCCCGGAGTCGGTTTGCCGTCGGGATCGTGCACCTCGAAGACCACCTCCCGAAAGCGCCACTTGTCTGCAGGGAAAGCGGCTTTAAGGGCTCTACTTCTGGTTTTTTCCTGGTCAAGTGCCTGAGCTGCGCCCGGTGGGGTATCCTCCCGGTTTTTGGCAATAATAACGCCATCGGAAATGGAGGGTTCATTATTAGCATTTCTCCTCAACAACTTGAGCGTTGAGTCATCGGCTTGAGCTAAGCCGCCGCTACCTCCAAGCGTTTTAGGGGGTGCCGGTGTTGCATCAGGAGCGGGGGACGATGCGACCGTGCCCCTTGCACCACCTAGGGTGACAATGCCACTCGCTGTGTTTGGAGAACCCGGCAGATTTGCATTTTCTCCTGTTATCACGAGCGAACCTGACGTGATTATTGTTCCTCCTGTATAGGTGTTCCGACCATTCAATACCGCTAATTTATCTGTCCCGATTTTTGCGATCGGCACTGGAGCTGCGGCATCGCCACTGATGATTTTATCCATGCTGCCAGGTACTCCCGCAACAACCGTGTTGCTTGCGGTAGTTTTTGTTTCTCCCGTATATGAGTTTACCTCCTTCAACATCCCGTTCCCTGCTTTTGACATTGAGTGGCCAGATGCAGAAGAGGAATCTAATGCGAGTAACGATTGTGTTGCTGTAGCCGAAACTGGCACATCCAAATCTTTGCCTCCAGCGGAGTATGTAGGTTTGTCAGGGGCAGCAGTCGCCGGTACCACGGGAGCCATCGCGAGCTTATCAGCAGCGACTGCAAAGGGGTTTGCCGTTTCGGCTTTTGACTGTGCGAGTGTAGGTATGCCATCTGATGTTGTCATGGCCACTATAGCTTTTTCGTTCTCTTCATACCTCGCCAAACCCTTTCGATCTGATGATCGTATTGCACTTGGCAAAGCGGCAACAATAGCAAGTGCTGCGGCTACCGCCCCGATTCCAGCCGCCCATGCAATCCTCCGCAGGGGGAACGGTAGCACTTTTCTGCTTGTGACTGCTTCATTCACGATCTCAGCGCGTTGAGTTGCGGCAAGTTCCAGAGGCGGAATTTCTTCGTGAAATTCCTTGCTCAATAGTCCGGCAAAAGCAGCGGTTTCCTCAACAAATGACCGTGCTTCAGGATTATTTTGGAGTTCTCGCTCGATGGCATGCCGCTCCTCAGCGGACAATTCTCCAAGGGCGTAAGCGGTGAGTTTTGGATCGTCGATATTCATTTGGTTACCTCCAAGGGCTGAGGCCAAAGTTGTCGCAAGGTCTTGATGCCGGTATGTATGAGGAAGCCCACGTTTCCCTCTCCGAGCTGGGTGATCTCGCTAATCTCCCGGTAGCTCAGGTCGCATTGGAACCGAAGCCGCAACACTTCCCGCTGATTTTCCGGCAAGCGCTGGAGCAGTTGATTAAGGCAGTGCGTTTTCTCCTTGATCTCTAGTCTTGCCGCAGGTCCGGGCTCTTCGCTCTTCACCTCATGGTGTTCCTCATTCATGGCGATAACGCGGTTTTCTTTGCGCTTAATATCGAGGGCGCGATTTCGGCAGACGGTGAACAGCCAGGGGGCCAGCCGCTCCGATGCCAGCGCGCCTTGCTGGGCAAGGCGCAGAAACGTGTCTTGAACGACATCACGCGCGGTCTCGGGATCCCCCATGATGCTGGCGGCATATTGGATCAGGGGGCGCTCATAGCGCTCCAAGATCGGTTCGATCCAACTCATGGGACTGGGAACGGCGGAAGACCTGACCATGGTGCCACACACTGCAACGGATTAACTGGCTACGGTTTTTTATTGGACAAGAATCATTTCAGCACCTCCACGCAAAATTTCCACTACAGATTGCACTTCTTTTCCGTTTGTGAACCGGACTTGGTATTTGCGCTCACCCTTTTTGTAAGTCCACACGTTTCCTTCGGCCTTGGTGGGATCACCTGCTGCCTGCATAACTGAATCAGCCGACTGCCCAACGTGCAGGGAACGGAAAACATCGGCAGCGGTTATGGTCGGTCCGTTGTCGGATTGTCCGGCCTGAGCGTTGGACTGATCGCCTCCCAATTGAATCTGCCCAATATCAGCCCGTTCGTTGGGTTTGTTAAGCCGGAGTGTCAGCACTTGCTTTTTTTCCGTTGGTCGCCCGAAATCGGTAAATACTGTCGCGGCTACCGTCACAGCTCCGGTGATGGTCTGCTGGCTTGATCCGAAATAATGCGCAAATATTTTGTATGTTCCCGGCATGGTGTGTCGCAGCATGTATTCCTCCGGCCCGTAGCCTTGTGTAATGTCGTGCGAAACCAACCCGCCAATAGTTGTCCGGTTGTGATTGTAGGCGGCCTCTTCATTGGAAGGCTCGATTACATGGATGTCCACGTCTGTGTTATCGGCATCCCAAGAAAGGACGATCCGGACATCGGTATCGAGATTTTTTATGAGGCGGGCATCGAGCACAGGGATAGTTGGCGACTTGTCCCATGATTGCTCGTTGGTCCATGCAATCAAGGCGTTGAGTTCCTCAAGGCCAATCACCTCGATCTCCGGGAAACGCTGCCACTCGCAAAAGATCATTTTGTTGAGCAGCGCCATGGCCTCGGAAACATCCCCCGCGGCATGGCGTGCTTTTCCGCGCTCGGCGAGGGCAAGCACCAGATCGCGCAGGCTTTGCGGTTCTTCTGGGCGGAGTTTTCCCACCTTGCGGAAAATGGCGATGGCCCGGTCAAGTTCACCGGCCTGTTGCAAACGCCATGCAAGGATGCGAAGCAGCGGGGCGTCATCCAGCTTCATCTCAGCGAGATTGGTCAGGATGCGTAGTCCAATTGGGGTATCGCCTTCACGTAAGAAGTAGTCCCCACAATCCACAAAAAAGGCAGGACTGTTTGCAAATTTTTTACGCTGCTCAAGGTATGCTTTGTACCGCTCCTCCTTGGTGGCGGTTTTGATTACAATAAGGTAGGGAGTGGATGGATCCCATAGTTTGATGGATATCTTTGCTTCCGCTGTTCCAGGTGCGATTGTTTTTTTAGCATCTTTTCCGGCAGATTCTTGTGCAACGAGCTCGCGTCTTGCTACAGATTGAATAGCACCATTCGTAACAATAAGGTCTCCCGATTGGATGGTCGTTCCGCCCGAATAGGAATTTACACCGCTTAATGTCATGGAGTGATCTGCTGTTGGAGAGGCCGGAGCGGATGTCGCCGTTGCTCCACCTGTTGTCGTTAAGTTGTCATTTCCAGCCTTGTCGAGACTTTGTGGGGATCCAGTCGCAGCAACTGCTCTGCTGCGATTTTCTGCCGTCACGGCCCCAGAAGCAGACCCAAGTCTGACTTGCCCATCCGCAGGGGTTGCTAGTGGTTGAGGAGCAGCCAAGGCTACGACATTTCGGGAATCAGTGGCAGAACCTGGAAGCATGGACTGATCCATTGCTTTCAGCGCCGCTTCCTTTGTTTTCAAAGGATAGGTCTGCTCCCACCACTGCACACGGGCGTTCCACATGGCCACTACACGTTCAAGCTTGCTCGTTTGTTGGGCCTGCATGCCCTTCGTGATGGTTGCTTTCCGCGACGCCCAAGCCTGTCGCATTTCCGGCAGGGATGCCGGGGGCTCGATGTCATTGCGCACATACTGATCCAGGTTTTCCAAGACAATAAGCGAAGTTGCCGGACTGACCGTTCCAAAGCGGCGGCCTAACGTGAGCAAATCCTCCTCATTTTCCTCCGCCCTAACACTGAGTTGGTTGATGCGGTTTCCAGCCCAAACCGAGCCTATCAGCATTCCCTGCGGAGCATCTTTTTTCGTGAGTTTTATCGGTGGCGAGACGCGACCATCGGAATATTCCAAGCTCAACGTTACTTCGTCGGCGAGCATTCTTCCACGCACCTGTACCCTCCCGTTCAACGAAGTGCCGATACCTTGCACGTCCGCGATGCCCGTCCCATGGACGGCCACCACGCGCGGGGCGGGATCAATTACTGCATTCGCCCCCGCCTTGGGCTCGGTGGTTTGCAGATCGATGACTTGCCCACCTGTTTCCGTGCAAACTTGACGAAACCACTCACGGTTGGCAATGCCTTGGTTAACGATCCCTGTGACCCGCACCCCGAGAGTGGGCGGATCGTTTGCCAGTGTTTCCAGTCCATCACTGAAGAGCAGCCATTCCACGACGTTTTGCTGGTTCGCAATACCTACCTTGAAAGTCTGGAAATCGGTGCCTCCATCATAAGGGAGTTCATTGAGCGCCTTGAACAGCGCCTCTGGATTGCCTGAAAAAACACGGGCTGGTTCGGCTCGATCGCGGAATACTACAAGGACGACATCGGGATTGTCCCATTTTGCCAGTAATTCCTTGAGCATTTCGATTTCCCGAGTGTGATCGCCCTCTCTGCTGCCCGAGGCATCCCAAGCAATGCCGATCCGGCCTCCCGGCTTATGCGGATTGCTAACCCTTTTTTCGGTGACAGGAGGTGTGGAACCAGGGAAATCGCTCACGGAAAAGAATACATCTCCATCCGAGGTGGTCTCCACCGATGCGACCTGCGCGGGGAGCTTGGGCAAGGAAACCCAGAGATCCTCGCCTGGCTTGGCATCGTTGATTTCGTTTTCCGCAATCCATTGATTTTCAAACGAACGGAATCGGAGATTGCCAAAACCCCCAATTTCAGGCGTTACCGGTTCCCTCGCCACTTCCACCTGGATGGAAAGCTTTCCCACAGTCTCGCCAATGGGCAACGGCAGATGCCACGCGGCATCTCCCTTGTCATTGATGGGTAACTCCGTAACGTAACGAAGCTGGATACGGCGTGTTCCTTGGGCGGGCAGAGGGTAAATACGCGTGCGATAGACGTTTCCCTCAACATGTTCCACCAACCCCGGGTCAACTCTTCGCCGCGCCTCGTTTTCAAAAGCAACACGGGCTTTCTCCTTCTTCACCACCACGCCGTCCACCATCTTCCCATTGATATCGAGTGCATACCCTGTAACCAACGCGCCGTCTGGCAATGGAAAAGACAGTTCGCCCTCCAATTGGCGCTGGTTGGGATTGAAAAAGGTGAGTGTGGTTGTGACTTCGGCTTGCAGGCCGACAATCCGCGCCTGCACTCTCATTTCCTTAATCTGCATTGCCTCCGAGGCTTGCAGACCCGGCACCGAAATTCGCGGCCAAAGTCGGGTGGTTTTATCTTGCCCGTGAGCAGGAGAAATCAGCAATGCCAACAAAACCAGGCACAAGATAAAGCGAAATGGATGCGTTTTCATACTGTGCATAACGCACCACCTGGAATTTCCTTAGAAAGTTTTTCAATCAAATTTTTTTTGATTGAGGATAGAAGCAGGAAAGCTTGCAAGTATTCCGCACCCTTATCTGCGGTCGTCGACCCGCAACCACGAAGGTTCAGGCAGTCGCTACTGCTACTGCAGCTGCGGTGTGTGTTGGCCGTGGTTTGTCGTCGCGTTAAAATTCACCGGTCGGCAATTTCCTTGGGTTTATGAGAACCTCAACACGGCAGGTTTGGCAGCGGCAGTACTCGATAAACTTTACGAGGCTGAACCCAAATAGGGCAAAAGCGACTATGATCACAGCCATGTAAAATAAGCGTTCCATGATCTCTCTCAACCTGACCGCATTTTTTGAGCCTACGTCTGGACGATCTCCGGGAGATTGGCCGGCACAGTGTCGGCGGCAAACCACCAATATTCGCGCCTGATCTCCTCGGCGATACGGGGCAGGAGACCGTGTTTTCCTTCCAAATCCAGCCATGCCCACTGCCCGTTGGGATTCAGCTCCAGAAATATCAGCTCCCCGTTCTCTCGCAGGAAATCAAGCCGCCCAAAACTAAACCCGGTCACCTCCATGAAACCACGAATGGCACTCTGCTCTGCCTCACTGAGATCCGTTGGTTTCCACTCCAGCTGGCCGCTGAAATCAATCCTGCAGTCCACCCCTTCAAAGGTGTCGCGGTCCACCTCGAAGGCGAACAGATCGCCGCTCACATAGGCCACTGTGACATCGGTCTGTGCATTCACCTTACTTTGCACAAACCATGGATATTCCGGGTCGAGTTGGGCGGGTTCAACCTCCTTGGTAAAAAACAGCTTGCCGGAGCCGATGGGCGTCTGCGTGAGCCCCTTACTGATCGTGGCACCGGGAAATTGCGGACAGGCGCACCCATGGAATGCCGCCCACTCGGGTACCCGGAAATAACGGCGTGCAAGCCATAACTGGCGCAGCTTTCCCCACCTTCCGTTGCCTGGGTGGATGAGGCAGGCACGACCACGCGCACAGTATTCCAAATACAGATCACGCCATAAAGCCAGCACCTCCTCTCTACACCAGTTTTCCAGCGAACCGCCTGCCGGAATATCGATGAAATCCGAAAAGAGCGGCTTGCGCTGATAGATCAAAAACAGCGATGACGTGTCACAACACCGACCTGTTGGGTCTTCAACTGAAAACCCGTCCGGGGTGAACTGCCACGCGTAATCACGCCACAAATCCATGTTGAAGCGGAACACCGGCACGTCCGGCAACCGGTCGATCAACAGGTCCGTTGTGGTATCGAAGCTGCTGGTGAAGATGAAAAGCACCGTTGCTCTTGGGCGGGAGCTTAAGAGGCCTGGTTAATCGATCTGATTCACGTCGTCGACAACCATCCCGCCGCCCAAAGTAATCTGTGACGTTGTTCCGCTCAGGGAAAAATGGGTCGTCGGATTGATGCGTGGGGTTTGATCGCTGGACATGACCTTTTGGGTCTTCCAGTCGTATGCAGCAGCTTCTTGCTGAATTGGCGGAACGTTGGTGGCGACGTTGGCCGGGCTCATGAGAACCGAGGCCGCGATGGTGGTAAGTAGGCTCATAGGTAATTCCTTTTCTTTTTTCTGACACAGAACACCCCGGCCATTGCGGGGTATCCCATGTCTTCGGGGTGGAGGTTGGCAAAAAAACAGCACGATGTAAAGCCTCGTGTTTGATTTTTTGTTTTAAGGTGAACATCACTGCTGTGCCGTCCAAAAAGCCGTCTTCCTGTCCGCTGCGTTCCCAGTTTGGGAAGAACGTCACCCGCTTGCGAATCACGAAGGGATTGACCCAGGAAGGCTTGGCTGAAGCAGTTGGTATCTCGGCCCGTTACACCCAAAGCATAGAGGCAGGTGAGTATTTTCCCGCGCTGCCAACCTTGACGAAATTACGCAAAGCGCTAGGGGCTTCTTGGAATGAGTTGTTCCGGGGATGTGGAGAATAGCCGTCTTCGGGAACCTGCGGAAAATCTCATGCGGCTTGGCCGTAGAGATAATTACCCAATGCTCTCCCCGGTGAAGCCTGTTTGATACTCGCCTTCCATCAAAAGGTCGTCGCCTAAATCATCTAGCACGACATAGAAGATCCACATCAGTTGATGCAGCTTTTCTGCGGTGTTCTTGCTGGCCATCTCTGGAACCGTGTCAAACCCCCACGCGGCGAGGAAGTTCATGAGTACCTGATCCGATGATGCCGGGTGGGTGTCCAGAAAAGCGAGCAACGCTTTGGTGTCCAGTATGCCTCGACCCAGCCAACGCAGGCTGTCTTCTTCTGGCACTCCTTCGTCAGGGGCAAAGATCAAAGTTTGAACCTTCGTCTCAAGGGAATCGCCGGGTGCTGGTATATCCAGGCCCAGCCCATAGGCCTTGATAATCTCAGTGCAGCGATCCAGATAGACCTCCATGCGGGCTAGGCCGGTGCGTAGGATGTCAAGGGGATCGGCGAGCCCCGGAAAGAGTTCCGGCGGTTGCAGGTTGTGACTGAAGCGACGTCTTCTCATGACTGTGCGGCGAGCACGTTACCGGATGAGCCTTGATCGACCATATCAGCGATTCAAACCCAGAGGACTCAGGTCGCGCAAGAAGGAAGTCAGGAATCGCGAGCTCGGTGTTACTTTTGCGAGGAAAAGGGCGATTGCCTTTTTTCCAGTCCATGCTCCAATCGAGAGGTATTTAGCCTCCAAACCCCATGGGCATTTTCACAGCAATCCTGAGCTATATCGGCTGGCATATCTGCGGGATCGCCCTGTGCGTCCTGATCTGCTGGACGTGGATGCGTGGACGTGCCCATCACGCAGCACGGGAAAGGGGGCGGCCACAAAATCAGTTCCGAAAAGACTGCAACAAAAATGAGATGCGCCGATTCCTAGCTATCTCCATCCTGTTCCCGGGCCTGTTTGCGGGGATAGGCTTCTATTTGACCGGGTTCATCTCGCCGACCCCATGGATTGTTTCCGTAACCAAGTGGATTGGCGTCATGTTTGCGCTGATTTTCATCTTTCTCCGGGTTTTCCACAGGCGCCAGTGCTGCTGCCACATTGTTGCCCGAACGCCCGCACACGTCCAAGGGCCGGATTGCGATATGAGACACTCTGGGAGTGAGTGACAAGGGTGCTTCTTTTTGGGATACTGGCCGTGGCTTAAAGTTTCTGTAGATGAAAATCTCTATCGGATTTGTGTAGATTTACTGAGGCGACTGAGTGTTTTAGTCTGGAAGGCCGCCTTGAGCCGATAAACCCGTGGTGACCTTTCAACACTTGGGATAAACAGCCTCAGGCACTTACGACTTTTGGGTATTTATATTGGCGTTTGAGGGGGTACCCCTCAGACGTTGCTGGCTGGCGGAAGTGGACCCCGGAAGTCCAATTTCGGATATCCCTTCACTTAGTCCACTAAGGGAAACGCCATTAGGAGCGGACACGGTAGGTTTGCGTAGCCAATGGCCTTCCTACCGCTCGCTTTCTTTACATTTACGCACACGCGTCTACCATCCTCGGCACTGAACCAAGGAGCAACCATTTCCCCGTCCCTTCCCACGCCAACTCATCGCAGCCTGCCTCGTTGGCGGGGATTCAATCTCCTCGAACTGTTTTCTGCAGGGTCCGATCAACAGGCTCCAAAACCCTTTCAGGAGGATGATTTCCGCTTTCTTGCTGATCACGGCTTCAACTTCGTCCGCTTGCCACTGGACTACCGGTTCCTGCTGGCCAACCAGCAACCCTTCACGCATTGCGATGCGACATGGTCAGCCCTGGATGAGGCGCTTGCCCTAGGTGAGCGTTACGGCGTCCACGTGAACATCGCATTGCACCGGGCTCCGGGTTATTGTTGTAATCCACCCTTTGAGACCGTAGACCTGTTTAGTGACTCCGCTCCACGCGACCTGTTCGTGTGGCTCTGGCAGCAATTCTCTGTGCGCTATGCGACTATCGATCCCGAACAACTTTCGTTTAACCTGCTCAACGAACCCCCGGCACCGACGCGTGAGCAAGCGGTTGCAGAAGTCATGCGCGCTGCCCTGCGCGAGATTCATGCCGTACGCGCCGACCGCACGGTAATCGCTGACGGGCTCTGCTGGGGTCGCTGGGGAGGCGCGGGGTTGCCGTCCTTCGCACTCGCCGGAGATCCAATGGCTCAATCGGTGCATTGTTACGAACCGGCCTGGCTCACTTTTCACCAGATGACCGCGGATCCCTTTCTTAACGGTCCGTCACCGACTTGGCCCGGACACCTGCAGGTTCCGCCTGAGCAGTGCACGCAGTATCCGCACGAGCTTTACATGTTGGGCACCAGGGACTGGGACAAGGCGGTGCTGCGGGATTACTACTTCGGGCCTTGGCGCGGATTGCAGGCGATGGGGGTGGGTCTGCACGCCGGCGAGTTAGCCGTCTATAACCGCACACCACATCAGGTCGCCTTGGCTTATCTGGAAGACATCCTGTCGATCCTGATGGACATGAATGTGGGGTGGGCACTGTGGAACCTGCGCGGCCACTTCGGAATCTTGAACTCCCAGCGTGCTGATGTCATTTATCAGGACACGCCGTGGGGTGCGCTGGACGCCAAGATGCTCGCCCTACTGCAAAGGTATTAACGGCGACTGCCGGGATAATTTCCAAAGGGGCTTTCAGGCGGAACCGGTAGGTATGATCTGTGTGCCGTCGTCTGGCGCCTCACCCCAACGTGCAAGCGTCTCGATGCCGGAAGGATGTGCCTGAGCGGGCAAATCAGCGGACGGCGGTGTTTGTGTTTCAGAGATCATAGAGTTTGGGATGCGGAGAGTTCATAGTTGGTTGAGCGAGAAGTGAGAGCATTGCTGAACACCTCGTGTAATGAGGTTGATACTTGCTTGGGTCGCGATCGGAGCCGCCATCATGTTCGTGCCCAACATGCCTACGGGGTCGATGTGACGTGGCTGCGCCACGCCCCACGACCCTGCGGCATTTTTTAGGCGCCCCGACCAGCGGACGGCTACCGGTGCTGCGAGCATGCTCGGTCGCTTGCGCTCCCTCGTATGTTTGGTGATTATTCATGAGAGAGGAGATGACACGGGAAGTGTGAACACCGGGAGCGTAGACAAGGACAGGCGCTCCTGCTCTAGGCGTTCGCGTTCAAGGTCACAGCGGTAATACCAGCCCCACTGAGGACCGAGCTTCTCGCGCAGTTCCTCGTAGGTGGTGTAACCTTGTTGTAGCGCCCACTGCTGGAGTTGAGCGCGGTACTCTCTGGCTCGTGGGGTGTTCCATGAGATGTTCGTGCTACCTGCCTTGAGGTTGCTGCTCCGGCTCCAGAAGCGGAAGCGCTTGGTTTCCTCGAACGGCCACTCCCACCTTCGCCAGTCCTGCCGGGTGAGGTAATTGCGAATGGCTACCGCGTTGGAATATATGGGAGCGACTTCTACCCTCCCGAAGTGGTAGGCACGTGCTGTGCCCTGCCACAGATCCCAGAGAGAACGGAGTGGTGGGTTCAGGGACTCCCGCTTCTCGTGGTCGGTCTTGAGGATTTTGGCAGCCCAGTCGTTGACGGCAGTGCCCTCATGACAGTCGAAAGAGACCGGGGCGAGCAGGTGGTAGTGGATCGCCCCGGATTGGTGCGGCTGCAGGACCCAGATGTAGCCATCGTGCATGTGCCGGACCTTGTTGAGTAGGGAGTTCAGCCTTTTGTTGGCGTAGTGGGTATCCCTTGTGGCTCGTGGGAAAGTCAGTGTGATGAAGACGACTCGCTCAATTGGATGATGCATGAACATGTTGGCAATGGTGATGCCCAGTAGGTATTGGGATTTACGAAAACTGGGTGAGGGATTGTTGGGACAGACAACCGGGACTGCGGAGGCGGTAGGGTTCTCGGATTGAGATAAGGAGGTATTAGACAAGGCGGGTGTTGGAGATTACTTCGCAAACAATTGCTCAAGTTCAGCAATCAACGGCATGGCCTTTTCATCATATGGAGTGCCAGTCACGTCCTTACGCAACCGCGCTAGGTCAGCCTTGATCCGGCGGGTTGTAACGTCCGGATTACTGGTTGCAACAGGTGACGGAGTAGGTTTGAGGGTCTGCCGAATGAACTTCGCAGTGATGGTTTGCTCGCCCGCTGCCGCCAAGACGGCTTTCCATTTCTCGCTCCGCTCCTCAGGAGTCTTCCATCGGCGTAGTTCTGTCGCTTGCCCCTCGTTCAAGGGAAGTCTGGAAATGTCTGGAATTCCAGACAACTCCGCCATCACCTGAGCGCTGTCCATCAGCTCATATGCACGAGGGCGACTCAGGGCGAGAACAGATTGGACGTACGACTCGAACGTCTTGTGAGTCTGTCGGTAAAGCTTGTTATCGCGGATCTCCATGAGTGCTGTCCCCACTTCAACAAATGATGTGAGGCCATCCTTGACCGCATTTTCACAAGCTTTGAGTCGATTGGACTCCTCAGCGCTTAGCTCTTCCCCAACATGACGGGCCGTTGTTTCAACTGGCGCTTGTGATGCATGGCTATCGTTGTGGTTACAAACTTCTTCGAAATCAGGTTTGACGATTGGCTGTTGGCCGATCTCATCGCCCCTTTGAATATCCGGCACCTCGACATCCTGGCTTACTGGAGGCGCACAGGAAGATTTCGATTTGCGCTGTTTCTTTTCGTTGACGAGCTCTAACAGGCGCGGCAAGAACACCCACCGCGTTCGTCCGTCGTCTGACCACCGGTCGGGTAAATTGCCACCTGGTATCCAATTACGGATTGTGTTGCGACTTACGCCAGTAAGTTTTGCACCATCCTCCACCCTAATCCATTTTGATTTGGTTTCACCAGGAGTCGTTGAACCCTCTGCAGAGGTGGTGCTTGGAGCGGATGACATTAAAGAAGGCGATAGTGTTCCAGATAGGCAGATATTAACGGGTGCGTCGTAGCCCATCTGGTCTGTGGCTAGTGGGTGGTTGGTGGTGGCATTCATGGGTTTAATTGAGTGATGGTTGGGGAGGTATTGCTGAGAGTGCGCGGGCGTTTGCGATCCACGTATCGACGTCAGAGCGGCGATAACGTACAAGCCTTGCGTTGAACCTTATGGGGACGATCTCACCGCGGCGTTCGGCCCGCTGAATCGTTTTTGGACTACACCCGATCCTGCGAGCGACTTCGCTGCGTGAATCGAGAATGTCCGGATTAGTTAGATCTTGATAACTCATGAGGGAAGCGTAATGGTTACGCGCATACGTGCAAGTGTGCCTTCAATGAGGCCAGCACGTTTTAACGTAACTTTACGCTATGCCCAGAAACCCTAAAAAAATTCACCCTGTCAGAAAAATTCGTAACGCCGCCAGTTTAACGCAGGCACAACTTGCATCGCTTGTAGGTGTGTCAAAAGACTATATCCAGAGTATCGAGATCGGAAGGGCGCCAATGCTGCCAGCA
>Ga0316222_1002317_pt1 | contig 20632 bp, 9 predicted proteins | sample TBH18011metaG_FD_206008 | JGI IMG/M metagenome (GOLD analysis project Ga0316222, IMG submission 206008) | Freshwater microbial communities from Trout Bog Lake, Wisconsin, USA - TBH18011 | ecosystem: Environmental > Aquatic > Freshwater > Lake > Hypolimnion/Profundal zone | place: USA: Wisconsin...
GGTCCGAAACGCTACAGTTTCGCTCTTGATTCGACTAACATTATCCCTTTCTTGAGAATGCTGTCAGAGTAAGCATTGGAATCATGCGAGTTTACTGGATTCCACTGCGATCTCCAGAGAATCAGATCAAAGCTATAACTCCTCCTGACCATAATGGTCGGGATGATATCTCTGTCCTGTAAGCCCAGGACGCCGCTTGGAGATGGTCTATATGAACTATGCATGGATACGCACCGCGTCTCATCGCGAAGTATTGTTGCCCACTCGTGTAGTGGCTGCCAGGCATCCATTTGCCGATATATATCGCCGCCTTGCCCGTGTTATGCATCCGGGCCGGACCCTGCTCTTCATCGGTGTCATAGCACTTTGTTCGATGGCCGCAGCACAAACCGCCCATTTTACCGGATATGAGAGTGTGTTGCCTGTTAGTGGCACGGTGCAGCCTGCGCCCATGGCAATTGCAGTGGATGCAACCGGCAACGTTTATATCTCCGACTTCGCCAACAACCAGGTAGTCAAGTTGACGCCGACAGCTACCGGCTATACGCAAACTACGGTGGCAAGCGGCTTGGTAAGTCCACGCGGAGTCACTGTGGATGCCAGCGGAAGCGTATATATAGCTGATTTTGGTGGGCACCAGTTATACAAGGTTCCGTGGTCCGGAAGCGCCTACAGTTCTCCTGTACCGTTGCTATCAGGCAGCTATTCACCCGCGGACGTTGCTGTTGATCCATTCGGTTATGCATTCTTCACGAATTGGGGAGATCCTAACGTTTACGCGGTTGCTATAACTTCTGGCCCATCGGCCCCCTTTGCGATGACCCAGTTTGCAGGGATGTTACAACCCCTCGGGATCGCATGGGAATCAACCGGTGCTTTGACCGGAAATCTGCTGGTTACTGATTACAGCCTGAATAATGCGCTGGAGTCGTCATGGAATGGTGTTGTCTGGGGAGCCCCCGTCGCCTTGCCAACCAGTGGATTAGTCACTCCGACACGAATCGCCGTCGGTGGAGACGGTAGCGCAGTTATTGCCGATCTGGGCAACAACCGCATAGTTAAGATCCCTTGGACCGGGAGCGCCTGGGGCATTCAAGCAACTGTACAATCCAGTTCCTTGAATAGCCCTCAAGGTGTTGCTGCTGATGGCAATGGCAATGTCTATGTGGCCGATTTCGGCAATCAGCGTGCCATCAAGGAGACGTTTGGGGCCGCGATTCTTGGAAACGTCCCCGTTGCATCCACCCGCCAGGCGATTCCATTGTTCTTCACTTTTGATACAGCCGGTGTTCTGGGTTCGACAGCGACGCTCACGCAAGGAATCGCGGGACAGGACTTTGCCGACACTCACTCGGGAACCTGCACGTCTGGACACACTTATAGCGCTGGAGACAACTGCACCATCTCCGTAACTCTCAGGCCCAGGTTTGCTGGCCCCAGCTATGGCGCGTCCGTCCTGAAAGATGGCGCCGGGAATGTTATCGCTACAGGCTTCCTCTATGGCACTGGATCTGGACCGCAGGTTAACTTCCTTCCGGGCGCGGAAAGCATTGTGCCGGTGAGTGGTTCGTCATCGCCGCAGCCAATTGTGAACGCTGTGGATGCAAGTGGAAACATCTATATATCTGATTATGTAAACAATCAGGTGGTAAAAGAGACAAATACAGGCGGCGGATACACCCAGACTGTTGTCACAGGCGGCTTAGTGAGTCCGCGTGGAGTTGCGGTGGATGGCGGCGGCAACGTCTATGTGGCCGATTTCGGTGGACAGCAGTTGTATAAGGTGCGCTGGAACGGAAGCGTCTATGCCGCCAAGCAGCCTTTGCTCGCTCCCGGAGTGTATTCGCCCGCCGGGCTCACCGTAGACGGCAGCGGAGATATCTTCTTCACAAATTGGGGAAGCTCGAATGTCTATGAGATTTCTCCAGGCGGAAGCCCGACAGTTCTGCCGCAGTTCTCTGCGTTGTCACAGCCGCTCGGAATTGCGCTCGATGCCACAGGCAATCTGTTCGTCTCCGACTACACCGGAAATAAAGTGGTTGAACTTCAATGGGCAGGGGCAGCTTGGGGAGCACTCTCCACAGTTGTGGCCACCGGCCTGTCGAATCCCTCCCGGATCGCAATAGATGGCGCCGAGAATATTTATATCGCTGACTCCGGAAATAACCGCGTGGCTAAGGCCCCGTGGGATGGCACTGAGTGGAGCACCCTGGTTACGCTGCAAACCAGCACCCTGAACAGCCCTCAAGGGGTAGCTCTCGATGGGAGCGGCAACCTCTATATCGTCGACTTCGGCAATAGCCGGGTATTGAAGGAAGATTATGCAGATCCGCCGAGTCTGAACTTTCAAGACACGGTTGTGACCCTTACCAGCACAGACAGCGCGCAGACAGTCGCAGCTGTGAATATTGGCAACCAGAATCTCCTCTTCAACGGATCGGGAAGCGATCCCGCCTATCCAGCTGACTTCCCTGAGAATAACGGCGATGCGCACCTCTGCGTCTCTGGTACGCCCCTGCTGCCCGGCGCAACCTGTGATCTAAGTGTGAATTTTATTCCTACGGTCGCTGGCAATCTAAGCGAATCCCTGGTCCTGACTGACAACCATCTGAATGCGCCTGGTCCCGCCTACACGACCCAGTCGATTCTCCTGAGGGGTACAGGATTACCGCAGCCAACGGTTCTGGTTGCGCCTTCCTCGGTTCCGTTCTCAGACCAGGTTCAAGGAACCACCGCCAATGCCTGGACGCTCACGCTGAACAACACCAGCAATATCTCTGTGCTCAACATTCTGATGAGCATCGTTGGAGCGAATCCCTCCAACTTTACAATCCAGGGCACCACTTGCGGCTCAACATTGGCCCCCTACTCCACCTGCATAATCCAGGTGGCGTTCACGCCAACAGTCACTGGCAATTCTTCTGACTACTATTCGGCGACGCTCCGAATCGACGATGACGCCATTGGCCATCCGCAAACCGTGCCTCTCAGCGGCACGGGGACAGCTATGACGGCGCTTCTTTCCCCTAATTATGTAAATTTTGGAACCCAGACAGTGGGCGGCACCAGCGCGGGTCAGACAGTGATTCTTACCAACGCCAGCAGCGGAACCCTCACTGTCAATAACATCTCTGTAAGTGAGACAGATGGCAACCCGTTGGCATTCGCCATCACCTCTTCCACATGCGGCGCGGTCCCCATCCCGCCGAACCCGCCTGTGACGCTGGGGCCAAACGCCAACTGCACCATCACAATGACCTTTACCCCCTCCGGCGCAACCTCTTACTCAGGCAGACTCACGGTGACCGACAACGGCCTGGGAGGCACGCAGACTGTTGTTCTCAGCGGCACAGGCGCCGGACAGAATGTCTTCCTTTCTCCCACGTCTATAGCCTTTGGCAATCAAACGGTTGGCTCCACCAGCAACGCCTGGACAGTTACTTACAACAACACCAGCAATCTGCCTGTTACCGGCATCAGCGTCTCCACTGGTGGCAGCAATCCAGGCGACTTTAGTCAGACGAATACCTGCGGCGCCACGCTGGCGGCTTACTCCACTTGCAATATCATGGTGGCCTTTACTCCGCAGTCGGCAGCCTATTTCACGGGCACACTCGTGGTCACCGGCAGCGCTGGCACACAGACTGCGTCTCTCAGCGGAACCGGAACAGCTGCAACGGCCGCGCTTGCGCCCAACCAATTGAATTTTGGCAGTGTCAAGCAAGGCTCAAGCAGTTCGACACAAGTAGCAACGTTGACCAATACCAGCGGTGGACCGCTGACTATATCGAGTGTCCTTATCTCCAGTGGCTCCGCCAACTTCTCCATCTCCGCTAATACCTGCGTCTCGCCCTTGGCTGCTTATGCCACTTGCGCCATATCTGTAGTCTTTACGCCCCAGGGCGTATCGAGCTACACCGGAACGCTGACGGTAACCAATTCCGGCGCAAACAGCCCGCTCACCACAAGCCTTGTAGGTACAGGAACATCGAATGCGCCGTCCGCCTTTTTCTCGCCAGCCTCGATTAACTTTGGCAGCCAGACTGTCGGCTCCATAGAGAATGCATGGGGTGTGACGCTGAACAACACTGGCAGCGTCGCCATGACCGGCCTCACTGTTACCACAAGCAACGCCAACTTCACCATCAGTTCCAACACTTGCGGAACTTCGCTGGCCGCCAACTCCGTTTGTAACCTGCAACTGGAATTCACACCAACAGTACTGGGGAATCTCTCCGGCTCTCTCTCGGCGAGCTACTCGGGGGGGTCGCTTACCGCCTTGCTCTCCGGCGTGGGTATCGCGCCCACAGTCTCACTCGCGCCCAATTCGTTCAACTTCGGCAACCAGACCCAGGGCACAACCAGTTTGGCGCAGATTGCGACTCTTACCAACACCAGCGCGGGGCCCGTAAGCATCTCCGGTGTCTCTATTGGCGGCAACGCGAGTGACTTTACGCTAGTCAACAACTGTTCCACAACTTTGGCCGCCTATGCCTCCTGCACCATATCTGTCGCCTTTGCGCCACAGGGAGCAGGCAGCTTTATTGGGACGTTGTATGTATTCGACACGGCTGGGAGCGGGCAGCAGTCCGTCACCCTGACGGGAACTGGCACATCAAATATTCCCAGCGGGTATTTCTCTCCTGCATCGATCAACTTCGGTAACCAGACCCTCTTGTCCGCCAGCAATGCCTGGGGTATGACGCTGAACAATAGCGGCGCTGTAACCATGCAGAACATCAGCATTTCTGCCACCGGAGATTTTTCCATTCGCCCCGGTTCCAACTCCTGCACTGGTTCGCTGGCTGCAGGTTCCCCTTGCAGTTTCCAGGTTATCTTCACGCCGACGGCAACGGGCGCACGCTCCGGAACTGTTACGGCATTGTTTAACAATGGCTCGATTACAGCTAACCTGACCGGAACAGGTATCGCGCCAACAGTTTCGGTTGCTCCCTCGTCGTTGAACTTTGGCAACGTGATTTACGGGAATCAGAGCTCGGATCAGGCCGTGACCGTGGCCAATACCAGCGCCGGAACAGTAAGTAACATCAGCTTCACCACCGGCGGTGGCCCATTCTTTGTCGATACGGGCGCAGCTAACTGCGGCACTACACTCCCTGCATACGCCACCTGCACCATCTCGGTGTACTTCAAACCTTCGGTGCTCAACACTGCAAGCGGAACGCTGACCATCACAGATAACGCCGCGGGAGGTTTGCAGACCGTGTCTCTCGGCGGAGTGGGGCTGGCAGCATCACAAACCATCACCTTTGCTCCCCTGCCTGCTCAGGTTGCTTACGGGGCCGCGCCCATTTCGCTCAGTGCCACTGCCACCTCTGGTCTCGCAGTTACATTCAGCGTAGTCTCCGGGCCGGCCACTGTCAGCGGTAGCACGCTCTCGTTCACCGGGATAGGAACCGTAATAGTCGCAGCGAACCAGGCGGGCAACGCAGTCTACGCTGCTGCGCCGCAGGTCACCCAGACTATTGTTGTTAACCGGGGTGCGCAGACAATCACCTTTACACCGCCTCCATCGCCGGTCAACTACGGCGTCTTGCCGATCACGCTATCGGCAACAGGTGGAGCGTCGGGCAATCCAGTAGTCTTCAGCGTGCTCTCCGGGCCCGGGACCGTTCTTGGCTCCACGCTGACCATTACAGGTACAGGCACCGTAGTAGTTGCAGCGAATCAGGCCGGGAGCGCAAACTATACAGCCGCAACCCAGGTCACACAGACCATCGTCGTCAATCCTGCCTCGCAGACAATCACCTTCACACCACCGCCATCGCCGGTCACCTATGGCGTCTCGCCAATCACGCTATCGGCAACAGGTGGAGCGTCGGGCAATCCAGTAGTCTTCAGCGTGCTCTCCGGGCCCGGGACCGTTCTTGGCTCCACGCTGACCATTACAGGCGCGGGCACCGTAATAGTCGCCGCGAATCAGGCCGGAAACACAAACTATGCGGCCGCAATCCAGGTCACACAGTCCATCGTCGTCAATCCGATTTCGCAGACCATCAACTTTACGCAGCCGCCATCGCCGGTCACCTATGGCGTCATGCCGATTACGCTCTCGGCAACGGGCGGAGCGTCGGGCAACCCAGTCGTCTTCAGCGTGCTCTCCGGGCCGGGATCCGTCCTTGGCTCCACGCTGACCATTACAGGCGCGGGCACCGTAATAGTCGCCGCGAATCAGGCAGGGAACGCAAACTATGCGGCTGCAACGCAGGTCTCAAAAACGATCATCGTAGATCCGATCTCGCAGACCATTACTTTCACGGGTCTTCCCGCGACAGCAGTCTACGGTGCAGCGGGTCCATACACCCTGAACGGCACTGCATCGTCTGGACTCCCGGTAACCTACAGCTTGATTTCCGGCCCGGGTAGCGTTGTTGGCGCTTCGTTGACCATCATCGGCGCGGGCTCAATTACAGTCGCCGCAAATCAGCCTGGAAACGCAAACTATGCGGCTGCGGCGCAGGTCACTCAAACCATCGTCGTCAGCCAGGCCGTACAAACCATCACCTTCCCGCAACCGGCAACTCCTGTGGTTCTGGGGACGGGCCCGGCGACCCTGACGGCAACATCCACTTCCGGACTTCCCATTTCGTACGTCGTAACTAGCGGGTCGGCGACGGTAGTCGGGGCAACGCTGACCTACACTGGCGCGGGCACTGTCGTGGTTGAAGCGGATCAGCCAGGGAACGCAAACTACACTGCGGCGGCACCGGTGTCGCGGACAATTACGGTTACTTCCAGTTCCTACACCGCTCCCACCGAGCCAGTGGGCACCACCAGCGCGCCGCAGACTGCGACCATCCTGCTGCCGGCCAGTTTCAGGCTTGGTTCTATCGGTGTGCTAACGCAAGGAGCAGCAAACCTTGACTTCAATCTCGCTGCGGGCGGCACTTGCACAGTGGGCGCCGTCTATACAGCGGGAGATACCTGCACGGTAAACTACACATTCAAACCCACCGAGCCAGGGGCGCGGATGGGCGCGATTCTCCTCTATGACAACACAACGCCGCTTCTCGAACAGACCACCTTCCTCAGCGGTACTGGCATCGGTCCGCAAGTTCAGTTTTACCCTGGCTCCGAGAGCACCATCGGCTCAGGTTCAATCGGCGCTTCTGGAGTTGCACTCGATGGCAGCGGCAACGTCTATATCGTCGATGACGTCTCCAATGTCGTCTACAAAGAGAAGCTCTCCTCTGGAAGCTATACCGAGAGCACACTCACAACCAGTGCGCTCTCCGGTCCCATCGGCATTGCAATGGATGCCGCGGGCAATATTTATATTGCCGATGAAGGCAATCACCGCCTGCTGAAGGAGACACCTCAAGGCAGCGGTTACTCCGAGAGCACCGTCGTCAGCGGCGGGTCGTACGACCCCTGGGCGGTCGCGGTAGATTCCATCGGCAACATCTATATTGCCGATGAGGCCAACGGCCGTGTGTTGAAGGAGACGCCTCAAGGCACGGGCTACTCCGAGAGCACCGTCGTCAACCCGGCTTCGAGCGGAGCACCCTACGACCCCTGGGGAGTCGCGGTAGACTCCCTTGGCAATGTCTATATCGCAGATTACAACGGTAACCGCGTTTTGAAGGAGACACTTTCGGCTGGCGTCTACTCCGAGAGTACGATCGGGAGTGGCCTCAATGGCCCTGGCGGCATCGTCGTTGATTCCGTAGGCAATGTCTTTGTCGCTGAAAGCAACGGAAACCACGTGTGGAAGGAGACCCTTTCAGCGGGCTCTTATACCCAGAGCCTGGTGGCAACCTCAAGCCTGCTTGAGCCGGTTGGTGTCGCGGTGGATGGCGCCGGTAACTTATACATCGCCGATTACAACAACATGCGCACACTGAAAGAGAATTACGCGGATGCGCCGTCGCTGAGCTTCACATCCACCCCTGTAGGTTCGACCAGCGGCGACAGCCCCCAGACGGTCACCTTGGCAAATAGCGGCAATGCAACCTTGGCATTTTCAGTTCCACCGAGCGGTACAAATCCGAGCCTCGCGACGCCTGACTTTACGTTGAACAGCAGCGGCGGAGCAGCCTGTCCGTTGGTGATCGCCGGTTCATCGAGCCCGGGCCAGTTGGCGGCAGGCGCTTCATGCACGCTACCCATCGGCTTTGCACCCACAACGGCAGGCAGCCTCGTCAGCTCGCTCACTCTTACTGACAACAGCCTGAATCTGCTGAACACAACCCAGGCCATCTCCCTTACTGGCTCTGCAACGCAAGGGGCGCAGACCATCACCTTCACGGGCCTTCCCGCAAACGCAATCTATGGTGCGGCCGGTCCGTACACGCTGAACGGCACAGCATCGTCGGGATTGCCGGTAGCCTTCAGCCTTGTCTCCGGCCCTGGAAGCGTTGCCGGTTCCACTCTCACCATTACCGGTGCAGGCACAGTTGTGGTTGCCGCAAATCAACCAGGGAATGCCAACTACGCAGCTGCGGCGCAGGTAACGCAGACGATTCTAATCGGCCCGGCAACACCCTCCACCGTGCTGAACTGTGCGCCGAATCCGATCACGTACCAGACAGGGGCTACACAGACGGCTACTTGCACCGCGACAGTCGCCGGCGGAGCTACCGGAACTGTGACTTTCTATTGGAAGCCGCAGGGGGCTTCGTCCAACAACCTATGGGGGATGCAAACCCTCTCTGGCGGAAGCGCATCCATGACGGGATTCAATGGGCTTTCGGCGGGAACCTACACTCTCGAAGCTGACTATGCGGGCGATGGCAACAACAACTCGACAACCGCATTTGCGACCGAAGTAATCAGCCAGGCAACACCTCAGGTTTCGCAGTGGCCCACCGCAAGTTCAATCCTCGCCGGGCAGGCGCTTGGTGATTCCCTGCTCTCGTACACCACCAGTTCCGGTCCGCCTGTCACTTCCGTACCAGGCACATTTGCTTGGACCAACCCCGGCACGATCGAGGGAGCAACAGGCACGCCTGCAGAGAGCATGACCTTCACGCCTGCCGACTCTACGGACTACGCCTCGGTTGCCTCCTTTGTTCAGGTCACTGTCAATACCGTCGGTTCGCCCGTAATTGACGCCTCCAACTTTACGGTTGCAGCAAACCAAACAGCACTCACCCTGCAGGCAGGACAACACACCACAGCCGCACTTGCCTTCATACCTTCAAAAGGCTTTAAGGGCACGGTGGCGCTTTCCTGTGTGAATCTGCCTTCAGGTATTGGCTGCAATTTTGTTCCTTCCAGTCTGACGTCCGATGGCCTTGGAACCGTGCAGACGTCTAAGTTGACAATCACAACAGTTGGAATCACTCAAAGCGCGATTCGCCCACAGAATGCGCCTTCAGGAACCGCTCTCGCGGGGCTCCTCCTGTTTCCTGGCCTGCTCATGGGCGGGATACTTGCCTGGCGGCGTAGAAGACTGTCGGCCTGGACAAAGCAACTGCTTGTTGCGGGGCTCCTCGCGTTTACACTCGCTGGATTCTCAGGATGCGGCGGAGCATTCTTCAGAAACACATTGTCTGGAATGCACCAGATTACGATTCAGGCTAAAGCCACGACTGACGCCGGCGTCACGACAACACAAACGGGAGTCTTGACCCTGACCATCACACCGTAATCTCAATCCTGGCAGTATCAATCTCCGGGAGGAAGCAACACGGGCAAAAAGCCCAGCCAATCCTCCCGGAGCGAATGAGATGATCAAGGCCCCCATAACAACAGAAGGGCCATTGAACCGCTTCCATAAAGAGACGGAGAACTGCAAGTTGATTTCCAGCGCTCAAGATCACGCTGTCGGCCAGCCAAAGACACATGGCGCACAATCGCCTTCCTCACTCCGCAGTGGACGTCGACCGAGTTCTCGATATGCCGCAAATGGGTTTAGGGATGGTGCACATCCAAAGGCTGCTCATTTTGCAGCGCGGATGCGAAATATTATCTTGCTGCCGTGGATCTGGATTGCATTGGCCGGGTTGGCGCTCCTAACTGTGCTCGTCTATGCGTTCATGACCGCCATCAACTGGATTGAATCGAGTATAGAGAGCGCGGGAAATTGAACAGACTAATATCTATTGCCACAGCAGCGTGAGATAGTTCCTGATGTGGGTTTTGCACTTCGAAAAGTCATAATGCCAGATCGTCACCAGGCACACACGGCCTCAATCAGAAGGTGCTCCCGTCCTTCCATCAATGACGCGGACTTTCAAAACTACTTCAATATTTTGCCTTGAAAAATCTCTTCCAAGCGGTTCCATGTAGGATTTTCTCTGGCCGCGAATCGAGCAGCAGTATCCGTTCTATTGCGACCTGAACCAGCCATCCTATGCGCGCCAGTACATAATTCACTTAATAATATGGCGGAGAGAGGGGGATTCGAACCCCCGATAGAGCTTTTGACCCTATAACGGTTTAGCAAACCGCCGCCTTCAGCCGCTCGGCCATCTCTCCGGGTTCCAAGAGGATTATACCGGAATTGGCGATTGTGGCGTGCAAGGAATCGGAAGCACCCAAAAATGTGGGCAGTATTTTCCCGCCCCGGCTGTTGCCCCCTCAAGTCCGCAGTTTGCTAGGCGCGCTTTGCCCGATACGTGGATGCAGGTTGGCGTGTGCCACATTTCTGCGCACCGCGCTGACCATACCTTTCCTGCTGGGCGCTGGAGTTGTTAGATTCCTTGTAATGTCTCTTCCACTAAAAACGGCGCGGCGCAGGATGCGCCTTTGGCCGCTGATTGCCGCCACCTACTTTATGGTGTCGGGCGGTCCCTATGGAATCGAGGATATTCTGGGCGGAGCCGGCTATGCCCGGGCCCTGCTCATTCTATTGGTGCTGCCGGTCCTTTGGAGTCTGCCCACCGCCCTGATGATCGGTGAACTGGCCAGCGCCATTCCTGCCGAGGGCGGCTTCTACATCTGGGTGCGGCGTGCGCTTGGCCCCTTCTGGGGATATCAGGAGAGCTGGCTCTCCCTCTCGGCCAGCATCTTTGATATGGCGCTGTATCCAGCCATCTTCGTCCTTTATCTAGGGCGATTCAGTCCAGCGCTCACCTCCGGCTGGAAGGCATACGCCTGGTCGCTGGCCGTTGTCGCGCTTTGCTGTGTTTGGAACCTGTGCGGTGCGCCTGCCGTCGGCGAGGGCTCTGCGTGGCTCTTTGTTCTGCTGCTGGCGCCCTTCGCTGTCTTCACGTTTCTCGGCCTGGCTCATGGGCTCTTCCAGCACCCCCATGTCCAATGGGGCGTCGCGATGTCCGGTTCCGCATCGGGGTTCGGCGCTGGATCAGCCTTCTCGACGGCTGTCCTGGTTGCCATGTGGAATTACATGGGATGGGACAATGCCTCCACCGTAGCGCAGGAGGTTGAGAATCCGCAGCGCAACTATCCCCGCGCCATGATCGGCGCCACCGTCCTCACTGCCGTCACATATATTTTGCCGCTCTCTGCCATGGCCTTGGCTGGCCTCTCCGCGGATAGCTTCTCAACCGGAGACTGGATGACGGCTGCTACCGCCCTCGGCGGTCCGCTGCTGGGAATGGCCGTGGTGGCCGGCGGCTGCATTACAGGCATCGGCATGTTCAATGCTCTTGTAATGAGCTACACGCGCCTGCCCATGGCCATGGCGCATGACGGCATGCTGCCAGCCGCGCTGGCTCGCCTAAACCGCCGTGGCGTGCCCTGGGTCAGTGTGCTCTTCTGTGGATTGGCGTGGGCGCTGGCCCTCAAGCTCCCTTTCGAGCGGCTCATCTCCGTTGACCTCATCCTTTACGGTTCAAGCCTGCTGCTCGAGTTCGCCGCCCTGGCGGTCCTTCGCATCCGCGAGCCGCAACTTGAACGGCCCTTCAAAGCCGGCAACATGGTTGTTGTTTGCCTGCTGGGTGTTGGCCCCGCTTTCCTTATCGCCTATGCTCTCTTTGTGTCGCGTGCCGAGAAAATATTCGGTACCACTTCCGCATTGCTTTTCGCTACAGTCGTCGCCCTTGCGGGCCCAGTCCTTTACTGGTTTGTGGCCCTGCCGCTAGCCCGCCGCCGGTCAGTCTTGGACAAACTTCCAGCAGCGCACTGAGCAATGCAGAGCCTGGTTCCAGAAGAAAGTGCCCAGATCTCGTACTTGTATCCGGGCACTTTCCAATAACTATTCCACTTAAGAAGCCTCTGTCTCAGCCTTCTTCTTTGCCTTGCCATCCTCAAACTGCTTGGTGGCGCGAATCACGTGGTCGCGCGCATAAGCTGCATCGTGCCAGCCCTTTATCTCCACCCGCTTGCCTTCCAGATCCTTGTAGATAGAGAAAAAGTGCGTGATCTCTTTCAGCATGTGAGGATAAATATCCGTGTAATTCCATATGTTGGCAAAGCGCGGATTGTTCTTGCCCACCGCCAGCACCTTCTCGTCCAGCACGCCTTGGTCCAGCATCTCCAGCAGCCCAATCGGACGAACCTCATGCACGCAGCCCGGAAAACTCGGCCCCGGCACCAGTACCAGCACGTCCAGCGGATCCCCGTCGTCGCTCAAAGTTGATGGAATAAAGCCATAATCGCCGGGGTAGTGAACTGGAGAGTGCAAGTTCCGATCCAGCTTGAAGACGTGCAACTCCTTATCATATTCAAACTTGTTGGTCCCATCCTTTGGGATTTCTATAACCGCCCGAAATACCTCGGGGGAGCGTTCGCCAATCGGAAGTTCCAGATAGTTAACCATTTCTTGTATTTCTCCTTGGGGTTGGGGGAAAGAGACCCGTAGCGGGGAATCGAACCGGATAATTGCGGTTAGCGGTCATCCGCTATAGCAACTATAATCACGGATAATGAAGGCGCATGTCTACGTCACGCTAAAGACATCGGTCCTGGACCCCCAGGGCCAAACCATCCAGAACGCCCTGCGCAAGATCGGTTTTGCTGCGGTTACAGCTGTCCGTCAGGGCAAATACTTCGAGCTCACGCTAGTTGAAGGGCTCTCCGCCGACGAGGCGCGCACCCAGGTCGAGCGCATCGCCCGTGAAGTCCTCACCAACCCCGTCATCGAAGAGTACACCTACCGCATCGAGGAATAGCGCGCCGCATCGCAGTGAACGCTATCTCCTTGGCAGAACTGCGTCTTCACCGCCCGCGGAAGAGCTCGCAATAGCTTTATGCGGAGTTCCCCCCCCTCGCATAAAGCCTCCCGCCTCTGCGCTCTCCATCACGCATTCCTCCTCCAGCCGGTTTAAACCCCTTGCCTTCTCTGCGAGCGCCGCCAGCGGCCAGGTGCCGTCGACAAATTCACTTTTGCGCTTTATCCGCTTTACACTGAATCGTGTTCAAACGGATGCAGCCGATGGTTGGATCATCAAGGAGAAGAATGCAGTTCACCCATGGACGCGTGCATCTCCGCGCCGACATGCGAAACATCCTGGCCACTCTTCTTGCCGCCTTGCTTGGAACAGCTTCACTGTGGGCGTATCCAGCAAAGGGCACACTTGCTTCACCCTTGGATTCAATCAGGCTGTTGCAAGCTCCCGCGGGGACCAGAGTTGACTGGGCAAGCCTCAAAGGCAAGGTTGTCGTGTTGGAGTTCTGGGCCACATGGTGTTCTCCGTGTGTGGCCGGCCTTCCCCATTTCAATCAGCTTGTCGCGTCGCTCGACCCGGCTAAGTTCCAGTTCATCTCCATCGACGACGAAGATGCAAAAGCGGTCCAGGCTTTTCTTTCCAAAAAGAAAATCTCCGGTTGGGTCGGCATCGATAGGTCAGGCGGCGTCTTCGCTTGGTATGGAATCAATTCCAGACCGACCAGCATTATCGTCGATGGAGATGGAAAGATCGTCGCAGTAACTGAGCTTGACTCGGTAAGCGCCGCCGACCTGCAGGAGGTTGCGCAAGACAAAAGCGTAAAGTTCAAGCCCGCGACGGAGATCGTCTTGTCAGCTGCCGCATTCGAATCAGATGCGGAGAAGACTCCTCTGTTTGCGGTGTCACTCAGCAAATCCGCGGCGGATGCAAAGTCTTCTCAAATCAATCATCCACCCACCGGAATAGACTTCCTGGGCGTCGATACAGATAGTCTCTTCACAGACGCATTCGACGTGTTTGGGGGGCGCTATGCGCTGAAAGGGGCACTGCCTGGCGGGCGCTACGACCTCCGCACGAACTTCGTAGATGTGCCACCTGCCGTGTCAGCGTCGGTCGTCCAGCAAGCCGTTCTCTCCGCATTGCACTTGCAGATTCAGCCCAAAACCGTCACCAGCAGTGCGTACATTCTTCGGGCCACGGACGCAAGTAAGAATCTGCTGAGTCCATCCGCTTCCACACACAAGGTCAAACGTGGCTACTGGCATGGAACTTTCATTTTGATGAACGGGACCACGGACGATCTCGCCTATATTCTCGCAACAGGGCTTGAGAACCCGGTAGTCAACGAGACAGGTATCCACGGGACGTACGACGCACGATTCAAAGTGGCTGCAGCAGGCGTTGACAGCCTCAACACCGTCCTCAGGACAAAGCTGGGATTGGAACTCGTCCCTGGAAATCAGCAAATGCAGATTACCGTGCTCGAAGTCAGCAAGCAGGAAGAAAGCAAGCACGAATGATCTGTAGATTCGCCGCCTGCCCCCAGACAAAAATCAGGCTGCGCCAGGTCCCGACTTTGGGACTTGGCGCAGCCGCATGAGTTAAGTTGGACTTCCTAGCAGCCGGTCTTCCGGCTTGAATCAGGAGAGAGACCAGCCGGAACGGTTTTCACGTTTGATGAACTGTGCGGCCTCGGGACAATTCCTTGCCACCATCTTCGGCCCGTCCCAGTCAATCTTCTTGCCCACACGCAAAGACACGCAGCCCAGCAGCATGATTTCGGTCAGGCGCGACGCGATCTCAAACCGCGAGTAACAGAGTTCCGGATTGTTCTCCTTGATGGCAGTAAGCCATTCCTGTGTATGGCTGGAATTATTGTCTTTTCCGTGAGGATTGCGCGGGATGCGCTCAACAAAATGCGCCAGTGCGGGATGCTTCGTGTAGTGAATGTATTTCTCGTCGCCCTTCAGCTTCACAAAGAAGCTCGTCCCGTAATCGTCCGGTGAAAACACCGTGCCGCCGTCGCCAATCAGCAGGCAACCGCTGTCAGGGATTTCACCGCGCAGCGCAACAATGTCAGCCGTCAATTCAGCCGGCGGCTTGTTGGTGAAGTCATGGCCGTTGCGGGCATTCGGGTCGGGCTGGCCGCCGTCATACCACCAGAGCGTCGTCGCATCCTGCTGGATGGTTCTGTGACGGTGGAACAGATGCGGATGCTCTGCAGGGAGTTGAGCTTTGCGCTGGGGAAACTCATAGCGAATCTTCGAGCCGACGGGAAAGGACTCCTTGTTCATCCGGCTCAGTGGTGTGGCTTCAATCTCCGTCGGGTAGCCGAGGTTCAAGGCGCGAAACGGCAGATTGACCGTATGGCAGGCCATGTCGCCCAGCGCGCCGGTGCCAAAATCCTGCCAGCCGCGCCAGGAAAATGGATGGTAAATGGGGTCCCGATCCTTTGAGTCGCCACGGGCCTTGAACGGCCGCATCTGTGCCGGTCCAATCCACTTGTCCCAATCGAATGTGTCAGGAACCGGGTCTGCTCCCTGCGGACGATCCATTCCCTGCGGCCACACCGGGCGGTTCGTCCACACGTGGACTTGATGCACTTGCCCGATGAGTCCGTCTTGAATCGTCTCGACTGCGCGGCGCAAGCCAGCAGCGGCGCTGCCCTGGTTGCCCATCTGCGTCACTACCTTCTTGTCTTTTGCCAGCTTCCGCAGATAGCGCGCTTCATATACCGTCTGCGTCAATGGCTTCTGGCAATAAACGGCCTTCCGCATCTGCATCGCAGCCGACGCCACAATCGCGTGCAAATGATCTGGCGTCGAAATCGTCACCCCGTCAATCTGGTTGCCCATCTGGTCCAGCATCTGGCGGTAATCTTTATAAAACTTCGCGTTCGGATACTTCTCCGTCTGCTTCGCGTAATTCTCTGAGCCCGAGTCCACGTCGCAGAGCGCCACAATGTTCTCGCTCGCACACGCATCGGTATCGCTCCGGCCTTTGCCGCCCATCGCGCCAATGCAGGCGATGTTCACTTTACTGTTCAGATTTTGCCCGCGCAAAAGCGCCGGCACGCCAAACGCGAGCGCGCCAGCCGCCAGTGAACTGGTCTTTATAAATTCGCGGCGCGTGGCAAGGGGCGAAGACTCGGATTCTGGGGAATCCAGCAGGGGGTTTTCACTTGACTGATTCGGCATGGGCAACAGAATACACCGGCAGGGGCGTGTTGGTGCAGTTACGCCCGCCGCAAGGGAGAAATCAGAGCACCCAAGACCCCTCGGCGGGAACCCCAACCCTAACTCCCACAAGAGGATGGGACGCCCCATCCTCGCCACGCCCTTGTTCTTGTGGCAGGGTGGCAGTGCAAAAGAATCAACTAGGCAACTCTTCTGCTCCATCAATCCCTACCTCCGGCAGACCTGCAACCCATTCCTCCGCCGCGAGCCCTGCCGGTGGCCAATTGCCGTCAAGAGCCCGACTTTGCAGGTCGAATCTGCTGGCAATGGGTGCCTCGCGGATTTGTCAAAACTTGATCTCGTCGAAGCACTGCGTAGACTCCTGTTCGGCGATTAACTGGCAGGGACCCGCAGCGCATTCCAAAGGTGCGGTCCATCCCCTCAGTGCGGTTGTCCATGAAACTTTAGCCCAGGCTAGCTTCGTCCAACTGCTGTGACCAGGCTGTTGCTCATTTCCCTGCGTCCGGTAGGTGCTAATTATGCTGAGCCGAAATTATGTCTGTCTTGCATGCGCCTCGTTATCACTCGCGGTGGCGCTGACGGTGGCTATGCCGCCGGTGGTAACTGCGGCAACCGAACAACCGAAGATTGAAGCTCGCGTCGCGCCTTTGCTGAAAATTGGGGGCCTCACCTTCAAGGATCTGAATCACAACGGCAAGCTCGATCCCTACGAAGATTGGCGCCTGCCAGTTGAGCGCCGGGTAGCGGATCTGGTGTCCCGCATGACACTTGAAGAAAAGGCAGGGCTCATGTTCCACGCTTCCATCCAGGGCGCCACTGGACCCAACGGCGAGGTGCTGGACACAATGGGCGTATTTGGCGGGGCCAGGAGAGACGCTCCTCAGCCAACCGGGATCGCGCGCGCCATTCGCGGCCGCACAAATCCTTATAATGTCGAGCCCGTCGACGCCGTGCCTGCTCGCGAGCTGATTCTGAAGCGCGGCGTCCGCTGGGCGGTCATCCGTCCCGGCAATGAAGCGCCAGAGGTCACCGCGAAGTTTCTGAACAACCTGCAGCAGATTGCTGAAAGTTCGCGGCTGGGCATCCCCATGGTGCCAAGCGACAACCCGCGCAACGGTATCCGGCGCTCGGTGATGGGTGTCGAGATGGCAGGACAATCGGGTGCACCCAATGCTCCGCACACGATCTCGCAATGGCCGGGCCAACTCGGTTTGGCGGCCATCGGCGATGCCGCGGCGGTCAGGGAGCACGCCTCCATCGCCGCGCAGGAGATGCGCTCGATGGGCCTGCGCGCCATCCTCGGCCCCCAGGCCGACATTGCTACCGAGCCGCGCTGGGGCCGCATCAGCGGAACCTTTGGTGACGACGCCGGCATGGTCACAAAACTGGTGACCGCCTATGTCGAAGGCTTCCAGGGTGAGAAACTCGGCCCGGACAGCGTCCTGACCGTGACCAAGCACTTCCCCGGAGACGGCCCCGTGATGGAAGGCAACGACCCTCACAACGCATACGGCAAATGGGCAATCTACCCGGCGAACCAGTTCGACTACCACCTGATTCCCTGGAAGGCAGCCATTGAGGAAGCAAAGACCGGCGCAGTGATGGGCGGCTACATGATTCCGGTCGGCAAGGATACGGTGGGAGCGAACTTCTCAAAGGTGATCGCCACCGACCTGCTGCGCGGGCAAATGCACTTCCAGGGCATTATGATCACTGACACGCTGCGCAGCATGCCGTGGGGTGTCGAAAACCTCACGCAAAAGGAGCGTCATAGGAAGATGATCCTCGCCGGGGTCGATCAGATCCTGAGCGAAAACGATCCCAAGTATGTGATCGAGTGCGTCCATGAGGGCAGCATTCCGGCCGAGCGCATCGACCTGTCGGCGCGCCGGATTCTTACCGCCATGTTCGAACTCGGCTTGTTTGAGAATCCCTACGTGGATCCGCAAAATGCAAAAGAAGTGGTCGGCAACGACCGCTTTGTGGCCGCAGGCCTCCAGGCGCAGGTACGCAGCGTCGTGCTGCTGAAGAACGCCAACCAGGTTCTTCCCGTCGCGTCACAAAAGAAGATTTACGTGGCCAACATCGACAAGGCCGTGGCAGCGCGGTACGGCACCGTCGTCGATGATCCCAAGCAGGCGGATGTGGCGCTGATCCGTATCACTACGCCGCCGATTGTGTATCCATTCGGCGGCGGTTTCAGCTTCGGCATGGCAGGTGGACGTGGAGCGGGCGGACGCGGGGCCAACCCATTTGGAGGCGCTGCACCAGGCAGTGAACGCGCATCCGGTGCCGTTACGGTTCCCACCGTGCTCGGCAACACCCTTGCCTATACCGGGTCAGCTAACCAGGCACAATTGGATGAAGTGCTAAAACTGGCAGCTTCCGGAACGCCGACGGTTGTCTGTGTTGACATGGACCGCCCCACGATTCTCACCGAATTCATTGATCAGGTGTCCGGCGTATTCGCCACTTTCGGGATAAGCGATGGCGCATTTCTCGACGTCGTCTTTGGAAAGCATGCGCCGACTGGCAAGTTGCCGTTCGATCTCCCAAGCGACATGCCCTCGGTCGCTGCGCAGGCCCCCGACGCCGCCCACGATCTGGAAGATCCGTTGTTCAAGTTCGGCTTCGGACTGACTTACGGAAAGTGATCTGTAGCGGCTGATCCCCGTTCAGCGGGATCAGCCGCCCAGATTCGCAATATAGCCAGGACCCCAGCAACCACGAATCCCCAACTCACTGTTCCTGGTGCCCCATCCTCGCCACGCCTGAAATTGCTATCACTTGCCTTCCGGAGTCGCCTTCTTGTGGGCCACGAAGATGTGCGCTTGATGACAGCTCACACACGTCTTGCCTTGCATAAATGGCTCAGACTTCAGTTGTGCCACCTGATCGCCGTGACAGCTGTCGCATGTGCTCAACGCCGGTCGGCCCGCGAAGTCCTTTGCTGTTGTCTCGCCATGGCACACGATGCATTCCACACCATTGGCGGCATGCGGGCTGGCTTTCCATTGTTCAAACAACGCCTTGTGGCAGCTGGCGCAGGTATCCCCGGCTGGAATCAGACGATGGAAAATATGCTTGGCTTGTTCCTGCTGGCCAATTGCAGGTTGGACGGCAAAGGCCAAAAAGAGAAAAGCGAATAGGGTTAGACCGAATATGCGGACATGGAAATTATTCACAGACAGACCTCCTGAGTACGGTATCAATGTATCGAACCGGCGATAACTGCAATCAGTGATACACATCACGTCTCACAGGAATGCAATCTGCGCACTGGCTGCCAGGCTTTTTGCTAAAGGAATGTTCATAAACTCACCTGACGCCGCTGTCCCTCCCTGCCGGGTGCCCCGTCCTCGATTCTGAAACCTGGAACAACAAAACTCCCCACCCGCATAAACCCCGGGTGCTCGTGCCGACCCTCCACCCTCATCTTGCGCTGGATAAGAGTTGCGATTGACAGAAGGTAGATGCCGCGCTCAATATCCAAGGTGGTCAAATCGCGGATGAGGTGCGAGCCGGTATGGACAAAGCGCCCACTGGAGCTGCCGCAAACCGTTTACATGAACTGTGCTGGGACTTTGCCCGGGATGCGATTATTGTGGCCGAACTCGACACAGGCCTGCTCATAGACATGAATCCGGCGGCAGAAGCCCTCACCGGCTATCGTCGCGAAGAGATTGCAGGGCGTCACTTCACCCTGCTCCACCCCGAGCAAGAGCATGGGGCGATGCAGAAGGAATTTGAAAAGAAGTTCGAAGAGAAGGGCGTTCTCCGTGGCTTTCATCTGCTCACAAAGGGCGGCCGCAACCTGCCTGTTGAGATCTCCACTTCATTGCCCTTTGAGTCCAACGGCCAGGTTGTCTCCATCGGGATATTCCGGGACATCTCAGAACTGGAAGAACGCGAGCATCAACTTTCAACCCAGAACTGGGCGCTCAGTGCCTATGCCAGTGCGGCCCTGGCGCTGGGGCGGGCGCGCTCGTCCGAGTCGCTGCTGCAGGCTATCTGCAAGGCCATAGCGCAAGACTCCGTCTATCTCCTTGCTTGGGTGGGGATGGCGGAGGACGGGCCGGGCAAGCCCATTAAAGTGCTTGCCGCCTCAGGCAAGGCGCAGGGCTATCTAAATGGGTTGCCTTTGAGCTGGGCAGAGGATGACCCATCCGGTCGCGGCCCCGCCAGCACCTGCATACGCACCAACACCCCGCAGTTTGTTGAGAACTATCAGTCGAGCGCTCTACTTCCGGAGTGGCTCGATCGGGCAAAAAAACTTGGCATACACTCCAGTGTCAGTATCCCCATGTCGGTCCATGCCGGCTGGCGCGGCGCGCTGGTTATCTACTCCTCCCACTACAGCGCGTTTACGCCCACCGCCATCCAGGTCTTCCAGACCCTGTC
>Ga0316222_1002318_pt1 | contig 20587 bp, 14 predicted proteins | sample TBH18011metaG_FD_206008 | JGI IMG/M metagenome (GOLD analysis project Ga0316222, IMG submission 206008) | Freshwater microbial communities from Trout Bog Lake, Wisconsin, USA - TBH18011 | ecosystem: Environmental > Aquatic > Freshwater > Lake > Hypolimnion/Profundal zone | place: USA: Wisconsin...
GTTGCGGCTGACCGGGTAGATTAATTCTTGCGAGACGTGCCATAGACTCTATCTTTATCAACAAAATAAAATTGATAGCTTAACTTGCTTTTTGCATAATATCAATCGAGTCCGACCCCTTTGATTCGCATTCTGCTGCTCTATATCCATCGCACATCAAATACAATTAGCGAAAATTTGCTGTGCGACGGATATAGATAGCATCTCATCAAGTAATCACGGATGGCTCGGTTCTACCGGTACGTTGTTTAACCTCACTCAATTGCTCGGCAATGTCAATCAATTCTGCCAAGGCAATTTGCGCATCCTGATCTTGATTGCGAATATCGCGTTCGAACTTTTCCAGATAGATCCGCAAGGTAGCGCCAACCGTGCCGGTGCCGGACAAACGAAAGACGATACGAGAACCATCAGCAAAGCCTATGCGTATCCCTTGATGACTGCTGACGCTGTGATCAATTGGATCGACATAAGTAAATTCATCGGCATATTTAACCGTGTAATCTCCCCAACTTTTACCCGGCAACGCGCTTAATTGATCGCGTAAATGCTCCAAAATACCATTGGCAAGATTGGCATCCACCGCTTCATAATCATGACGGCAATAAATGTCTCGGCCATATTTTTGCCAATGTTCGTGAACAATGTCATCCACCGACGACCGCTTACGGGCAATCAGATTTAACCAGAATAACACCGCCCATAAACCATCTTTTTCGCGAACATGGTTGGAGCCTGAACCAAAACTTTCTTCACCGCACAGCGTAATTTTATCGGCATCCAACAGATTGCCGAAAAATTTCCAGCCGGTCGGCGTTTCATAACAAACTAAACTCAAGGCATCTGCAACCCGGTCAACCGCCTGACTGGTCGGCATTGAACGTGCAACGCCACTAATACCTTTGGCATAAGCCGGAATCAAGCGGGCATTGGCGGCCATAATGGCCAAACTGTCGCTGGGCGTTACAAAAATATGGGCACCCATGATCATATTGCGGTCACCGTCACCATCAGAAGCCGCACCGAAAACCGGCGGATTGTCGCCGAACATGATTTCGGTCAATTCATGAGCATGAGCCATATTGGGATCGGGATGGCCGCCGCCAAAATCTTCCAATGGCACAGCATTAAATACCGAACCCGGCGCGGCACCGAGCAGGCCTTCCAGAATGTGTTTGGCATACGGGCCGGTAATGGCGTGCATAGCATCAAAACGCAAGGTGATCAGACCTGCGGCTACACTTTGTTTGATCAGCGCAAAATCGAAAATTTGCGCCATCAGCTCGGCATAATCGGCAACCGGATCAATTACATGGATTTTTAGCGCACCTATTTGCTGTTCACCGATTACATCCAGATCAATGTCATCAATTTCTGCAATTTTATAAGTCTGGATGGTTTTGGAGTTTTGATACAAGGCATCGGTAAACTTTTCCGGCGCCGGGCCGCCGTTACTGACATTGTATTTGATGCCGAAATCTTCCTCAGGCCCTCCGGGATTATGGCTGGCGGAAAGAATGATCCCGCCGAACGCCTTATATTTACGAATGACATTAGAGGCAGCCGGTGTGGATAATAGCCCGCCTTGACCTATAATCAACTCACCAAAACCATTGGCAGCAGCCAATTTTATGATAATCTGGATGGCCTGTCGGTTATAAAACCGTCCATCGCCGCCTAAAACCAGCGCTTTACCTTGCAAATCATCTAAACTATCAAATACCGACTGGACAAAATTTTCCAAATAATGAGGCTGCTGAAAAACTTTAACTTTTTTTCTTAATCCTGATGTGCCGGGCTTTTGATCATCATAGGGTGTGGTGTTATATATTTTTGTTTGCATGTTCTACCCTTAATGCGACAATTGAAAGCCGCTAAATTACACTAAAACTTTAATTATTTACAGAACGTTTATGATGCGAAAAAAATTATGCTGCGTTTTGCTGTTTTGCCTAGGCATGGCGACAGAGGTAAGCATGGCTGATCAGGATGTTTGGCTACTGGTGGACACCCAAAAATTAAGCATGGAAGTCAAAAAGGGCGAAAAAACGCTGGCCGTGCTGAATAATATCTCCATAGGCCGTAACGGCGCCGGTGAAAAGAATCATCGTGGCGATGATATTACCCCTATCGGTAACTTTAGAATTGGCTGGATCAACGAGAATAGTTCATTTCGTAAGTTTTTCGGTTTAACCTATCCCAATGTTGAACATGCTGATAATGCGCTCAGAAAAGGTAAAATTGACCTTGATACTTATGAGTCAATTGCCAGAGCGCAATTAAACGGCAGTATTCCACCGCAAGATACCAATTTGGGTGGACAAATAGGCATTCATGGCTTGGGGAGCGCCAGTTTATCGATTCATAAAGCCACGAATTGGACGCATGGATGCATCGCGCTCACTAACGATCAGATTGATCAATTAAGTCAGTGGGTAGCAAAAGGGACACTCGTAACAGTGAAATAATGTTGGTAAAAAACAAAAAAATGTTGGACAATTACCATCGTCTTTTTCATTTATATTTTTTGAAACCACAATCAAGGGGAAAACCATGATGAAAGTAATTAAACTGTCTGCTGTTCTTGCAGTTGCTGCATTGGCTTCAGGTTGCGCCAGCACTTCTGATCTGAATGCGTTAGATTCAAGAGTTAGCGCTCTGGAAAGCAAAGTTCAATCTGCTGCTTCTGACGCAGCATCTGCTAAAGCTGCTGCTGCTGATGCATCTGCTAAAGCTTCTGCTGCTGAAGCTGCTGCTAACCGCGCTGCTCAATACGCTCAAGACACCAACAGCAAATTGGATCGTATGTTCAAAAAATCACAACACAAATAAGCATTGCTGCTTTTTTGGTTGATTTAAAAAAACCCGTGAACCTTTCGGTTCACGGGTTTTTTTTTCGCCCGCTTATTTGGGCACTTGCTCTGCGGCAGTCGTCGGTGGCCGCTGATAAATAGCTACCGGAATCCCTGTGGCTTTTTCTACTGCATTCTTTAGTATAGAACCTTTCACAACCGGCATTCTGCCGCCATTGGCGCCTTGAATTAAATCCAATACCGTATGCAAACGTTGTTCAAAGCTGACCGGATTTTCTTCCAACTCAGGATAAGTTTCCAGATATAAAGTATCATGATGCCAACCCACTTTGATAGGCTGATTGACCAGATTAACCTGGGTACCCGGTTTAACCATCGGAAAAAACTGCTCAATGTCCTCTGGGTACATACGAATACAGCCATGACTCACCCGCATTCCAACACCGTTGGTTTTATTGGTACTGTGAATCAAATAACCCGGTATCCCTAGGCGAAAAGCAAATAAACCCAGCGGGTTATCAGGACCAGGCGGATAATAAGGATCCAGCACATCGCCATCCGCCAAATGTTCGGCAATAATTGACGGCGGCGGCGACCATGAAGGATTAGCGGTTTTATCAACGATCTTGGTTTTACCTAAAGGTGTTTTCCAATCAACCCTGCCGATACCAATAGCATAAGTAATAACTCTGGTAGCATCAGGATAATAGTAGATACGCATTTCCGGCAGATTGACCACTATCCCCTCATGCGGCGCATCCGGCAAGATAAAACTGCTGGGAATCCTAACTTTTGTACCGCCTCTAGGCAGCCATCGATCAACCGTCGGATTAGCCAGCACAATTTCATCTTGGCCCAATTTAAATTCGGCCGCAATATCAATTAGCGTATCTTCTTCCTTGGCGGCAACATATTTAGCATCTTGTGGCGCCGACCCCACCAAGCTATCACCCGCTTTATCCGGCATCGGCAAAGTTAATGCCGATACGGTGTTACTGACAGTCAACAGCAAGCTGAACAAAAATCTGGTCTTCATCAGGCATGGCCCTCTGCATTAAAAAATTCAAGTAATCGCGGTATAAACGCGGCTAATTCTGCCGTCATAATAGAAAAGTCGGCATCAAATTGTTCAACTTCGTCGTATGTCTCAATATCTGCGGCTTGCTCCTGTATCAAATCAAGAAATTTAAGCCGCTTGACTGACAGATTTTCATCCAATACAAACGATAAGCGTTCTGCCCAGCTTAATGCCAATTTTATTACCTGCTTGCCGCTATCCAAATGATTTTTAATCTCGGGCAAAGCCAAATCATGGCGCTTACAGCGGATAATCCCACCCTCTTCCTCAGGGGATCGCAACTCACATTCGTCTTCGATCACAATGTCTTTAGGTGACGTTTGCGTGAGCAGCCATTGTGTCATCACCGTTGCCGGCTTCTCTTGACTAACGATAGGCACAACCGGTAATGAACCCAAGGATTTACGCAATAAACTCAGCAAGTCTTCGGCTTTTTTAGGCGATGCCGCATCAACCACCAACCAGCCACCTTGGCTATCTATATAAGCATAAGTTTTTTTGGAAAAAGAAAACGCTCTGGGCAGCAACTCGAAAATTAATTCATCTTTGAGACGAGTGCGTTCTTTCTGCGGCAATTTCCGCGCTTCCTGCTCTTCGATTTCCGCAATTTTTTCCTGTAGCATTTCATTGATCACCGATGCCGGGATCACTTTCTCTTCTTTTTTGGCGCACACCATAATAAAGCCGTTACTGATATGCACCAGCGCCTCAGCGGCCTTACCCAATGGAGACGTCCAGCCAAAACTAAACTCGTCATGCCCACCACAAGCATGAAAAACGTGTTGTTGCAACTTTTGCTCAACGTCCTCGGCAGCTAATGAGAAGGGTTCGGTAAAGCGATAAACAGCAAGATTTTTAAACCACATGAATCGACTCTTCTTAAAAACCGTCTATTATCGCAAATTTGCCGAATTGTTTGAAATCTCTGATCAATTGACAGCAACCATCAGGATTTGACTCTGTGTTATTATAGAGCGCCTTTCTATCTCCATCCTTATATACGATGAGTGCTATTTGGAACAACTGTCTATCCAAACTTGAACATGAAATCCCCACCAGCGATTTCAGCACCTGGATAAGACCGCTGCAAGCGGTGGAATCCGACAGCCAACTAAAACTGCTTGCCCCAAACCGTTTTATTATCGATCATATCAAGCAGCATTTTTTTGCGACTATCGAAGACGCCGTCAACCAATTTTCCAACGCGACACTCTCGGTACATTTTGAAATAGGCAGTAAAAAAGCACCGACCATTAAAGCGCCGACCATCAGCAAAGCGCCTGCCCAAAAAAAGAATCAACCCAATTTTTTAAACAAGGCTTTCACTTTTGAAAGTTTTGTAGAAGGTAAATCCAACCAATTAGCCAGAGCCGCTTCAATTACGGTTTCCGATAATATAGGCAAGGTTTACAACCCATTGTTCATCTATGGCAGCTCAGGTCTCGGTAAAACCCACTTAATGCACGCCATCGGTAACGCAGTGCTGCTTAAAAACCCTGACGCTAATATCGTTTATCTACATTCTGAAAAATTTGTGCAGGACATGGTAAAGGCCTTGCAGCAAAACAGTATTAACTACTTTAAAGAATATTATCGCAGTATCGATATTTTACTGATGGACGACATTCAGTTTCTGGCGGGCAAGGAACGTTCACAGGAAGAATTTTTCCACACCTTCAACAACCTGCTGGATCAAAAACATCAAGTGGTGTTAACCTGCGATAAATATCCCAAGGAAATATCCGGTCTGGAAGACAGGCTAAAATCACGTTTCGGTTGGGGTTTGCCGGTTGCCATAGAGCCGCCTGATCTGGAAACCAGAACGGCTATTTTAATCAAAAAAGCTCAACAGGCCGGGGTGGATCTACAACAAGAAATTGCCTTTTTCATTGCCAAACGGATTCCTTCCAATGTTAGAGATCTTGAAGGTGCCCTGCGCAGAGTCATCGCCAATTCCCAGTTTACCGGTCGCGAGATCACGCTGGAATTTACCAAGGAAGCGCTGCACGATTTAATTAGTTTGCAAGACAAACTGGTCAGCATCGACAACATTCAGAAAACCGTCGCCGAATATTTTAAAATTCGCATAGCCGACCTCTCTGCTAAAAACCGTAAACAATCGATTACCCGTCCCCGACAGGTAGCCATGTGTTTAGCCAGAGAGTTAACATCCCACAGCTATCCTGAAATCGGTGACGCCTTCGGTGGACGCGACCACACTACCGTAATTAACGCCTGTAAACGGATCGCCGAATTAAAGGAAGACGATATAAAAATGGCTGAGGACTATAAAAACTTATTGCGTACCTTATCGCAATAGTCCACTGACATTTCAAAAATATCCATTATTTTTGAAAAAAAATAATGGATATGCTAGCGTATTGAGCAATTGGTTTTTCTGGAAAATCTTTGTTCATAATGCGCCTGACTCGTTGCAATAGTCATTGCCGATATATTTTGATCTTGGTCATGCTGATAAGCTGGCTATTCATGCTGGTTTCGGGTACCTGCGCAATGCCTATGCCGATGCAAATCTCTGCGGCGAAATCCATGCCGGCACTTTGTTCGGAAGCTACCCATCACCAAACCACGCATTTTTCTCCACAACTGCAAGATTGCACCCTTAAATCCTGTCCTGATAGCCAGCCTAATTCCAGCCCCAACTTCAAAATCAATAAACTGCAAACACCTGTGTTTGTAGTCTGCCTAATATGGCTTTGCAGTTATTTTTTTTATACATCACCATCCTTTGCAGTTTCCAAACTAACTCGACCACCAACCGCCAAACCAATTTCATTGATTTATCGGTTCTGTACTCTACTGAATTAGCCAGTTCTCCTCAATAAAGCCGCGCCTTAACCGGCGCTTATAAGCTTACGCTGTTGGCGTAAGCTTTTGGTTTAAATTGCCTGGAGAATTTTATGTATCCTACATTTATCTACCTAGCCTCATTAAGGCTAGTTATCTTTCTAATGCTGTTCGTCGGCGCAGCTTATGCCGACGATAGCTATTTAACACTCGCACAAACCATTGAGCTTGCCCAAGCCGGCAACCCAGGTCTTGCAGAAATTAAAGCTCGTGCGGAAGCATTGGCTGCCATCCCTTCTCAACAAGGCGCATTGCCGGACCCCACCCTTAATTTCGACACGCTGAATGTACCGACCAACAGTTTCAGCCTGCATCAGGAAGACATGACCATGATGGATATAGGCTTCAGCCAGATGATTCCATTTCCGGGCAAACTAAGCTTAAAAGAAAAAGCCGCTGAACAAGAAGCCTTAGCCGCCACAGATTCTATCGCTGTTGCCCGTTTGCGTCTGGTACGTGATGTTAAACAAATTTGGTGGCGTTTGTTCTATTTTGATAAGGCTATTAATACTATCAATGAAAGCGAACAGGTTTTTCAACAATTAATCGATACCGCCCAATCCAGATACAAAGTTGGCCTAGGGGAACAACAGGATGTACTGATGTCTCAACTGGAACTGTCCAAATTAAAGGATGAAAAAATCGAGTTAATCGGTATGCGCCACAGCGCAGAGGTTCAACTTAATACTTTGCTTAACCGTAACACCGATATTGAAACACGCCTGCCGACAGAGGCTGAATTCAAAACACCGACACTGGTTATTGCAGAGTTACAACAGCAATCGCTGCAAAGTAATCCTTTGTTCGAACAACATCAAAAAATGCTGAATGTCGCCAAAACCAAAATTGAAATTGCCCAAAAAGATTTCTACCCCGATCTAACCTTGGGCGCTAGTTATGCAGTTAGACAAAATACCCCCACCGGCGAATCACGCAGTGACTTTGCCAGCGTTCGGCTGAGTGTCAATCTGCCTATTTATGCCGATCAAAAACAGTCTAAAGCAGTTGAGCAACGCAACAGTGAATTATTACAGGAACAATATGCCTTGCAGGATGAACACAACAAAATTCATGGTGAAATTGCCGCAACCGCTACGCAATATCAACATGCCAAACAACGGCTGGCACTATTTAAACACGAAATTATTCCCCAGACCCAGCAAACCCTCAGCGCTTTAATGGCCGGCTACCCAGTTGGCAAAGCCACGCTTTCCAATCTGTTACGCACTCAATTAAGTTTATTTCAATACCAAAGCCAATACTGGAAGTCTTTGGTGGAAACCCAGCAATTACTAGCAGAACTAGCCAATTTGATTGGCGAGGAACTGCCGCATGACTAAAAAACAAAATACTTTGCTCATTCAGTCTCCTTTCCTCCCTGGAGAGCATCCACAAATGAAACATAAAAACCGGATTGGTTTTATGCAAACGCCGCAAAAAACCGTTCTAAGCCTGTTACTGACTTTGAGTGTCGGCATAGGGAGCGGTTACTGGCTAGCGCGACAGCAACCATACCCAAACAGTCAAATTTCTGCTGTTGAACGCAAACCACTGTATTACAAACACCCTATGAACCCAACAGTAACTTCCCCCACCCCAGCCAAGGATGAAATGGGCATGGACTATCAACCAGTGTACGCGGAAGACAGCACCATCTCACCAGCCGGCCCTGGCAAAGGCCGCATTCTTTATTACCGTCATCCCATGGGTGCCGCTGATACCTCGACCACCCCCAAAAAAGATGAAATGGGCATGGATTACCTGCCGGTTTACGAAGGCGATTTATCCGACTCTGGGCATCTAAACATCAGCCCGGAAAAAATTCAGAAACTAGGGGTAAAAGTAGAAGCTGTTAAATACCGTCAGTTAACCCGAACGATTCGCGCCTTAGGCAATATCCAGATTGATGAACGCCGACTACATGTGGTGGCGCCAAAATTTGAAGGCTGGATACAACATTTGTTCGTCAACACCAACGGCCAAACCGTCAAGCGTGGACAACCGCTATTGGATAGCTATAGCCCTGACTTACTGGCCGCCCAACAAGAATATCTGATCGCCAGACAAGGGGAACAGGCATTACAACAAGCCAGTCCACAAGCACAAGCCACCGCGCAACAATTAACCCGCAATGCCTTATTACGTCTTAGCTATTGGGATATAACTCAAGCACAGTTACAAAACTTGCAGCAACAAGAAACAGCGCATAAAACTTTGTCGTTATTATCGCCGATTAATGGCGTCGTGATTGAAAAACCGGCTGTGGAAGGGATGCGGTTCATGCCGGGTGAAGCTTTATTCAAAATTGCCGACTTAAGTAAAGTCTGGTTATCGATTGCCGTGTTTGAACAAGACTTAGTTAGCTTAAAGCTGGGGCAAACAGTGTCGGTTAATATCCAAGCTTATCCGGATAAAAAATTTAACGGCGAATTAAGTTTTATCTATCCCTCCTTAAACACCAACACCCGCACAGTGGAAGTTCGGGTAGAACTGGACAATAGCCAAGGTTTACTGAAACCCGGCCTCTATGGCAACGTGGAATTGACCGCCGCTCATCAACAACACCAACAATTAAGTATTCCCGATTCAGCTATTCTTGATAGCGGCACCCGGCAAGTGGTGCTGGTTCAATTAGCTGACGGCTTATTTGAACCGCGCACTGTAAAACTCGGACCACAATCCGAAGACTATGTTGAAGTTCTGGAAGGGTTAACAGATGGCGAACGTGTAGTAACGCGCGCCAATTTTTTAATTGATGCCGAAAGCAACCTGAAATCAGCACTGGATAGCATGAACACCACTGCAGCTATCCCAGAGCAATCGCCAGTACAACAGCATAAAGGAAACTAACCATGTTGAATCGAATAATTGCATGGTCTTTGCAAAACGTATTTCTAGTGCTGTTGATAACACTACTGATAATCGGCGGCGGTATTTACGCCATATTGAAAATACCACTGGATGCCTTACCGGATTTATCCGATGCGCAGGTGATAGTCTATACCGAATATCCTGGACAAGCGCCACAGGTCGTTGAGGATCAAATAACCTATCCATTAAGCACGGCAATGTTGAGTGTGCCGCGATCTAAAGTGGTACGCGGCTTTTCCTTTTTTGGCGCCTCATTTGTATACGTCATTTTTGAAGATGGTACCGACATTTATTGGGCACGTTCCAGAGTACTGGAATATTTAAACTTTACCGGCGGACGATTACCACGCGGCATTAGCCCGCAACTCGGGCCGGACGCCACCGGTGTAGGCTGGGTTTATCAATACATACTCTTGGGTATGGATTACTCATTGGCAGAATTGCGTACTCTGCAAGACTGGTTTATCCGTTATCAATTAAGCAAGGCCCAAGGCGTGGCGGAAATTGCCAGTATCGGCGGCTTTGTGCAGCAATATCAAGTGACTGTTGATCCGCATAAATTACAAGCCTATGGTATTTCCCTAAAAACGCTAACCGACACTATCGCTAACAGCAATCGCGATGTTGGCGGCCGCGCTATTGAATTGGCGGAAACTGAATATATGGTGCGTGGTCGCGGCTATTTACATGGCAGCAACGATTTAGAACGTTTGGTATTAAAAGTTGAAAACGGCATCCCGGTTTTAATTAGTAATGTTGCTCGTGTTGAATTGGTGCCTGATGAACGACGCGGGATTACCGAATTCAATGGTGATGGTGAAGTTGTTTCCGGTATTGCGATTGCTCGTTACGGACAAAATGCACTGGATGTAATTGATAACCTGAAAATCCGCTTGCAGGAAATCACTACCGGCCTGCCGAACGGTGTCACCATTAAAACGGTCTATGATCGATCTGATTTAATACATCGCGCCATCGAAAATCTCAGCCGCACCTTACTGGAAGAAAGCCTAGTGGTAACCCTGATCTGTGCGGTTTTTTTATTACATTTGCGTAGCGCCTTAGTCGCCATAATAATGTTACCCGTTGGAGTGTTGGTTGCTTTCTTTATTATGCATTTATTAAAGATGAACTCTAATATCATGAGTCTTGGAGGCATCGCCATCGCAATAGGGGCAATGGTTGATGCAGCTATTGTGATGATAGAAAACGCCCACAAACATCTGGAACGCGATAGCGGACGACTATCGCGTTTTGAAATATTATGCAACGCCTGCCGAGAAGTGGGGCCGCCGCTGTTCTTTAGTCTGCTGATTATTACCGTGTCATTCCTACCGGTCTTTACCTTGGAAGCACAAGAAGGCCGTTTGTTTCAGCCACTGGCCTATACCAAAACCTTTGCAATGGCTGGGGCGGCATTATTATCAGTAACGCTGGTGCCGGTATTAATGCTGTTGTTTGTGCGTGGACATATTTTACCTGAGCAACGCAACCCGGTTAATCGGTTACTGTTATGGCTGTATCGACCCATGATCACTTGGATCATACGGCATCAAAAAATCACCATCCTGTCAGCATTGCTGGTCATGGCCGGGAGCATTTATCCCGCACTACAATTAGGCGGCGAATTTATGCCCACCCTAAATGAAGGCACTTTATTGTTTATGCCGCAGACCTTGCCGGGCATATCCGTAACTAAAGCTGCCGAATTATTGCAAACCCAGGATCGCATCATTAAAACTTTTCCTGAAGTCGAATCGGTACTCGGCAAGGCCGGCAGAGCATTAACGGCCACCGATCCGGCACCGTTGGAAATGTCGGAAACATTGATTAATTTAAAACCGGAGTCTCAATGGCGAGCCGGCATAACTATCGACAAACTGATTATGGAGATGGATAGCGCTTTGCAAATTCCCGGTATCAGCAATGCCTGGACTATGCCCATTAAAAACCGTATCGACATGTTGGCCACCGGGATACGCACCCCTATCGGAATTAAACTGTTTGGTAAAGATCTGTTGGAAATGGAACGACTGGCGCAACAGATTGAACAAATCATTAAAACAGTGCCCGGCACCAACAGTGTTTATGCCGAACGGATTACCGGCGGCTATTACTTAAATATCGATCCCGATTACGAAGCCTTAGCACGTTACGGCTTAATGATGGGTGACATTCAAAACCTGATCTCCACGGCAATCGGCGGCGAGATAGTCACCACGATGGTTGAAGGCCGCGAACGTTTTGGCGTCATTGTGCGTTACCCCAGGGAATTGAGAAATAGTCCAGAAGCCATTGGCAACCACATCCTGGTACCGACCAGCAATGGCGCAATGATTCCGTTATCGACAATCGCACAACTCAGTTTATCCAAAGGTCCACCCGGTATTCGCACCGAAAACGCCCTACTCCCGGCTTACATTTTTATCGATATGCGTAATCGAGATATTGCCGGTTATGTTCACGATGCTCAATTAGCGGTGGAAAAAGCCATTCAATTCCCAACCGGTTACTACATCACTTGGAGCGGACAATTTGAATACATGGAACGTGCCGGCAAACGCTTAATGATTGTTGTGCCGTTGACCCTATTGATTATTTTTATCCTGTTATATCTCAATTTTAGTCGCATCACCGAAACGCTGATTGTGATGTTGTCAGTACCATTTGCGCTGGTAGGTGGAATTTGGCTGCTATGGCTACTGGACTACAACATCAGCGTTGCTGTGGGTGTCGGCTTTATTGCCTTGGCCGGAGTGGCTGCTGAAACAGGTGTTGTTATGTTGATATATTTGGATCAAGCCTATCAGGCACAGCTTAAACAATGTCAGATACAACAACGAGAATTTACCTTACCTGATCTTTATGCTGGGGTAACGAACAGCGCTGCCGAGCGCTTACGGCCAAAAATGATGACTGTCGCCGCCATCATGGCCGGACTATTACCGATTATGTGGAGCGAAGGCAGTGGTTCGGAAGTAATGCGCCGTATTGCTGCCCCTATGGTGGGCGCATGGTGTCGTCTATGTTGCTTACTTTACTGGTGATCCCTGCCATTTACGCCATGATTAAAAGCCATTTCTTAAAGGCTAAATCATGAAGCCTATCCCGGTTTTGCTTTAGCTCATTCAGAGTTGTTGAAAAAACTGCCATTATCTAGTGGTGGAATTTGTGGATAAACTGGGAGCAAAAACACCCCTCCAGCTTATCCACAATCCTTCAACAGTTAAAGTTGCGAGCTATTGACAACATTAAACATCGCTACTTTCCTGATAACTTTGCAGAAAAACCGGTTTTCCACAGCTTTTTGCTTAACTAGTAGTAATAGTAAGCTTTAAAGATCTATACAAGTAATTATTACTAATTTACAACTTTTCAGCGTAAGGATGAACTATAGATGTGCCGACGTCAGGAGGCCCATCAATCGCGGGTTTCAATAATCCCTACAGCCCAATTGAGTTCCAGAGCGAAATAAAATTTAGCCGTAACAATTTAGTGCAAGAGAGGCAATTATAAAAAATGTAGTGTGTGCCAACCAACTGGCGGCGCACCACATCGAAGTCCAACAACCGACAAGGTCGGTCTAACAGCTTAGTGATACCATAGAATTTAAAACGTGCGCTTCGCTTTGATGAGATGCCATTAGTGGTTATTTTTTTAACGCTGATAAGTTGACGCAGTATTGATTGGCCGATTCTAGGATAATAGCCAGGCAGAAGTTGTTGAAAATCTTGCTGGTATCTCAGAGTAAAATTTGTGGATAAACTGTGCTTAAAAACACAGCAGCAAACCGTCCACAAGCCGTCAACAGCTGCCGCCACGTACTATCTACAAATTTAAATTTTGGCAGAAAATTGATTTTTAACAGAAAAAAACGGTTTTCCACAGACTTTCGTTCACATAGTAGTAACAATAAATTAAAGATATAAATATATGAAATTTATTATTAATAGAGATCAACTTTTAACGCCTTTACAGCAAATTGTCAGCGTTATTGAAAAAAGACAGACCATGCCGATTCTTGCCAACGTCTTGCTGGTCATTGACGATCAACAACTAGTGATGACAGGAACCGACACAGAAATTCAAATTGTTGCCAAATTAAATATTGAGACCGTATTTGATTCCGGTGGCATCACGGTACCAGCTCGTAAGTTTTTGGATATTTGTCGTTTGCTGCCAAACAATGCTGAAATCAGTTTTGAACTGCAAGATGAAAAAGTGAAAGTGGTTTCCGGGCGTAGCCGGTTTTCCTTAAGCACCTTGCCAGCCGAACACTATCCTGAGTTCAACGAAACCGACTTTGATTATCAATTTCTGATTAATGCCGGTAAATTTAAAAAATCTTTAGAAAAAACCATTTTCTGCATGGCTAATCAGGATGTGCGCTACTACCTGAATGGCTTGTTTCTGAACGTCAGCAATTCCAAACTTAAATTGGTTGCTTCCGATGGACATCGCTTAGCAATCTACGAAGATGACATCGGTCAAGCCACCGGCTATGAAGCCCGCATCATCATCCCCAGAAAAGCGATACAAGAACTAAACCGCTTACTGGACGACGGCGATGACGAACTAAACATTCAATTTTCCAGCAACAACATCAAAGTGTTTTATAAAGACGTCGTTTTTTCATCAAAATTGATAGACGCCAAATTTCCTGATTTCAGCAAAGTTTTTAATCAGACATTTTTAAGCCCGTTACTGATCCAAAAACAATTGTTAAAAGATGCTTTAACCAGGGTTTCGATATTGGCAAATGAAAAGTTCAAAGGCATCAGTCTAAATATCAACAGGGATACCTTGCAGCTCAGCACACATAATCCTGAGCATGATGAAGCTGAAGAAGAATTGGCCATTCAGTACGAGGATCAGCCCTTAACGATTTCGTTTAATTCTCAGTACCTGTTGGATGCTGTTTCCAATTTGGATTCAGAACTGGCGGTAATGACGATTGCGACCAATGCCAGCAGTTGTTTTATCGAAGAACCTGAAACACCACTGTTTAAATTTATTGTGATGCCAATGCGCATGTAAGCTTCGAACATGGCTTTGTTAAAACTGGATGTTTTGTCGCTTAGAAACATCCATTCAGCCAGTATCTCGCCGTCAGCGAGCATCAACCTAATCACCGGCGCCAATGCCGGCGGTAAAAGTTCTTTGTTGGAGGCGATTTTTATTTTGGGTAGAGCGCGTTCGTTTCGCACTACCCATCTCAAACAAGCCATTGCTTTTGAGCAAACCAATTTAATAGTTTCCGCACAAAACCGCATGGCCAATGGCGCCGTCAGCCACCTCGGTATCCAAATTGATCATAAACAAACCGAGATTCGGATTGATCAGGAAACCAAACAAAAAGCCGATTTAGCCTATGCCCTGCCCGTGCAATTAATCCATCCTAAAAGTTACCAACTACTGGATGCCGGACCGCAAATTCGCCGCGAATTTTTAGATTGGGGGATTTTTAATCAGCATAGAAATTTTCTACCTAATTGGCGTCAATTTAATAAAGCCTTGCAACAACGCAACGCCTTGCTAAAAAGTAGGCAACCGCAACAAATTCCCGCTTGGGATAAACAACTGCTTGAGTTTGGCTTACCGGTTAACGAATTCCGCCGGCAATACATCGCCGCCTTGCAACCCGTGTTTTTAGAAATGGCGGAGCATTTTTTGGTGACCAGTGAAATTGAACTGCGCTTTAATTCCGGCTGGGATGAAAAGCACGATCTTGCCCAAATTTTAAAAACCGATCTGGAAAAAGACCTGCGTTATGGGTTTACTCATAATGGCCCGCATCGTGCTGACTTTACTACTTACCTGAAAAAAAAGTCTGCTAGGGATTATTTATCGCGTGGGCAACAAAAATTGCTGGTGTTAGCTTTAATGCTGTCACAGGTGAAATTACTTAATCAACAAGCTCAAAATAGCTGCTGTATTTTGATTGATGATCTTACTGCCGAATTGGATACTGTTAACCGGCTAAAATTGTTAGAATACCTAACTCAGCTGGATTGTCAGGTATTTATGACAGCCTGCGAGTTGGCTGACTTTGGCGATTTAGCCGGGTTAAGTGATTACAAAATGTTTCACGTGGAACAAGGCAGCATCAAAGCATTGTGATTGTTCCACGTGGAACACAAAAGCACTAGCTATTCAGCATGGCGTAGGTACTAAGAAAACAAAGGCTGTAGGATGGGTAGAGCGAAAGCAAAACCCATCTTTGCAAGCCTAGCTGCATAGGATGTGCCGACGATAGGAGGCGCATCAATCGCGACAGATGCGCTTCACTCTGTTCAGCACATCCTATAGCAGCCAGGTGATTTAGCCGGGGCGAACACATGCTTTTCGTTCCACATACCTGAATAGTTACAATACATAACACATTGCATTAAGTCGTGTTGCCAAACAACCGCAGCCAAATAGGCGCTGGTTAACAACACCAAACGAATGGACGAAAACACTATGAGTGAAGAATACGATAGTACCAATATCACCGTACTTAAAGGTCTGGACGCTGTCAGAAAGCGCCCCGGCATGTATATAGGCGATACTGACGATGGTTCCGGTTTACATCACATGGTGTTTGAGGTAGTTGATAATTCGATTGATGAGGCATTGGCCGGCTACTGCAAAGGTGTGGATGTAGTGATACATGAAAACGGCTCAATCTCGGTTTACGACGATGGCCGTGGCATTCCGGTTGATATTCACAAAGAAGAAGGCAAATCGGCAGCCGAAGTTATCATGACTGTACTCCATGCGGGCGGTAAATTTGACGATAACGCCTATAAAGTGTCCGGTGGCTTACACGGCGTAGGGGTATCGGTGGTAAATGCCCTGTCTGAAGAATTAATCCTGAAGATTCGTAAGAACGGCAAGCTGCATATGCAAAAATATCTGCTGGGTGAGCCGGTAGCGCCGTTGGCTGTCGTCGGTGATGCAGAAGGCACCGGCACTTACATAAACTTTAAGCCCAGCCCAACCATCTTTACCAATATCGAATTTCATTACGATATTTTAGCTAAGCGTTTACGTGAGCTATCGTTTTTGAATTCCGGGGTACGGATTTCCCTGCGTGATGAACGCAGCGGCAAAGAAGACGTGTTTGAGTTTGAAGGCGGCATCAGCGCATTTGTACAGCATCTGAATAAAAACAAAACCCCGTTGTTTGAGAAAGTGTTCCACTTCGAAACAGAAAAAGAAGGGGTGGTGGTAGAAGTGGCGATGCAGTGGAACGACTCCTATCAGGAAAATGTCTTCTGCTACACTAACAACATTCCGCAACGCGACGGCGGCACCCATCTGGCTGGTTTTAGAGGGGCGTTAACCCGCACTATCAATCAATACATTGAAACCAACGGTCTGGCTAAAAAAGAAAAAGTAGCCACCACCGGCGACGACGCCCGCGAAGGTTTAACTGCGGTGTTATCGGTAAAAGTACCCGATCCCAAATTCTCATCGCAAACCAAAGACAAGCTGGTGTCTTCTGAAGTGAAGCCATTGGTGGAATCGACGATGAACGAAAAGCTACAGGAATTTTTGCTGGAACATCCGCAAATCGCCAAAGCTATCGTCAACAAAATTATTGATGCAGCCAGAGCCAGAGAAGCGGCCAGAAAAGCCAGAGAAATGACTCGCCGTAAAACCACGCTGGATATTGCCGGCTTGCCCGGCAAGCTGGCCGACTGCCAGGAAAAAGACCCGGCATTATCCGAACTGTTCATCGTGGAAGGGGACTCGGCGGGCGGCTCTGCAAAACAAGGCCGTGATCGCCGCACTCAAGCTATCTTGCCGTTGAAAGGTAAAATTTTGAATGTGGAAAGAGCCCGCTTCGACAGAATGATTTCTTCAGAAGAAGTGGGTACCTTAATTACTGCATTGGGCTGCGGCATTGGCAACGAAGAATACAATATCGAAAAACTGCGTTACCACCGGATTATCATCATGACTGATGCTGATGTCGACGGCTCGCATATCCGCACCCTGTTGCTGACATTCTTTTATCGGCAACTGCCGGAACTGATTGAACGCGGCTATATCTACATCGCCCAACCGCCGTTGTATAAAGTTAAAAAAGGCAAACAAGAGCATTACGTCAAAGACGATAATGCCCTGAACCAATATCTGATTCAATTGGCGCTGGACAAAGCCCAATTACAAACCGATGCCGATACCCCGGTCATCCAAGGCCAAGGCCTGGAAAAACTGGCGACAGAATTTGCCGAAGTCATGAGTGTAATCTCTCGTTTGTCCAGACGCTATGATGATTTGTATCTGGAACAGATGACTTATATTCAGGTACTGAGCGAAGAGATTAAAGCCGATCAGGAAAAACTGGCAGCCTGGTTTGCCACCCTGGAAAACAGCCTGAACAGCGGCGGTCATAAAGCTGTATTCAGCACCCACTTAAAATATCGCAGCAGTGACGATTTTGATGTAACCATTAACAAACGCTTGCACGGCATTACCAAATCTTTTGTGTTACATGCACCGTTCTTTAGCGGCAATGATTATCAAAAAATTGCCCGCTATGTAGAAAAAACCCTGAGCATGTTTAGTGCAGCATCCATGATGCGGATGGGCGAACGTGAGCAACAGGTGAATACCTTTAAACTGGCTTTTGAGTGGATGATGAAGGAAGTTAAAAAAGGCCAGCATATCCAGCGTTACAAAGGTCTAGGTGAAATGAACCCGGAACAGTTATGGGAAACCACCCTGGATGCCAATCAGCGCAGGATGTTGCAGGTGACCATTAATGACGCCATTGCGGCTGATGAGATATTCACCACGCTGATGGGGGATGTGGTTGAGCCGAGACGGGATTTTATTGTGAAGAATGCTTTGGATGTGGCTAATTTGGATGTTTAGGGGGATTGAAGATTTTGTTTCGCATTAGATCTCGACTAGAAAAAAGCAAGGAAGGGCAGAGACGTGTATGACCAATCTTTCAGCAAGAAAGCTCTTGCGCGTATGTTTCAGAAGCAAGACTTTATAGGCGTGACACCACATGGTCAAAAGCTATTCCGGGAAGACATACTTAATAAAGCTATCGCCTCAGCAAATTCAAGTTTCGATAAACTGTTGAATCCACTGTGCAGCTTCCCCTTGAAAGGGAGAAAAGTATTTAAATTCTCCAAATTGAGCGACGAATTGATCGCTAGAAAATTATGTGAAAATATAAAAAAATCTCATAAGATAACTTCACCAGGGCGCTCTCAGATTGTGTCGAATTTACGTCTGTTATTGGAGGAGGGTGTTCCCTTTAGGGTATATCGATTGGATATAAAGAGTTTCAACACTCTTTTATAATATCGACTATCAAAAAATTGTCTCATCTTAGCCCTCAAAGCAAAAAACTAATTCAAGATCTTTTAGACTGTCACATCCCTTTTGGGGGTCAAGGGGTTCCGAGAGGGCTATCACTTAGTGCGGCCCTATCCGACCTACTAATGTATGAATTTGATCAGGGTATGCAATCTAATTGCGATGTCTTCTTTTACTCTAGATATGTGGATGACATCATTGTGATCACTTCTTCTAGGGAGGATGTCCCGACATTTATTAGAGCTGTCGAAAAATTGCTTCCGCCTGGCCTTACCCTAAATCAAACCAAGAGGCAGATAGTCACTGCCCTAGATAAAGTAAATCCCAGAAAAGCTTCTGATCCTATTTCTTCGCTCTTCAGTTTTGATTACTTGGGTTACGCTTTTTTGGTAAGGGAACCCGTAAAAGATCAAAAAAAAAAACCGCATGATCATTACCGCACCGTTACTGTTGATGTGGCAGCAAAGAAAGTCGGAAGACTCAAGACTAGGATTTCAAGATCCTTTCTCGACTTTAGTAGAACCGGGGACTTCGAGCTTTTGAAGGAGCGCATTAAGTTCTTGACCAAAAACTTCAGTGTTTATAATGCCAAAGCAGGAGGAAAAAAATTAGCTGGAATTTTTCACAGCTATCCGATTGTCTCCAACGATGCAAAAGGATTGCAAATCCTTGATGACTTTCTGAGGAATGCAGTGCTTTCAAAGAGCGGCCGTATATTTTCTAGGTCTTCGTTAATGCTCACTGCCCAACAAAAAAGAGAAATTCTTACTCAAAGTTTTGTTAAGGGACACGCTACTAAAAGTTTTGTTTATTTCTCTGGGCCGAGGCTCAAGAAAATTCAAGAATGTTGTAAAAACTAGAGTAGAACGTGTGAAAAGAAGAAATATAATCAAGCGCAATGACTATAATCGTGTGCTAATTACGGAAACGTTGCCATTTGAGACACCCATAATATTTTCGAATGACGGACTCTACAATGTAAGCGCTTAATAAAGCACGTACTCCCCCTATCCGGCCAAATTCGGATTTTTAAAATTCCACGGCAATAAAGCTTCAATTTTTTCAACCGTATCTGCATAAGGCAATGCCTTGAGCACCTGGGTTAAATAGGCATATGGTTCCAATCCATTGGCTTTAGCGGTTTCAATTAAACTGTAATGGATTGCGCTGGCTTGTGCGCCTTTGGGGCTATCACTGAATAGCCATGCTTTGCGGCCAATCACAAAGGGACGAATAGCGTTTTCAGCAAGAATATTGCTGATGTTCAATTCCCCATTCGAGCAATACACCATCAGCTTATCCCATTGATTGCTGAGGTAAGTCATGGCCTTGCCGGTTAGGCCATCCTTCGGCACTTTGTGTTGGTTGTCATCCAAGTACGCTTTGATTTTTTTCAAAACGGGCAGGCTTCTTTTGCATCGTTGCTGGAATTTTTCAGCGGCGCTAAGAGTTTTGATCTGCCGCTCAATCATATAGAGAGTATTGATTAAACTCAGGATGTGATCTGCTTTGCTCGCCTTATGCGGCTTACCTTTCTTAGGTTTGGGTTGCGCATCTTGTGCCTCTTTAAATTTGCGGCGGGCATGATCCCAGCAGCCGAGCTGGGTAATGTTGTTGATAAGGCAAGCGGCAT